>OFDC01001837.1_pt1 | contig 10472 bp, 10 predicted proteins | sample 1520941 | NCBI WGS metagenome assembly OFDC01 (sample SAMEA94258168, study PRJEB24077) | hot springs metagenome | biome: Aquatic biome; feature: Water | place: India | collected 2012-12-06 | depth 5 m | reverse complement strand
GGCGTCAAGCTAACCCGCTGATACCACTCACCTTAATTTCGGATCAGGCTCTTAAGTCGGCAGGCCACTTGTTGAGGCCATTTTTGCAGATCCGAACAATACTCAGATTTTTGAGCCCGATATCGAGAGAACTTCTGCCGAGGTCATAATGGGCCGCGTGCTTGATGGTGTTGCTCCGCATATGGAGCAGGCTGGCGCGCGAGGGTTTCAGATTGCTGACCTGCCTGAACCTTCGCAGGACGAAATCGTCGCCGCGCTAAAGCGCGAGCGGGTCGATGTCCTGATCAACTTCCTGCCGGTCGGCTCTCAGCAAGCGAGCGAATTCTACATGGAATGCGCGCTTGAGGCCGGGGTTGGCGTGGTCAATGCGATCCCGGTTTTCATCGCCAGCAATCCCGACTGGGAGGCGCGCTTTGCCCAGCGGGGGCTGCCGATCGTGGGCGATGATATCAAGGCCCAGGTTGGGGCCACAATCATTCATCGCACTCTGTCGAGCCTGTTTGCCACCCGCGGCGTGGTTGTCGAACGCACCTACCAGCTGAACACCGGTGGCAACACCGATTTCATGAACATGCTCGACCGCGACCGCTTGACCCACAAGAAGCTTTCCAAGACCGAAGCGGTGCAGGCCGCTCTTGCCGAGCGGCTTGACGATGAGAATATTCGGATCGGCCCTTCGGAATACGTGCCGTGGCAAAAGGATAACAAGATTTGTTTCTTGCGGATCGAGGGCACGCAATGGGGCGGCGTCCCGGTGAATCTTGAGCTGCGCCTGTCGGTGGAAGACAGTCCCAATGCCGCCGCCTGTGCGATGGACGCCATCCGCTTCTGTCAGGTCGCACGTGATCGCGGCGAAGGCGGAGTTCTGACGGCTGAGAGCGCCTATTTCTGCAAACACCCACCGGTGCAGATGCCAGAAGCTGTGGCGCTGGATCTCCTGGATTTGCGCGCTGCGCCTAGGCTGGACGCTGCCGAGTAATGCTGGGCAATCCCAAGTGCCCGATGTCCATAACCTCTCTCCCTCGTCCGCTACCTTGCCTCTCCTCCTCTCTCGCCCAAGGCAGCATGTCATGAATGCAATGATCCTCGCCGCCGGTTACGGCAGTCGGCTGTCAAGAATCCAAGCTCCCAAGCCGCTTGTCGAAGTGGCTGGCGTAACTTTGCTCGAATGGTCGGTGCGGCAGATGGCGGCCGCCGGGGTCACGCGAGCGGTGATCGTCACGGGTCATCGCGCCGATGAAATCGAGGCTCGTTTGCCGGAAATCGCACTGGCGACCGGCGTCATGCTGGAGCCATGCCGCTTGGCGGACTGGTCACGACCGAATGGCCACTCAGTGATCGCGGGTGCCGCGCGGATCAGTCGCAATTATCTGCTGGTCATGGCTGACCACCTGTTCAGTTCGACCTTGTTGCGGCAGCTTGTTGCAGGCTTTGACCGCGTCAACGGAGCGGCGCTTGCGATTGATCGCAGGGTAGATGGACCCACCATCGATCCCGCCGATGCCACTTGGGTGCGGTGCCGCTCGAATGGCCAAATTGCGCAGATCGGCAAACATCTCGTTCGCTACGATGCCGTGGATTGTGGCGCTTTCATCGCTACTCCCGATCTTGCGCAGGCAATTGCGGAGGCGATTGCCGAAGGTGCCGAGGGGAGCCTGTCGGACGGCATGCAACGTCTCGCCGATAATGGATTGGCGGCAACGGTCGATGTCACGGGCGCACCATGGATCGACGTCGATGATCCCGCCATGCTCGCCTTAGCCGAGGCACTGGCGCCAACCATGTTGCCGCTGGGCGCATCAGCGTCGTCCTCGCATCGATTTGCGGCATGAGCTCTGGCCAACCCCTGCTGCTTGATTGCACGCGCATGGTGGCGCGGTACTTTTCGGGTGCGATGCCGACAGGGATCGACCGTGTCGCAGATGCCTATCGCAAGCACTTCGCGTCCCGCGCGCAAGCAGTTATCCAGGTGCGGGGGCGCGCAATGGTGATCAGTCGAGCGCAGTCTGAACGGCTGTTTGCCCTGCTCGACGCACCAGACAGCGCATTGCACCAGCGCTTTGCCGCGCTGGTCCGTGGGGTCGGAGCCGTCGTTGAGGGCGAAGGACGCGGTGCGAGCGTTTCAGCCGGCGCTCTTTATCTGAACGTAACCCACACCGACTTCGACCTCCAGCGTCATATCGAATGGGTGCAGTCGGAACATCTCCGGCCCATCTATTTGCTGCACGACCTTATCCCGATCGAGCATCCCCATTTCACCACGCCGCACAAGGTTGCCCGCCATAATGGCCGCGTCCGCCGTGCGCTTGAGGGTGCTAGCGGCATTATCGCCAATTCACGCGCCACCGCCAGCGCGATCAGCGCCTTTGCGCGTGCCGAGGGACTGACCATGCCGCCGATCCTCGGTGCCCCGCTGGGATCGCCGCTCCTGCAGGTACCGCCGGTGCACGCGGCGTCACCGCATCCGAGCTTTGTGTGCGTCAGCACCATCGAGCATCGCAAGAACCACGTGCTTCTGCTCGACGTGTGGCAGCGCCTGATCGCCTTGCATGGTGAGCGGGCGCCGCGGCTGGTGCTGATCGGGCGCTGGGGTGTCGGTTCGCAGGCAGTTCGCCAGCGCTATCATTCTGATCCGCTGTTGCGCCGCTTCGTCACCATTCTTTCCGGTTGCAGCGATGCCGAGGTGGCGCAGCATGTAACTGCTGCCCGGGCTCTGCTGGTGCCTTCGCGCGCCGAAGGTTTCGGTCTGCCGGTAGTCGAAGCGCTGAAGCTCGGCGTTCCCGTGATCGCCAGCGACCTACCTGTGTTGCGCGAGGTGGGCGGGACCGTTCCGACCTTCCTTGCTCCCGACGCGCCGGACGAATGGCTTCGCATGATCCAAGAATTTGTCGCTGATGGTGCGGAGCGGGCCCGCCAGATTGCCGCTTTGCCGGCATGGTCCGCCCCTGAGTGGCGCGATCATTTTGCCAAGGTGGACGATTGGCTCCAGACCTTGCCCGCGCGCCGGGCAAGAAGCTCAACTCCCTTGCACGCCGATAATGACTTATCCACGCGATCGGCCTTGGCGGGCAGGATGGCATGACTCAGATGAAGCCCATTCCCGACCTCACGCAGTCTGAGCCAGACCGAATGCATGGCGCAGATAATGGTGATCAGGCAGCAAGCGGGCACCGCAGCCTTTTGGCGCGACTAAAATCCGTGGATCCGCTGTTCGGAGCCCTGGTGATCCTGCCGACGCTGGTCGCCAGCCTTTATTTCGGCATCTTCGCCAGCGAAGTCTATATCTCCGAAAGCCGCTTCATCGTGCGCAGCCCGTCGAAACCCAACCTGTCGCCGCTCGGCGTCGTGCTGGGAGGTGGCAGTCTGGTTGGCGCGAGCGAGGAAAGCGAGGCAGTGACCGAGTTTCTCAAGTCGCGTCAGGGCCTTGCGGCCATCAATGGCGATAGTTTTGCGACGCGGGCGTGGGGAAACCCATCGATTTTCTGGTTTGATCGCTTTGGCAGGTTCGGCGCGGATACCGGCGAAGATCTTTTCAAGTACTACCTCGAAAAGGTGTCGGCCGAGGATTCGACCACGACGATGGTCACGGTGCTGTCGGTACAATCATTCGATCCGCAAACCGCGCAAACCATAAATCGGCGATTGCTCGAAAAGTCCGAGGTGCTGGTCAACGAATTGTCCGACCGGGCACGGCGCGACGCCATTTCCTTTGCCGAGGCCGAGCTGGCCCGTGCACGGGAGCAGGCGCAGGGAGCCGCGCTCGCGCTAGCGACCTTCCGCGACCGCGAGGGCGTAATCGACCCCGAACTGCAAGTCAGCGCCGGGCTTCAGATGATCTCGAAACTGCAGGACCAGCTGATCGCAGCCCAAACCCAACTGCTCCAGTTGCAGACCTATACGCCGCGTGCCTCCCAGATCCCTTTTCTGCGCACCCAGATCCGTAATCTTGAACGCGAAATTGCCAGTCAGACTGCCCAGCTGGCTGGAAACAAGGGGTCGCTTTCTTCGGCTTCGGTACGTTACCAAGAGCTGAAGCTGGCATCGGAATATGCCGAAAAGCAGCTCGGCATAGCGCTGTCGGCCTATCAGGAGGCGCAGGCCGAAGCCCGGCGCAAGCAGGCCTATGTCGAGCGGATTTCCAGTCCCAGCCTGCCTGACGATGCCGCCTACCCGCGCCGCCTTCGCAATATCATCGCCACATTCGTGCTTGGCCTGTTGGCCTGGGGCGTAGTCTCCATGCTGATGGTCGGTATCCGCGAGCACAAGGAATAGGCATGGCGAGCATTCCTCAGCCTTCGCTGATTAACAGCCTCAAAGTGCAGCGCAGGGTTCTGGCCGCACTGCTCGTGCGCGAGCTTCTGACGCGGTACGGGCGCCACAACATCGGCTTCCTGTGGCTGTTCGTCGAGCCCATGATGTTCACGCTAGGGGTGACAGCACTCTGGACCGCGACCAAATCGACCCATGGCAGCGACTTGCCGATCGTCGCCTTTGCGCTGACCGGGTATTCCAGCGTTCTGCTGTGGCGCAATATGCCGGGCCGCTGCATCGGCGCACTCGAAGCCAATTTGTCGCTGATGTATCACCGCAACATCCGCGCTCTGGATATCTACATAGCGCGGATGATGATCGAGTTTGCGGGCGCGACGATCTCGTTCTTCACGCTCACGCTGCTGTTCCTCGCGATGGGCTGGGTGGAGGCACCCGAGGATTTCCTCACGATCGTAGGCGGATGGATGCTGATCGCGTGGTTTGGCGGAGCGCTGGCGATCACGCTTGGCGCGCTAAGCTACGAGTATGAGCTGGTCGACAAGTTTTGGCACCCTGCGTCCTACTTGCTCTTCCCATTGTCGGGCGCGGCATTTCTGGTGTCCGCGCTGCCACCCGCTGCGCGTGACATCATTTTTTACATCCCGGTGGTGCATGGGGTGGAAATGATCCGCGAGGGCTTCTTCGGCTCCAAGGTCGAAGCGATTTACGATGTCGGCTACTTGGTGACCTGCTCGCTGGTGCTGTCGGTAGCTGCACTGATCCTAGTTCGCTGGGTCGAAAAGCGGGTTGCTCCGCAATGATCACCGTTGACCGCGTTTCCAAGGAATACCGCACCCGAACCGGGCCCAAGCGGGTGCTCGAGCGTGTCAGCTTCACGCTCGAAAAAGGCGAACGGCTTGGCGTGCTCGGGCGCAACGGGGCGGGTAAATCGACCCTGATCCGGCTCGTGAGCGGGGCTGAGCGGCCAACTTCGGGCCAGATTACCCGCAACATGTCGGTGTCGTGGCCACTCGCATTTGGCGGCGCGTTCCAGTCGCAATTGACCGGGGTCGACAATGTTCGCTTCATCAGCAGGCTCTATGCGCAGGACCCGGACCACAATCTCGCCTTCGTCGAGGAATTTGCCGAGCTTGGGCAATATCTGCGCGAGCCGGTGATGCATTATTCCTCTGGGATGCGGGCGCGGTTGGCCTTCGCGATTTCGATGATCATTGAGTTCGACTGCTTCCTGATCGACGAAATCGCGGCGGTCGGTGATGCGCGCTTTCACGAGCGGTGCAATTATGAATTGTTCGACAAGCGCGGCGACCGGGCGATGATGATCATCTCGCACGATCCGGGCTACCTGCGCGACCATTGCAACCGCTGGGCGCTGCTCGACGCAGGGCAGCTCACGCCGTTTGACGATTTCGAGGCCGCCCACGATCACTTCCTCACGCAGATGCGGATTGGCGAAACTGTTCGCGCGGTCGCGCAGCCGTTTTCCCGGCGCATGGCGGCGATTGATTCGCTGCGCCGTGTGGCGCACGAGGACGAACAGTTCATGGCGCTGGTGCGCCAGGCCGATGCTGCACGAGATCGTCACGACTGGGCGGAGGCTGAGGCGGGCTATACCGCAGCCTTGAACCTGCACCCCTACGAGCGCAGCTACTGGGCGCAGCTGGGCCACGTGGCGCGCGAACAAGGGCGGCTGGTCCGGGCCGAGATTGCCTATCGCACCGCTTGTGCATTCGGGGAGCCGGTGCGTCTGCTCGCGCCCTTCATCGCCGCGATCGAACAGGCGGACAGCGTGAGCCCGCAGACCCCCATAGCGTCGCCCGACGGCGGCGAGACGCGGCGGCAGCCGCCGGGCTATCCTGATCTGGCCGTCATTACGGCGCTGGCCACGGGTCGTGAGCGGCTCTCGGACGACGCCGCGCTCGCCCTGCTCCGCCGACTTGGCGCTGTCGAGGATGTGCTGGCACGGATGCTGGAGGACCACAGCGCGCCTACGCCGCAGGTCACCCTGCCCGATGCCATTGCCGTGGTGCCGGGCGATGCGCCGCTGCGCACGGAATGGCGCGAAGATCTCGCGCGGCTGACCGGCGCGCGGCAGGAAGAACTCCTGGCTGCGCTGGCTCTGGGAGAAGAGCCTTTCGCCGCGATGCGCCGCGCAGGCGGGCTGGACGGCTGGGCAATACCCGATAACGCTTGGACAGGGGCCGTCAGCGCATGAGCTCGCTTCGCCAGATTCTCCTCAATCAAAACCGGCCTTCCGCCGAAAAGCATTTCACCGGGCGAACCCGCAGCCAATATCTCGGGAACGGCACATTGCTGTGTCAGGTGCTGGGCGGGCTGAAACTGTTCGTGATCGGGGATGATGTAGGATTCTCGCCGCACATGATCTTTGAAGGATACTGGGAATTCTGGCTTACCCGCTATTTCGCTGAGGTCATCCGTCCCGGTGACACAGTGCTCGATCTCGGCGCGAACCTTGGATACTACACCCTCCTCGCCGCCGATCTGGTGGGGCCGGAAGGCCGCGTTGTGGCGATCGAGCCCAACCCTGAGGTCTTCCGTTGCCTCTCCGCCAGCATCGCGGTCAACGGCTTCACGGCTCGCACAAGCGCCCAAAATGTCGCGCTGGCAGGGCCGGGCGAGACCGGGCAGCGCGCCTTCTTTGTGCCCACGGGCGAGCCCAAGAACGGCCGCTTTGTGGGTTCGCAGGAAGATCCGGAGCATTTGGCGGACCACGGCGTGGTCAGCGAAGTGGCGCTGGGCCGGATCGATCCCGATGCGTTCGAACGGGTCGATTTCATCAAGATCGACGTCGAGGGTGCCGAACTGGCCGTGCTGGAACACCTGCATCCAGTCCTGGAGAAATTCCGCCCCAAGGTGGTGTGCGAAGTCAATTTCCAGCGGGGCTACGGATGGGACGACGTCGTGGCCGCCTTCGGCACAGATGCGCTGAGCTATCTCGATTTTCACAGCCGCGTGAAGCCACTGACGCGCGAAATGGCTGAGACCGAGCAGTTGGGAGAGGACTGGCTGGTGTATGTGGATCTGGCGCGGGTGAAATGCACCGAGATAGCCGATCACGGGGGAGGGGAATGAAGACCAGAACGGACATGTTCGCCATGGCACGGCGCGGTGCTGCGCGGGCAGGAGCCCTAACGTCAGCGCCGGGTAGGACGTCGGCATTGTCAAGGACAAGCCGTCAAGACCTGCTTGAGACCTCCCAGAGAACTGCACTTGATGACGGGCGTTTTCGTGAGCACGTCGAGCGCGGGGACCGGGCGCGGGACCTCCGAAACTGGCTCGAAGCCGAGGCAGCCTATGCCGCGGCTCTGGATCTCTATCCCTATGAGCGCAGTTACTGGACCCAGCTTGGTCACATGGCCAAAGAACAGGAACATTTTGTTCGTGCCGAGATCGCCTACCGTACAGCTTGTGCGTTGGGAGCGCCGCCGCAGGATGTCGATCCTCACCTTCGGTTTGTCATGGCGCGGCAAGGAATTGAGGAGCATCGGAACCCGATCCGCCATTACAAGCCCGGTCCGCAACGGGAACAAGTGCCGGGCCGACCGGATGTCCTTGCCTGCGCCCGCCTGATGTGGGGTACGTTTGGAATGGACGATCTTGATATCGTCCGTTTCTTGCGCGGTTGCGCGACGCTTGACGAGATGATCGCGGCGATGATCCGTGATCCGCGGTTCGAACGGGCTAACCGCCCTTGGCTCGAATTGGTGCGAGAGGAAGAGCTGTGAGCCGCTTTCTTTCCGATGGCCAATCACCTCCGGTTTCGGTGGTGATAAACACGCTCAACCGCGCCGAACTGCTTAATGATGCGATTACCGGCGTGATGCAGCTCGATTATCCCCATGTCGAACTGGTGGTGGTCAACGGCCCTTCAACCGATCATTCCGAAGACGTGCTGGCGCGCTGGCAGGGACGGATTAAGCACCTACGGTGCGATGTGCCCAATCTGTCGGTCTCGCGCAATGTCGGGATCGAAGGCGCGGCGGGCGAGATCGTTGCTTTCCTCGATGACGATGCGGTGCCGCATCCGCATTGGCTGCGTTATCTTGCCCGCAATTTCGCCGACCCGGCGATCGGCGGGGTGGGCGGTTTCACGGTCGATAATACCGGAGTGCGCTGGCAAGTGCGAAAGACAGTGTGCGACCGATTTGGCAATGCCTATTTCCCGGCTGACTCATTTGACGAACGGGTGCTCAACTGGCGAGGTTCCCCCCTTTATCCCAGCCTGCTTGGCACCAATTCCAGTTTCCGCATGGCCGCGCTCCGCGACATCGGCGGGTTTGACCATACCTTCGCCTATCTGCTGGACGAAACCGATGTCTGCCTGCGGATGGTCGATGCCGGGTGGAACGTGGTCTATGAACCGGCCGCGATGATCTTCCATCAGTTCGCCGCTAGCCACATCCGTTCCAGCACGCGCAAAGCCAAGACCCTCTATCCCTCAGTGGTCAGCAAGACTTACTTCATCAATCACCACGGTCGTGCAGAAGGCTATAGCAAGGTCGCTCAGGCGCTGCAGGATTATCGCGACGATCTGCTGCGGTCCAACGCCTGGCTGGCAGAACATGGCGAGATCTCGTCGCACCACCGCCAGGTGCTCGACAGCGATGTCGAGGCCGGGACGGAAGCCGGGATAGAAGCGAGTAGCCGCGCGCTGCTTGAACGCAAGACCCGTGGGGACATGGCAGCCCAGCCTGCGCCAAGCCCGTTCCTTGCGTCGAACATGCCGCGCCCGATGCGGGTGGTGCTGGTGTCGCAAGGCCTGCCGCCTGAAAACGAGGCCGGGATTGCGCGCTGGACGATGCTGTTGGCCCAAGGGCTGCGTGACGCAGGAGTAGCGGTTCACATCATCACCCGCGCCCGCGATCTGCCCAGCCGCCGCTTCCGCGATGGCATCTGGTTCCACCATATCGCCGCTGCGGGCGAAGACGCCGATGCTCTGGCCGCGACCTACAGAGTGCCCCGAAGCGGAGTGGCCGACTGGATGGCAGGGGTGATGCGCGAAATCGCCTTCCTCAAAACCTTCGATGTCGACCTGGTGTCCTTCCCGATATGGGATCTGGAGGCGCTGCCTGTCCTGGACGATCCCGAAGTTGCAAGCGTCCTTAGCCTGCACACGTCTTACAAACTCGCACGTCCGTTCAAGCCCGAATGGACCTCGCGCATCATCTACGGGCGCACCTTTGTCGAGCCGATGATTGAGGCCGAGCGGGCGGCGCTTGCCCGGGCGCCACACATCCTTGCCAACAGCCGCGCGGTGATCGACCAGATCGAAAGCGAATATGGCGTTACGTTGGGCGAACGGGCGCGGATCGTGCCGCACGGCACGCCCGATATCCTCGCCCTGCTCGGCGTCACGCTGGATGACAAGCTTGTCCGTCAGCGCAGGGGCGAGCCGCTGCGCGTGCTGTTCGCAGGACGGTTTGAGCCGCGCAAGGGCTACGATCTCGCGCTTAAGGTCGCGGCGCATCTGCGCGGTGATGCGCAGGTGTGTTTTGATTTCGCGGGGGTACAGCCGGATGCGGCCCTGCTCGACCGCATCAGGTCAGAATATGGTATCGACCCGGCACGCGAAGCGGGCATTCGCTTCCACGGAGAGGTTGATCGCTCGGCGCTCGAACAGCTGTATTTCGATGCCGACATTGTGATGATGCCGAGCCGGTTCGAATCCTTCGGACTTGTCGCGATTGAGGCAATGTCGGCGGCAACCCCGGTGCTCGCACTTGCGACAGGCGGACTGACCGAGGTCATCGAGGATGGGGTCTCGGGCTATCTGTTCGCCGATGATGGCTCATTTGTGAACGGGGCGGTGCAGCGTCTTCGGGCGCTTGCGGACGATCGCGCAGCGCTCGGACGGCTCGCAGAGTCCAGTCATCGTGCCTTTTCTGCCCGCTTTTCGGACGCGATTATGGCCCGCGACGTGGCCGAGTTTTATTGCAGCATCCTTACGGCTTCAGGAGACGATGATGATTGATCCGGAATGGGTGGCTCACGCAGGGATGATGGCTGAAACGCCAATTCCCAGCGACGAGGCGGGACGCCTTGCGCAGGAACTCGGAGACGAGCGCGAAATCCTGCCATGGCTGCTACTGACGCGCAGTGGCTTTTCCGGCTGGCCGGAAGCAAAGGCAGCACTCGCCGAAGCGGGTAATACCAAGACTCGCTGATCACGACCCATGCGC
>OFDC01001836.1_pt1 | contig 10480 bp, 8 predicted proteins | sample 1520941 | NCBI WGS metagenome assembly OFDC01 (sample SAMEA94258168, study PRJEB24077) | hot springs metagenome | biome: Aquatic biome; feature: Water | place: India | collected 2012-12-06 | depth 5 m | reverse complement strand
AGGCCACCGCTTCGTCAGCTTCGGTTGTTGTTTGATCGCAGACTTTTGCCGCCGAACCGGTGACCACGTCGGCGAAATCGGCTTAGGGGATCCCGATCAGCTTGTGGGTCTGCACGCTTAGGCGCCAGCGGGCGTCGCGCAGGCAATGGGCGACCGCCGCTTGCGTGTTGGCGATCCGGTCGGGCCCGTCCATCGGCTGCAGCAGGAACCGTTCGAAATCCAGGTGCTCGAAGCGTTCGGGAGGCGCCTTGGTCTGGGGGAAGACCAGCTTCAGCTCCTGGCCCTGGGTCTGCACCACCTCGGCGTCGGCCTTGGGGCTGACGCAGATCCAGTCGACCCCGGCCGGCGCTTGGATTGTACCGTTGGTCTCGACCGCGATCTGGAAGCCGCGCGCATGAAGGGCGGCGATGGCGTCGGCGTCCAGTTGCAGGAAAGGCTCACCGCCGGTGCAGACCACCAGGCGATCGTCCGGACCGCCGGTCCACTGAGCCTCGACGGCCGCCGCCAGATCATCGGCCGTCGCGAACTTGCCGCCGTTCTCGCCGTCGGTTCCCACGAAATCGGTGTCGCAGAACGTGCAGACCGCCTTGGCCCGGTCCTGCTCGCGACCGCTCCAGAGATTGCAGCCTGAGAACCGGCAGAACACGGCGGCCTTGCCCGCCTGTCCGCCCTCGCCCTGCAGGGTGAGGAAGATCTCCTTGACCGAATAGGTCATTGGGTCAGCGCCTCACGCCCCGCCGCGTCCCATTCGACGTAGCCCCTCTCGCGCAGTTCGCAGGCGGGACACGTCCCGCAGCCATGCCCCCAGGCATGAAGCTGACCGCGCTCACCCTGGTAACAGGTATGGCTCTCCTCGACGATCAGGCGGACAAGCGCCTCCCCGCCGAGTTGCTTGGAGAGCCCCCAGGTCTGCGCCTTCGTGAGCCACATCAGCGGCGTTTCGATGCGGAAATCCCGATCCATGCCCAGGTTCAGCGCCGCCTGCATGGCGTCCAGTGTGTCGCGCCGACAGTCGGGATAGCCCGAGAAATCGGTCTCGCACATGCCGCCCACCAAGGCGTCGATCCCTCGCCGATCAGCCAGGGCCGCCGCATAGGTCAGGAACACCAGGTTGCGCCCTGGCACGAAGGTCGACGGCAGCCCGCGTTCCGTCATCTCAATCGCGCGATCGGCGGTAAGGGCCGATTGCGCCACCGCGCCGAAGCTGCGGATGTCCAGGACATGGTCGTCGCCCAGCCGCCGCGCCCAGTCCGGAAAGCGTGCGGCTATCTCGCGACGCACCATCTGGCGCGCCTCCATCTCGACCGCATGCCGCTGGCCGTAGTCGAACCCGACTGTCTCCACGCGATCATAACGCGACAAGGCCCAGGCCAGGCATACGCTGCTGTCCTGGCCGCCGGAGAACAGAACCAGGGCGGCCTGGCGTTCACGGGCGCTCATGCGGGCCTCTCGGTGTCCATGAAAAGGGGAAGCATGGCCTCCCTCTACACGAGGTGGAGCGCACCCGGAACCATCGGAAGCGACGCAGCGCGACTCAGGCGATACTCAGCCCACGAAAATAAATGAACTCTTTCGCCCACGAACTAACACCATATCGCGCTATGAATGGCCTATTGACCATTCGGAAGGACAGACTTCCGCAAGGGAAATCACAAACCGCTTCTTCTAATCGTGCGGAAACTTACCCGCAGCAGGAGAACATAGCCTCTCGGAAAGTGAAAAGGCGTAACCTATCGCTGTTCACTTACATCTTGGCCAGTTGACAGCCTTCAAACGCAAGTATGCAATCTCCCAATGCTGCGAGGGGCTCGCCGTACGCCCACGCGGTGAAAACAGTACGGCGCCGAGGAAACATCGACGCTCGCAGGCTCCACCCATAAGGCGCCGCTTGCGTTCAGGGAGGGAATTCAATGTCGCAAACTCTGCGTATGCGGAGCCTATTGATCATGGGCGCTTCGGCGGTCGCGATCTCCGGTTTCGCCGTCCCCGCGTTCGCCCAACAGAACACGACGGTCATTGAGGAGCTGGTCGTTACGGCTCAGAAGAAGGAAGAAGCGCTTCAGGACGTGCCGATCGCGGTGTCGGCCTTCAGCCAAGACAGCCTGGAAGCTCAGAAGATCGACGGCGGTCCCAACCTGCAGCTGGCGATTCCAAACGTCACCTTCGCCAAGAGCAACTTCACCAACAGCTTCAACTTCCAGATCCGCGGGATCGGCGCCAAGGCCGTCGGCGCTTCGGCCGACCAGGGCGTGGGCGTTCACATGAACAATGCCCCGCAGCAGTCGGGCAACCTGTTCGAAGCGGAGTTCTACGACGTCGAGCGAGTCGAAGTGCTGCGCGGTCCGCAAGGCACGCTTTACGGCCGCAACGCCACCGGCGGCGTGGTCAACGTGATCACGGCCAAGCCGACCGACATGTTCGAGGCGAATGTTCGCGCCGAGTACGGCAACTACAACTCGATGAAGCTGCGCGGCATGGTGAACGTGCCGATCTTCGGCGATAAGCTAGCCGTCCGTCTGGCGGGCACCACGCTGAAGCGCGACGGTTTCGTCACCAACACCTTCAACGGTCACAAGGTCGACGACCGGGATCTGTACTCGACCCGCGTGCAGGTCATGTTCAACCCGACAGAGAAGCTGCGCACCAACTTCCTGTGGGAGCGGTTCCACGAAGACGACAGCCGCGCCCGCACCGGCAAGCAGCTGTGCACCAAGGACAACGGTCCGGCCACGGTCGGCGGCGTGCCCACTGGCGCAGCCCGCGTGTTCCTGACCCAGGGCTGTCTGCCGGGCTCGCTGTACGCCCCGGCCGCCTATGGCACGGTGAACAGCTCGGGCTCCCTGACTGGCCTGCTCGGCAATATCTTCGGCTTCACCGCCGGCGACGTGAACGCCGGCGACACAACCTCGACCAATCTGCGCGAGATCGAGACCGGCCTGGATCCGATCTACCAGTCGAAGTCCAATACCTACCAGTTCACCCTGAACTACGACATCACCGACGAACTGACCTTCACGTCGATGACCTCGTACGGCAAGGGCGACGTCTGGACCAAGCAGGACTACAACCGCAACGTCGCAACGGTGCCGTTCAACAACACGCCCTTCACGCCGGGCGGCTTCTTCACCGACCCGCAGGTGGGCCGGACCAACAAGTTCACCACTATCGACGTGTCATCGGGCCGCTCCGAGCAATTCAGCCAGGAGTTCCGCCTGCAGTCGGCGTTCGACGGCCCGCTGAACTTCACGGTGGGCGGCATCCACTTCACCTACCGGACGCTGACCGACTACTACGTGATCGGCAACTCGCTGACCCTGTCGTCGATGGCTCTGAACTTCTCGCGGACGGGCAATCCGACCTGTAATCCGGCGACCACCGCCAACTGCATCGGGATCGACACGTCGGCCAATCCCACGGGCGATGGTCACAACTACTATGACAACCGGACGCCCTATAACCTGGTGTCCGACGCCCTGCTGGGCGAGGTGTATTACCAGGTCAACGACGACTTGAAGTTCACGCTGGGCCTGCGTCAGACCCGCGACAAGAAGGCGGTGAAGAACTACTCCACCGTGCTGCTGGCGCCTGGCTATGGCCTGACCTTGAACCCGACCAACCCCGACCAGCGCGCGCGCTTCAACGAGACCACCGGTCGCGCCGGCGTCGACTACAAGGCCAAGCTCGGCTTCACCGACGACACCCTGCTCTACGCCTTCTACTCCAAGGGCTATAAGGGCGGCGGCATCAACCCGGGCGTCCCGGCCAACTCGATCGGCATCAAGCAGACCTTCGAGCCTGAGTTCGTCAACGCGATCGAAGTCGGCACGAAGAACACGATGCTGGGCGGCAGCCTGCTCTTCAACGCAACCGCCTTCTCGTATGATTACAAGGGCTATCAGATCTCGAAGATCGTGAACCGGACCTCGGTGAACGAGAACGTGGACGCGAAGGTCCACGGCTTCGAACTGGAGTCGATCTGGTCGCCGGTTCGCAACCTGCGCCTGAACGCCAACGTCGGTTACCTGAAGACCAAGATCGGCGCTGGGGTCAGTTCGATCGACACCATGAACCGCACCCAGTCGAACCCGGCGTATACGGTGGTGAAGGTCGGTCCGAACGCCTCGTCGGTCGGCGCCAATTGCGTGCTCAGCACCGCGGGCGTCGCCACCATCCTGGGCGCTGGCGCCGGCGCGACCCTGCCCTTCGCCTGCTCGGGCGCGGCGGCCTATCAAGGCTTCCTGGCGGCGCCGGCCGCAGCTGGCGGCGCAGGCCTTCCTGCGGCGACGGCGGCCTTCCTTGCGAATGCGACCGGTCTGTACGCCTATGGCGCTGGCTATTCAATCGAGGGCACGGCGGCGGATCTGTCGGGCAATGAACTGCCCAACTCCCCGCATTGGACCACCTCGGTCGGCGCTCAGTACAGGTTCGAACTGTCTGACGGGTGGTCGGCGACGCTGCGCGGCGACTACTATCGCCAGAGCAAGCAGTTCGCTCGCGTCTACAACACCGCCTACGACACCCTGAAGTCTTGGGACAACGGCAACATCACCCTGAAGGTTGAAAAGCCTGAGTGGGGCCTCGCCATCGACGCCTATGTCAAAAACATCGGCAACAAGACTCCGATCGTCGACGCCTACACCACAGACGACAGCTCTGGCCTGTTCACCAACGTGATCACCGCCGAGCCGCGCCTCTACGGGATCGCGATCAGCAAGTCCTGGTAAGGGTCGCGACGAAAACCTGGAGGGGGCGGCGGACCATCCGCCGCCCCTTTTTCGCGCCGTCGCTAGAGCCTTGCGCCGAAACCGGCTCCCAATTTCGGCGTCACGCTTCAGACATTCAGCGCCCATCACACCGGATCATCGAGACGAGAGCGGGGCACCACCTTAACGACTCCGCAAGGGCGGGCGGGGCAAGGTGGAAGCCCCAAGCCGTTGACGAAGCGCCGTATGGAAACGCTGTCCCGTCTGATCGAACCGCTCGCCCCCATCGCTCCGGACTGCTCCAGCATGACCGTGGCGGCGATGTTCGACGCCGATCCGACGATCGCCGCGCTCGCCGTGGTCAATGACGGCGCGCCGCTGGGACTCGTCTATCGGGATGTGCTCCAAGGCATGATGCGGGTCGCGGGCGCCGCCCTCGCCGATCGCCCGATCTCCGAGATCATGGACGCGTCGCCCCGCATGGTGACCGTCGCAACCGACGCCAACACGTTCGTCAACGCCCTCGCCGACAGCCCCACACCTATCTTCCGCACCGCCTATGTCGCGATCGACGCCGACGGACGCTATGTTGGTGTGGGCGGGCTGGCGTCTCTGCTGGCGTCTCACCGACGCCGCCAGCGCGAAGCGCGCGACGCCATGGCCATGGTCGAAAGGATGGCCGTCGATATCGGCGCGCACCTGGACGGCGTCCTGGCCATCACCGAACGCCTCGAACAACAACGCCTGACACCTGACGCCGCAGCCTTCGTCCGCGCGATCGGCGACACCAGCCGCGATATGAGCGAGACGGTCGGGCGCGCCGTGGATCTAAATCGCTCCGTGAACGGCGATCTGTCCCTGAACGCGGTTCCGACGCGACTGCGCGATTTCGCTGACGTCGTCGAAGCCCGGTGGGCAAGCCGAGCGAGCGAAGGAGGCTCCACCCTCCTGGTTTCCTACGATGGCGACCCCGAATGTGGCGTCGAGGTCGATGACGATCGCCTTCTGCAAGTCATCGACATCCTGGTCGAGAACGCCCTTTCGGCCGGACGCGGCATGACCGAGGTGCGTCTGTCCGCGCGCGCGGAGTACGACCGGATCTCGCTGGACTGCCAATTGCGCGACAACGCCGGCGGACACGCCGAAGATCGGGTGCGTCGCGTCAACGATCCGCTCGGCGCCGTGGGCGCGCAGGATAGCAGCGAGATGGCCCTGGGCGTGGGCCTTGCCCTGGCCCAGCGTGTCGTTCGCGCGATGGGCGGCCGCCTGGTCGCGGAAGCCAATCGCGGGGCGGGTCTGACGGTCGGATTCTGCTTGTCCCTGGCTCCAGCCGCCGCCGAAGCCGCAACCCAAGAGGCCACCGGTTCCGTAGGGGGGCCCTCGGCGCATATCCTGATCGTCGACGACAACGCCACCAATCGCATGGTGGCCGAAGCGCTCTGCGACATGTTTGACTGCACCTCCGAGCAGGCTGTCGACGGCGTCGAAGCTGTCGAGATGGCGCGCGGCGGCCGCTTCGACCTCATCCTTATGGACATCAAGATGCCGCGCATGGACGGCGTCGCCGCCACGCGCGCCATCCGCGAACTGGGCGGCCGTTCCGGCTCCGCGCCGATCGTGGCCCTGACCGCCAACGCCGACCCGGCCGACGTGCAGACCTATCTGGCCGCCGGCATGCAGGACGTCGTGGAAAAGCCGATCAAGCCTGAGCGCCTCGCCCTCGTGCTCAACAGCCTTCTGGCGGGCGAAGACCCCAGCGGCGCCGAAGCCGCCGCCTGAATCTCTTCGGACTGCGGCGAACGCATCGCGCCGGAGACACGTCCGCGAAATCTACGCCGTACCACTCGCGCCACGCGGGCGCCGGTCAAGCTCTGGTTGGCGGCGAATCGTAATTGAGGTCGTTAGCTTCTTCCAATGCGGGGAAGGGAGTGTCGACATCGCGACGTAACGCCGCGCCAGGTTGGGCTCGCTTCCACCAACGTAACGGTCGTGTCATTTTCAATGGACAACCGTTGGAGGCGGAAGAAACATGAGCGAAGACACCGAAGGCCGGCGCCCCAACCCCGTCGATCTGCATGTCGGGGGCCGAGTCCGCATGCGTCGTAAGCTGCTGGGCGTGAGCCAGGAACAATTGGCGGACTCCCTCGGGCTGACCTTCCAACAGGTCCAGAAATACGAGCGTGGCGCCAACCGCGTGAGCGCCAGCAAGCTCTACGAAATCGCCAAGACGTTGCAGGTCCCCGTATCGTTCTTCTTCGACGGGCTCGCCGACCCCATGAGCGACGCGGACATGGACGACGCCGGCCTGCGGGCCGAGAAGGTGGTGCAGGAATTTCTCACAACGCCTGAAGGTCTCGAACTGGCTGAGGTTTTCCCACGGATCGCGCGCGGTCGTGTCCGCCGGCAAGTGCTCGACCTGGTCCGGGCCATGGCTGACGAGGCCTCGGTCGACGGCGTCTAGGGCCTCCCGAGGCCCGACGAGACAATCCCATAGACGGACCTCGGCGGCGTGTAGGGGTCCGTTTTTCGCGCTCAAGCCTGCCTAGTCTAGCGCGAAGCGAGGCGCGCCGCTTTCGACGTGTCGAATCCGGAAGGTTTTATCCGGTCGGAATGTCCGATCGCGACGCTTTCCAGATCCGCTTCGCCGTTCCGGCGGCCGCAGGCGCGAGCCCTCGCAGGTCATAGGTTCGAATGATGCGCATGCCGACTTCGCGCTCGCGCTGCCAGGCCACGGTCACGTCATGCGCCAGGCCCGCATCCAAATCCACCAACTGACCCTGTCCCGTCGGCGCGCCGCCGCCGGTCAGCATCTGCACACGCGCGCCTTGGCTGGAAAGATCACGGATGACGCAGTCCCACGCAAAGGCGCCGCAGAGAACTTTGCCGGACCTCTGTGTCTGAATGCGGACGGCCGCTCTTCGATCGTGTTCCCCGCCGGGCGCGTTCTTCGCCATGGGTGGATAAACGCACGACGCAGTTAATCGGCCGTGCAGAAGTAAGATTTTTGTAGTGAAGGTTAACGTCGCCGCGCACCCAATTTGAGGTTTTGTCCCTCAGGGGTCGATGACAGCCTTGTCACAACGGGAAGGATCAGGCCAAGGTCCCTTAGCGACCCTTGTTATCAGCGGGTCGCACAAGCCGGTCAAAGACGTCGGTACGGAGGAGACACCATGGCCAAGGGATCGGTCTTGCTCGCCGATGTGAACGGTCGCGATCTCGCCCTGGCGCTTGTGGCCCCTGGGGACGCGCCCCGCACGCATCAGGAATTCATCTGCACGTCCCTAAAGGCGCTCGAGGAGCACCTGATCGACGCCGTGTCCGATGACGCAGCGGCGGAGCTGGTCGGCGCCGCCGTCTGCGGGGCGGGTCCTGAGATCGATGGCGCAATCGCACTGACAGCGGGCGACTTCACCGTCACCCAGGCCTGGCTGCGCGCGGTGCTGAAGACGCCCCGCGTCGCCTTGTTGAACGACTTCGCCGCCTGCGCGCTTGGCGCGCCGCGCCTGGATCCGTCGGCGATGCGCCTGATCCACAACGGCAAGCCGGGTCGCAACGCGCAGATTGCCGTGATCGGACCCAACCTGGGCCTTGGCGTAGCCGGCCTGACGCCGCATCGCACAGACGGTTGGACCCCTGTGGTCAGCGAGGGCGGCCACATCGACTTCACACCGGGCGAGCCCCGCGAGATCCCCGTCTTCGAGGCGCTGCAGGCCCGGCATGGGCGGGTGTCGGCGGAACATTTTCTTTCCCAGGCGGGCCTAGTCGACATCTACGCCGCCCTAGGCGGGGACACGGCCGATGACGACGACCGGATCATCCAGCGAGCCCGTGACGGAGACGCGGCCGCGCGCGAAGCTGTTTCGATCTTCAGCGCCCTGCTGGGCGCCTTCGCCGGCGACGCGGCCCTGATCTTCGCCGCGCGCGGCGGGGTCTATATCAACAGCCCGCTCATGGAACGGATCGGCGATCTTCTCGACCCTGCGGCCTTCGCGCGCCGGTTCGAGGACAAAGGCCGGATGAGCGCCTATCTGAAGGACATTCCGGTCTATCTCGCCGTCGGACGCTGCACGCTGCTGGGACTATCTGGCCTCTTCACGGCAAACGACATGCGTTACGAGGCCGCTGAAGTGAAGTTCCTGGACTGCTGACCTCAGACGTCAGGCCGGTTCTGTGACCTTCAGCGGCTCCAGCGCCATCTCCAGGTCGGCCAGGATATCGGAGATGTCCTCAAGGCCGACGGACAGGCGCACCATGCCCTCGCCGATGCCGGCCGCCGCGCGCTCCTCGGGCGTATAGGGCGAGTGGGTCATGCTGGCAGGGTGCTGGATAAGCGTCTCGGCGTCGCCCAGCGAGACAGCGCGACGGATCAGTTCAAGTCGGTTCATCATCGCCACCCCGGCCGCGTGGCCGCCCTTCAGCTCGAACGCGATCATGCCGCCGCCCGACATCATCTGGCGCGCGGCCAAGTCCCGTTGTGGAAAGCTCTGGAGGCCGGGATAGAACACCTGCTCCACCGCCGGATGGTCCTCAAGCCAACGTGCGACCGTCTGGGCGCTCTGGCTATGGCGGCCCATCCGTAACGACAGGGTCTTGAGCCCTCTCAGGATCAGGAAGGCGGTGAACGGCGACATCACGGCGCCGGTCATGTCCTTCACGCCACACAGGCGCACGCGGGCCATATCTTCGATCCCGCCAGCCGCGATCCCGCCGATCAGATCGCCATGCCCGCCCAGATACTTCGTCGCTGAGTGCACCACGATGTCGGCGCCCAAAGCGAGCGGTCGCGTCAGGCATGGCGTGGCGTAGGTGTTGTCGACCACCACCTTGGCCCCGGCGCGATGCGCGATGCGGGTGATGGCGGCGATGTCGACCAGACGCATGTTCGGATTGGCCGGGGTCTCAAAATAGACGATCCGAGTCTGCTCGGAGATCGCCTCCGTCAGCGCCTCTGGACGGGTCATGTCGACCTGCTTCACCGTCACGCCGAAGCGGGTCAGGCCGTCACGCAGAAAGGCGAAAGTGCAGCCATAGAGGGTCTGGTCGGTGATTACCTCGTCGCCCGCGCGCAGAAAGCTCCACAGCGTGGCGGTGATGGCGCCCATGCCCGAAGCCGTGGCGACCGCCGCCTCAGCGCCTTCCAGGCTGGCGAGACGACGCTCCAGAAGATCCGTCGTGGGGTTTGAGATGCGCGAGTAGAAGTGCCCCTCACGGGTCCCGGCGAACATCTCGCCGCCCGCCTCGGCGCTCTCGAAAGCGAAGGTCGAGGTCAGGTGCAGCGGCGGGGTCAGCGCGCCATGCTCGTCGGCGGGATCGTAGCCCGCATGGATCGCCCGCGTGGAAAAGCCGGTTTGGTCGTCGCGCATGTGCTGCTCCCTTTGACGCCACTCTGGCGCCGAGAGAGGCGCGTGGAATTGCAAAGTCTGCTATCCTAAGCGTCTGTTTTGGCAGATCCTGCTCAGGAACGACGTATGGACACCAAAGATCGTCAGATTATCCGGGAACTGCAGAAGGATGGTCGCCTAACCAACCAGGAACTCGCCGAGCGGGTGAACTTGTCGCCCTCCCCCTGCCTGCGGCGCGTGCGCAATCTCGAGGCTGACGGCGTGATCACCGGCTATACGGCTCTGGTGGACCAGAAGGCCTACGGCCTGCCGATCACGGTCTTTGTCCGCGTTCGGCTGGACCGCCATGGCCAGGATCTGATCAAGGGCTTCGAAGACGCCGTGGCTCGTATCGACCAGATCCTCGACTGCTTTCTGCTGGCGGGCGGCGACGAC
>OFDC01001835.1_pt1 | contig 10481 bp, 8 predicted proteins | sample 1520941 | NCBI WGS metagenome assembly OFDC01 (sample SAMEA94258168, study PRJEB24077) | hot springs metagenome | biome: Aquatic biome; feature: Water | place: India | collected 2012-12-06 | depth 5 m | reverse complement strand
GCTCACCGGGCGGGACCCATGAAAAAAGCCCGTCGGCGACGGGCTGGTGATCAAGGTGGCGACGGGCTCAGAGCCGCTGCTGCTGCATGAAGTCGTCGAAGCCGGCCTCGGCGAAGCGGAACCAGAGGTTCTGGTCGCGACGGAAGTTGGCGTAGTCCTCGTAGACCTTCTTCCACGCCGGGTTGGACCCCGACAGCTCGCTGTACAGCGCCATCGCCTCCTTGAACGAGGCTTCCATGACGTCGCGCGGGAAGCGGATGAGTCGCGCGCCGCCGGCCACCAGCTGCTTCAGCGCGACCGGGTTGCGGCCGTCGTACTTCGCCTGCATGTCGACGTGGGCGTGGCTCGCCGCCACTTCCACCAGGGCCTTGTATTCCGCGGACAGCCCCTCGTACGCCTTCGTGTTGATGAAGAAGTCCAACTGCGGACCGCCTTCCCACCACCCGGGATAGTTGTAGAAGGGAGCGACCTTGTTGAAGCCGAGCTTCTGGTCGTCATAGGGGCCGACCCACTCCGCGGCGTCGATCGTCCCCTTCTCCAGCGCCTGGTAGATCTCGCCGCCGGGGATGTTCTGCGGCACGCCACCGATGCGCTCGAGCACCTTGCCGCCGAAGCCGCCGATGCGCATCTTCAGGCCCTTGATGTCCGCCAGATTCTTGACCTCCTTGCGGTACCAGCCGCCCATCTGCGCCCCGGTGTTGCCGCCAGGGAAGTTGACGATGTTGAAGGTGCGGTAGAACTCGCGCATCAGCTTCAGGCCGTTGCCCTCGTACATCCACGCCGTCATCTGGCGGGAGTTGAGTCCGAAGGGGATGGCGCAGCCCAGGGCGAAGGTCGGGTCCTTGCCGAAGAAGTAGTACGGCGCGGTGTGGGCCATCTCGACGGTGCCGTTCTGCACGCCGTCGACCACGCCGAAGGCGGGCATGAGCTCGCCCGCCGCGTGCACCGAGACCTGGAACTTGCCTCCCGAAAGATCGGAGACCTTCTTCGCGAACACCTCGGCGGCCCCGTAGATGGTGTCGAGCGACTTCGGGAAGCTCGATGCCAGGCGCCAGCGGATGTTGGCCTGGGCCTGCACCACCGCCGGGGCAGCGCCGGCGGCCAGCACGCCGGCCAGGCCGGCGCCGCGAACAAACGAACGACGTTCCATCAAGGTCTCCTCTTCGAGTTGAAAAAAAGCCCGCGTCACGTTCGTGAGGCGGGCTGGCATCGACTGCGGGGTCGATTCCTCTTACAGCTTCTGCTGCTGCATGAAGTCGTCGAAGCCGGCTTCGGCGAACCGGAACCACAGGTTCTGGTCGCGGCGGAAGTTGGCCAGGTCGTCGTAGATCTTCTTCCACTTGGGGTTCTTGCCCGACAGCTCGCTGTACAGGGCCTGAGACTCCTTGAAGGAAGCGTCCAGCACGTCCTTCGGGAAGCGGACCAGCTTGGTGCCGGCGGCCACCAGCTGCTTCAGCGCAGCCGGGTTCTTGCCGTCGTACTTGGCGGTCATGTCGATGTGGGCATAGGTGGCCGCGGCTTCGACGATCGCCTTGTACTCGGGGCTCAGGCTGTCCCAGGCTTTCTGGTTGATGAAGACGTCGATCTGCGGACCGCCTTCCCACCAGCCGGGGTAGTAGTAGAACGGGGCGACCTTGTTGAAGCCCAGCTTCTGGTCGTCGTACGGGCCGACCCACTCGGCCGCGTCGATCGTGCCCTTTTCCAGCGCCTGGTAGATCTCGCCGCCCGGGATGTTCTGGGGCACGCCGCCCAGCCGCTCGAGCACCTTGCCGGCGAAGCCGCCGATGCGCATCTTCAGGCCCTTCATGTCGGCCATCGACTTGATCTCCTTGCGGTACCAGCCGGCCATCTGGGCGCCGGTGTTGCCGCAGGGGAAGTTCACCATGTTGTAGCCACGGTAGAACTCGCGCATCAGCTGCAGGCCGTTGCCCTCGAACATCCACGCGTTCATCTGGCGGGTGTTGAGGCCGAACGGGATGGCCGCGCCCAGGGTGAAGGCGTCGTCCTTGCCGAAGAAGTAGTACGGCACCGTATGGCAGGCCTCGACGGTGCCGTTCTGCACGCCGTCGACCACCCCGAACGGGGGCATGAGTTCACCGCCGGCATGCACCGAGATCTGGAACTTGCCGCCGGTCATCTCGCTGACCTTCTTGGCGAAGACTTCGCCGCCGCCATAGATGGTGTCCAGCGACTTCGGGAAGCTGGAGGCCAGGCGCCAGCGGATGTTGGCTTGCGCCTGCACGATGGCCGGGGCGGCACCGGCCGCCAGTACGCCGGCCAGGCCAGCACCGCGTACAAAGGAACGACGTTCCATCAAAACTAACTCCTTGATCGTTGCTGCATTCCGGAACTGCAATTCAGCACAGTCCGGGCCATTCTAGGAATCGGGTCGCCCGATCGAAGCGGGGTTTTCCCGTCGCCCCTGCGCGCCCCTGCCGAGCTCGCGCGCGGCCGGGCCGAAGGCTACGGGGTCGCGCCTTGCAATTGGCTGAAACTAGGGTTCGCCCTTAGCGGCTCGTCCTTCGGCCCCCTCGGTCGACCCGTGTTGAACGGGCGACGGGCGGCGCGCGGCGTCAGTGGAAACCGAGGGAACCGATGCGGCGGTTCAGCTGCCGGCGATCTTCATCCGCTCGATGAGCACCGAGCCGATGGTCTTGGTGCCCATGGTGTAGGCGTCGGCGCCCACGGCCACGATCTGGCGGAACATGTCCTTGAGATTGCCGGCGATCGTGATCTCGTGAACGGGGTGCGCGATGCGGCCGTCCTCCACCCAGAAGCCGGCCGCGCCGCGGGAATAGTCTCCCGTCACGTAGTTGACGCCCTGCCCCATCAGCTCGATGACGAAGAGCCCACGGTGCAGCTTGCGCAACATGGCGTCGAGGTCGTCCCCGGCGTCGGTCAGGCGGCTGCGCAGCGTGAGGTTCTGCGAGCCACCGGCATGCCCGGTGCTGCGCAGGCCCAGTTTGCGGGCGGAATAGCTGGACAGGAAGTACCCCTGCACCACGCCGGCGTCCACCACCGTGCGGGCCCGGGTCACGACGCCCTCGTCGTCGAAGGGCGCGCTGCCCTTGCCCCGGCGCTGATGGGGATCTTCCTGGATGTCGATGTGGTCGGCCATCACCGGCTGGCTCAGCGAGTCGACCAGGAAGCTGGCCTTGCGGTAGAGCGCACCGCCGCTCGTCGCCTGCACGTAGGCGCCCAGCAGGCCCGCAGCGAGGGTGGACTCGAACAGCACCGGCACCTCGGCGGTCTTGACCTTGCGCGAGTGCAGGCGCGACAGCGCGCGCTCGGCGGCATAGCGCCCCACCGCCTCAGGCGCCGCCATGTCCTCGGCCGCACGCTCGCTGGTGTACCAGGCGTCGCGCTGCATGCCGGCGCCGCGGCCCGCGATGGGCGCGACCGACAGCGAGTGCCGCGAACTGGCATAGCCGCCGCGGAAGCCCCGGGTGTTGCCCGCGAAGAAGTGCGACTGCTGTGCCGACACACCCGCACCTTCGGAGTTGGTGATGAGCCTCGAGGTCGACAGGGCGGCGTCCTCGCAGCGCCGTGCCAGTTCCGCCGCGCCCTCGGCGTCGATGTCCCAGGGGTGGAAGAGGTCCAGGTCGAGCCCGGCCTGCTCCTGTGTGGCCAGGTCCTCGGCCTCCGGCAGGCCGGCGGCCGGGTCCTCTGCGGTGAAGCGGGCGATGTCGTAGGCCGCCTGCACCGTGCGCTGCAGCGCCTCGCGGCTGAAATCGGACGTGCTGGCGTTGCCACGGCGCTGGCCAAGGTAGACCGCCACGCCCAAGGACTTGTCGCGGTTGCGCTCGACATTCTCGACCTCGCCCTTGCGCACCGACACCGACAGGCCGGACCCTTCGGACACCTCGACCCCGGCATCGCTGGCGCCCAGCGCCTTGGCCATGCCGAGCACGTCCTCGACGATCTGCTGGAACTGCTCACGGGTGTAGGCGAAGCCGGCGTTCTGGGAGGGGGTGGGCATGCGTGTGGAGGAGGTGGTTTTCAGAGGAGGGGCGAGCGGTGCGCGGCTATCATAACGACCCCTTTTCGCGCCCTCGCCCGGCCCGGTCCATGCCCCCGACTTCCGTCCCCGACGATGACGCGCCCGCCCTGCCCCGCTCGATGCGGCCGAGCAAGACGCAGCTGAAGAAGCAGTCCCACGACCTGCAGGACCTGGGCGAGGACCTGGCCCGGCTGCCCGACCACAAGCTTGCGGCGCTGCCCACGTCCGAAGCGCTGATCGAGGCGGTGCGCGAATACAAGCGCACCCGCAGCCACGAGGGCCGGCGACGCCAGATGCAGTACATCGGCAAGCTGATGCGCCAGTCCGACCCTGAGCCGCTGCGCGAGGCGGTGGCCGCGATGAAGGTGCCGCAGGCCCGCGAGACGCTGGCGCTGCACCAGGCCGAGCACTGGCGGGAGGTGCTCCTCGCCGACGACGAGGCGCTGACGCGCTGGATGGCGGAGTTTCCCGCCAGTGACAGCCAGCAGCTGCGCAGCCTGGTGCGCGCCGCGCGCAAGGAGGGGCAGCTGCCGCCCGAGCAGCGGCACGGCCGAGGCTACCGCGAGCTGTTCCAGTTCGTGAAGCAGGCGATGGCCACCTCGCAGGACGCCGTGCAGGACGTCGGTGGGGACGTCACCGACGGGGAGGATCGTTCATGAGCCTTGATCCGGTCCGCATCGGCGTCGTGTCCATCAGCGACCGCGCCTCCAGCGGCATCTACCAGGACCAGGGCCTGCCCGCACTGCAGGACTGGCTGGGCCGCGCGCTGCGCAACCCCGTCACTTGGGAATCGCGCCTGATCCCGGACGAGCAGGCGCTCATCAGCGACACGCTGCGCGAACTGGTCGACCAGGCGCGCTGCGACCTCGTGCTCACCACCGGCGGCACCGGCCCCTCGCCGCGCGACGTCACGCCCGAGGCGACGCTGGCGGTGGCCGACAAGGAGATGCCCGGCTTCGGCGAACAGATGCGGCAGATCAGCCTGCGCTTCGTGCCCACCGCGATCCTGTCGCGGCAGGTGGCGGTGATCCGCGGCAAGGCACTGATCATCAACCTGCCCGGGCAGCCGAAGTCCATCGCCGAGACGCTGCAGGGCCTGCCCGACGCACAGCCGCCGGTGCACGGAATCTTCGCCGCCGTGCCGTACTGCATCGATCTCATCGGCGGCCCGTACCTCGAGACCGACCCGCAGCTGTGCAAGGCGTTCCGGCCGAAGTCGGCCCTCAGCGCCGCGCCCGCGGCTACTTGACGAGCTTCTCCAGCTTCTGGCGGTCGAAGTGCTCGGTGGTCTGCGCGTCCTCGGGCACGCAGGCTTCGCTGGGCAGCTCGCGCGAGGTCGACGACAGCTTCTCGATGGCCTGCCACAGCAGGGCGATCTGGTGCTCGTGGCCCGCGGCGTTGTCGATCAGGCCCTTCATGGCCTGGGCCACCGGGTCGTCGCCCTGGGTCACGCCATAGGCGGAGAACCCCATGCGCGCGGCCGCGGCCTCCCGGCTCGCATCCGCCTCGGCCTGCAGGATGCGGGCGGGGTTGCCCACGGCGGTGGCCCCGGGAGGCACCGGCTTGACCACCACCGCACCGGAGCCGACGCGCGCGCCGTCGCCCACGGTGAAGCCGCCCAGCACCTGCGAGTTCGCTCCCACGATCACGCCCTTGCCCAGGGTGGGATGGCGCTTGGCGCCCTTGCTCAGCGACGTGCCGCCCAGCGTCACGCCCTGGTAGATGGTGCACTCGTCACCGATCTCCGCGGTCTCGCCGATCACCACCCCCATGCCATGGTCGATGAACACCCGCCGGCCGATGGTGGCGCCGGGATGGATCTCGATGCCGGTGAAGAAGCGCCCGAGGTGCGAGATGAAGCGCCCCAGCCACCGCAGGTCGCGCTGCCAGCACCAGTGCGCCCGGCGATGGAAGATCAGCGCGTGCAGGCCCGGGTAACAGGTGAGCACCTCCCACGCCGAGCGCGCGGCAGGGTCGCGCTCGAGGATGCAGGCGATGTCTTCACGCAGGCGGGCGAACATGAGCAGAACGACTTTCGATCGAAGAAAGCCAGTGTATGCGTGATGAAAAGCAACGGCAGGCCCGGGCCCTTGCCCCTCAGCCCGGTACCGGCCGGCCTTCAGCCCGCCGGCGGCCCGTCCCGATCCTCGGCCAGCCGCTGCACCTGCTTGGCGATGCCGCGCAGCACATGGACCTCCTCGGTGCGCAGTTGCGCGCGCAGCAGCAGCTGCTGCAGCCGGGGCATGAGCTTCTTGGGCACCGCGGGGTCGAGGAAGCCGATGCGCACCAGCACCTGGTGCCAGTGCGCCAGCACCCCGTCGATCGCGGCATGGTCGGCCAGCCCCGGATCGGGCGTGCGCGGCGCGACCTCGAAGCCGCCCAGCGCCTGGCGCCAGTCGTAGGCCAGCAGCTGCACCGCCTGCGCCAGGTTCAGGGAACCGTAGGCGGGATGGGTGGGGATGCTGAGGCAGGCATTGCAGCGGTAGACGTCCTCGTTCGACAGGCCGTGGCGCTCGCTGCCGAAGACGAAGGCCACCCGGCCGGCGTGGGTGCGCAAGGTCTCGAACAGCGCCCGCGGGGCGTGCGTCGGCGGGCCGAAGTCGCGCGGCGTCATGGCGGTGGCGCAGGCGAAGTGCACGCCCTGCAGCGCCTCGTCCAGCGTGTCCACCACCCGCGCCCGCACCAGGATGTCGGCCGCGCCGCTGGCCAGGGCCACCGTCTCCTCCTGCACCAGCACGTCGGCGAAGCGCGGCCGCACCAGCACGAGGTCGGAAAAGCCCATCACCTTCATGGCCCGGGCGGCGGCACCGACGTTGCCGGCATGGCTGGTGTGCACCAGCACGAAACGGGTCGGATCGGCGGCAGGGGTCACGGTGGGGCGGGCGCTCGCGCAGCTAAAATCGCGATTCTCGCCGCCGGGGCCTCCCGCCGGCGTCGCTCACGAGGACCCCGGGCATCGCCCGGCCCGGTTCGCGCTCTTTTTCCTCCGCCGCCCGGTTACCCCCTCCCCTGCCTCCTGCCGAAAGAGCCCATGTCGCAAGCCCTGAATCCCATGCTCAACATCGCCATCAAGGCAGCCCGTGCGGCAGGGGCGATCATCAACCGGGCGTCGCTGGACCTGGACATCCTCAAGATCAACACCAAGTCGCCCAACGACTTCGTCACCGAGGTGGACCAGGCGGCCGAGGCCGCGATCATCGAGACCCTGCTCACCGCCTACCCCGGCCACGGCATCCTGGCCGAGGAATCCGGCCGCGAGCACGGCAGCAAGGACAGCGAGTACGTCTGGATCATCGACCCGCTGGACGGCACCACCAACTTCATCCACGGCTTCCCGGTCTATGCGGTGTCCATCGCGCTGGCCCACCGCGGCGTGGTGCAGCAGGCGGTGGTGTACGACCCGGCGCGCAACGACCTGTTCTACGCCAGCAAGGGACGCGGCGCCTTCCTCAACGACAAGCGCCTGCGCGTGTCGCGCCGCACCCGCCTGCAGGATTCGCTCATCGGCACCGGCTTCCCCTTCCGCCGCGGCGACAACTTCAAGCGCTACGTGAAGATGTTCGAGGAGGTGATGCAGCACTGCGCCGGCCTGCGCCGCCCGGGCGCCGCCGCGCTGGACCTGTGCTACGTGGCCGCCGGCTACTACGACGGCTTCTTCGAGACCGGCCTGAACCCCTGGGACGTGGCCGCGGGCTCGCTGATGATCACCGAGGCAGGTGGCCTGATCGGCAACTTCACGGGCGAGCCGGACTACCTCTACCAGCGCGAGTGCGTGGCAGGCAACCCCAAGATCTACGGCCAGCTGGTGCAGATGCTCGCGCCCTACACCCGCGTGATCAAGATGGACGAGGAGGCCAAGCCCGCCGAGGCGGCCCCGGAAGGCACGCCGGAGGACGCGCTGGCCCAGGCCGTCAAGCCCGCCGCCGCGGCGCCGGAGCGCAAGAAGGGGCCCGTGCGCATCCGCAAGGACGAACTCTGACCCGTCCGCTTCGAGGAGGCTGCGGCATGAACGGGCCGGACTTCAGCGCGCACACGCCGCTCATGGCGCAGTACCTGCGCATCAAGGCGGACCATCCCGATTCGCTCCTGCTGTTCCGCATGGGCGATTTCTACGAGCTGTTCTACGACGATGCGCGCAAGGCGCATCGGCTGCTGGACATCACGCTCACCCAGCGCGGCCAGAGTGCCGGCGAGCCGGTCGTCATGGCCGGCGTGCCCGTGCACGCACTGGAGGCCTACCTCGCCAAGCTGATCAAGCTGGGCGAGGCCGTGGCCATCGCCGAGCAGGTGGGCGACGTCGCCACCGCCAAGGGACCGGTGGAGCGCAAGGTCGTGCGCGTGGTCACGCCCGGCACCGTCACCGACACCGAGCTGCTCAACGAGCGCGTGGACACGCTGCTGGTCGCGGTATCCCGCCAGCGTGCCACCTGGGGGCTGGCCTGGCTGGGTCTGGCCAGCGGGCAGCTGGGCGTGACCGAATGCGGCGAGCGCGAGCTGGCAGGCTGGCTGGCCCGCCTGGATGCCGCCGAGGTGCTGGTCGATCGCGATCACGTCCCCGCCGCCGTCCAGCAGTGCGGCGCGGCCATCACCCACCGGCCGGCGTGGCAGTTCGATGCCGCGCTGGGACTGCGCAAGCTGTGCGAGCAGTTGCGCGTGGCCTCGCTGCAGGGCTTCAACGCGCAAGACCTGCCCGCGGCCCATGCGGCGTCCGCGGCCCTGCTGGCCTATGCCGAGCACACGCAGTCGCGCGCGCTGTCGCATGTGCGCACGCTCACGGTACAGCGCGCGTCCGACCTGATCGACCTGCCGCAAGCCACGCACCGCAACCTCGAACTCACCCGCACCCTGCGCGGCGAGGACGCGCCCACGTTGCTGTCGCTGCTGGACACCTGCCGCAGCGGCATGGGCAGTCGCACGCTGCGCCACTGGCTGACCCACCCCTTGCGCAGCCGCGAGACGGCCAGCGCCCGCCATGACGCCGTCGGCGTGCTGCTGTCGACCGGGTTCGAGCCGCTGCGCGAGGCGCTGCGCCATGTGAGCGACGTCGAGCGCATCGCCTCGCGCGTGGCGTTGCGCCAGGTGCGTCCGCGCGAGCTGTCGGGCCTGCGCGGCACCTTGCTGCAGCTGCCGGCGCTGCGCCAGGCGGCGCCACAAGGCAGTGTCCTGCTCGACGAGCTGCACCGCGGCCTGCAGCCGCCGCCGCAGATCGCCGCCCTGCTCGCCCAGGCCATCGCCGAGGAGCCCGCAGTGCTGCTGCGCGATGGCGGCGTGATCGCCGCCGGCTTCGACGCCGAACTCGACGAGCTGCGTGCCATCAGCCAGAACTGCGACGACTTCCTGCTGGCGCTGGAAGCCCGCGAGCGCGAGCGCACCGGCATCGCCAACCTGCGCGTGCAGTACAACAAGGTGCACGGCTTCTACATCGAGGTCACGGCCGGCCAGCTCGACCGGGTGCCGCTGGACTACCAGCGCCGCCAGACGCTGAAGAACTGCGAGCGCTTCATCACGCCGGAGCTCAAGGCCTTCGAGGACAAGGCGCTGTCGGCCCAGGAGCGCGCGCTGTCGCGCGAGAAGCTGCTGTACGAGCAACTCCTCGACGAGCTGCAGGCCCACCTGGGCGCGCTGTCGGCCCTGGCCCGCGCCCTGGCCACCCTCGATGCACTGGCCGCTCTGGCAGAGCGCGCTGCCACCCTCGGGTGGAGCCGTCCGCAGTTCGTCAACCACCCCTGCATCGACATCGAGGGCGGCCGCCATCCGGTGGTCGAGGCGCGCCTGCTGGAAACCGGCGGTGCGAGCTTCATCCCCAACGACTGCCGCCTCGACGCGCGCACCCGCATGCTGGTCATCACCGGCCCCAACATGGGCGGCAAGAGCACCTTCATGCGCCAGGTCGCGATCATCGTGCTGCTGGCGGCCATGGGCAGCCATGTGCCCGCCAAGGCCTGCCGCCTGGGCCCGGTCGACGCCATTCACACCCGCATCGGGGCGGCCGACGACCTGGCGAATGCGCAGTCGACCTTCATGCTGGAGATGACCGAGGCCGCCGCCATCGTGCACGGTGCGACCGAGCAGTCGCTGGTGCTGATGGACGAGATCGGCCGCGGCACCTCCACCTTCGACGGCCTGGCGCTGGCCGGCGCCATCGCCAGCCACCTGCACGACCGCAACAAGGCCTTCACCCTGTTCGCGACCCACTACTTCGAGCTGACCGCCTTCCCGCAGAAGCACGAGCGCGCGCTCAACGTGCACGTCTCCGCCGCCGAAAGCGGCGAGGACATCGTCTTCCTGCACGAGATCCAGCCGGGTCCGGCCAGCCGCAGCTACGGCGTGCAGGTGGCCCGCCTGGCCGGCCGGGTAGAACAGCGTGGAGCCGACCACGACGCCCTGTCCCCGGAGGCCCGAGGTGCGCGGCAGGGCGAGCGCCCAGGCGACCTCCAGGTTGGCCGCGTCGCGGGTGTTGAACCCCGCCTGAGCGGCCGTC
>OFDC01001834.1_pt1 | contig 10481 bp, 10 predicted proteins | sample 1520941 | NCBI WGS metagenome assembly OFDC01 (sample SAMEA94258168, study PRJEB24077) | hot springs metagenome | biome: Aquatic biome; feature: Water | place: India | collected 2012-12-06 | depth 5 m | reverse complement strand
TCCACCCTTCCCCCGAGGCGGGGGAAGGGCCGGGGATGGGGGCCGCGATGCGCGGCGAACGAAGGCCTCGCCGTCAGATCGTGCTGTCGAGCGACGTGAGCCGCGCGCTCTCGACCCACAGTCGCTCGGCCACCGCGTCGTCCTGCGCCGCGCGGGTGCAGCGCGCCTCACGAGACTTCGAGAAGTACTTCCCGGTGACGCCCGCCACGGTGGGCGACGACGCCAGGAACACGCTGGTCTCGGCGCCGGTCTGCTCGCTCACGGCGAAGAGGTAGCCCAGGGGCTTCAGCACCTTCCAGATGCCGCCCTTGGAGAGAAACTCCGAGGCGACGAAGCCCGGATGCAGGCAGTTCACCGTGGGCCCCTCGCCCTTCAACCGCCGGGACATCTCCCGGGTGAAGAGCACGTTCATGAGCTTCGAGGTGCCGTAGACCCGCCACGCGTCGTAGCCGCGCTCGCTCTGCAGGTCGTCGAAGTTCACCCTGCCCATGGCGTGCGCCGCGCTGGCCACGTTCACCACCCGCGACCCCGGGGCCTTGCGAAGCGCCGGGAGCAGGAGGTTCGCGAGCAGGAAGTACGCGAGGTGGTTCGTCGCGAAGGTGCGCTCGTAGCCGTCGGCGGTGACCTCGCGGGTGAGGTTCACCGCGCCGGCGTTGTTCAGCAGCACATCGAGCGCGCCGTAGCGGTCGATGTACGCCGCCGCGAGGGCGCGCACGTCGGACATCTTCGAGAGGTCCGCGAGGAGAGACTCCACCACCGCGCCGCCCGTCTCGGCCCGGAGCTCGTCGGTGACCCGCGCGGTCTTCTCGGGGCTGCGCCCCACGATCACCACCCGCGCCCCGCGGCCCGCGAGGACCTTCGCCGCCTGTCGCCCGATGCCCGCGGTGCCGCCCGTGACCAGCACCGTGCGCCCCTGCATGTTCCCTTCGCTCATGGGCGCGGAGGGGTAGCACGTCGTCGGGGGACGTTGAGCCTTTCAACCGCGGCGCCCTCCGCGGTATGAAACCCGGCCACGCCACCGAGAGGGATCGGGAACCGCAGGGATGCTCCGCAAGTTCATCACCTCGCTGATCGTCATCGCGCTGCTCGCGGGATTGCAGATGGGCGCCAGCGCCGCGTTGGACCCGTACTGGGTGCGCGTGCTCTCCGTCGCCGGCATCAACGTGATGCTCGCCGTGGCGCTGAACCTGGTGAACGGGACCACCGGGCAGTTCTCCATCGGCCACGCGGGCTTCATGGCCGTGGGCGCCTACGCCGCGGCCCTCACCTCCGTCGCGCTGGAGCCCCGCCTGGGCGCCTCCATGGCGCCCGTCACCCTGGTCCTCGCGTGCCTCGCCGCGGTGCTCACCGCGGCCCTCGCGGGCGTCGCCGTGGGCGTGCCCTCGCTGCGCCTCCGCGGCGACTACCTCGCCATCGTGACCCTGGGCTTCGGCGAGATCATTCGCATCTCCATCGAGAGCACCCCCGCGCTGGGCGGGCAGCAGGGATATCCCCTGGGCGCGGCGTCGATCCCCGCGTACGCCACCCTGGCCTGGGTCTGGGGCGCGGCGGTGCTCGCCACGGTGATGGTCTGGAACCTCACCTACTCGTCCTATGGGCGGGCCCTGTCGGCCATCCGCGAAGACGAGATCGCCGCCGAGGCCGCGGGCATCCCCACCACGCGCTACAAGGTGCTGGCGTTCAGCGTGAGCGCCGCGGTGGCGGGCCTCGCGGGGGCCATGTACGCCCACGACGCCTCGGGCGGGCAGCACATCGACCCCGGCGCGTTTCGCATGGACCGCTCCGTCGACATGCTGGTGATGATCATCTTCGGCGGCCTCGGGAGCATCACGGGGGCCGTCCTCGGCGGGATCTTCGTGGCGGTCTCGCTGGAGCTGCTGCGGGAGTTCCAGAGCTACCGGCTCATCGCCTACGCGCTGCTCCTCGTGGGCATGATGCTGCTCCGCCCGCAGGGGCTCCTGGGCACCCGGGAGTTCTCCCCCGCGGTGCTCCGCCGCTTCTTCCCCCGCGGCGCGAAGGGCGGTGCCGCGTGAGCGCCGCGCTCAAGGTCGAGGCGCTGGAGATGGTCTTCGGCGGCTTGCGCGCCGTCGGCGGCGTCTCCTTCGAGGTGCCCGAGAAGAGCATCTTCGGGCTCATCGGGCCCAACGGCGCGGGCAAGACCACGGTCTTCAACTGCGTCACCGGGGTCTACACCCCGACCCGCGGCGCCATCTCGTTCCAGGGGCGACGTCTCGACGGCCTGCAGGCCTGGCAGATCGCCGACGCGGGCGTCGCCCGGACCTTTCAGAACATCCGCCTCTTCTCGAACATGACCGTGCTCGAGAACGTGCTCGTGGCCAACCACCGCGCGTCGAAGCACAACCTCCTCGACGCCGTGCTGCGCACGAAGCGCCACCGCGACGACGAGAACGCCATGCGCGCCAAGGCGATGGAGCTGCTGCGCTTCTTCGGCCTCGACGACAACGCCCTGGAGCGCGCGGGCTCGCTCCCCTACGGCGACCAGCGGCGGCTGGAGATCGCCCGGGCCCTCATGCTCGACCCGAGGCTGCTGCTGCTCGACGAGCCCGCCGCGGGGATGAACTCCGCCGAGGCGAAGGTGCTCAAGGCGCAGATCCGCGAGCTGCGCGACCGCTTCGACCTCACCGTGGTGCTCGTCGAGCACAACATGCAGGTGGTGATGGAGGTCTGCGAGCACATCCACGTGATGGACCGCGGCGAGACCATCGCCCACGGCGCGCCCGCGCAGGTGCAGTCTGACCCGAAGGTCCTCGAGGCCTACCTCGGCGCCGGCGCCGACGCGCTCGTGCCCCACGACGGCCCCGAGGTCACCGCCGCGCCGCTGCTCACGGTGGAGAACCTCGCGGTGAGCTACGGCGGCATCAAGGCCGTGAAGGGCATCTCGCTGGAGGTTCGCAAGGGCGAGCTCGTGGCCCTCATCGGCGCCAACGGCGCGGGCAAGACCACCACCCTCAAGGCCATCGCCCGGGTGCTGCCGTGGAAGTCCGGCAGCGTGACCTTCGACGGCCGCGACCTCGCCCGCGCCGACGCCGAGGACCTCATCGCCCTCGGCATGGCGCTCTCGCCCGAGGGCCGCGCGATCTTTCCGAACCTCACGGTGCGCGAGAACCTCGAGATGGGCGCCTACACCGTGCGCGACCCCGCGGCGGTGGCCCGACGCATGGCGCAGGCCGTGGCGCTCTTCCCCCGCCTCGGCGAGCGCATGGCCCAGCTCGGAGGCACCCTCTCGGGGGGCGAGCAGCAGATGCTGGCCATCGCCCGCGCGCTGATGTCGGGCCCGAAGCTCCTGATGCTCGACGAGCCCTCCCTGGGCATCGCGCCCGTGCTCGTGGACCAGATCTTTCACGCCATCGCGAAGATCCGCGAGGAGGGCACCACGGTGCTGCTGGTGGAGCAGAACACCCGCCGCGCCCTCGCCGCCGCGCAGCGCGCGTACGTGCTGGTCACGGGCGAGGTCGCCCTCTCGGGCCGGGCCCGGGACCTCGCCGACGACCCCCGGGTGAAGGGCGCCTACCTCGGGGACCACGCCCATGATTGACCGCCGCGCGCTCGCCCTGTGCCTGATCGCGCTGGGCTGCAAGGAGACCGTGCGTCCGCCGGTGCTGCCCACCCGCGACGCCGGGCCCAACCTGGTGAGCGGCGGGGTGCAGGTGCTGGACGCGGGGCCGCAGTGCCTCGGCGGCGGGATCCTGTGCGAGGGGCAGACGCCCTACACCTGCGTGAACGGCGCGCGGGTGCCCACCGACGCGTGCACGGGCGACCGCCCCTTCTGCGTGCCCGGCGTGGGGTGCCTCGGGTGCCCGCCCTCGGCCGTGCGCTGCGCCGCCGACAACGGCGTGCTCCCGCAGCGCTGCGCCGACGACGGCTCGCGCTGGATCGACATGCCCGCGTGCACGGGCAACGACCGCTGCGTGGAGGGGCGCTGCGGAGATCCGTGCGCGGCGCCCGACGGCGCGCGGCAGTACCTCGGGTGCGAGTACTGGTCCACGGTCACCCCCAACACCCAGCTCTCGCGCAGCTTCCCCTTCGCGGTGGCCGTGGCGAACCCGCAGTCGTTCCCGGTGACCGTGCAGATCCGCGGCGGGGCCCTCACCGCGCCGCGGGAGATCACCCTCGCGCCCGGCGCCTCCGAGGCCGTGACCCTCCCCTGGGTCGACGCGCTGTCGCAGCAGGCCCCGCGGGACCTCGGGTGCGAGTGCGGCAACCCCACGAACTGCCTCAACCCCACCTTCGCCCGGTCCGCCCTCGCCCGCGGCGGGGCCTACAACGTGCGCGCCACCGCGCCCGTGGCGGCGTATCAGTTCAACCCGCTGACCTTCGAGACCCGCGGGATGACCGCGGCGTGCCTGAACTCCTACACCAACGACGCGTCGCTGCTGCTGGCCCAGCGCTCCCTCACCCGGCGCTACCTGGTGCTCACCTACCCCAACCTCTCGTTCCAGCCCAACGTGACCCTCGGGGGCTTCATCGCCGTGGTGGCCACCAGCGGCGAGAGCACCTCGGTGACCGTGCGTCTGCCCGAGCGCGCGGGCGTGCCCGAGGCGGTGAACAACGTGGTGCGCCACGACAACCTCGCGCCGGGCGACGTGGCCCTCATCGTGGGCACCCACGGGGGTGACCTCAGCGGCGCCGTGGTCGAGGCCAGCAACCCCGTGGCGGTCTTCGCGGGGCACGACTGCACGCGCGTGCCCGCCACCGTGCCCGCGTGTGATCACCTCGAGGAGCAGGTGCTCCCGCTCGAGACCCTGGGGCAGGACTTCGTCGTCAGCGACCTGCGCGACCGCGAGGCGTCCACCGTGCTGCGCGTCGTGGCGAGCGCCGACGACACCGTGCTGAGCTTCGACCCGCCCACCATCTCCTCCCCGCGACGGCTCGCCGCGGGGCAGGTGGTGGAGTTCACCACCCGCGACAGCGCGCGCCTCCGCGCCTCGCGGCCCGTGCTGGTGATGCAGTTCATGACGGGCCTCGGGTACGACGGCGACGGCGCGGGCGACCCCGCGATGGTCACCGAGGTCCCCACGCAGCAGTTCCGCGACCGCTACGACATCCTCGTGCCCGCGACGTACACGTCGAACTTCCTCGGGCTGGTGGTGCCCCGGGGCGCGCGGGCGCTCGTCGACGGCATGGCGATCACCCCGAGCAGCACGGAGTCGTTGGGGCCCTGGGAGATCCATCACACCGAGGTGCGCCCGGGCTGGCACCAGCTCCGCACCGTCGAGGGCGTGCCCTTCGGGGTGAAGGTCTACGGCACGGCGCGGTACACGTCCTACGCGTACCCCGGCGGGCTCGACCTGCGGCTGCTCACGCCGGGCTGAGCGGGCGCCGCGCGACGGCGGTCATGCGGATGCCGTGCTTGAAGCGCAGGGTGATGGAGGGCTCGGGCTCGACCTTCGGCGTCGCGCACGCGCGCAGGGAGAAGCGCCGCGCGATGGTGGCGAGGAGCAGGGTGGCCTCCATCATCGCGAACTGGTTGCCGATGCACACCCGCGGGCCGATGCCGAAGGGCACGTAGGCGCCCTTGGGGAGCTTCTTCGCGAGGCCGTCCTCCCAGCGCGCGGGGTTGAAGGTGAGCGGGTCGGCGAAGGTCCGCGGGTCGCGGTGCAGGGTCCAGGGGAGCACCCAGAACCACGCGCCCTGCGGGTACGCGCGCCCCTCGAGGGTGAAGGGCTCGGTGGCCTCGCGCCCGAGGGACCACGCCGGGGGATAGAGCCGCAGGGTCTCGAGCACCACGCGCTCGGTGAGCTTCAGGTGGGGCAGATCCGCCACGGTGGGCTCGCGCTCCCCGAGCACCTCCGAGAGCTCTTGCGCGAGGGCGCGCTCGACCTCGGGGTGCTGCGCGAGGAGGTGAAAGGTCCACGACAGCGCCAGGGCCGTGGTCTCGTGCCCGGCGAGGAAGAGGATGAGCACCTCGTCGCGCACCTGCTGGTCCGACATCCGCGCGCCGTCGTCGTCCTGCGCGGCGAGGAGCATCGCGAGGAGGTCGTCCTGGGGCGCGTCGGCGCCCATCTCCCGGCGGCGGGTGATGAAGCCCCGCACGATGCCGTCGAGGCGCGCGCTGACCTCGCGCAGGCGCTTGTTCGAGGGCAGCGGCGCCCGCTCCAGCGCGGGCACGAGGATGAACTTCGGGTCGGCGAAGCGGGTGACCACCGCGTCGATGCACGCCGCGAGGTCGTGGGTGTCGCCCGCGTCGGCGCCGAAGAGCGCGCGGGTCACGATGTCGGCCGTGAGGGCCATCATCGCGTGGTGCAGCTCGAAGGTCTGCCCGTCGCGCCAGGCGTCGAGCATGGCCGCGGTGCAGCGCACCATCACGTCGCCGTAGCCCGCGATGCGCTCGCGGTGAAACGCGGGCTGGATGAGCCGGCGCTGGCGCTTCCAGAAGTCCCCCTCGCTGGAGAGCAGCCCCTCGCCCAGGAGCTTCTTCAGCGCCCGGAGGAAGACGTCCTTCTGCATCACCCCCGCGGAGCGGATGAACACCTGCTCCACGAGCGCGGGGTCGTTGATGAGCCACGCGCGGTAGCGCACGAAGTCCATCTCCACCACAGGGCCCATGCCCGCGACGGTCTCGAGGAAGCGCATGGGGTCGAGGGCGTAGTGGCCCAGCGAGCCCACGAGCGGGAGGCGCGGCGCGCGGGGGAGCGGGATCGCGGCGGTGCTCATCGCGGGGAGCATCGAGGCGCGTGACCGTCTGTGGCAACCGCGGAGCGCGCCAAATGACGCGAGGGGAGCCATCGCGACCCTGCGGTCTCGATGCGCTCCCCTCGACGCCGTTCAGCGGTGGGTCGACCGCGCGATCAGCGCTGGTTGTCCCAGGTGTCGGTGTGGGTCACGCCGCCGTCCTCGAAGGTCCACGTGATCGTGTGGAACACGAAGGAGACCTCCTCCAGGGGGGGCTCGGTGGACGTGGCCGGCACGATGGTGTCGGGCACGTAGAGCTTCTGCGAGGCCACGCGGCCGCGCTGCACCTCGACGGTGAAGAACTGCTGCGTGGTGCCGTCGCCCGTGGGGTTGGGGCGGAAGAACTTGAACGTGCCCTCGATGACCTGGTTCTCGACCAGCGCCTTCGCGATGAGGGGCGAGCTCTTGTCGATGCGCTTGCGGATGAGCAGGGGCTCGTACTGACGACGGCCCGAGGCCATGCCCGAGCCCGCCTCGCGCGCGGTCTTCACGGCCTGCTCGAAGTACAGGCACTCGATCGAGTTCTCGCGGCCGAGCGAGGTCTGCGTGCTCTCGCCCTTGATGTCCGTGCCGTTCGCCTTGAGGAAGAGGTGTACTGTCTCGGCCATGGTGTTCTCGCTTGCAGGTTGGTGAAGGGGTGCGTCCGTGATCGCCTGCAGACCGCGGACCCCGTGCAGAGCGTGAGCGTGAAGGGTTGCCCCCGTTCACCCGCGTCTGATGCCTGACCCACAGAGCACTGGGCGTGCCATGAGGGGCGCGCGGGAGTGTCTGCCCGTCGACCGCGGGATTCAAGCGCCCACGGCTGCAATTCGTCCGCGCGGATTGGACCGCGGGTCAACGCCTCCCACAGGCCTCATCCTCGCCCGCCGCACGGCGTTTCTCGATGATTCTCGCGTTGGACAACCCGCACCCGTCGTTGGACCGCGGTCCAACCTCACGCGTGGCGCCGCGCGCCATCCAACAGCCGCGCGGCGTTGTCGTGGAGCACCTTCGCGCGCAGCGCGGCCCTGCCCTCGGTGGCGATGAGCACCTTCGCGAGGGGGAGCACCGGGTGATAGAAGGGCCAGTCGGAGCCGAAGACCACCCGGTCGGTGTCGGCCTCGGCGAGCACCTCGCGGAGCTGCCCGAGGGAGAGCCCGGAGATCTCGAGGTAGACGTTCCCGTACCGTCGCTGGAGCGCGATGGCCTCGCGGTGCTGGAGCGAGCCTGCGTGCCCGAAGATGAACGTGGTCTCGGGGCACTCCCGCAGCGGGCGCTCGTAGGAGGACATCTGCGCGCACCACTGCCCGAGCTTCGGCTCGATGCCCGCGGGCCCGGCGTGCCAGATCACGGGGATGCGCTCCTCGCCGCACCAGCGGTAGATCCGCATGGCGTAGCCCGCGTCGGGGCGAAAGAGCTGGTTGGGCGGGTGCAGCTTGATGCCCATCGCGCCGAGGTGCATCTGCGACTCGAAGCGGGCCCGCGCGTCCCACGCCCGGGGGTGCACGCTGCCGTAGCCCGTGACCTCGGGGCGCGCCCGCGCGGCGAGGAGGGTGTCGCGCGGGTGGTGGTTGGGGATCGCCATGTCGATCCCCAGCACGGCGCTGTGCACCACGTTCATGCTCCGCATGTCGCGGGCGAGGTTCGGGGCGGTGTGGTCCCGGCGGGAGCCCTTGCCCGTGAGGCCGCCGAGGAGGAGGTCGCGCTTGAGGTTCGCGAGCTCGTTCGGGCCGAAGCACTGGTTCGCGCGAATGTCGAGGTGGTGCGCGCAGCACCGCCCGAGGAGCAGGTTCGAGTCCCCCGTCTCGCGGAGCATGTCGATGTGGTGCACCGACAGCGTGGGCAGCGCGTAGTGCGTGTGCATGTCGATGACCGGGCCCACGGACCGGTCGGACAGCACGACCTCGCCGTGGTCGACGTCGAACCACGGCAGCGCCGCGAGGGCGTCGCGGGTGGCGAATTTCAGCGGGAGGTTCGGGTCCGCGGGGTCCATCCCGGCGACGATACCCGAAGGCGGGTCAGTCGCGACGGCCCGCGTCGAGGATCACGATGGTTCGCACGCAGCCCGGGATGTTCGCCGCGAGGGCGGTGTCTTCGGGGCAACAGATGCAGTTGTTCCCGTCGCACGGCTGCGTCGGGTTCGACGCGCGACGGCAGAACTCGCTCGCGGCGCCGTTGCAGTCCTGGTCCTGCTCGCAGCGCTGCCCGGCGGACTGCACGGTGCAGCCGAGAGCGAGGGCGAGGACTCCGAGGGCGAGGGCGAGGCGCATCGTGAGGGCTCCGATCGGACAGGGAAATGGGGGGGCGCGGAAGGCGGCGCATCCTATCTATCGGGCGTCGAGGCGCAAGGGCGGGTTGCGCCGCGCGCGGTGCAGCACCCAGGCGCCCAGCGCGACCGCGCCGAGGCACGCGTACTGCGCGGGCGTGAGCCCGGCGTAGCGACGGTCCCCCTCGGGGCCCAGGTCGGTGGCGCGGAGGAAGTCCATCGGGAAGCGCACGAGCGCGTAGGCCACGCACAGGGCGCCGGAGATCATCCCGGGGCGCGAGGTCTTGCGCGACACCCACACCACCAGCGCGATGAGCAGCGGCGTGGCGAGGAACTCCATCAGCCCGAGGTCGAAGCGCGAGCCCCCGGGGAAGCGCACCGCGAGCGGGCTGTCGCTGAGACGTCCCGGGTGGTCGTGCACCGCCGCGCAGCCCATGCGGCCGAAGAACCACCCGAAGGGAAAGGAGTAGGTGCAGAGGTCGGTCCAGGTCCACGCGTCGAGCTTGTAGGCGCGCAGGAAGAGCAGCCCCCCCACCACCGCGCCGAAGACCCCGCCCACCGACGAGAGCCCGTGGTGGACCATGAAGAGCTCCTTCCACCCCAGGGCCAGCGCCTCGGGGTGATAGAAGACCGTGTCGACCATGTGGCCCACGAGGAAGCCGCAGGCGAAGACCACCACCACGAAGAGGTCCACCCGCGACGCGGGCCCGAGGCCCAGAGACTTCGCGCGGGCCGACAGCACCCCGTGGCCCAGCAGCACCCCGATGGCCACGAGGAACCCGAAGATGTGAAACCGGGCGCCCATCACCGGCAGGTCGGGCACCTCGATGTAGGGGATCATCGCGAGGCGTGTAGCACCCGCGCGCCCCGCCGCGAAGCGAGGAGGCGCCATTGACCCGCCCGCGTCACATCACCGAGCATCACCCCCCTCGCCGCGCCCGCGGCAGAAGGAGCACGGGAGATGTTCAAGGTGAGGCGCCGCCGGCGCGACGCAGAACGCAGGCTCAGCGCCGAGGGGCGCGCCCTCGCCGGGCTCGTCGATGCGTGCATGGTCATGGCCTGCGCCGACGGCGAGCTCGCCGACGAGGAGTTCGACGTCATCGCCCAGGTCATCGACGGGTTCTTCGACGGCCACGTCACCCGCGCCGACATCGAGACCCTCATGCAAGACAGCCTCGACGCCATCGAGCGCGAGGGCATCCCCGCGCGCCTCGCCGCCGCCGCGGCGCACCTCGAGAGCGTCGAGCTGCGCGAGCTTGGCCTCGCCGCCGCGGCCACCGTGATGCTCTCCGACGGCGAGCTCGCCCAGGGCGAAGAGGACGAGCTCTACGACCAGCTCGCGCAGGCCCTGGAGGTCCCCCGGCGCCGCGCGTCGGAGATCCTCACCGAGGTCGACGACTCGCTGGAGTGAGCCTCCGCAGGGATCCCTACGCTGCGACGCGTCGGCTTGCATCGACGTGGCATCCACCGTCACGACGAGCGTCCCCCAAGGGATGCGCCATCTCGTGCGGGCACCGGCGGGGTTGTTTCGCCCTCTCCCCCG
>OFDC01001833.1_pt1 | contig 10499 bp, 11 predicted proteins | sample 1520941 | NCBI WGS metagenome assembly OFDC01 (sample SAMEA94258168, study PRJEB24077) | hot springs metagenome | biome: Aquatic biome; feature: Water | place: India | collected 2012-12-06 | depth 5 m | reverse complement strand
AGCAGGTGTTCGCGCTTGCCGGCCAGGCCGAGCGTAAATACCGGCGGGTGTTCGACCAGCCAGAACTCGTCCGGCGTGTCGGCCGTGCGGGCCGCGGTGAAGGCCTGCATGTCCTGCCAGACCGGCGTGTAGTCCACCCGGCCCAGCGCGCGGACGACGGCGGTCACAGGACGACCTTCACCATCGGGTGGGCGCTCAGTTCCATGTAGAGCGCATCCAGCTGCGCCTTCGACGTCGCGCGTATGGTGGCGGTGAGGCCGATGTAGCGGCCACCGGACGAGGGGCGCATGCCCAGCGTGGCCGGGTCGAAGTCGGGCGCGTGGCGCAGCACCACCTCGACCACCACCTGGGCGAAATCGTCATGCCGCTCGCCCATGATCTTGAGCGGGAAGTCGGTCGGGAACTCGAGCAGCGTGTCCGCGCGTGACGCGGGCGGCGTTCCGGACGGTGCATCGGTCATGTCTGTCGTCCTCAAATGCCGAACCAGAGCCGGATCGTGTCCCAGATGCGGCGGAAGAAGCCACCTTCCTCGACCGCCACCTTGGCCACCAGCGGGTATTCGCCCGCCGGCTTGCCGTCGATGGCGACCTTGAGCGTACCCAGTTTCTGGCCGGCGGCGACCGGGGCGATGACCGGCTTGTCGACGATGATTTCCCGGGTGACCTTGCCGGCCTGGCCGCGCGGCACGGTCACCACCGCGTCGTGCGCCGGACCGACCTGCACGCTGGCCGTGGCGCCCTTGTAGACCGCAGGCGTTTCCAGCACTTCCTCGGCCAGCGCCAGGCGTGCGTTTTCCCAGGCGTTGTAGCCGTAGTTCAGCAGCGTGGCCGAGGACTCGATGCGACCCTTCTCGTTCGGCGCGCCCAGCAGCACCGACACGATGCGCCGGCCGTCGCGCCTGGCCGAGGACACCAGGCACCAGCCGGCGGCGTCGGTGTGGCCGGTCTTCATGCCATCCACGCTGCGATCCATGGTCAGCAGCCGGTTGCGGTTGCCCTGCTTGATCCCGTTGTAGGTGTAGTCCAGCGTCGAGTACAGCGGGTAGTACTCGGGGAAATCGGTGATCAGCGCGCGCGCCAGGATGGCGAGGTCGCGGGCGGTCGTGTAGTGGCCGTCCTCGGTCAGGCCGGTCGAGTTGCGGTACTGCGTGCCGGCCATGCCCAGGCGCTTGGCCTCGGCATTCATCATCTGCGCGAAGGCCGCTTCCGACCCGGCGATGGCTTCGGCCAGCGCGACGCAGGCGTCGTTGCCGGACTGGATGATCATGCCGCGGATCAGTTCATCGACCGTGACCGGCTTGTCCGGCGCGATGAACATCTTCGAGCCGCCGGTCTTCCAGGCCGCGACGCTGACCGGCACGGTCTGGTTGGCCTTGAGCTGACCGTTCTTCAGCGACTTGAAGGTCAGGTAGGCGGTCATCAGCTTGGTCAGCGAGGCCGGTTCGACCTTCTCGTCGGGGCGCGACTGCGCCAGCACGGCGCCGGATTCGTGATCGATCAGCAGCCAGGCCCGGGCGTCGGGCTGCGGCGGCGGAATCAGGTCGGCGGAAGCGGTGAGCGGGAGGAGGGCGGACACGAGAAGCGCGGTGCAGCGCAACAGCTTGAGCATGGGTTCGGGGCTTCGGTCGGACAAACGGGAAAGGCCCTGCCACGAGGGGCAGACGGTAAAGCGCGACAGTCTACCAAAGCGCGGCCAGCTGCCGGCATGGAAGCTGCTTCCGGATGTATCGGGCAGCCCCGTCGTCCTGTTTCATCTTGCAGCGCAGCGGGGTTCGGTGTTCTCATTAACGGAACTTAATTCCTGTGCGCCCTCTCCGACGGCCCGATGAGTATTGCGCGTATCGCCCTGTTGATCGGCACGCTGGTGCTGGCCCTGACCACTTTCGGGGTCGGGCAGGACGCGTTCGCGCATGCACCGGAACAGTGCGTACGCTGTACCGTGGCCGAGTCGCCGGACGACGTGCCGACCGATGTCTATGGTGCGCTCATGTACCGGCTGGATCTGGCGGGCGACCCGCCGGATTCTTTCGTCGCGGACGTGATGCGTCCCGACGGACGCGAAGCGCGGCCGGTGCACGTGTCCCTCATTCCCTTGCTGCTCGAGCCGGAACCGGCGCGGGTACCGCTCAGGCCGCCCAGACTGGCCTGAAGCCGCCGCCGGCCGTCCGCGCCGGCGGTCAGCAGTCCGCACGTCCCGTCGTGACACCGGTTTCACAGCCGGTGCGCGCGCGTGCATGTTTCGTTCATCCCGTCAGGGCACACACCCATGAAAAAAACAGCCATTGCCCTCATGGCCGCAATCGGCCTGTGTACGCACGCAGCAGGGGCTGCCGAGCGCTACACGCTGGACCAGCTGAAGTCGCTGGCTCTGCAGTCCAACGCCTCGCTCGGCGCCGCGCGTGCCGACATCGATGTCAGCCGCGCCGACACCCTTACGGCGCGCGCCTACCCCAACCCGGAGCTCGAGGTGAGCGGCGGTGACCGCAGCGCGCGCGGCCCCGGTCTTGCGCCGGGTTCGCTCGGCTCGATCACCGTCACCCAGCGCTTCGACTATCCGTCGCAGCGTGACGCCCGCCTGCGGGTGGCCGAAGCCGGCGTGCTGTCCGCCCAGTCCGGCGCGCTGTCCTACGAGGTCGATCTGCTGGCCCGGCTCAAGCAGGCCTTTTACGCGGTCATCCGTCACCAGAGCGAACTGCGCGCCGCGCGCGAGGACCTCGAACTGGCGCGCGCCATCCGCAACCGGGTGGAAGTGCGGGTCAATACCGGCGAGGCGCCGCGCTATGAACTGATCAAGGCCGACACCGAACTTCTCAATGCGCAGAAGAACGCCGACTCGGCCGAACTGCGCATCGCCCAGGCCAAGGCCCGTCTGCGTGCGCTGACCGGCGGCGCACTGCCGATGGAGTACGAACTCGACGGCGCACTGGCCAGCGAGGTGGCGCTGCCGCCGCTGGCGCAGATGCGCGAGGACATGCTGTCGCGCAATCCGGACATCGCCCGCCTGCGCGCCGAAATCGACCGCGCCAACCAGCAGCTCGAACTGGAAAGGCTGCGCCGCATGCCCGACCTGTCGTTCAAGCTGGGCCACGACCGCGACCCGGAATACGACGCCAACCGCATCGGCGTGGCGGTCACCGTGCCGCTGTTCGACCGCCGCCAGGGGCCGATCGCCCAGGCCAGCGCCCAGGCCGAACGCAACCGGATGGCGCTCGAAGGCCGCGTGTTCGAGCTGGAACGCCAGCTGGATGCGGCCTATCGCCAGTACGAACTGTCGCGCACCCAAGTGGTGGCGCTGGAAAGCGGCATCCTGCGTGAAGCCGAGGCGGCGCTGAAGGTGGCCGAGGCGGCCTACAAGTTCGGCGAACGCGGCATTCTCGATTTCCTCGATGCGCAGCGCGTGTTCCGCGCCGCGCGCAACGAACTCATCAGCGCACGTTACGAGCTGATTAACGCAGTCGCCGAGATCGAGCGACTGGGCGCCGTGCGCTGACGCCGGCGGCACGCACATTCACCCCATTCAGACAGTCCACACCATGAAACTGACCCAACGTCCCCTGCTGTGTGCCGGCCTGCTCGGCGCCGCGCTCGTCGGCCTGCTGCCGTTATCCGCCCGCGCGGCGCTGGACGCCGGCAGTGCAGCGCCGGACTTCTCCGCCACGGGCTCGCTGGGCGGCCAGACCATCCGCTTCCAGCTGTCCCAGGCATTGAAGAACGGTCCGGTGGTGCTGTATTTCTATCCCGCGGCCTTCACCAGCGGCTGCACCATCGAGGCGCGCATGTTCGCGGAGGCGACGGACGAGTTCCGCTCGCTCGGGGCGACGGTGGTCGGTGTGTCCACCGACGATCTCGACACCCTGCACCGCTTTGCCGTGAGCGAGTGCCGCAGCAAGTTCGCGGTGCTGTCCGACGCCGACCGCCGCATCATCCGCGCCTACGACGCGGCGCTGGCCTTCAAGTCGGACATGGCCGACAGGGTGTCCTATGTCATCACGCCCGACGCTCGTGTCGCCTACCAGTACAGCAGCCTGAGCCCCAACAAGCACGTGGCCAACACACTGGAAGCGGTTCGCCGCTGGAAGGCCGCCGCACGCTGACGCGGTCCGCAGGGGCGGCCGACCGCCCCGGTGTGGCGCAATGGCCACACGTCCCCGCCGGACGCCTCGCCGAATGAGCGCTCGGCCAGCAATAACACGGTGCTGACCGCGCGATATTGCGGAGTTGCGCTTGCGGGTCTCCATGCAATTGACTATGGGAGGCCCCGTAGCAGGACCGAATTTCGGTGTGCAAGCTGGGTGCGCCGTCAATGCGTTGCGTCATCCGCGCCGATTCCGTGAGTTTTTCGAACTGCTTGGGAAAACACTTCCGTTCCTGACACACAGAGTGCCGTAAGGCGATGTGTCACAGGGGCCGCGATCCGCCCTGCGAATCGCGCGCTGGAGGAAACCTTGACTCGACCCAATCCCATGCAGATTCGCATCCGTTCGGTGGCCCTGGCGGCCGCATCCCTGGCCTTCGCTGGCCTCTCGGCCCACGCGTCCGAGGTTTCGATCTACGGCGTCGCCGACGTCTACGTGGCGTACCAGAAAGGAGACGATTCCGAAACCAAGATCGACTCCGGCGGCCTGTCGGGCTCACGGCTGGGCTTTTCGGCGTCGCGGGACATCGGCAACGGCTTGAAGGCCATGGGCCGCATCGAAGCGGGCGTGGCGTTGGATTCAGGCAATAACAACCAGGGTCGGATCTGGGGGCGCCAGACCTGGGTCGGCCTGTCCGGCGGCTTCGGAACGATCACCCTGGGCCGGCAGTACACCCCCAACTTCATCGCGCTGGACAGCGACGATCCCTTCGAGACGGGTGCCGGCAGCGCGGTGTCCAGCGGCATCGTCAGCATCGTGGGCGGCCCGCGCAAGGACAGCTCGCTCGTGTACGAGCTGCCCAAGATGGGCCCGGTCACCGTCAACCTGATGTACGCGGCGGGAGAGCAGGCGGGCGACCAGAGCCTGGGCTCCTTCTTCGCCAGTTCCGCCCGCTATGCCGACGGTCCCCTGGGACTGGGCTTGTCCGTCGCGCAGCAAAGCGAGAGCGTCGAGGGCAACGTCTCCACCAGCTCGGTCCTGCTGTCGGGCAGCTACGACTTCGGTGCGCTCAAGCTGATGGGTGGGGTGCAGGTCGTGCGCAATTCCACCGGCGCTCCCAACGTGGACGACAACCGTGACGAGGCTTACGTCGGCGTGCAGGTGCCCGTCGGCAACGGCTCCCTGTGGGCGGCCGTGGGCACGGGTCGTACGAAGAACCTCGCCGATTCGCGCGCCAGCCAGGCCAGCCTGGGCTACCTGTACAAGCTGGACCGCAGCACCACGATCTATGGGGTGCTGACCGGCATCAACAACGGTGCCGTGACGGCCTTCACCACCGACACCGCCACTGGCGGCGGTGCGGCCGTGTCCCCGGGCGAGCGTGCGAGCGCTCTGCAGGTCGGGGTCCGCTTCCGCTTCTGAGTGTGCTGTTGGGGCACGGCCCCGAACTCGAGTCGAAGAGCTGAGCAGGCTCCTCCCCGGAGCATCAATGGTGCCGTGGAGTTGGCAGGGTGCGTGCGCCCTGCTTTTTTTTTTCCGCCGGGTGCAGCCCTCGTCCTTCGGCAGGGTCAGTCGAGGGCCAGGAGCCGTCGCCGCTTCTGCGTCTGGTCGATGTAGCGTTGCAAGGTCCGTTGGGCCTCACCGCTCAGCTGCAGCAGCTCGCAGCCGATGCGCACGCCCTGCGATCCAGGGTTGATGGCGGTGACATGGCACAGGTGCAGCGTCGCCTCGAATCGGGTCGATGGGTCGAGCTCGATGCGCGCGCCCTGCAGCGTCACGCCGGGCGAGAGCGGCGGCACATCGTCGGGCACGAACAGGGCGCAACCGCCGGAGCTCACGTCCAGGACCCGCAGGGCCAGCGGCATGTCGGGGATCGAGGGATGGCGCAGGTGCACGGTGGGGGCGTTGCGGGGCAAGGTGCGAACCCGGAAGCTGTTGCGGCGCTGGAACCTGAAGAGCTCGCGGGGCAGGTCGGCCTGCAGTGCGGTCCGGCCATGGCCGGTCACCGTCACCAGGTTGGTGAGATCGAACTGCAGCTTGACGCTGTCGAGGTAGGCCACCGCGGCGATCTCGCCGGCCTCCACCAAGGCCGGCAGCTGGGAGGGGTCGGCGTGGGCCGTGAGGCTCAGCTTGCCCCGGTGGGTGTCCACCGTCCAGACGGTGGTGGTGTAGTGGCTGCCGTCGGGTGCGCTCAGGTGCACGAGCACCGACTGGTCCGCCAGCGTGCGCAGCAGCGCCAGGACTTCCGCGGCGCCGTCCACACGGAACTCGTCGAGCCCGTCGCCCAGCGGCGCCGGTTGCGTTTCCTGAAACACCGCAGGCTCCTCTTGTGGTCACCCGCGGAGTCAATGCACCGTCTTGGTCCGGCCGGCGAGCATCTGGTCCAGGTCCTCCAGCCAGGGCTCGGCCAGGTGGCGGATCTCGGCGTCGTTGACGAGGATGCGCTGCATGATGCGCGCCTTCATGCGGGCCTCATCGTCGCTGAGCGCCTTGTCCCGCGCGGCGTGCTTGAGCTGGGAGATGAGCAGCACGCAGGCGCCCTCCAGCTTGACCACGCGGTCCCAGTCGCCGTCGCGTGCGGCAGCAAGCATGTCGGCGCTGGCCTGCTCGATCGCTTCGTAATAGGTGAGGAGGGTCTGGGTCATCGCCGTGCTCCCGGGTGCGCTGCCGTTGGTGCCGATCGTCTGCATGGTCTTGTCCCGCCCCCTCATGCGCCCGCCTTCGGGGAGATGGCCGCCCAGGCGTCGCGCAGGGGGCTCACCAGGCGCTTGCACTCCTCCACCGCGGCCTCGTCGCCGTGCGCGTTCGCGTGGGTGAGCCGGACGATGATGTAGGCGTAGAGATCGTTCAGGTCTGCGGCCAGTGCGCCGCCTTGCTTCAGGTCGAGGACCGACTTCAGGCCTTCGTCGACGATGCGAACGGCCCGCCCGAGCTGTTCGGCCTTCAGCGAGATGTCACCGCTGCGGATCGCTCCCTGGGCGCGCACCATGCAGGCGAACAGCCCGTCGAAGAGCATGCTGACCAGCTGGTGCGGCGTGGCGCCCTCGACGCCGGTCTGCACCTCCACCTGCCGATAGGCGTTGGCGAAGCTCTTCGACGACGGGCTGGCGGAGAACGGCGAGGCGCTGGCGTACATGATCCGTGGTTCCTGGGGTGGTTTGTACTGCTGACACCCCCTTTATCGGCCGCCCGGCCGCGGACCTTGAGCCGACTCGCCTATTTGCTCTCGAACTGCCTGTTCAGCATGGTCAGCTGCTGCCCGACGTAGGCCGACAGGCTGTTGAGCTGGGCCACGCGGGTGTCGAGGGCCTGGTATTCCTTGAGCAGGCGTTGCGTCGTGCGTTCGACCCGGTCCTCGACCCGGGTCTGGTCGGACTGGTTGCGCTTCAGCCGCGACTGCAGGCCCTCGGTGCGGGCCTTCAGCATGCCGTCGGTGCCGGTGACGGTCTCGGCGAACTTCTGGAAGCGCGCCGCGACGCCGTTGCCGGCCACGCCGGCCGTGAGGGCGCCATGCATCAGCCGCCCCACCTCGGCGGGTTGCTGCAAGGCGGCGTCGAGCTTGGCGTTGTCGAGCTGGATGGAGCCGTCGCGCTGCAGCGACAGGCCGATGGCGCCGAGGCGGTCATAGACCGCCGAGTTGCCGTTGGGCGAGATCAGCAGGGTGCGCATCTGGTTGCGCAGCGACACCGCGGCGCTGTCACCCTGCAGGCTGCCGCCGGCCTTGGTGCTTTCGTCGTACTTGGTCTGTTCGAGCAGGAAGGCGTTCAGCGCGTTGTAGGCCGTGACGAAATCCTGCACCGCCTTGCGCTGCCCTGCGGCGTCGTTGGCGACGTTGACCGTGGCCGCGCCTTCCTTGCCCAGGGTGAGCGTCACGCCTTCGACCGCGCCGGAGATGCGGTTGGACGGCGACTCCACGGGCAGTCCGTTGATCTGCACCTTGGCGTTCTGCGCCGGCTGCGCCTCCCGCAGGCCGTAGGAGCCGCCCGCGGCATAGCCGAAGGCGAGGGCGCCCAGCCCGGTGGTGGTCGCTGCCCCATTGGCATCGGTGGCCGAGATCTGCAGGCGCTGCGTGAGGCCGGTCTCGGTGCTGGTGAGGCTGAGCATCTGCTGCCCGCTGGCGGGATCGGTGATCACCGCGGCGCTCACGCCGGTCTTGGCCTCGTTGATCTTGTCGCGCACCTGCTGCAGGGTGGGTGCGGTGTCGAACTGCAAGGACACGCTCTTGGTGGCCGTGAAGGCGCTGCCGTCGGCGTTCGGCTGGCCGATCTCGATGCGCAGGGTCCCGGTGCCCAGGGTCGCCCCCGCGGCCAGGCTGTTCTGCGTCACCAGCACCTGCGCCTTGGCCAGACGCTCCACCGTCACGCTGTAGCTGCCGGGCAGGGCGCTCGCGCCGGCGGTCACGCCGAGCACCGTCGGGTCCGAGCTGCCGCCGGTGCTCTGGGTCCACAGTGCCGGCTTGGCGATGGCCTTGGCCGCGTCGCCCAGTCCGCTGACCAGCGACTGCAGCTTGCCGAAGGCTGACAGCTGCGTCTGCATGAAGGTGGCGGCGGTCTTCAGGCCTTCCAGCGGCTTGCGCTCGATGGAGGCGAGCTGCTGGACGATGCTGTTGACGTCCAGGCCGCTGCCGATGCCGGGAGAGGAGATGGCCATGGTGGAAAGTGCCTTCGCTTCGCGTGCTGTATCGGTTATCGGCGCGGCGCGCCACGAACTTGAGCCCGCGCCCTGCCGCGCTCAGGCACGGCAGGAGGGCGGGCCCGGTCTCGGGGGGCGCGAGGGGAGGGGAGCGATCAGCCCTTGAGCAGCTGCAGCACCTGCTGCGGCAGCTGGTTGGCCTGCGCCACCATCGCGGTGCCGGCCTGCTGCAGGATCTGGGCACGTGACAGGTTGGAGGTCTCGGTCGCGAAGTCGGCGTCCATGATCCGGCCGCGCGAGGCGGCGGTGTTCTCGGCCTGGATCTGGATGTTGGACACCACGCTCTCGAAGCGGCTCTGCACCGCACCCAGGGCGCCGCGGGCGCTGTTGACCTGGTCGATCGCACTGTCGAGGGCCTTGATCGCCACCCAGGTGTCGGCTTCGGACTCGATGCTCAGCGTGTCGATACCCACGCTGTCGCTCATGTCGTCGAAGGACTCATCGCCGTCGGCGATGCCGGTCGCACCGGCCGTGAACCCATCGAGCGCGACCGAGACGGGCGCCGGCGGCGTGCCGGTGTCCATCTTGGACGACATCAGCGACATGGACATCGTGCCGTCGCCGTTGTCGGTCAGGTACGCGGTGACGCCGGTATCGGCCGTCTTGCGGTTGATCGCCTCGGTGATCTGGCCCAGCCGCTCACGGGCGGAGGAGGCCTTCGCGATGCCACCCAGATCGACGGGGGTGGTGGCGCCGTCAATCGTCAGGCCCAGCGTTCCGCTGTCGATGGCGGCCAGGTCGGTGAAGAGGGTGGCATCTGCACCGCTCACATCGATGTCAGCGATGTCCGCACGGGAGTAGCTGATGTTCGACAGCCCGTTGGCGCTGGCGTTCGTGAGAGCGCCGACGGTGATGTTCTCGCCGGAGTTGGAGCCCACCTGGAAGGCGGCGCCGGCGAACGAACCGTCGAGCAGCTTGCGTCCGTTGAAGGTGGTCTGCTTGGCCACGCGGTCGATCTCGTCGCGCAACTGGCTCACTTCGGCCTGCAGGGCCTTGCGGTCGTCGGTGCTGTTGGTCGCGTTGGCCGACTGCACGGCCAGTTCACGCATGCGCTGCAGCATGTCGCCGACCTTGCCCAGCGCGCCTTCGGCGGTCTGCGCCAGCGAGATGCCGTCGTTGGCGTTGCGGGCCGCGACGTTCAGGCCGCGCACCTGGCTGTTCATGCGCTCGGCGATGGCCAGGCCGGCCGCGTCGTCCTTGGCGCTGCCGATGCGCTTGCCGGTCGACAACCGCTCCATGGCGGTGCCGAGCATCTTGTTGGCGGAGTTCGAGGCATTGGCAGCCTTGATCGCGCTGATGTTGGTATTGATGACACTCATTGTCGGTACTCCCGTGATCGTCTCGCAAACCGCCAGCGGACCATCCGGTGCGGCTGCCAGCCCCTAGAGCGGCGGGCGCAGCGGGAATTTAAGCGGCGGCCGATTGAAATCGCCCGAACTAGGTAGCTGACCGGAGGTAACCGTTTGCGTCCCGTTTCCTTGGAATCGCGCATGAATGCTCGCGAAGGAATGGTTAACTCGGGGGTTACCGCAAATGACGGCCTTGGCCTTAAGCGAAACGGTGAAGCGGCAGCATGTCGCGCTGGCCCAGCGGCTAGCGGCACTGCTCGGGACCGGCGGCAGCGATGGCGCCCGGATCCTGCGCACCGACCACGATCCTGCGCCGATCGGCCCGGCACCGGCGCTGACACTGGAACGCGCCGCCCAGCCGCAGCTCCGCCGGCTCGACGGGC
>OFDC01001832.1_pt1 | contig 10502 bp, 8 predicted proteins | sample 1520941 | NCBI WGS metagenome assembly OFDC01 (sample SAMEA94258168, study PRJEB24077) | hot springs metagenome | biome: Aquatic biome; feature: Water | place: India | collected 2012-12-06 | depth 5 m | reverse complement strand
CACGCCGAACACCACGATCGAGATCCTCACCCCCGATTTCCGCGGCAAGATGCGCGCTGCGGTCGAGGCGATCATGGCCGCCGGGCCGGACGTCTACAACCACAACCTCGAAACCGTGCCCCGGCTCTACCCGACGATCCGTCCGGGGGCGCGTTACTACGCCTCGCTGCGGCTGCTGGAAGAAGTGAAGCACCACGATCCCCGCGTGTTCACCAAGTCCGGCGTCATGCTCGGGCTCGGCGAGGCTCGGCTTGAAGTCCACCAGGTGATGGACGACATGCGCTCGGCCGGGATCGATTTCCTGACGATGGGCCAATACCTCCAGCCGACGCCCAGGCACGCGCCGGTGGTCGACTTCGTGACCCCGCAGGCTTTCGCGGCTTATGGCGCGATCGCCCGCGCCAAGGGCTTCCTGCAGGTCGCTTCCAGCCCGCTCACGCGCTCCAGCTACCACGCGGGCGAGGACTTCGCCGAAATGCGTGCCGCCCGCGAAGCCCAGCTCGCCAAGGCGGCCGCGAGGGTCTGACGCCCAGTGCCGGTCATCAACCAGCAGCGCCATCTGCAGTGGTCGGCCGAGGAGATGTACGACCTCGTCGCCGACGTGAAGCGCTACCCGGAATTCCTGCCTTGGGTCGTGGCGACGCGGATCAAGTCCGATAGCGAGACCGAGATGGTGGCCGACATGATGGTCGGCTTCTCGGCGCTGCGCGAGAAGTTCACCTCGCGCGTCCACAAGGACCGCCCGCACCGCATCGCGGTCGAGTATCTTGACGGTCCGCTCAAGCGGCTGTCCAACACATGGCATTTCAACGTGGCAGAGGACGGGGGATGCGTGATCGACTTCAATGTCGATTTCACCTTCCGCAGCGCGCTTTTCGAAAAGCTCGCCGGCCAGTATCTCGACCGCGCCTTCCGCAAGATGGTCGCCGCGTTCGAGACGCGCGCGGAAAAGCTCTACGGCAGCAAGAGCTCGAGCGCGACGAGCGCCGCCTGAAGCCGCACTTCGGCGCGGGTCTTCGCCGTTTCGAACACTTTCAGTTCGGCATTCACCGCCTCGGGGTCTTCACCGCGCTCCGCCTTGGCGAAGACGACCGTGCCCACCGGCTTCTGTTCGCTGCCCCCATCGGGCCCGGCAATTCCGGTGATCGCGACCGCAACCTGCGCGCGCGAATGCTTGAGCGCGCCCTGCGCCATCGACCACGCCACCGCCACGGAAACCGCGCCAAAGGTGTCGATGAGGTCGGTCGAGACGCCGAGCATCTCGTTCTTGGCCTCGTTCGAATAAGTAACGAAACCGCGGTCGACGACAGCGGACGAACCCGCGATCTCGGTCAGTGCCGCCGCGACGAGACCGCCGGTGCAGCTTTCGGCCAGTGCGACCATGCGGCCCGCTGCCTTGTTCTCGGCAATCACCCGCGCGGCAAGGGCGGTGAGTTCTGGGGGGAGCAGCGTGTCCATGGGTTCAGGCTGCCGGGCAGATAGGAAGGTTGGACTTCTTGGTGGCGCCTACCGCGCCGCGCACCTTGGGCTTGTCCGCCAGCACGAGGATGAAGGTGACGAGTTCCGCCGTGTTTTCCGGCGGCAGCGGCGAGAGAAGGCGCGCGCCGCGTTCGATGGCCCTGCACTGGCCGGGCTTGATCCCCTTCATCACCATCGCCGAGACGATGCCTTCCGCGAAAGGCTGCAGCGCCTCGTCCGAGAGGTTGGCGACAATGTCCTTCATCTTGTCGTCATTGCCGCCCAGCTTGATCAGTGCGGCCTTGGCTTCCGGCCAGGCTGCACTCTTGCGGGCGGCATAGCGCTGCACCAGCGAGGGGCCCTGCACCGCAAGATACCCCTGCGGCGACAGCTGCGGGCCGCAGGTCCTGATCGCCCCTTCCATCACGACCGGCAGTGCATAGGTCACGAGGCTCGTGACTTCCCGCTCGCTCAGGCACACCGGATCCTGCGCGGCAGCAACTTCGGCCATCCCCAACGACGCAAGTGCGGCGCCACACACGATCTTGCGAACCAGCGGCATGCCCCGCGCTCCTTCAAGCCTTGGCGATGACGGTGGCCACCGCCTGCGCCGCAATTCCCTCACCGCGACCGGTGAAGCCGAGCCGCTCGGTGGTTGTCGCCTTGACGCTCACGGCAGCGATGTCAATCGCGAGAATCGCCGCCAGCCTTGCCCGCATCGCCGACTTGTGCGGGCCGATTTTTGGAGCCTCGCAGATGATCGTGACGTCGATGTTGCTGATCGTATAGCCAGCCTCGGCGACCAGCGTTGCGGCATGGGCAAGAAAGCGATCGGACGAAGCCCCGCGCCACTTGGCATCGGAAGGCGGGAAATGATCGCCGATGTCGCCCGCCGCGACTGCGCCGAGCAGCGCATCGACCAAGGCATGAATTGCGACGTCGGCATCACTATGGCCCGCAAGCCCCTTTGTATGCTCGATTTTCAGTCCGCAGAGCCAGAGTTCCTCACCTTCGACGAGGCGGTGGACGTCGTAGCCCATGCCGGTGCGCACGGCGGCAGGTGTCATGCTGTCATCCTTCAGATCTTCGGCAAAGGTTACCTTCTTGAGCCGCTCGTCGCCGGGAACAAGCGCAACGGCGAGCCCGGCCGTTTCAGCCACAGCGGCATCATCGCCCGCATCGGCGGCGCCACCCCAGGCGCGATGGGCGGCAAGGATGGCATCGAAGCGGAAGGCTTGCGGCGTCTGGACGCGATAGAGCCCGTCGCGGTCGACAAAGGCGCCGCGCAGGCCGTTAGCGCCGCGCACGACGCTGTCGACTACCGGCAGCACCGGAATGGCGCCGGGCTGGCTGACAAGCGCCGCGACCAGCGCGGCGATGACCGCTTCAGGCAAGTCAGGGCGCGCGGCATCGTGGATCAGCACCGAGGCGGGGGCGTCATCCGCCAGTGCCTCAAGTCCGGCGCGCACCGACCCTTGCCGGCTCGCCGCACCATGGACAAACCGCACGCCGGGCACGCCGGTCAGCACTTCGACCGCAGTCTCTTCCCAATTCGCGGGGATCACGACCACGATCGGTGCAACGCCGGCCTTCGCCAGCGCCTCCACCGAATGGCGGACCAGCGGCTTGCCGCGCCAGATCGCGAACTGCTTGGGTACCGTTCCGCCGGCGCGCAGACCCTGGCCAGCGGCGACAACAACAGCGGCGACGGAAGCAGGTTTGGGCAGAGTCATGGCTCGCCCCTTACAGTCCTTGCCGCAAACCGCGCAATCGACTAAGCGCATGCCTCTTTTTTAGGCAGCCTCTTATGCGTGAACTTCCCGTCCCGCCGCAGCTCCCGCCAATCATGGTCGGCCCCGTGCGCATCGCGCAGCCCGTGGTGCTCGCGCCGATGACGGGCGTCTCGGACCTGCCGTTCCGCACGATGGTCCGCCGCTTCGGTTCGGGTCTCAACGTGACCGAGATGATCGCCAGCCCCGCCGCGATCCGCGAGACGCGCCAGTCGATCCAGAAGGCGGCGTGGCACCCGACCGAAGAGCCTGTCTCGATGCAGCTGATGGGCAACGAACCCGCGCAGATGGCTGAAGCAGCCCGCATTTCCGAGGACAAGGGCGCCGCGATCATCGACATCAACATGGGTTGCCCGGTGCGCAAGATCGTCAGCGGCGATTGCGGCTCCGCGTTGATGCGCGACATCCCGCTCGCAACGGCGCTGATCGAGGCGACGGTGAAGGCGGTAAAGGTGCCGGTCACGGTCAAGATGCGTATGGGCTGGTGCCATGACAGCCTGAATGCTCCCGAACTCGCCCGCATCGCACAGGACCTCGGGGCGCAGATGATCACGGTCCACGGTCGCACCCGCAATCAGATGTACAAGGGCTCGGCGGACTGGGCCTTCGTGCGCCGTGTGAAGGACGCGGTCTCGATCCCGGTCATCGTCAACGGCGATATCTGCGGGATCGACGATGCCGCCAAGGCCATCGAGCAGAGCGGCGCGGACGGTCTGATGATCGGGCGCGGCGCCTACGGCAAGCCGTGGCTGCTGGGCCAGGTCATGCACTGGCTCGACACCGGCGAGGAGCGCTCCGAGCCGTCGATTGCCGAGCAATATGCCCTTATCACAGAGCATTACCACGCAATGCTCGAGCATTATGGCATAGTGACCGGCGTCAACATGGCGCGCAAGCATTTGGGCTGGTACACCAAGGGTCTGCCCGGATCGGCCGAGTTCCGCAACCGCGTGAACTTCATCGACGATCCCAAGGTGGTGCTTGCCTCGCTTGCCGAATTCTATGGCCGCGCGATAGCAGCCATTGGGGCAGCGCCCGCAATCCGCGCGGCTGCATGAGCGGTCCCGGTGACTGGCGCAAGACCGGCGACGGACGGCCCGATCCCAAGCGCATCGTCGCCAGCCTGCCGATGGCGGTGTTCACGCTGGCACCGGATCTGACCATCGCCGCTGCCAATCCTGCCGCCGAGCAACTGGCCGGGCAAGGTGCCCGCAGGCTGGTCGGCAAAGCGGTCGAGGATGTCTTCGTCTTCGAGGAACCGCTGATCCTGCGCCGTCTTGCGGAAGGCGAAGCACAGTTGCTGGCGCGCGACTCGCTCGTCCGCATCCTCGGTGCGCCCGCGCGCCGGATCGACGTCATGACCTCGCCGGTCGCCTATTGCCCGGGCTGGCAACTGCTGGCGCTGAGCGAAGGCGTCGGGGTGGAGGCACTGTCCGGCGACGGCGGCGGCGCGGGGGCGGGGGAGGGCACGCCGCTGCGCGCGCCCGAAGTCCTCGCGCACGAGATCAAGAACCCGCTCGCCGGCATTCGCGGCGCCGCCCAATTGCTCGGCCGCAAAGTGGGTAATGCGGAGCGCGCGCTGACCGACCTCATCACCGGCGAAGTCGACCGCATTGCCAAGCTGGTCGACCAGATGCAGTCGCTTTCCCGCCGGGGCCGCGAGCCCGACAGCCCCTGCAATCTGCACGAAGCCGTGCGGCGCGCACAGGCGGTCGTGGCGGCGGGGCATGGCGGGTTCGTGGTCGAGGAAGAGTTCGATCCCTCGCTCCCGCCGGTCATGGCCAATCCCGATGCTCTGGTGCAGGTCTTGCTCAACCTGTTCACCAATGCGCGCGAGGCCTGCGAAGCGGCGCGCGAGCCGCGCATTGCCGTGCGCACCCGCTTTGCCAGCGGCATCCAGCTTCACGCCGGGCCGGGCGGCAAGCCGCTGCGCCTGCCGATCGAGTTGCGCGTGAGCGACAACGGCCCCGGCATCGATCCGGCCCTGCGCGACCACATCTTCGATCCTTTCGTGACGGGCAAGAAGAACGGGCAGGGCCTTGGCCTCGCGCTCGTCCAGAAACTGGTGCGCGAGATGAATGGCCGTGTGACGCACGATCGCGATGAAGTCCGCGGGTGGACGCATTTTCGCCTGCACTTGCCCGTCGCCGGAAGCTCAAAGCCATGAAACGCCGCATCCTGCTCGTCGAGGACGACGCCTCCATCGCGCTCGTCATCACTGCCGCACTCGAGGCCGAGGGGTATGACGTCACACGCTGCGCTTCGATTGCAGATCGCGATGCCGTGCTGGCGGAGAAGCAGTTCGGCCTGATGCTGACCGACGTCGTTCTCACCGATGGCGACGGCATGGAAACGCTGGGGCGCGTCCGCGAGGCGGCGCCGACTATGCCGGTCATCATCCTCTCGGCGCAGAACACGCTCGATACCGCCGTGCGCGCAAGCGATACCGGCGCCTTCGAGTATTTCCCCAAGCCCTTCGATCTCGATGAACTGGTGCGCACCGTGCAGCAGGCGATCGGCTCCAGCGAGAGCGCCGGGCTCGACGATGTGGCCGATGACGTTGCGCCGGGGCTGCCACTGGTTGGCCGCAGCCAGGCCATGCAGACGGTCTACCGCATGATCACGCGCGTGCTGCGCAACGATCTGACGGTGCTGATCCTCGGCGAATCCGGCACCGGCAAGGAACTGGTGGCCGAGGCGATCCACCAGCTGGGCAAGCGCAGCGCGGGGCCGTTCATCGCGGTCAACACGGCGGCGATCCCCGGCGATCTCATCGAAAGCGAGCTGTTCGGCCACGAGAAGGGGGCTTTCACCGGCGCCGTCACCCGCCGCATCGGCAAGTTCGAGCAGGCGCGGGGCGGTACGCTGTTCCTCGACGAAATCGGTGACATGCCGCTGGAAGCGCAGACCCGGCTGCTGCGAGCGCTGCAATCGGGCCGCATCCGCCGCGTCGGCGGGACCGAGGAGATCACCCTCGACTGCCGCATCGTCGCCGCGACAAACCGCGATCTTGAGCCCATGATCGCGGCGGGCACGTTCCGCGAGGACCTCTACTACCGCCTCGCCGTCGTGCCGATCTCGCTGCCCCCCTTGCGCGAGCGGTCGGACGACATCGAGGCGCTGGCCCGCCATTTCCTGGTCCGCGCGGCGGGTGAGGGGCTCCCGCGCCGCCAGCTCACTGCGGCCGGCGCGGCGCTGCTCGCCCGTCAGCCATGGCGCGGCAACGTGCGCGAACTGCGCAATTTCGTCTACCGCCTCGCACTCCTCGCCCGCGACGAGGTGATCGACGCCGCCGCCATCGAACCGCTGCTGGCGCAGGACCGTGCGCAGCCGCAGCCCGGCCTCGCCGCTCCGGTTCCCGCAGCCGATTTTGCCGAGGCGCTTTCAAGCTGGCTCGCCGAAGAGCAGCCGGGCGAAGGCGAACTCTACAGCGCCGCACTTGCTGCTTTCGAGCGCCCGCTGTTTCTCCACGCGCTGGCCGTCACCGGTGGCAACCAGCTGCGCGCCGCGCGTCTGCTCGGGATCAACCGCAACACTTTGCGCAAGCGGCTCTCGGAACTGGCCATCGATCCTGATGAGGCCGGATCGAGAGGCTGACGTCACTCCAGGCGCCCATGTTGTCTGCCACACGTAGTTGCCCTTTCGTCGAATCGGCTTGCATTCCTGCAACAGCAGTGTTGTAGATCAGCAACGATGGTTCAGGCTGGCAAACGCGGCATGCGGCGCTCTCCCAGGTGGTATCGCCGCCTGCTGGTGACCATGCGCCGCGCCAACGTATTCCTGCTGCTGGAAATGACCGCGGTCATGGCGCTTGCGCTGATGGTGTCGGTCACCTGGATGGCGCTTTCGACGAGCGGCAATACCAACCAGCTGCTGCCTTCGCGCCTCACTGCCAGTTTGCTGATCGGCACGCTTGTTCCGGCGATGGCGCTGATCGTCCTGATCGGTCGCCGTCTGGCCTTGCGTCGCGCGGCGCGCAGCGTGCTGGGCAGCAGCGGCCGGCTTCACGTGCGGCTCGTGTGGCTGTTCTCGCTGATCGCGGCGATCCCGACCCTGCTGGTGGTGGTGTTCGCCTCGCTGCTGTTCCAGTCCGGCGTCGAGTTCTGGTTTTCCGACAACTCGCGCGGCATGCTGGAGAACGCCAACAGCCTCGCGCGCGGGTACTATGCGGACAAGTTGCGCGATGTCGGCAACGAAAGTGTCGCCATGGCCGGCGACTTGCGCGACTACCTCGGGCAGGCGCCGATCACCAGCCAGGACTTCGCCGAGGGTTATTCGTGGCAGGTCATCAACCGCAAGCTCAACGAATCCGCCCTGATCGAGCGCGGCCCGGACGGGACCTTGCGCACTGCCGCCATCGTCGATCCCGCCCGCAGCGAACAGCGCGAACGCGTGACACCGGCCGAGCTGGCGCGGCTTGACGGCGGTGAGCCTGTCGTCGTGACCGCGTCGGCCGCCCGGATCGAAGCCGTCACCCCGGTCGACCGCCAGCGCGGCATCTACCTCTACGTCGCCCGCAATTCCGATGCTCTGGCGCTCAATCAGTGGCAGCGCGCGCAGAGCGTGCTCAAGGCTTATGACTTCCTCACCCGCCGCGCCCGCGCGCTGCAGCTGCGCTTCAATATCGCGCTGCTGGTGATCAGCCTCATGCTGGTCGCGCTGGCAGTGTGGGTCGCATTGCGCTTTGCCGACCGGCAAGTCGCCCCGCTGGTCGAGCTGGTCTCGGCGGCGCGCAACGTCGGCAGCGGCAACTTCGCGATGCGCGTGCAGCCCGGCAACGGGACCGACGAGGTCGGCCTGCTCGCCCGCGCGTTCAACCGCATGACCGCGCAGCTCGAAGCACAGACGCAGGCCCTAGTCAGCGCGAACGCCCAACTTGCGGTTCGCCGCGCGTTCATCGAAGCCGTGCTGGAATCGATCACCGCCGGGATCGTCTCGGTAGACCGCGAAGGCAGCATCCGCCTAATGAACAGTTCGGCGCAGGCGCTGCTCTATCCCGCGCGTGAAGACGATGTCGCACGCGATCCGGTCGGTGCGCCGCTGGCGGACGTCGCCCCGCAGCTGGCGCAGTTCGTCGCAGGCGGCGAGCGCAGCGGCGTGGTCCACTATGCGCAAGGCGGCGATCTGTTGACGCTTGCGGTCAAGGTCACCGCGGACCGCAACGGCCACGTGATCACCTTCGAGGACATCACCCGCCAGCTGCTCGACCAGCGCCGCGCGGCCTGGTCCGACGTCGCGCGCCGCATCGCGCACGAGATCAAGAACCCGCTGACCCCGATCCAGCTCGCGACGGAGCGCCTCAAGCGCCGTTATCGCCGCCAGATCGAAACCGACCCGGAACTGTTTGAGGAACTGACAGCGACGATCATCCGGCAGGTCGGCGATCTCAGGCAGATGGTCGACGAGTTTTCCTCATTCGCTCGCCTGCCCAAGCCGGTGTTTCGTCCGGAAGATGCCAGCGACCTCGTCCGCCAGGCCCTGTTCCTGCAGGAAGTGGCACACAGCGACATCACCTTCACCTTTGATGGCGAGGCGCAGGTTCCCGTCGAGGCGGACCGCCACCAGATCGGTCAGGCCATGACCAACGTGCTCAAGAACGCCATCGAAGCGATCGAGCAGCGCGCCAAGGCCGAGGACATCGCCTACCGCGGCCGGATCGCGGTGAGCCTTGTCGCAGACCGTCATGCCGTCACCGTGACCGTGGCCGACAACGGCGTCGGCCTGCCGGCAGAGCGCGACCGCATTCTCGAACCCTACATGACGACGCGCGAGAAGGGCACCGGGCTCGGTCTCGCCATCGTCAACAAGATCGTCGAGGAACACGGCGGCGCCATGGCGTTTGCTGCCAATGAAGCCGGTGGCACTTCGGTGATCTTGCGCCTCGCGCGCAATCCGATGGCCGCCGAAGTTCCCGCCGATACGCCCACGGTTCCCGCCAACAGCTAGACCAGACCCTCAGGACCACCCGACCAATGGCACTCGACATCCTCATCGTGGACGACGAACGCGATATCCGCGAGCTTGTCGCCGGCGTGCTCAGCGACGAAGGCTATGGCTGCCGCACGGCGGCCGACAGCACCGCGGCGCTGGCAGCAGTCGACGAGCGGCGGCCGAGCCTCGTTCTCCTTGACGTCTGGCTCCACGGCAGCCCGATGGATGGCCTCGAAGTGCTTGACGAGATCAAGAAGCGCGAGCCGGAACTGCCGGTCATCATCTTCTCGGGTCATGGCAATATCGATACCGCCGTCTCCGCCATCGGCCGCGGCGCGATGGACTTCCTCGAAAAGCCGTTCGAGGCCGAGCGCCTGCTGCTCCTTGTCGAGCGCGCGACCGCCACAGAACGCCTGCGCCGTGAGAATGCGCGCCTCAGGCAGGGTCTCTCGATGGCCGACGGCTTCACCGGCAATTCGAGCGCGATCAATGCCGTGCGCGCGACCCTGAAGCGCGTCGCCAATACCGGCAGCCGGCTCCTCATCACCGGTCCTGCCGGTTCGGGCAAGGAAGTCGCCGCGCGGCTGCTTCATTCGTGGAGCCCGCGTGCCGACCACGCCTTCGTCACCGTCAATTCCGCGCGCATCACTCCCGAACGCTTCGAGCAGGAACTGTTCGGCGAGGAGATCGACGGCAAGCTGGTGCGGGCAGGGCTGCTCGAGATGGCCGACGGCGGCACGCTGTTCCTCGACGAAGTCGCCGAGATGCCGGCCTCCAGCCAGGCCCGGATCCTGCGTGTGCTGACGGAGCAGTCGTTCGTGCGCGTCGGTGGCCACCGCCAGATCCGCGTGGATGTGCGGGTCGTCTCCTCCACCTCGCGTCCGCTGGAGAAGGAAATCGCCGAGCGGCGGTTTCGTGAGGACTTGTACTATCGGCTCAACGTCGTGCCGGTCTCGATCCCCTCGCTGATCGAGCGGCGCGAGGACATCCCGGCGCTCGCCGACCACTTCTTCTCGCGCTATGCCAACGAGCAGGGCGTGCAGCCGCCTGCGATCTCGCCCGAAGCCATCGCGGCGATGCAGAGCTACGATTGGCCCGGCAACGTCCGCCAGCTGCGCAACGTGGTCGAACGCACGATCATCCTCGCCCCGCGCGAACGGCTGACCCGGATCGATGCGGACATGCTGCCGGCCGAAATCGTCACCACACGGCTCGGCGGCGATACCAGCACGTCGGCGCTGGTGGGCGTGCCGCTGCGTGAGGCACGGGAGAACTTCGAGCGCGAGTACCTCAAGGTCCAGATCCGCCGCTTCTCCGGCAATA
>OFDC01001831.1_pt1 | contig 10503 bp, 15 predicted proteins | sample 1520941 | NCBI WGS metagenome assembly OFDC01 (sample SAMEA94258168, study PRJEB24077) | hot springs metagenome | biome: Aquatic biome; feature: Water | place: India | collected 2012-12-06 | depth 5 m | reverse complement strand
CATGCAGCCAGCGTTCCGTGGGGGTATTCTGGGGGTACTTTTCTCTACCAGCGCCCTTGGACGATACCCCCAAGTCCACAGCTCGAAATTCTGTGCAAGTATCGCGCAAAATCAGGTGCGTGATTCGAGCGGACTCGGCCGGCATAGCGGCAGCCAGCGTTTCAAAGGTCCTCGCTTTCGGCTCGAATGTGGGTTCCGCGGTGGGACCCATAAGTCTGTACGCACGTTAAGAACTCTAACCGGCGGAGCTTTTAGGGCTACCGCCCGCTGCGGTCCCATGATCTAGTCACTCGCCCGGCAAACGTAGTGGTGAAAGCGGCCGATGCGTTCCACGCCAAGGCCACTTGGCCAAACGAGATACGGCGGAACGACTTCACTTACTTCAAGATTATCGATGGGGCTGGTCGTACCTGTCGACCGTGCTCGACGACGTCTCGCGCGACATCATCGCTTAGAAACTGTGAACCACCATGCGAGCCGAGGACACGACCAGCACGCTGGACCTTGCACTCGCTGCGTCGGGTCGCGGCTTGTGCCGAATGTCTTGACAACGGTCGGGGGTATTCTGCGGAGAAACCCTCTAGCTCTCTACGACTTCTTGATTCTAAAGAACACGAAAGAGCCCAAAACCACGCGCAAAATTGAAACGGTAAACATTGCCCTGCGGGAATAATCCTAGAAATGGAAGACAAAGATGTCTTCCGCAAAACATTATACGCCCGCAATAAATCTAAATCTTAAGCTTTATTTATGCCACTTTAATTCATTCTGAACGATGCATCTTTATCGGCTGCATCAAATATTTGCTCGCGGCGTAGGTTTGTTTCAGAATTGCTGATCTCAATAACTTCGATAGCCTTCGCCACATGAATGGCAGCTAGGTGAAGTTCTAGTGTGTCCAGATCCGAAAGAGCGCTTCGCAGTCGTTCATATATTTGTGTTATAGTAGCCGACATTGCGAGGTCCTTCGCCTTGCCTTTCTGCGACGCCGGCGTGGCATAGCAGATTTTTTATCGGCGAGACAAGTGTCTAGCTTTCTTTCCCGTTCTTCGGGTCGGGCAGCTTTGCTGCGCCGCACAATGCGCTGCAAGCATTCGTTTGGCGGAGGGGGTTGTTCCGGTTCTATGCCTCGCAAACACAAGAACCTCGTCGGGCACTGAGCGTTACGTAACAAAAGGCTGGATGAGAAAAGCGTCATAGGCTTATCCGAAGCATTTGGGTCAATATAGGGCCACGGCATTCGCCTGAACCTCAACAGCTCAGCGGTGGGCTCGCGAGTCTCCTGTATAGGCATACCCTCCAAGAGCAAAGGCCGCACATCCTGCCGTGCGTTACGTAACGATCTCGTCTAAAGATCTTGGCTGCTGCTGATCGTGAGCATCAGGCATTGCCGAGCATGGTGCGCGAAAAAGGCTCGATGCGAACGGGACGCGTTACGTTACGTCCCGCCGAGCGATCGACAGCTTACCGGCCTACGGCCCTCGCAGGATACCAATTGGCATTCCTTGCGTAGCGTTCACGATTGCGGCTGTGCCTGGTCTTGTGGTCGCGCCAGCGAGTCATAGAGTACGATTGTATCTGCTCGATGGCTGGCCGCATTGGCAGGTCAGGTTCAATTGGGTATCCCGGCGTTACGTAACGAAACGAGGCCGCAGATGGGCGCCTGCAGTGCTAGGCGATGCTCGGGATGAACGTTCTTAGCCGCGCTCCAGTTTGTTGCCGTACGGTGATCGACAACGTCCATTCGAGGTTGCTCTAATAGGTGCCGGGTGCACTGCTGTCGTAGGGCAACGAGCGGCTTTCGCATCGACTGGGCATGCAAAACCATCAACTTAACTTATGTTGACTTGCGCCTCGATCCAGATTTGCTACGCGAGCGCGCCGGGCCGCTGACATCGATGCGAGCACGGGCGGGGATAGAGTCGATGGCAGATGGGGGAACAAACGACCCGATAAGGTCGACCCAAAGCGAGCTTTTCGAGATAGTCGAAAATGCGCTCTTCATTGCAGATGAGTTAGAGCTTCACATGGCTGCCATTCATCTCCAGTCGGCACTCAACATTCTGGCTGTAGGCTTAGATCATGGATCGAGCGCCACCGAGTAGCAGCAGTGCCGCACCCTCGAGATCAGGGTAAAGCTCCATTAGTCAACTAGGCAGTAACCTCGATTCCGCGTATGGCGTTTCGTATGACGCGGGGTACTCTCACACCCAAGGAAATCGAAGCTCTCGCGTTGATCGCGCAGGGACACGATGCAAAATCCGCTGCGCGCGAGCTATCCGTTTCGTCTCACACAATTTATGAGCGACTCCGGCGTGCGCGGGAGAAACTCGGCGCCGAAAACAGCCGGGCAGCGGCGCGCCAACTGTTCAGTGGCGCCCCGACAGACAACGAAAAATCACTATCCGAATTTTTGGTTCTATCGGATGTGCAGCCGATCGATGCAGGTCTCCTTCCGCCGAGATCGCAAGCATTTGAAGATGAGGTTTTTGGCTCAGATACCGCGGCAGGGAGCAACTTTCCCCCGTCCACGCGGGCCTGGACAGACCATCTTCCATTGCGGGCACCTCGCCAGAGGGAGGTTAGTGCGTCGAAGATCGAGCGCTTGCGCTTGATTGGTGAGCTTTCAGTGCGGCTGGCTATGGCCTTTGTGGCAATATGCCTGGCTGCAATGGTTTTGAGCACACTACTTCAGCGGTCGTAACCCTCCATGGTCTGCGTTGAACTATGGGAGCTACATCTATGCTTAATGAACGCCTTGCTGCCACCCGTCCGATCGCCAAGAGCCTCAAGGGCGCAGAGCAGGCCCTGACCGCCACGGTCCGCCAGATGGGCACGCTGCTTGTTGACATATCCAATGCCAAGGACGCGAAGGGCACGCACTTTGCGCTCGAGGCCGGAATTGCGGCCTCTGAACGTGTGGCGCTGGCAGCCGTCAGCGCTATCCAGAGCTATCAGCACATGGTCGCGGCGCATGGTCACCTCGCTGCCGATCGTGATGCGGCCGGGCTCAAGGTGACCAGCTTCGGTGACGTCTGCCCGCCGCTCAAGGCAATCGATACAGACGTCTCGCCGGGACTGCGTGTCGTAGGAGAATAATGGCTAGGGCACTGATCTTCTCGGGCTTGCTGCTGGCCGTCTGCATCTATGCGATGGTGCGCGGCGGCAAGCCCGAGCGATACGCTGCAGGGTTCTATTTGGCTGCATTTATTGCAAGCGCCCTCTCAGCACAGTTCGGCACCGAACTATACCACTCGATCAACTGGGGCATTTTCGCAATCGACCTGATCTTGGCGGTATCGCTCAGTGTGCTTGCGCTTCATGCAAACCGGTATTGGACAATATGGGCAAGTTCCATCCAGTTAGTAGCCATCCTGGCGCATCTTGCGAAGATGCTGGTGCCGGAGATCGCAGCCACCGCTTACCAGATTACCCTACTGGTCTGGTCCTACGCCGCGATGCCGGTTCTGGTAGCGGCCACCTGGCGGCATCGCCAGCGCCTTCGTCTGTACGGGGCAGATCTGGCCTGGAGTGCGCCGCCGACCAGCGTGGAAGCTTAGCCGACAACGCGATTGAGACCTTTCGCTACGCCCCGCAGCCCCGATTGGGATTGCTGGTGACAGACGCATCGCCCCTCCTTTCCTTCCTGTTCGAACTCGCGCGTGATCGACGCGACGAATTCATCCACGCATTCTTCATCAATCGCGCCGGGCGCCTAGCATGGAGCGAAACATTTGCGACTGGACGCCGGTCATGTGCTCAAGTCCACCTTCGGTCCTTGATTTGTGCTGCCTTGCGAGCTGACGCTATCGGAATCATTCTGGCCCATAACCACCCGTCGGGAATGGCTTCGCCCAGTCCCAAGGATGTGACTGCCACGCTGGAAATGCAGCGGGTCTGCGCGAAGATCGGGATCGAGCTGATCGACCACGTCATTATCGCGGATGGCAGTTACTTCAGTTTCAAGTCCGAACGTCTTCTCCGGGCCAAGTCATGACCAAACCCAACGCCGATGGCTTCCTTCGCAGCGATCTTATTCACCTTGTGGGCCGCATGCAGCGCGAGTTGCGGGCTTTCCATGGGTTTGAGCTGCCGGTCATGGCCGTTCTGCTCCGTGTTTACGCCGCCGACGAAAGCATGGGCGAAACTGATCTGGCCGAGTTGAGCCGCCTTGCGCGGATCTGCCCTGACAATCTCGATCGCTTGCTTCGAGTGATGTGCGCCGAAGGCTTGATAAGTCTTCGAAGCCACACTTCGAACACAGCCGAAATCAAGCTTAGCCCGCATGGGTATGATGTGCTCCGCAGGATACGTGTCACTTAACCCTGAGAAAGTCGTCACCACTGCAGACGATCATGGAAAATAGGTTGTTAACCTTAGCGAGATCCGACGCCGACGTTAACCTTATCAGTTCACTTTAATCCGCGACGCAAGCATCTGCAATGGAGCCGCTCGTGGAGTCAGTCCGCCTTACGTTGTTTCGCTCATTTTTGGCCGCAGGGATTGTGGCCGGCTCCCCTGCGTGCGCCAGCCCATCAAGCGCTCAATCTGCCTCCGTTGGGAATCTGTGGGCCGCTCCACCCGAAGTGCGATCGGCCAAGTTTGACGAAAATGGCGAACTCGAAGCGATTGACCCTGACCAGGTTCCCATTTCCGCAGAAGCGAACACTCCATTGTCGGAGCACCGCGGCGGCTGGTACGACGGCGCAAAAGCAAGATCAGTGCTTGACGGGCTTGGTCCAATCCCGCTGCCACGGCCGGTCACCAGCATGATTTCCGGTATCGCGCCCGCTAGCTCCCGGTCTCCGGAACAAGCGAGAGATGCGTATGACGCCAGTGGTGGCGCAAGCTGCTGCAAGATTGACTCAACCGGATCGAATACCAACACCGCAGTGCCAACTTTCAATTCACGTGTATCCGGCCAGCAAGATAATGAGATCGCGGCAGCTTGAACCCTGGCCGGCGTTAACCAATTGTCCCGGCATAGCTGTAGGTTGGGTCAGCAGGTGAGGAAGCGCTTCCGATCTTTGCTGGTCGCGCAAACGCTTCAAGCAGCCAAGAACACTCAGTCAGCCCCTGCACAAACGGTCACTGAAAAAAGTAAGCGCTTGTCTCTCCTCGCACCAGTTCGACGTGAACAAGACCCTCGCTCGCTTCGCGAACCGTCCAGGACAGATGATCGAGTGGCTCGCGACATCAGAGGTTTCCAGGGGTTACACCGACCCGACGCCGGAATGCTCGCATCTAAATATCACCAGCGACTGTCATGCGCCGGGCGCAGTTATTGCCACCCCTCGGCTCGGCGCATGATCGCAGCAAATCTCGCGACATCAGGACCTACACTTTAGGGCAATCTCAGCAGCCGTATCGATAAGGTCGCGTGCTCTGACGTTCTAGTCAGAAGCTGGCGTTTTGGGAAGTAAGTCTTTGATATATATAATATGCCTGAGGGCCGGTGCAAGAGTACGCGAGGCCCACTCGTTCACGGTTAGTGCTTTGCAACAGCCGACAAATGTCCATTTCGGATATAATTGCGCTATCGGTCGCGCCAAATCGGGGGAAAAGTCCGATTCGGATTAAAGCCATGCGCGATACGGGGTGCTACTTATAGGTAACTACCCCGAAAGGTTGCTAAGGAATTTACCGGATCGTTAACCAAGCATATGCAGGGGGACTTCCGCTTTGACCGACATAGAGGCTGATTGCTCCGCGGGTATCGCTTCGCTCGTCTTTGAGTTGTCAGATGTCGAGCGTAGTCAGGCGAACGATAGTCGAAATCCGCGTAGAGATTGTTTCCTTAACGAAGCTAGGGCCGAGCAGAAGCGGCGTGACCAGCGACGTCATGTCTTTGGTCATCTTGGAATTCTCAACGATCCCGCTTGGGATATTTTGCTTGAATTATACATCGCTTACACAACTGGCAGCCAGCTTTATGCTTCTGTGGTTGGCGCTGAATCAGGTATTCCCCAGTCGACCGCATTACGCTGGCTGACTGTCCTCGAGAACGAAGGGCTCCTGCGGCGGCGCTTCGATGTCATGGACAAGAGGCGTCAGTGGGTCGGTCTCACCCCTCTCGCACGCTCACTGATGGATCGGCACTTCGCACATGTGCGTGCCCGAGAAGCCCGAATGAGTTGAGTTGACCCTACCCGAGATAGAGGTTTCGCCGACAAGCGCCACCTAGGTGCGGCTGCAATCACCGATTAAAGCGAAAATCATCAACCACGGCGAGCGGTCATCTGCGCCTGATGCAAATTCGAGGCGACAACTCGGTTCGATACCCGAGGGATCGCCCCTGTGCCGAGTGCCCACTCGTGGCCGCCCCGCCGACCCGATCAGGAGTTATTGCGATGAGGTTGTGATTGAACTCGGCCGACTCCCCATTTCACACCACCGGCGCACGGCATAGCCTGAAAATCTGCTCGTCCAGCGAAGCCCGTTAGCCTCAATTGATCAAATTCATTCGAGGTTTGAAGCAGCTCTCTGCTGACGCTCTGCCAGGTAGCCTGCCGCTTTCAAGATTTCCTCATATTGCTTCGAAAACAGACTTGTCAGCTTGGCTTCGGCAGTCACGCTGATACTGCAAGTCGGGCCTTTCAGATCCAGCATGTCTCGAGCAGTAAGGAAATCGACCCAACGTCTGGTTATCTCCAGACTGAGGCCAATCTGGTTCGCGATCGTTTCCATGCTGCAACTCGTGCCTCTGCGATGGGCGATGTATGCGCAAAGCAGAATATCCCAACCCGGTTCGCCAAGAAAATCCGGATCAATGACCGAGCCGCGGGCCTGACGCTGAGAAAAAACCGTTTCAGCCTGTTTGAGCAGGGGGTCAGGTGCGATCGCTGGATACTGTTCTCTCCAAGCCATAAGGTCCACTCCGGCTTTGAAAAATATCCTAATTATAATACTTTATTCAAATATTTCGGAATGCAACTCATGTAAAAAGAGCTAATTTACATTTGAACCACGTTTGTTATCTAGAATTATACTGAAAATTTAAGCCAAGCCTTTGATAAAAATGAATTAAACAACCTGACTCTGATCGTGAAGTGTTGATGCAGGGACAGGAGTGCGCCTAAAATGAACCAAAAGCAACTATCAGATATCCAAGTGGTGCATCGTGCATCGCTTTCCTCCATCTGCGAGAGCGGCTCCAGCCAGAGGAACACCGATATCCAGCCTTGGGCAGATCGGGAATGGAGCTTTCCGTCTTGCCCCGAGTAGCGCAGGGCGGGTGGTCTCGGTTGAGTTTGCATGCAGCATCGTCGAGCTGCTCACGGCCAACAAGCTTGGCCTCGTTTCGAGGTCGCTGCCACGCCGGTGTTACTGCTTCTTGCAGGTCGCGGCTGGCGAGCGGCGGAGGAAGTGCGTGCTTGTTCACTTGCTGCGCTGCTTGCTGTTGAACGCCGCGATAATCATGCGGTTTGTGGGCGGCGCGGGCCTGCTGAGGTACCACGTCCAAGGACCGGGCTTGGACGTTAGAGTTTGCGCCAACCACCTGCAAAACCAGCTGATCATGGCCCGCGCCCGCACTTTTCGACTGTAACGGGAGGTTTCTGCCTGAAACGCTGCAGGGCCACCTTGGGCACTCCTCGTCGCCGGGCATGGTTAAGGAGTTCTAGCCTGAAGTTGCTAATCGCATGTTAACGTCGGCAGGCTATCATCCCCGCAAACAAGCTAGACCCTTGACGTCGGAACTTCGCATGGATCATCATGAGCCAACAAAGGATGAACTTGCCGCGATTAAAGGTGAGCTGGAATCTATATTGCAGAAACTGGATATGGCTCAGTACCATCTTGCAGCGACATATGTGGCTCAAGCGGTTGAGAGTCTGCAGTTTATGGCTGATCGAATGGATAGCTGAGTTCAGGTGGCCAGCATTTCGGCCTGTATCCTGAAGCGAAGGGCTTCTATCGAGTTTCTTACCCCCAATTTGGCCATCATCTTCATTCGATGGATCTCGACTGTGCGCGGGCTGATTTCCAGCGTCCTGGCTGTCATTTTGTTGCTGTAGCCTTGGACCAGGTAGTCGAGAACTTGTCGTTCCCTGGCAGACAGGCACGAGATGCGCGCCTTTGCAGCAGTCGCAACCTGACGCTTGCTGCGCAGGGCTTCGGCTTCTGGCAGGACTCTGGAGACCAGCGTCTGAAGATCGGTCGAGGTGCGTGGGGTCATGATGAAGTCGATCGCCCCACATTTAATGATGCGAACGACGTCGGGAACGCTTGGAGCATTGCTGAAGGCAACGAGAGGCAAATACTGGCCGGCTTTCTCAAGTCGCTGAAGAACGAGCTCAACATAGCTGCCGGCCTCACCACCCTCTACTAGCCCCACGCCATTTTGGGGGGCGGCATCGACAAGTTCCAGCTCGTTCGCGTAGATCTCGGCATGAAATCCTGAATCGAACGCCAGGCGTGCCATTTTCCCACGCTCTGCGGTGTCGCGAGCAACGATATGTAGGGTGGTTGTGTTTGTCATACCCTTTGAGATGATCGAATTCGGCATAGACTGCCAACGCAACTATCCTCACAGTGAGGGTAATTTTCTTTCAAAACAGCGCATGGCGCTGAATTTGCGGGGGTTTTTTCCCCTCACAATGAATCAAACTACGTATAAAAGACTACGTTGTAGCCCTTGGGAAACAACCTTAGTTAAACCACCAGGGCTTGCGTCCATGTCTGTCTGTTCGCTGCTTTGGCGCTGCGCAGCCTGCTCGCTGATGCCTGCGATCGCTGTCGCTTTATCTGCAACGCGCTCGCCAAAGATGGCACTGGACATCACGTTGGCGTGACAATCTGAGCTACGCCTTGCGGGCCTCGATCGGTCTAATGTCCGTGCCAGTGGCGCAAGAGCACCAGATGCGGACCGCATCCGCGCTCGTCCTCGCGGAGATCTTGTTCATCATCTTCATTCGATGGATTTCCACCGTCCTTGGACTGATATTGAGGATCTTCGCGATTTCCTTGTTTGCATATCCGCTTGCAAGATATCCGAGCACCTCGCTCTCGCGACGGCTCAATCCCTGCATGCGGCGTTTCAGATCATTCATCCTGTTTTGCTGACTATAGGTGGCGACGAGGCTTGGAGATGCTGACTCGATCGCACCACGCAGCTGAGTATCGAGCTGGGCGAGAGACAAGTAGTTGTCAGCTCCAGCGCGGATTACAGCGATAGCTTGTTCAATGGTGGCATTTTCGGCATAGATGATGATCGGCAGTCCATGGCGCGCTTCGCTAAGGCGCTTTACCGTGCCGACCCCGTCCGCATCGTCTAGGTTCTGGTTGACGACGAGTACGCCTGCTTCCGTTGCATTGAACGCCAAGAATTCAGCGATGCTGCTAAATATTTCTGTATGAAATCCGTTAGCAAAAATTGCTCGAGCAATACGAGCTCTAAGGCCGCTGTGCGTCTCGATTAAATAAACTCTCTTCGCAATTTCAGCGGAAACATCTCCTTTGGATGTGAAGGTTTCAAACATATGGCGAGGATGCACGTCGATATGCGATTCATTTGAATCGTAATCTGCGTTGCAATCTTCAACGCGGAGGAGATTGTTTGACATGATTTACTACACCATTAGCCTTGTTCATTAATGGCTTTATGGTGCCGAAGGCGTTAAGCTCTCACGTGGCACTACCTAGTGGCATGACTTAGGGATAATGCGTATGTCGGGCCGCTTTAGCCTTGGTGCCGCCGCATCTTCGCTGAGACCAGTGTTTCAGCGCACATGGCAATTCAGCTCGTGTGACAAAGCTGGGTCGTGTCGGGGCAGCACGATTCCGGCAATACCGGAGCCCGGCGCGATAGTGTGCCACCTTCAAGGGGAGTAGGGCGCGGATATCGCCAAGCTGCCGGATATGTCCGAAGCTTTCCCTGTCGAGCAAGAACGGTTCCATTGCCGCCCTGCGCCAGCATCGCGAGGTGCGCTGGTCTACACCGATCCGGTGTGGTTGCTTGCAAGCCGCAGTCATCGGCGATGCATCTGGTGCCCAGGTTCGGCACCATCGGAATCGCATCAGACATGGCCGGCGGTCCCTGCATCACATTGAACCATTCGTGTCTGCAAGATCAGCGGCCGGGGAAGCTGATAATGGCTACCGGCGCGTTGTTGATCGTTTGGCGGTTGATCTGGATGAGGCAAAGGAGTGTAGCAGACGCGCGGGAGCATGGGGCATCGCTCGGGGTATTTGGACAGCAGTTTCGCTTTTTATTATTTCTTTTCATGGAGGTAGAAGGCTTGAAATGATCCCTCCTTCGCTACCAGCCAGTTGCTCATGTCTGGCCGGACACCGATTGATCTCGCCGGGCCGGGGTCAGCAGAACGGTGCAAGCCCGTTCAGCAGCTTTCGAACCAGGTCTGCCTGCCCGCTGGCGCCAGTCTTGGCGTAGATCCGCTTCGAGTAGTTCCGGGCGGTTTCCGTCGTGAGCCCCAGGCGCCTGCCTGCTTCCGCGATCGGTTCGCCCAGTGTGATCGCGTGGGCAAGCGCCGCCTCCCGCGCCGA
>OFDC01001830.1_pt1 | contig 10505 bp, 3 predicted proteins | sample 1520941 | NCBI WGS metagenome assembly OFDC01 (sample SAMEA94258168, study PRJEB24077) | hot springs metagenome | biome: Aquatic biome; feature: Water | place: India | collected 2012-12-06 | depth 5 m | reverse complement strand
GCTTCTGCTGCGGCTCAAGGTGGGGAGCTTACCTTCAATAACTATGTTTGGAATAATGGTAATAATACTGATGTATTTAATGTAACAATGACAGGTAGTACATTTCCGACAGGTAGCCAAATTGAATTTTATCGTGCAGATGGCGTAACCCCATTATTAGATAGCAATGGAGATGGTATTCCTGATACAGGTTTATTATCCGCAGGCGTAAATTTACCAATCGTTGTTAAAGTACGTTTACCTAGTAGTTATGCTGTAACGACTGATACGACATTCGAAGTTTCACCTCAAGCTCAGTCTTTAGGTGATATTAGCAAAACGAGTTTGATTAAAGATCAGGGTAATTTACTTGCCACAACGGTAGCACGTTTAGTTGATTTGACGAATAGTCCTGAAAACAATGGTTTGGGTAATGGGAATGTTAATAATGCTGGTAATCCGTGGAAAACCGTGATTGCCGCAACAAGTACCAATCCTGTTGCGGGTGGGCAAGCAATATTTCCATTAAAAGTGAGCCATACTGGTATTGGAACTGAATATTTACTTAGTGCGAACTCGACGAGTAATTTTACAAGCTTAACTTTGCCTAATGGCGTGAACCGTGTTCGTTTTTATGTTTCTGGAAATGGTTCAAACTGTAATGTCATGGGTAGCGAAACAGGTAAAACCATCTATCTGAATAATGGTGAGAGTCAGTTAATCTGTGCTGTTGTTGAAGTGGATCAATTGAACAGTAGTGTAACTACACCGATCTATTTCCGCGCTCTTTCTACAAGTTTTGTAAGTGGTAATAATAGTAGTAATCCGAGCCAAGATATTATTATGGATGCGATTACTATTCAAAGTGTCAATTCTGTAGCTAAAGTAGAATTCACGCCAAATTTTCATGGACAAGTCTCGCCATTAGGGACCGTCATTTATAGTCATCTTTTAATCAATAATACTGATGTTGATTATACAGGGAACTATAGTTTTCTTTCGAATAACGATCAGGTTGAGTTTAACAGCACTCTTTTCTATGACGTAAATGGAAATGGTGTTTTTGATGCTGGGGATTTGGTGATGAGAAGTTTGGCTGACTTGCCGGGTGGAAAATTAGCAGCACATACACAAGTCAAATTATTGCTTCAGGTTAAAAATCTTGTAGCAAATAATATTTCCCAAGCGAATACTACCACGATTAATTTAACGAATAATGCTAATGGTCAAGTTTTGGCATCAATTACTGATGTAACTACAGTGAATCAGAGACAATTGAAGTTGAGTAAGTTGCAAGCACGTGATTTTGATTGTAATGGCACAGCTGATGAGTCCTATACAACAAATAGTCTCAATATCGGTAAACAAGCAAATGGTCAAGGTCAGTGTGTTTTGTATAAGGTGATTTTAACCAATACAAGTGCTACTGCTATGAGTACTACATTTACCTTTAGAGACATGACGCCTGCCTATACAGTTTTATCTCAATCGCCTATCTGCACATCATGTAGTGGTATGACGGCTCCCACAGTCGGTTATGCTGGTGCGGTTTCAGGAACATTAAATAGTGTAGCTGCAAACCAAAGTTATGAATTTAATTTCGGGGTGCGCTATGTGGGTCAGTAAGCAAAAAATGAAAAAGAATACCTCTAATTACAGCATGATGAATCATAAAGTTGGTTATATATATACTTTGGTTTTGTTTATCTTAACCTGTTTGATGTGTAGCCAAAATGTATTGGCTGCACCGCCAACGATTGAGATTTTTTCAGGCTCAGGGTCTGGGCAGGGTCCAACAGCAGGGCCAGTTGTAACAACATTTAAGTTAAATGCCAACAATCCAAGTGATAACAATTATGTTGATTATGCGCCGCTTACTACTGCTACATATACGATAACCAATTCCGCTTTTAATTCGGCGTCTTATCAAGGATCTACTGATACTAATAGACCTAATTTAATGATAGGTGGTGCGGGCACAACTGCAACAGTACAAGCAACCAATGTAATTCAACCCTTAGTATCGATTGGCAGTGGGCAAGATAATATGTTCGCTGCCTCATTACAAAACGCTCCAACTGGATGTACAAATGGCTCTGGGTGTTATAGTACCAATGGTGGTATTAGAGCAGGCAGCAGTTCATCTGATACTACTGCCAATTATGGCGTAGCAATGTATATCAAGACTACAGGTTTTGCAGCATCGAATGTATCGACTTCAAACAGAGTTTATGTTGGTAGGGTTGAGGTTAATTTTAATAGACCTGTAACTAATCCTATATTGCAGGCAGCGGGGATGGGGGCTGCGACAGCAAATGGTTTAGGTTACAGTGCTGAATTTACATTGGTTAGCAGTAATTTAGGTTCACTACCAGTGCTTAGTCGCTTAGCTGGTAGTAAAGAATTATCAGTGATTGGTAATGATATTACGAATAATGCATCTACAAAGTCTGCAACAAGTGATCAAGGTGGAGCAAGCGGTAGTATTTATATTAAAGGTAAAGGAATTACAACTTTAGTTTTTGATATGTATATACGAGGTGATGGTAGAGGTACCTGGACAGATACCGCCGCTGATGCATTCTTTTTTGGTATCTCAAGTATGGATGCTGATAGTGCAATTGCCCTTGTCAAAAGTCAACGTGTAGGCAACACAGGAACATTCGTACGGACACAATTGGATAATGTTCCTGTTAATTCATTGATGCAATATCAATTAACTATTACCAATAATACGCCATCAGGTGCAACATTGGGTGGGACAGTTGTAAATTTACCTTTTAATGACACACTCCCAGTCAGTTTAAAAAATGTTTCTATTGTCGGAACACCAGCTACGACACAAGGTACAGGAGGTTCAAGCCCTGTTACTACCTCCTGTACTCCTACATTAACAGGCGATAATACCGCAGGCTGGAAAGTTTCGGGACTGTTTACAGGTGCAACAACAGCAACCTGTATAATCACGATTCAGGGTACAGCAACCGCAGCAGGTACGTTAACCAATACAGCAACAATAGAGTCAACCTCATCAAATACTCCAGTGAGTAGTTCTGTTAATGCCGTGATCGTTAACCCAACAGCAATTACACCAGACCCAGTTATCAAAGAAGCTCGTTTTACAATTACTCCTGATTTACCAACGATTGTACGAGGACGAGTTGGTACACAAACCATCAATATTAAAAATGAAGGGCCAGATAGTGCAACCAATCCAAAAGCAACCTATGTTGCAGCACCACAAACAGGAGTTAACGTCAGTTCTGTAAGTGTGATAGGTGGTTCAGCCTGTCTACAAAGTGGCAATAACTGGAATTGTGACCTTGGTAGTAGTATGGCAAATGGTGCAACGAAGCAATTATTGGTTACTTACGCCACGATGAGTAATGCGGTACTAGGAACTGCACAACAGGCAACAGTTAAAGCTTATAGTGATGAGTTTAACCCAGGTAGTGGTGTAGGAGAGACACTCTATAAAGTATGGGGAACTAATCAGCAAAATGAATACAGACCTAATGGTGCATTTTGGGTGGGTTATGAAGGAACTGGGGGAACTGCAAAAGTCGGTGCTTTTGCTGATGAAGACACACCAATCTTGAGTGCATGGCCATTGAACCAAGCCAGCCCAACAGGTGGATACTTAGTTTCTGGTAATAATGGTACGAGTGATTCAACTTATGGAGCATCAAGTACAACTGCTTCTGCAATGATTCAAAGAATTATTACCAACATGAGTTCGGATGCAAATGCAACAGTTCAACTAAATAACATTAGTGTTCCTGACATTGGGGATAACCGTAGAGCATGGGAGTTTACAACGGGCGTATACATTCCAACGTCACAAGCAGTCACTTTTTGTGTTGGAAATACAAGCGTTGGTGTGGATGATGGTGCTTATATCATGGTTGATGGTGTTGCTGTAACGAGTGTAGATGGTTATGTATCTGGAGGCGTAATATCAACAGCAACTACTCTTAGTGCTGGTTATCACCGTATTAGCTATCGTATTGTTAACCGTAACACCTATTCTGCCGGAAGTGAGCTACCTCCGGGTGGTTATGGACCAATTGGTTTGTCTTTAAGTGGGAATTGTTCGACTGCAAACTATGACACAGTCACAGGTACAGGTGTTCCTGTCAGTATTAACATTATAGATGGTGCAAAAATTAAAATTGCTAAAAACTCTGTGAATGGGACGGGTACGTTTAACTATATTAATCTTAGCAATCTTGTAAATAGTACAACAGCAGTTACCACCGATTCTGTAACTACAGTTACAGCAGGAACCACAGCAACCTCTGCACAACAGCTTTGGGCGCAAACATTGAATACAGATGTTTCTTTTACAGAAAGTGCTTTAGCAGGATATGTTTTATCAGGTGTTAGCTGTGTAGATGCAAATAGCGGTGTAACAGGGAATACAGGTACTTTTTGGACGCGTGTAAATAATATTGTGACGATTCCCGCTGTTCGCATAAAAGAGGGCGCCGATATTACTTGTACGTTTACAAATACGAAGCTTATTTACGTTGATATTACTGGACGAGTATTTGTTGACAACAGTGGAACAACGTTAGATGTGAGTAAAGCTTATAATGGCATTCAAGATACTGGTGAAGTTGGGATCGCAAATAGTACGATTCGTTTAAATAACTGTAGTACTACACAGTTAGCTTCAACAGTGACAAGTGCAAATGGTGATTATGCTTTCTCAATTGAACAAAGCTTATTACCATCATCATTTTGTATTGTTCAGCAGAATTTACCTGAATATATTTCTGTCAGTGGCACATCGGGCTACACTCGTTCAACAGATACAATTGCTTTAACCATGACAAGTGCGACAAGTTATACAGCAAATAATTTTGGTGATGTGATTGTTAATGTTGTGTTGAATGAAGATGGGCAACATACAGCTATTGCAGGAGATGTCACTGACTATCCTCACCGTTTAAGCACGCAAATTCCAGTTCAACTCACTCAATTATTACAGACTCAGACTCAGCAACCGAATTCAAGTGCTGATCAGCCATGGCAAGCGTTGGTTTATCGAGATACGAACTGTAATGGTCAGGTAGATATGGGTGAAGTTGTATTTAACCCAACTGCTGCAAGTACTGTTCTATTACAGCCAAGTGTTGATATTTGTTTAGTACAGCGAGTTCATGTACCAACTAATGTTACTGCTGGCGCACAACATATTGGAACTCTTCAAGCAAGTTACCAATTTGCTCTGACAAATCCGGCACAAACGATTTTAGGGCAAACGCTTAAACGTCAGGATGTGACACTTATTGGTAGTGCTGGTTTAACACTGACAAAAAAAGTTCGTGCAGTTGCAAGTTGTCCTTCAACATCTTCCGATACAAACGCATTTGTAACGACTAATCAGGCTGCTAAGCAAGATAATTTAGAGTATGAAATCACCTATAAAAATAACAGTACCAAGAAATTACAGAACGTAAAAGTGAAAGATAGTTTACCAATTGGTACTAATTTTGGCAGTATGAGTTGTAGACTTACACCAAGTGGAAATACTTGTAATACAAACCGTTCTGGTGATTATCTTGAATGGAGCTTGACTGGGTTATTAAATCCATCAGCTTCAGGTACTCTGAGATTTTGTGTGTCCCAATAGTAAATAATAGATACAGCATGCCGAAAATATTATTGATTTGGCATGCTTTGTACAAGAAGTTGGTATGGAAGTTACTTTTATTTGAATTACTAGGTGAATTTTACAAAAAATGTGATTTTCAGCAACAAAAATACATAAATTGTTGTATTTTACACCGAATAGAAGTAATTTGCTTGCTAGATTAAACTGAATTTAAGTCTATGTAACACGGTTTGGAATAGATCAAATGCATATTAAAGATAATTGGAAAAAAGGTTTACTTGGTGCAGCTAGTTTGATTTTGGCGGTTAGTGTATCTGCTGAAACTAAAGTTGCAAAAGATCCTGTATCTGTGGAATTAAAAACTTACCTCATTAGTGTAAGCACAGATGGGAAGCCAGTAGCTAAGTTAGTCAATAAAGTGAAGCCAAATGATGTAATTGAGTATCGTGCAACGTATACAAATAATACATCAGGAAAAATTAAAAACTTAGCTGCGACGTTACCAATACCCGTAGAAACTTTATTTTTAGCGAAATCTGAGCCAGAAAACGCGCAAGCAAGTACGGACGGTACAAATTTTGCTCCGATGCCTTTAAAACGCAAAGAGGGTAATCAAATGGTGAATGTTCCACTGAAAGATTATCGTGCATTACGTTGGACGATCGCAGAACTTCCTGCTGGGAAATCTGTAACGGTATCAGCCCAAACGCGTATTAACAGTGACAAAACCAAAAATTAAACAAACTGACATTGAATATTCAACAGGGGTAAGTTCCGAATGTCAAATCAAACTCAACGTTTAAAGCTAACGCAATTAGCAGCTTCGATTGCATTTGTTGCAGGTGGTGCAGCTTTCCTTCCTTCAGCACACGCAGCAGCTCCTAGTGCGGGCACAAACATTAGTAACATTGCATCTGCAAGCTATACTGATAGCAATGGTTCTAATAAAACTGTGACATCAAACGTAGTTAGTACGACTGTATTGCAAGTAGCAAGTTTCACGTTGCTCGCTGATCAAACTCAAACTGCTAACGCGAATGGTCAAGTATCTTTATCTCACACATTAACAAATACTGGTAATGGCACCGATACTTTTACCGTAGCTGTTGTCAATAATGATACACGTAATAACACAACTGATAAGTTCGATTTCAGCGGTTTAAACGTTTATCTTGATGCCAACAAAGATGGTGTTCCAGATAGCCAAACTCCTATAACAAGCGTAACTTTAACAGCAGGCCAATCTGTTAACTTAATCGTACAAGCAACAACAGCAAACAATGCTGCTGTGGATGATTTAGGTAAATTAACGGTTTCAGCAATCAGTGGTTTTGATACAAGTGTAACTGCTAAAAACGTAGATACAGTTAAGATTACCAATGGCGCTATAATTAGTTTATTAAAATCTGCAAGCGTTAGTAATGTAGATGCTACTTCATCAAGCCCTGCAGCACGTGAAGTTGAATATACTTTAGCTTATCAAAATACGGGTAACACGACCGCAACTAACGTTACGATCACCGACGAACTTCCATCTGGTTTAACTTATGTTACTGGTTCTGCTACAGTAAATGGTACAGCTGTAAGTGATGCAGCTGATACTGATGGATATAACTTCACTTCAGGAACAGCGACATTAGTTATTCCTACAGTTGCTGCAAACAGCAGTGGTGTATTGAAATTCAAAGTTCGAGTAAACCAAAATACTCCAGCTGGTATCATTACAAACACCGCTTACGTGGATCCAGATGGTCCAGGTGCAGAAGTTAAAACATCATCTAACCCGAATGATGTAACAGTTTTAGGCGTTAAAAAAGGTACAATTAACGACAGTACAGCAGATGCCTTTGCTGATAATCAACCTACAACAACCTCAACGCCAGATGTCATTACTAAAGCAACAACTCAAGGTACGCCAGTTGTTTTTGGTGTTACTGGGGAACCAATCGTTGTACATAACACTGGTAATGTTACTGAAGCGTTTAATATTTCAGTTAATAAACTCGGTTTACCATCTGGTAGTATTGTTGAATTATTCAAAGCTGATGGTGTGACACCATTAACTGATACAAATGGTGATGGTGTTGCAGACACGGGTCCAATCGCAAGCGGCGCTACATACCAAGTTGTTGCTAAGGTAACTCTACCTTCAACTTATTCTACAGCAACAGCAATTAACACAATTTTAACTGCTACTCCAGTAACTAACCCAGCTGCAACACCAGATACGATTACTTTAACGATTAGTCAAGTAACAGCATCTACAGTTGACTTACACAATGGTGATGGAACGGATAAATCGGGTGCAGTTGCTGGCGCATCTGGTCAAGATACAGGTCAATATATTGACACCAAGTCAACTAGACCTGGTCAAGCAACTAACTTCCCATTAACAATTGCTAATAACGGTGCAACTGGAGATAACTATAATTTATCTACATCATCTACATTACCAGATGGTTGGACGGTTCAATATTACTTAGCTGATGGTACAGGTAATCCAACAGGTGCTCCAATCACGAATACAGGTAATATACCAAGTGGTGGTACTGTTAAACTTGTTGCAGTTGTAACGCCTCCAGCAAATGCAGAAGCTGGTGATCAAGAAGTTATCTTTAAAGTGGCTTCGCCTGCTACTGGCTTAACAGATGTAATGTCTGATCGTGTAACAGTCGAAACTAATCGTATCCTTAGCTTGCAAAATGACCGTACTGGTCAAGTTGCACCAGGTGGTACGGTTGTTTACAAGCATACCTTAACCAACAACGGTAACATTGTTGAAGGTGCTGCAGCGAATACATTACCTTTCACATTAACCAACGACCAAGCTGCAAATGGTTGGGTAACAACCTTATATGTGGATTCGGATAACGATGGTATAGCTGATTCTGGTGAATTAGTCACAGGTAGTGATCTTGCAGTGAAAACTGGAAGTATCGCTCTTGGTGCATCTGTTAACTTACTCATCAAAGTTCAAGCTCCAACAAATGCAACTGCTGGAACACCAAGTGCAGTTGTATTAACGATCAAACCAACAGTTGTTGGTGATAAGTCTGTTGCTGATCTAGTGAACACTGACTTAACGACTGTAACAAGTGGTCAAGTGCGTTTAGTGAAAGAGCAATCTTTAGCAAACTGTTCAACAGGTGTTGCTGGTACTTATACTCAAAATGCAGTTTATGCTAAACCAGGCGAATGTGTGAAGTATAGAATTACTGCAACGAATGAAGGTAATGCTGACGTAACTAATGTTGTGATTAGCGATGCTACACCTGCATATACAACGTTGAAAGTGATTGCAAGTGCATCTCCAGTAGCTACAAATGCGACATTGAGTACTTCAACTGCTGCATTAACTGATGGTTCGACAGGTACTATCGCTGCTGAGAAAACACCTCTTGTACCTAATACAAGTGCGGTATTAGAGTTTGTAATCAAAGTAAATAATTAATATTCATTAAGCAATTTCGATTGCTCAAAATGAATTGATTAAAGATGTGGGCATTTGCGCAAAGCAGGTGTCCACAACAATAATTCTTAAAGTTTTTTATTTAGACTATTTAGTTGAAGGGTCGAGCGCTGTGCTACAACAGAAGCAAATTCGTGCAAGTAGAAACATGTCTTTCATGTTATCAACGTTGACAGTATCGATACTGTCTGCGCAGTATGGTCACGCCGCAAATATTCCTGAAGTTGGTAGTACAATCCAAAACGTTGCCTACGCAACTTTTACAGCAGCAAATGGTAAAGAACAACAATCAGTTTCTAACACAGTCGATGTTAATGTTTCAGCTTTGTATGCTATTACTTTAACTACACCACCAGTACTCGATGTTGAACCTAGTGTGCGAGTAATATGGGCCAATACTTTATCGAATAATAGTAATGCTCCTGTTAATGTTCAGCTAGAAGCATTAACAATTAATGAATTAAACAATATTAAAATCTACATAGATACCAACAAAGATGGTCAATTTGATACGAATGATCAACAATTAACGACTAATGTAGCTTTACAGATTGGTCAAAGTGTCAATTTATGGGTTGTTGCTACCACAAGTTCAAATTTAACAGAAGGTCAGCAATTTAATTTACCAATTAAAGCAACAGTTGTTGAAGATACAACAGCAATTGCAATCGCTACAGATAGTGCAATTAGCTATGGTGCAAAATTAGTTGCAACTAAAGAAGTACAACAAAAAACTTTTGAGCCTTCTGCAAATGCAAATTATGACTTAAATTACACGCTCAATATTAGCAATGAAGGTAAGAAGCCAGCTAGACCAACCGATGTCATGGTCGATGGTCAAACACAAAAGATGGTTTTGTTGGTTGATGATTTACCACCAAATACAACATTTAAATCCGCTTTAGTAAAAAATACTCAAGCCAAAATTTTATACAAGCTCGCTAATAATAGTTATAGCACTATTGCTCCAAGTGATATTACACAGATCAACCAGCTTGTTGTCGGTTTTCCACAAATTGCTGCAAACACATCTGAACAAGTTGATCTTGTTGTTAGTATGAACCGCAATATTGCAAAAACCACAGTAAAAAATACTTATAAAGTTTCGTATGCTGTCACTGATAGTCAGAAAGATGTGTTATCAAACGTTGCATCTACTTTAGTTAGCGGCTCAGCAGATATTACAAATAATTCAAGTGATTTTAAGAATATTTTGGCAACTGGTAGTGTAAATAAGCCACTGAATATAGAAGCTAAAAATGCAAGTTGTAATGCTGATCGTTATATTCCAGATCGTGTGAAAATTCGAATTAAATCTACAAAAACAGATGATTTAGAAGAAGTTATTGGTATTGAAACTGGACCAAATACAGGTGTATTCCACTATACATTACCAACAACTCTTTCAGATAAAGGCATTCGATATGATGCAGTTTT
>OFDC01001829.1_pt1 | contig 10507 bp, 9 predicted proteins | sample 1520941 | NCBI WGS metagenome assembly OFDC01 (sample SAMEA94258168, study PRJEB24077) | hot springs metagenome | biome: Aquatic biome; feature: Water | place: India | collected 2012-12-06 | depth 5 m | reverse complement strand
AGGAGCACCAGCATCACGTCCACCAGCGGCGTGGTGTTGATGTCGGACAGTGGGGTATCGGCCCCGCCTCCCGTCGAAATCGCCATTGTAAATTCCTAGCCTGTCAAAGTGCTTGACTGTGTGATGTGCTCACAAAACGCAGGCGATGCCGGGTTTTGTGAGGACCGGAGGGGACGGTGTTTGGGCCGCCCCCGACCGGCAATCGGCGATCAGGCCTTCGCCTTGGCCGGCGCGGCGGCGGGCTTGGCCGGAGCCGCAGCCGAAACCGCCGGCTTCACTGCGCCGTTCGAGTTCATGTAGGCCAGCAGATCGTTCGAGAACGTGGCGAGCAGGGCAGCGATGCGACGGTTGCGCGACTGCAGCCAGTTGAACGCAAGCACCGCAGGCACGGCGACGAGCAGACCGATTGCGGTCATGATCAGCGCTTCACCGACCGGGCCAGCGACCTTGTCGATCGAGGCCGAACCAGCGATCCCGATGTTGATCAGCGCGCGGTAGATCCCGATCACAGTACCGAGCAGACCAACGAACGGCGCAGTCGCACCAACGGTGGCGAGGAACGGCAGGCCGCCCGCGAGCACGGCGTTGATCGAATCTTCCGAACGCTGCAGCGAACCATGCATGTAATCGTGCGATTCGAGCGCATCGACCATCTTGCCAAGCTCGTCCTGCGCCTTGATTGCGTCATCGGCAAGCTGGCGCCATGCGCTGTCCTTGTCCAGCTTGGTCGCGCCTTCCTTCAGGCTGGCAGCACGCCAGAACGAGGACTGGACGGTCTTGTACTGGCTCAGGATCTTGTTCTGCTCGAACAGCTTGGTGAACATGATGTAGAACGAGCCGACCGACATGATGACCATGACGGTGAGGATCGACCAGGCAACCGGGCCGCCTTCCTTCATGGCTTCAATGAAGCCGAACTTGTTTTCCGGAGCAGCTTCACCGGCAGCGGCGGCGAGAAGATAAAGGTTCATTGCGAATAGTCCTCTTGAAAGAATTGTCCCTGAGACTTGCGGCTCGGCCGCCAGCCCGTTTGATCCGTCAGTTCAGTTTGTAGGTAATGCGGGTCGAATAAGTGTCGGTCGTGGGGTTGCCGGCGGCATCAAGTGCCGGATCGAACCGCGCATAGCGCTCCATCCCCTGACATGCGGCGGCATCGAGGATGTCCGAACCGCTTGACGAGGTGACCGAGCAACCCGAAGCGCGACCATCAGCGGTCACAGTCACGCGCACACCGACAGTGCCTTCGATTTCTTCACGCAGGGCGCGGGCAGGATAGTTCTCCTGAATGCGCGCGGCCCAGCTGCGCTCGTTCTTCGTCCGGGCACCACGCGCCTTCGAGGGCGCTGGCGGCGGAGCCGGAGGCGCGGCAACCGGCGCCGGCGGCGGAATCCGCAAGGCTGGCGGAGACGGCGGCGGAATGGTCGGCTGCGTCTGGATCGGCGGCGGCGCGGGCGCGATGTTGATCGGCGGCGGCGGCGCGACCGGGGGCGGCGGCGACGTCGGTTGATCCGGCGGCGGCGGCGTTTCTTCCGGCTCCTCGGGCGGCGGCGGCTCTTCGATGTCGACGGTCGTCACTTTTTCGACGACCTGCTTAACGGCGTTGATGGCAAGGCCGATCACCATAACCGCTCCGATGGTTCCGACGATCGCCAACGCGATGATCAGGGCCGCGAGCTTAGATCCGGTCAAGCCTTGTTGTTGGTCAGCGTAGGACATCCAGCGCTATCTCTCCAAATATTCGCCGATCAATCAGATCGGCACACTCCCCACCCCCCGGCTGAAAACGCCGGTGAGCGGATCCCGGTAATTTCGGTCCTCCCACGCCGGTCATGAGATTACAAAGTCGCGCCAATCCGCACAGCTTTGTTTCATCCCGGCTGGCACGCCCTGAACGATATGCCCAGCGCGCAACCTTAGCTTGTCACACGGCTTGTGTCCCCAATTCCGTGTTCCTAGCTAGTGGGGACTTTAACGGGCAACCCCTACCCGATCAAACCCTTTTGCGGTTCATTACAAATTCACTGCGAGCCATGTGCAATCAGGACTGGTAAAGCAAGGGCCAGCCACCGGGATACGGATACCACGATGAAGCCATACCTTAAAGTTGAATTAACGCCGGTTTTCAGCGCGCTGCTGGTGCTTTTGGCGGGGCTCGCGGTGCCCTCGCCGCTGCATGCGCAAGCCCAGCCGCAGCTTGCGGTGGCTGCAAATGACGGGCCAACTTATGCCGACCTTGCGACCCTTGCCGAACAGGCAGACCTTGTCATCCATGCGCAGATTCGCAGCCAGACGGCGCTCAAGCCGGATCGCGCGCCAGGTCTCCAGCCGGGATTCGCGCGGCTTTATATTCAGGCGCAAACGGTCGCATTGATCGCCGGACAGGGATCAGTCGGGAGCAATCTGGCCTATTTGGTGGACGTGCCGCTCGATCCCAAGGGCAAGGTGCCGAAGCTGAAAAACCGTGTGTTTCTGCTGTTTGCTGACAATGTCCCGGGCCGCGCAGGTGAAGTGCGGCTGGTCGCCCCCGGGGCACACCTGCTCTTCACGCCTGGGCTCGAAGCCCGCCTGCGCCCGATCCTGACCGAGCTTTACAGCGCCGACGCGCCGCCGCGGATCACCGGGATCAGCGATGCGCTCGCGGTGGCAGGGACCTTGACGGGCGAATCGGAAACGCAGGTTTTTCTGGCAACCGAAAATCGCGCGCCCGTATCGCTGACGATCCTTCGCCGTCCGGGGCAGCGCCCGCAATGGGGCGTGTCGTGGGGCGAGATCATCGATTCATCCGCCCGCCCGCCCGCGCCCGAAACCCTGCGCTGGTATCGCCTCGCCTGTTCGCTCCCCGCCCAGCTCCCCAGTAGCGCCAACCTCTCGCGCGAGGCTGACGAACGGCGCTTGGCGGCGGGGGACTATGCCTATGTCATCAGCCAGCTTGGCCCATGCGAGCGGCGAATCACGCAGAACAACTAGTGGCCCTCGCAGCTTGACCGGACGCGCGCGGCGGGTAAGCGGCATTTCCGTTATTTCATGGAGAGCCGCTTGACCGCCACCGCACCTGCCCCGCTTCGCATCGCCATCGCCGGCCTCGGCACGGTGGGCGCGGGCGTTATCCGGCTGCTGGATACCAACGCAAAGCTGATCGCCGCGCGCGCCGGGCGGCCGATCGAGGTCGTGGCGGTGAGTGCGCGCGATCGCGGCAAGGACCGCGGCGTCGATATTGCCCGCTTCGCATGGGAGGACGACATGATCGCCCTCGCCCGGCGCGATGATGTCGATGTGGTGGTGGAGCTGGTCGGCGGATCGGACGGCCCGGCACTCGCCTGCTCACGCGCGGCGCTGGGGGCGGGCAAGGGCCTCGTCACCGCCAACAAGGCAATGATCGCGCATCACGGACTGGAGCTGGCCGAAATCGCCGAAGCGCATAACATGCCATTGAAGTTCGAGGCGGCGGTCGCGGGCGGTATCCCGGTGATCAAGGGCCTGCGCGAAGGCACCTCGGCCAATGCGCTCACCAAGGTTTACGGCATCCTCAACGGCACCTGCAATTATATCCTCTCGACGATGGAGCGCACCGGCGCGGATTTCGCCGATGTGCTGGCCGAGGCGCAGCGCCTGGGCTTTGCCGAAGCAGACCCGGCGTTTGATATCGAGGGCGTCGACGCGGCGCACAAGCTGGCGATCCTCGCCGCGATCGGGTTCGGCACCCGGGTCGATTTCGCCGGCGTGCGGGTGAGCGGCATCACGCAGGTGCGCGCCGCCGATATCGCGCAGGCCGCGGCGCTCGGCTTTGTCATTCGCCTCATCGGCGAGGCGGATGTGGAGGACACCCCCGATGGCCCCCGCCTGCTCCAGCGCGTACGCCCCTGCCTCGTCGCCAAGGGCCATCCCTTGAGTGCGGTCGACGGCCCGACCAACGCCGTGGTGGCTGAGGGCAATTTCTCCGGCCGCCTGCTGTTTCAAGGCGCGGGCGCGGGCGATGGGCCGACCGCCAGCGCGGTTGCCGCGGACCTCATCGACATCGCCCGCGATGAAGTGGGCGCGCCGTTTTCAATCCCCGTCGCGCAGCTCGCCGCGCTCCCGCCCGCCGAACCCGGCCACCGCACCGAGCGCACCTACCTCAGGTTCATGGTCAAGGACCGTCCCGGCGTGCTGGCCGAGATCACCGCCGCGATGCGCGATGGCGATGTCTCGATCGAAAGCCTGATCCAGCAGGGCCGCGGGGCGGATGAAGGCGCGGATGTGATGGTGGCGATGGTCACGCATGAAGGCCAGGAAGCCAACGTCACCCGCGCGCTGGCGCTGCTCGAAGGCTCGGAGAGCCTGACGGGCGAGCCGCTGGTGTTGCCGATTTTGCCGCTTTAGGGCCTTGGGACAAACCTCCGTTCGTCCTGAGCTTGTCGAAGGACTGCACTTTCTTGAAGCTCGGCGCGCGCTGAAGAAGAAGGGCGGCCCTTCGACAAGCTCAGGGCGAACGGGTCTTAGATAGCTCCTCCACCTTTGGCACCTCCGGCAACCCAAGATCAGCCTCTTTGCGGCGGCGTTCTTCGGCGGAGAGCGGTGCATCGTCGGTTTCCAACGGTGCGAGCCCCTGCGCCACCCGCTCGGCGTCAGAGCCAGGGGGCGGGGTTTCGATCGCCTCAACGTCGATCATCAGCGCCGGGTCTTTCGGGCAGGGCGGGATAAAACACAGGCCACTGATCGTCGGCGGACCGCGAAAGATGCCACGCCCAGCCACATCGGGCAGGGGAATGGTGTTCGCGCCTTGCGTTTCGCGGGCATAGCGCCGCAGCCACGCCTCACGGCTGCCGCTGTAAGCTTGCGAGCTGTCGACCTCCAGCGCACGGCACACCACGATCTCGCCTCCGACGACCCCCGCTTCGCGCTGATCTTCGCATTCCTTGACCACGGCGGCATTGGCAGCCTCGGTGGTGGGCGGAGGAACAAGAATGTCGATCGGGCCGGATGGCGTCGCACTGCCGGGGGCCGAATCGCCCAGATCAATCGGAACCCGCTCCTGCGCGCCCATGCCCGCGGCGGGGGAAAAGGCCACGCTGGCGGCGAGGAGAGCTGCGGCGACGTGGTTGCGACCCATCCGCCTCAGCCTATCCCTTTTTCTTGGGTGGAGGCGGCGCCGTGGTCTTGATCCCAGCCGCCTCGCGACGGGCCTTTTCTTCTTCCTCGGACAATTCGCCTTCCTTGCCCAGCGGCGGCAGGCCGCGCGCAATGCGATCGGCGTCGGAGCCAGCGGGGGCGGTCGGCAGGGCTTGGAAATCGACGATGTAAGCTGGCGGCGGGGCCTTGCCGAAACCGATCGGATTGCCGTGGTTCGGAATGCCAAAAGCTTCGGGCGCACGCGGCGCACCCTTCAGCATGGTCTCCTGCGCGTATCGCTTCTGCGTTGCCTCGCGGTTGCCGGTGAGCGCGCTGGTATCCTCGCCAACCTGACGGCACACCACGATCTCACCGCTGATCGTGCTGGCATCGGCGCGGTTCTCGCATTCCTGCGCCTGCGCCTGATTGACCTCGCCGCGCGGCACGGTGACCAGCACGTTTATGCGCTGACCGGGCGGCGGTTCGGAGGCGGGGGGTGCGGGGGTCGGGGCTGGAGGGGGCGTCACGCCGCTGTCACTCTGCGCGGCCAAGGGCATGGCGAACAGCAGCGCCGCAGCGGTCAGGATCGCGCGAAAACCCGGCATGGCAGGCGCAGCATTGCTCGACAAACCCGTCTCCATCAGCCTATGCGCCATGCATATTCAAAGGTGGCTGCAACCAAAGCAATAAGGGCCTGAATTGCGCATGAACTCCGCGAACGATACCCCCCTCACCGCTGCTGAGCAAGCCGCCACCGACAATGCCATCCAGCGCGTGCTGGTGCTGGAGATGGTGCGCGTCACCGAAGCGGCGGCGATTGCCGCAGCGCAGCTGATCGGGCGCGGGGATGAAAAGGCTGCGGATGCCGCCGCCGTGGCCGCGATGCGCAAGGCTTTCGACAACCTCTATATCGACGGCACCGTGGTGATCGGCGAAGGCGAGCGTGACGAGGCCCCGATGCTGTTCATCGGCGAGAAGGTGGGCATGGGCAAGGGGCCCAAGATCGACATCGCGCTCGATCCGCTCGAAGGCACGACGATTACCGCCAAGGCAGGGCCGAATGCGCTCGCGGTGCTGGCCGCGGCAGAAGAAGGCTGCCTGCTCAACGCGCCCGACACCTACATGGACAAGATCGCCGTCGGCCCCGGCTATCCCGAAGGCATTATCGACCTCGCCAAGACGCCCACCGAAAACGTCTGCGCGGTGGCGAAGGCCAAGGGGGTCGAGCCCTCGCAGATCAATGTCTGCGTGCTCGACCGTCCGCGCCATGCCGAGCTGATCGCCGAGCTGCGCAAGCTGGGCTGCGGGGTGGTGCTGATCGGCGATGGCGACGTCGCGGGCGTGATCGCAGTGACCGACGAGGACACCACCATCGACATGTATATGGGCCAGGGCGGCGCGCCGGAAGGCGTGCTCGCGGCGGCCGCGCTGCGGTGTGTCGGCGGGCAGTTCAACGGCCGGCTGGTGTTCCGCAACGAGGATGAAAAGGCCCGCGCCCGCAAGTGGGGGATCGAGGACCTCAACCGCATCTACAAGCTTGAGGACCTCGCCAAGGGCGACTGCATCTTCGCAGCCACCGGCGTCACCGATGGCTCATTGCTCGGCGGGGTCAAGCGCCGCCGCAAGCCGACGGGCGGGACAATCCTCACCACCGAAAGCGTAGTGATGCGGGCGTCATCCGGCACGGTACGCTGGATCAGGGGCGAACACCGGATCGCGTGAGGGTTGCGACAGGGGCTACGCGGGGCCGAAGCCGAATTACTGTTGCTCCGTGCTTTCTTCCGTCGTGCTCTCGGCCTTGGCCTTCGGGTCATCCGATTTGGGCAGCACGAAGTATGAAATGACGTTGACCCGCTCGTTGTAAATTCGCCGCCCAGCCTGATTACGAACGCGGATACGGAGGCCCGGTTCGGTTCGCAGCGCTGCTTTGCCAAAGCCGTAACCAGCCGGCCTTTCCTCAACCAGCTTGCAATCGCGCACGCGGTCGCGGGGCAGCACGAAACAATCGAGCAGAACCGCGCCCTCTATGCCGGCCTTGCGGGCGGCGGGGGGATAGTATCGGTGGTTCTGGGAGAAATCCATGCTCGGCGCCCACGAGGCAATCAGCTTGCTGCCCTTGCCCATACCATTGCCCGCACCGCCACTGCCATTACCGGCAACGCCGTCCCCGCCCGCGCCGCCTCGGCCGACCGGGCCTTGCGCCAAGTCGCCTTTGCTGGTCGCTTCGCCGATCGGCTTCAATCCCACGTCGGGAACAGGCACCTGCGGCACCACAGGCGCAAGATCGATCGCGGTAGGGAGCAGAACCGGGAGCGCGGGTGCTGGGGCGATGGTGCGCGGACGGCTGGACGGCGAGGATTCCTCCGCGCTGTCGGCAAAAACCTCGGGTTGATCGACCGGCTTCTCCTTCGGCGGGTCGCTGTCCTCAGCGGGGATCTGCACGAGAGGCATCACAGTCAGCGCTGCTTCGACGGACCGGACCCGGTCTGCGACGCCCGACACCAGAAACATCATGCCGATGAACGCCCCGGTGGCGATCAGGGAGAGCAGCAGGGCAGATGGGTTCGGGCTGCGCTTGCGGGACAGGAAATCGGCAGAGCTGTTCAGGGGGGCAGACATGGTCTGGCCGTGCGGATACGGCGTTATCGGCAACCAAGTCTTGTCACGACTTACGCTCATTCTAGCCTGAAAAAGCAGCTTCCTTCGTCAGCTCAAGCTGCCGTTAAGCGCCTTTCTCTTTCATGAACAAGGAACAGGAAAGTTTATGCTTTTCAATCGAAAGCGTGGCACCAAGCGTCGGCGAGGCAAGTCAGCCCCAGCCCAGCTTCAAGCCCAGTCCCCCAGCAGCGGGGTAAACTCGTCGACGCGGATCAGCTGCCACACGCCGCCGGTCAGGTAGGGGTCATCGGCAAGGATCGCGCGCGCGGCTGCCTCGTCCTCGGCCTTCACGATCAGCAGCGAGCCGATGATGAGCCCGTCCGCGCGCTTCAAGGGGCCGACGATTACGAAATGCTCGGCATTGGCGTTGACGAAGTCGAGATGCGCCGGGCGGTGGATCGCGCGCAGTCGCCCGCCGTCTTCCCCGTCGCGGCAATGGAAGCAGAACATGCGCATCAGATCGATCCCCGGTAAGCAGCCCCACGCTAACCGGGCGCGCCCCCACGATCAAGGCGCGAGCGGGCGCACCACTTGCAAACACTGCGCTTGAAGCGCAGCCTTGGCCGGTTAAAGGCGCGGGCCCAATGCCCCGACTCGTTGCAGGTGAAATCGCATATGGCTGACGCCCCCGCCCCCACCGTTCTTGATCGCAGCGATCTGCGCCGCGCTTACCGGCGGGACGAAGAGGCCTGCATCGCCGAGCGGCTCGATCAGGCGGCGCCAGCAGCGCGGGTGCACGGCGCGGCGGCAGCGCTGGCGATTGAGCTTATCGAGGGCGCGCGGGCGCACAAGGCCAGCGGAATTGACGCTTTCCTCCAGCAATATGGCCTCGATACCGAGGAAGGCATCGCGCTGATGTGCCTAGCCGAGGCGCTGCTGCGTGTGCCCGACGCCGCCACCGCCGACGCGCTGATCCGCGACAAGATCGGCAGCATCGATTGGGGCGAGCATCTCGGCGAAAGCAGCTCGACCTTCGTCAACGCCGCGACCTTCTCGCTGATGCTGACCGGCGAAGTGCTCGATCCGCCCGACGAGCGTCAGCGCGGGATGGGGGGCGTCTTGAAGCGCGCGATGAACCGGCTCGGCGAGCCGGTAATCCGCACAGCCACAGGCCAGGCGATGAAGATCCTCGGCGGGCAGTTCGTGTTCGGCCGTACCATCGATGAAGCCCTGAAGCGCGCCGCGCCCGAACGCGCACAGGGGATCACCCACAGCTTCGACATGCTGGGCGAAGCGGCGATGACCTTTGCCGATGCCGAGAAATATCGCCTGAGCTACGAAGCCGCTCTCACCCGGCTGGCGCGCGAGGCCGGGGCGGGGGTCACGGCCTCGCCGGGGATTTCGGTCAAGCTCTCGGCGCTGCACCCGCAATACACCTTCTTCCACGACGACGAGGCGAAGGCAGCGATGGTGCCGATGGTGCGCGCGCTGGCTGTCCGCGCCCGCGATGCGGATATTCACTTCACCATCGATGCCGAGGAGGCCGAAAGGCTCGAGCTGAGCCTCGACATCATCGAAGCGCTGGTGGTGGATGACGATCTGTTCCGCCGCCCCGATGGCAGCCGGTGGGAGGGCTTCGGGCTCGCCATTCAGGCCTATCAGAAGCGCGGCGTGGCCGTGTGCGACTGGGCGGGCAAGCTCGCGCGGCGGCACGGTCGCAAGCTGTTCGTGCGGCTGGTTAAGGGCGCCTATTGGGACAGCGAAGTGAAGCTCGCGCAGGTGGGCGGATACAGCGATTACCCGGTGTTCACCCGGAAGGTCGCGACCGATGTCAGCTACCTCGCCTGCGCGGCGCGCCTGTTCGAGCACAGCGACGTGCTGCACCCGGCCTTTGCCACGCACAATGCCTATACCATTGCCGCGATCAAGGAGCTTAGCGCGGGCCGGAACTTCGAATTCCAGCGCCTGCACGGCATGGGCGAGGAGGTCTACGAAGCCCTGCGCAAGGTCGAGGGCAACCGCCCGACCCCGGTGCGCATCTATGCGCCCGTCGGTGGGCACAAGGAATTGCTCGCCTATCTGGTGCGCCGCCTGCTGGAGAACGGGGCGAATACCAGCTTCGTCAACCGCATGGGCGATGCCGATATTCCGGCTGAGGCACTGGTGGGCGATCCGGTGGCGGAGCTCGCCGCGATGCACCCGCGCCGGAACCCCGCGATCCCGCTGCCGAACGCGATCTTCGGCGCGCGCCAGAACAGCGCGGTGATTGACCTCAGCGATCCCATAGTGCGCGAACCGCTGATGGCGCGCTTGCAGGCGCTTGCCAGCGTCCAGTGGCGCACCGAGCCAACCTTCCCGGCTGCGACGGCAGGCGAAGTCGTGCCGGTCACCGCGCCACATGATCGCGCCCACATCATCGGCACGCGCCGCGATGCCACGCCTGAGGAAGTCGACGCCGCCTTCGCCCGCGCCGCCGCGATCCAGCCGGGCTGGGACGCGCTCGGCGGGGACAAGCGCGCGCTGTTGCTCGAAGAAGCGGCCAACCTGTTTGAGCGCCACGCCGCCGAATTCCTCAGCCTGTGCCAGCGCGAGGCAGGCAAGACCCTGCTAGATTCCGTGCTCGAACTGCGCGAGGCGGTCGATTTCCTCCGCTACTACGCCGCCGAGGCACGGAGGCAGTTTGCCGAGCCCACGATCCTGCCGGGGCCGACGGGGGAGGAAAACACCCTCTCGCTCCACGGGCGCGGGGTGTTTGCCACGATCAGTCCGTGGAACTTCCCGCTGGCGATCTTCATCGGCATGGCTTCGGCCGCGCTTGCCG
>OFDC01001827.1_pt1 | contig 10511 bp, 7 predicted proteins | sample 1520941 | NCBI WGS metagenome assembly OFDC01 (sample SAMEA94258168, study PRJEB24077) | hot springs metagenome | biome: Aquatic biome; feature: Water | place: India | collected 2012-12-06 | depth 5 m | reverse complement strand
AGGCGCCCATTTCCGCCGGGGCGGTGAGGCGGATCGTCGCTGCCTCGATGGCCTCCGCCGCGTGGGGCGCCGCCCGCGCAAGGCTCCCGGCCCGTGCCCCGATGCCGAGGGCGGCAAGCCAGTGCCCTTGCGTGCTGGTCCCCAACCAGCGCGCACCGGCCTGCTCTGCAACTTCGCCCAGCGTGGCAAAGTCGACATGCGCGGTGAGGTCCGCCTCGCCCGGCGCGGCAAAGACATCCACTTTCCGGTGTGCGCGAACCGCCTGCAAGGTGCTGCCCAATTGCGGCTCGACATAGCCATAGTCGATGAACAGCGCCGCGCCGCCCTGCGCCGCAAGTCGGCCTGCCACTTCCTGCACGATCGTCGCCGCAGCCGGCGATGCCTCGACGATTGCGCCTTCGGCCGCCGTGGCGAAGCGCTCAGGTACCGCCGCATCCATCGGCCTTGTCCCCGCAACCGGGAGGAACGCACCATCTGCATCAAGCCCCACCATGCGTTCGCGCCAGCCGCTCGCCGTGCGCACCAGCTGCCGCACCGGCAGTGCATCGAGGAACTCGTTGGCGACGATCAGCAAGGGCTTGTCCGTCGGCAACCCGGAAAGATCGTGATGCCACACCGCGCCCGGATGCGCCGCGCGCTGCAAGTCTATCAGCGCCGGGCTGGTCTCGACGAAATGCACCTCAGGCACCAATCCGGCCCGGCCCGCAGCCCGCAGCGCATCCCGCGCCAGAGTTCCGCGCCCGGGTCCAAGCTCCACATAGCAGGCATCCTCCGGCCTCCCGGCGCGCTGCCAGATATCCGTCAGCCACAGACCGATCAGTTCGCCGAACATCTGGCTGATCTCCGGCGCGGTCACGAAGTCGCCCGCCGCGCCCAGTGGATCGCGCGAGCCATAGTAGCGCGCGTTCGCCTCGGCCATGTAGTGCGCGATCGAGATTGGCCCGGTCGCCCCGATCAGCCGCGCGAAAACCGCCGTCAGCCCCTCCGCCATCGCTCCCGCTCCGCGCTCAGGATACGATTGTCTGCCCCGAGGTCTGCCCGGCCGGCTGGATCGTCACCGCCAGCGGCGGGTTCATCAATGCGCGGAACGCGAGGCCCAGCCCGATCGCCATCATCGGCAGGGTCAGCCACTGGCCCATCGAGAGCCCGCTGCGCATCGCGAAATCGAGCAGCTGCGCGTCCGGCTCGCGGTAGAATTCCACCATGAACCGCGCCAGCGCATAGCCGAGTCCAAATACCCCCACGAGCAGGCCCGGCCGCCAGCGCGCGCGGGTCCTCCAGAACAGGAGGAACAGCACGACGCCGAGGACGAGGCCCTCCAGCAGCGCCTCGTACAGCTGGCTGGGATGGCGCGGCATCGGGCCAGCGCCGGGGAACACCATCACCCACGGCACTTTCGAATCGGTCACCCGCCCCCACAGCTCGCCGTTCACGAAGTTGGCGCAGCGGCCGAAGAACAGGCCCGGCGGCACGCAGACCGCGATGTAGTCGCAAGTCCGCACGAAGTTCAGCCCGCCGCGCCACGAAACCCATGCGATGGCGATGACGGTGCCGATGAGGCCGCCATGGAAGCTCATGCCGCCCTCCCACAAGCGGATCAGCCGCGTCGGATCGGTCAGCAGTTCCGGCGCATAGAACAGCGCATAGCCAAGCCGGCCGCCGAGGATGACTCCCAGCGTGGCATAGAAGAACAAGTCGTCGGCATGGCGCTGCGCCAGCGGTGCGCCCGGCTGGCGGATCATCCGTCCGAGCTGGAAGTAGGCCAGCATGATCCCCGCCAGATAGGCAAGGCTGTACCACTTGATCGCGAAAAACCCGAGGTCGATCGCGATCGGCGACAGGCCGAGGTTCTCCCAGTGCAGCGGCGGGTGACCCGCGACAGCGGCGGCTGCGGCGGCCGATAGTGACAGCAAGGGTCAAGCTCCCTAGAGTTCTCGCAACGACGAGGTTTGTAACAGAACGGTTTTGTTTTGTGCCGCGTGCGCCGCAGCCTTGCGCGGCCTTCTGGCACAGGGCAAACCCGTCAGGCAAACCGAATAAAAGGTTGGACCCCGACGCTGTACCTTTTGCAGGGTAGCCAAGCGAATTGGGGCTGAGAGGAGAGTTCAGATACCCATGTTGACCCAGCTCGATCGGGATCTCGCCCAGGTGATGGATGGGCTAACCGCCCCCGGCGGCATGCTCGCCACCACACCCTTCCGCGCCTTCGATCGCGACCTCCCGATGATTGCTGCCGCCCCGCCCACGCTCGGCGCCTATTTCACCCAGTTCTGCACGTTCCACGGCGCGAAGGAGTACATCGTCGACGGTGATGTGCGCCTGACCTTTGCCCAGACGCTCGAAGCCGCGCGAATCGCCGCAGGCGGCCTCGTTGCCGGGCATGGCCTCCAGAAGGGTGACCGCGTCGGCATCGCCGCGCGCAATTCGGCGAACTGGATCGTCGCCTACATGGCGGTGCTCATGGCCGGCGGCTGCGCTGTCCTCATCAACGGCTGGTGGCAGGGCGAGGAAATGGCCCAAGGTATCGACATGGTCGGCTGCCGCATGATCATCGCCGACCGCCAGCGTGCCGAGCGCCTGACCGGCATCGCCCACGGTGCCGAGATCATCCCGCTCGTCCACGATTGCCATCCCTCCGAAGGCCTTGCCGCGCTCACCGCCAAAGGCGGCGATGCTTCTACCCCGCTCCACGAAGTCGGACCCGACGATCTCGCCACGATCCTGTTCACCTCGGGCTCGACCGGCGTCTCGAAGGGCGCCTACTCCAACCACCGCGGCGTGGTGCAGGGCACCTTCAGCTACCTCGCGCAGAGCGTCATGGTCCTCGGCCTGATGACCGCGCGCGGCGAGGCGCCCCCACCGAACGCGCAGCCCATCGCGCTCGTCAACGTGCCGCTGTTCCACGTCACCGGTGAAGTGCCGCTGATGCTCCAGTCCTACGCGCTCGGCCGCAAGCTGGTGCTCATGCCCAAGTGGGACGCGGTGACCGCGATGCAGCTCATCGAGCGCGAGAAGGTCACCTACTTCGTCGGCGTCCCGCTGATGAGCTACGAGATCGCCACGCACCCCGATCACGACAAGTACGACCTTTCGACTTGCGTCACTTTCGCCGCCGGCGGTGCTCCGCGTCCGGTCGAGCACGTCGACCGGATCCGCAAGGCGCTGCCCCACGCCTTCCCGATCCTCGGCTACGGCCTCACCGAAACCAACGGCGTCGGCTGCGGAAACTTCAACGAGAACTACATCGCCAAGCCCGGCAGCACCGGCACCCCCTCGCGCCCGCTCGTCGACCTTGCGATCCTTGACGATAGCGGAAACCCTGTCGTGCAGGGCCAGCTCGGCGAAGTCGCGATCCGCAGCGTCTGCAATTTCCTCGGCTACTGGGACAACCCCGAGGCGACCGCTGCCGCCATCATGCCCGATGGCTACTTCCGCACCGGCGATCTCGGCTATCTCGATCCCGAAGGCTACCTCTTCATCGTCGACCGCAAGAAGGACATCATCATCCGCGGCGGCGAGAACATCGCCTGCATCGAGGTCGAAAACGCGATCTACGCGCACCCCGGCGTCGCCGAAGCCAGCGTGTTCGGCCTGCCCGACGAGCTCTACGGCGAAGTCCCCGTCGCGGTCTATCTTGCCAAGGAAGGCTGCACGGTAAGCCCGGACGACCTGCGCACGTTCCTCGCCTCCCACATCGCCGCCTTCAAGATCCCCGTGCAGTTCTGGGAAGAACATGAAGCGCTGCCCCGCCTCGGCACCGAAAAGGTGGACAAGCGCACCCTCAAGCAGCGCTACGGGGCGCAATGGCAAGAGACGCGCAAGGCGGGATAGGCTAGAGGGGAGGGGTCATGATCACCCCCCGGATTCCCAACCAGCGCGCCATCATCGATCGCCGGGCGCTTGCCGATGCGATTGCCGAACAGGTCGCGGCGCAGGGCGACAAGGCCCGGACCGCGATCGTCGAGCTGCTGCGCTATGCCCTCGCCAAAGGGCGTGACGAACTCGCCCGGCGCTTGCGCGAAAAGCCTTCGCACGGAACCGAATGCGCGCAGGGTCAGGCCTTCCTGATCGATCAATTGGTGCGCGTGATCCACGATCACGTCGTCGGCCACGTCTATCGCGCGAGCAACCGCTCGACCGGCGAACGCATCGCGCTGGTCGCGGTCGGCGGCTACGGGCGCGGCGAGATGGCGCCTCACTCGGACGTCGACATCGCCTTCCTCACCCCGACCAAGCCGACGGCATGGTGCGAGCAGGTGATCGAGGCGATGCTCTATTTCTTCTGGGACCTGGGTCTCAAGGTCGGCCAGTCCAGTCGCTCGCTCGACGAGATGGTGCGCATGGCGCGCAGCGATCTCACCATCCGCACCGCGCTGCTCGAAGGCCGCTATATCTGGGGTGACCGCGCTCTTTACGAAGAAGGCTCGCGCCGCTTCTGGGCCGAAGTCGTCACCGGCACCGAGCGCCAGTTCGTCGCCGAGAAGCTCGCCGAGCGCAACGAGCGGCACAAGAAGCTGGGTGACAGTCGCTACGTCGTCGAGCCCAATGTGAAGGAAGGCAAGGGCGGCCTGCGCGACCTCCACACGCTCTATTGGATCGGCAAATACATCCACAAGGTGCGAGATCCCAGCGAACTCGTCGAAGTCGGCCTGCTCACCGCTGCCGAATACCGAGCCTTCCGCCGCGCCGAGAGCTTCTTCTGGTCGGTCCGCTGCCACCTCCATGCCGTCACCGGCCGCGCCGAGGACCGCCTGACCTTCGATCTCCAGCGCGAAGTCGCGCTGCGCATGAACTTCGCCGATCGCCCGGGCAAAAGCGCGGTCGAGCGCTTCATGCAGTACTTCTTCCTGCAGGCGACGCAGGTCGGCTCGCTCACCGGCATGTTCCTCGCCCAGCTCGATGAACAGTTCGCCAAGACGAAGCTCGGCTTCTTCGCCGCGCTGCGCGGCCGCCGCAAGCGCAAGATCGGCGCCTTTCCGATCCAGGCCGAAAAGCTCGGCGCCGACGGCGATGATTTCTTCCGGCAGGATCCCGTCCGCCTGATCGAGATCTTCCTCGTGGCCGACCGCGAGGGCCTCGAAATCCACCCCGAAGCGATGCGCCTCGCCCGCCGCGATTCGGGCCTGATCGACGCATCGGTCCGCCGCGATCCGCGCGCGAACACGATGTTCATGGAACTGCTCACCAGCCGCCGCGACCCCGAAACCGCGCTGCGCTGGATGAGCGAGGCGGGCATCTTCGGGCGCTTCGTCCCCGATTTCGGCCGCGTCGTCGCGCAGATGCAGTTCGACATGTACCACCACTACACAGTCGACGAGCATACCATCCGCGCCATCGGCCTCCTGTCGCGCATCGAGAAGGGCGAGGAAACCGAGCAGCATCCGATGGCTACCGAGGTCATCTCGAAGGTCGCCTCGCGCCGCGTGCTCTATGTAGCGACCCTGCTCCACGATATCGCCAAGGGCCGGCGCGGCGATCACTCGATCCTCGGCGCGGAAATCGCGATGAAGCTCTGCCCGCGCCTCGGCATGTCGCCGGCCGAAACGGAACTCGTCGCATGGCTGGTGCGTTGGCATCTCCTGATGAGTGCAACCGCCTTCAAGCGCGATCTTGCGGACTACAAGACCATCGCCGACTTTGCCGGCCGTGTGCAGAGTCAGGAGCGGCTGCGTCTCCTCCTGGTGCTCACCATCGTCGATATCCGCGCGGTTGGCCCCGGCATCTGGAACTCGTGGAAGCGCCAGTTGCTGGGCGATCTGTTCACCTCCACCGAGGAAGTGCTGCGCCTCGGCCACAAGCAATATGGCCGCGCCGAACGCATTGCCGCCAAGAAGAAGGCTGTCGCCGCCCTCCTCAAGGAGCGCGACGCCCTCATCGGCACGGTCGGCAAGCAACTCGGCGATGCCTACTGGATCGCCGAGCCCGAGGACATCATCGCGCTCAACCTCCAGCAGATGGATATCTCGCTCGATGAGCCGCTGACAGTCGAAGCCCACTGGTACCCTGCGCGCGGAGCCACGCTCGTTACCGTGCTGGCCGCCGACCACCCCGGCTTGTTCTACCGCATCGCCGGCGGCATCCACCTCGCCGGCGGCAACATCATTGACGCGCGCATCCACACCGCGAAGAGCGGCCTCGCGGTCGACAACTTCCTCGTGCAGGATCCGCTTGGCCGCCCGCTCAACGAGCCCGCGCAGATCGCCCGGCTCAAGAACGCCATTGCCGATGCGCTCGCCAACCGGGTCAAGCTCCTGCCCCAGCTTGCCGCGCGCCCCTCCGCCCGCCCCCGCGCCGAGGCGTTCGAGGTCGAGCCCATCGTCATCTTCGACAACAAGGCCTCCAACCGCTTCACCGTGATCGAGGTCGGCGCGCGCGATCGCCCCGCGCTGCTCAGCCAGCTCGCCCGCGCGCTGTTCGAGGCGCGGCTGGTCGTCCACTCCGCCCACATCGCCACTTACGGCGAACGCGCGGTCGATACGTTCTACGTCACCGACCTGCTGGGTGAGAAGATCGAGGCCGATACCCGCATGCGCTCTATCGAGAAGCGCCTGATCGAAGCGGCGGAGGACCGGCGCAGCAAGGCCGCCGCGGCATGACCGAGGCGCAATACCTCGCTGGCCGCATCCTCCTTGCCATGCCCGGCATGGGCGACACGCGCTTCGATCACGCCGTCATCGCGATGTGCGTGCATGATGAACACGGCGCGCTCGGCATCGGTGTCGGCAGCATTCGCGAAGGCGTGACCCTGCACAGCCTGCTCACCGACGTCGGCATCGATCCCGGCGTCGCGCCCGATGGTCCGGTGCTCAACGGCGGTCCGGTCGAAACCTCGCGCGGTTTCGTGCTCCACAGCACCGATTGGGGCGGCAGCGGTTCGGTAGAGGTCAGCCCGCTCTGCGCCTTGTCCGCTTCGATGGACGTCCTGCGCGCCATCGCCGAAGGGCGCGGCCCCTCGAAATGGCTCGTCGCGCTCGGCTATGCCGGCTGGGGCGCCGGCCAGCTCGAAGGCGAAATGCGCCATCACGGCTGGTACGCCGCCCAGGGCCGCAGCGAGATCCTGTTCGAAACCCCCGTCGCCGCCCGCTGGGCCGTCACCTGGCGCGCCGAGGGCATCGACCCCTCCAACCTCGTCAGCCAGACCGGCCGCGCCTGAGCCGTGCCCCCTATGCTGATCCGCCGCGCCGAAGCCGGAGACGCTGCCGCAATCTGGGCCATCATCGAGCCGATAATCCGCGCCGGCGAGACCTATGCCCTAGATCGAGCGATGAGCGAGGCCGACGCGCTGGCCTACTGGCTCAGTCCTGATCGTGAGACGTTTGTGGTTGAAGCGGATGGCGCCATCCTCGGCACCTACTACCTTCGCGCCAATCAGGCTGGCGGCGGCAGCCACGTTTGCAATTGCGGCTACATGACGAGCCCTGCCGCCATGGGCCGTGGCGTGGCCCGCACCATGTGTGCCCATTCGATCGAGCAGGCCTGCGAACGAGGTTTTCGGGCCATGCAGTTCAACTTCGTTGTCAGCACCAATGAGCGAGCTGTCAGCCTCTGGCAAACGCTGGGGTTCGAGATCGTCGGGCGTTTGCCCAAGGCATTCCACCATCCGGTCCGAGGTTATGTCGATGCCCTGGTCATGTTTCGCGGTCTCTGCAGACCCTTCTGATGAACATCACTTTCCTGCGAATCGCTGCAGTGCCTCATCCTTGCCAATCAGCGGCAGCAGCGCCTTCATATCCGGTCCGTGGTCCATGCCTGTCAGCGCCTGCCGCAGCGGCAGAAACAGCGCCTTGCCCTTGCGTCCGGTCATGTCCTTGAGAGCTCCGGTCAGCGCACCCCAAGGTTCGTCCGACAAATCAATTCCTGCGAGGACTGTCGCCGCCTGATCCAGAAAAGCCCGCGTTTCCGCATCGAATTCCGGCGCCGCAATCGGCCCCGTTACGACGCGCCACCAATCGGCAGCTTCAGCCACAGCGTTCAGATTGGGCCGGATAGCCGCCCACGCAGCTTCGCCCATACCCTTCGGCAACCGCTCCGCCACCCGCGCAAACGGCAGCCGATGGATCACCGCTGCATTCACCCGCGCCAGTTCCGCATCATCGAACCGCGCCGGCGCCCGTCCGAACCGCGCAAGGTCAAAGCTCGCCGCCAGGTCGTCCGCGTCCAGCGCCGGATCGATCGGATCGCTCGTGCCCAGCCGCGCCAGCAGTGCGATCAGCGCCTCGGGCTCGATCCCGCTCTCGCGCATCTCTGCCACGCCTAGCGAGCCCAGCCGCTTGGAAAGCTTGCCCTCCGCGCCCGTCAGCAGCGCCTCATGCGCAAAGCGCGGCGCCTGTGCACCCAGCGCCGCGAACATCTGCAGCTGAGTTGCGGTGTTGGAAACATGGTCCTCGCCGCGCAGCACGTCGGTCACGCCCATCTCGATGTCATCGATCACCGAAGGCAGCATGTAGAGCCACGATCCATCCGCCCGCCGCACAACGGGATCGGACATCTGGCGCGGATCGAAATGCTGGGCCCCGCGGATGCCATCAACCCATTCGATCGGCGTTTCATGGTCAAGCAGGAAGCGCCAGTGCGGCGCCTCGCCTGCCGCAGCCTTGGCCGCATGGTCCGCCTCGCCCAGCTTCAGTGCGGCGCGGTCATAGATCGGCGGCAGCCCGCGCCCCAGCAGCACCTTGCGCTTGAGCTCCAGTTCCTGCGCCGTCTCGTAGCAGCGATAAAGCCGCCCCGCCTCGACCAGTTTCTCGAATGCCGCCTCATAGATCGCAAAACGTGCAGATTGCCGCTCCTCGCGCTCGGGATGGAGCCCCAGCCACGCCAGATCGGCGCGGATCGCCTCGACATGCTCCTCGCGGCTGCGTGCAACGTCGGTATCGTCGATCCGCAGCAGGAACCGCCCGCCGCATTTCTTCGCCAGCAGCCAGTTGTGCAGCGCCGTGCGGATATTGCCGACATGCAGCGTGCCGGTGGGCGAGGGAGCGAAGCGCGTAGTGACCGTCATGGACTGTGCCTATAGCGGCCCCCGCTTGCCCGACAAGGTCAGCGCATCAGCATCAGCGCGTGCGTGCAGGCAGCCCACAGCGGCTCATGGCGGTCGGGCCGGACAAGGCCGCCAATCGCGGCGTCGAACGCCGTCCGGTCCCTTGCGCACCCGGCCTCGGCGAGCAGGGCCACCGTCGCCTCGTCCGGCGAAAGACGCTGGCAACACGCGCGACCGACGACGAAAGGTTCAGGCCACGCCTGCGCCACCGCACGCACCAGATCATGCACGGCATAGGCCGCCTCGCAATTGCACAGTCGCAGGGCCAGTGCCGGCAAGGGGTCGGTCCGATCGCGTGCGGCAAGCGCGCAAAGCCGGAAGGCATGAACCACTTCCTGCGCGGCAGGGCTTTGCGCTTGCAACACGCGCGGCTTGGCGAGTGCAGCGATGGTGGCGGCGTAGCGGGTGAGCGAAGTCATGGCCAAACCTGTCTGTTGCGAACGATTCGCAAGTTATCAGGTCGCGCTCCTTCGTCAATGCGAATCGTTCGCAATAAGATCAGCCGGTGCGGAAACCATGCGTAATCGGATAGCGCCGGTCGCGCCCGAAGTTGCGCATGCCCAGCTTCACCCCCGGCGGAGCCTGACGACGCTTGTACTCCGCCACGTTGAGCAACCGCTCGATCCGCGCGACTGTAGCCCGCTCGAAGCCTTCCGCCACCAGTTGGTCGACGCTCTTCTCGTGCTCTACCAGTCCCAGCAGGATGCCATCGAGTACCGCGTAATCCGGCAGCGAATCCGAATCCTTCTGGTCCGGGCGCAGTTCGGCACTGGGCGGCTTGGTGATGATCCGCTCGGGCATGACCATGCCTTCCGGCCCCAGCCCGATCTTGGGCCGCGCGGCATTGCGCCAGCGCGAGATCGCGAACACGGTCGTCTTGTAGGCGTCCTTGAGCGGGTTGTAGCCGCCGTTCATGTCGCCATAGATCGTCGCGTAGCCGACGCTCATCTCGCTCTTGTTGCCGGTCGTCACCAGCATCGGGCCAAACTTGTTCGAAAGCGCCATCAAGGTCGTGCCGCGAATGCGCGACTGCAGGTTCTCCTCGGTGAGGTCCGGCGAGCGGCCCTCGAACGTCGGCGCCAGCATATCGGCAAAGGCATCCACCGCCGGCACGATCGGGATCGTATCGAGCCGCACGCCCAGCATCTTCGCGCAGGCCTCTGCGTCTTCAAGACTCTCGGCGCTGGTATAGGCACTGGGCATCATCACGCACCACACCCGCTCCGGCCCCAGCGCATCGACTGCAATCGCCGCGCAGATTGCCGAATCGATCCCGCCCGAAAGCCCAAGGACCACGCCGGGGAACCGGTTGGTGTTCACATAGTCGCGCAATGCCAGGACCATCGCGCAGTAGATATCCTCGGGATGCTCGGCGAGTTCGCAGACCACGCCCGGCTGGCAGCGCCAGCGGTTGCCGACCTTGTTCCAGACCGTGTCGACAATCGCTTCTTCCCAGTCCGGCAGCTGCGCCCAC
>OFDC01001826.1_pt1 | contig 10512 bp, 8 predicted proteins | sample 1520941 | NCBI WGS metagenome assembly OFDC01 (sample SAMEA94258168, study PRJEB24077) | hot springs metagenome | biome: Aquatic biome; feature: Water | place: India | collected 2012-12-06 | depth 5 m | reverse complement strand
GGGGGGTGGCCCCGTAGGGGTCGGGGGGTTTGTTTTTCAGAACTTAGAATTAGAAATATCCGTAATCATCAAATATCAGAAGAAGATACCTTTACTCCTTCTTCTCCCCAATTTTTCTTCTCAGCAAATTTTTGCGCAGTGCTTCCGACAACTGCTTTTTCTTCTTCTGCTTTTCCTTTTTCTTTTCTGGCAAATTATTCGGCTGTTCCTTCTGCATTATAAATCCTGATCAATTTCGAATTGTTTAGAATACAAGTTGGCGTAAGCTCCGCCTTTCTCGATTAATTCTTGATGTGATCCTGATTCGACCACTTTTCCTTCCGAAATTACAAAAATCTTATCAGCATGAATCACCGTTGATAAACGATGCGCGATCACAATTGAGGTGCGTCCTTTCATTAATTTCGCCAAAGCATTTTTAATTAATCGTTCTGAAACTGGATCAAGTGCAGAAGTTGCTTCGTCTAACAATAAAATCGGCGCATCGTATAAAATAGCACGAGCAATCGCAATTCTTTGACGTTGACCACCAGATAAACGAATACCGTTTTGACCGATTTGAGTTTGATAACCATTTGGCAAAGCACGAATAAATTCATCAGCCTCTGCCATTTTTGCTGCTGCAATAATTTGTTCTTCTGTTGCGTCTTCTTTGCCGTAACGCAGATTTTCTAAAATTGTGTCATCAAACAACATCACTTCCTGATTCACCACCGCCATCGATTTACGCACCGATTGCAAAGTAAGATCACGAATATCATGTCCATCAAGCGTCACACGGCCATTTTCTGGATCGTAGAAACGCAAAATCATACTCATAATTGTCGATTTTCCACCGCCAGAATGACCAACTAAAGCAATAGTTTGACCAGCCTTAACTTCAACATTTACGCCACTTAAGGTCAATTTATCTTCAACGTAACGAAAATCGACATTCTCTAACTTGATATTGCCTTTAACATGATCGATTGCCAAAGCATTTGGCTTATCAACGATGTTTTGCTTTTCATCAATCATACGATAAAAACGTGTCGCCGCAGCAAGCCCCATCTGGATTCCAGAGTTCATTCCCGAAACTGATTTGAGCGGGCGATAAGCCATCATCATCGCGGCAAAAAACGAGAAAAACGCACCTGTAGTTGTCGTGCCATTAATTACTTTTGTACCGCCATACCAGATTACCGCAGCAACGCCGATACCAGCCAAAGATTCAACAAATGGTGAAGAAATCAGCGACAAACGAGATATTTTTTTGCTCATTTTAAACATCGCTTCAATCACTTTCGACATACGATTAATCTCAAAATCCTCGCAGTTGTAGGATTTAACCAGTTTTGAATATTGCAAAGTGTCGTTTAATTGTGAGGCAAATTTACCCGCAATTTCCTGATTTTTGTAAGACATATTACGAAGACGACGACCGATTTTGTAAATCGGATAAGCTGCCAAAGGAAAGCCGATGAAAGCAATCAAAGATAATTCCACGCTTTGATAAAACATCACCGTAATCAATGATCCCAAAGTCAAAACCTGTTTGATTGAACCATTTACGATTGTGCTAATCAAACCAACAACTGAACCAACTTCATTCATAATGCTAGCAGTCATGTCGCCAGAAGATCGGTTATGCAACTTCGCGATATCTGATTTAATAAATTGAGCATAAAGCTGTTTGCGCAAATCAGCAGTGATTCGCATCGAAAGCACATTCATCGTCAAGAGCTGGAAGTAAGTAGCAAAACCCTTCACGATTGTTACCAACAAAACAATTACCGGAATCCACACCAACCAAAAGTGATCTTTCTCAACAAAAACTTTATCGAGCGCAGGCTTGATTAACCAAGCGTGGAATGAAGTAGTTCCTGCAATAACCAACATCAAAGCGATTGATAGCGCAAAGGTACGCCAATGAATCATAATACATTCTTTGGTAATGCGCTTAAGCAAATAAGTCGTGCTTTCGTAATTAACCGGAGCGGTTTCTTGTGACATACTAATTTTTAATTTTTGATTTTAGATTTTAGATTTAATCTCCCTGACGTCCATTCTTAAAATACAAAATCAAAAATCTAAAATCATTTTTCCCGTGCTTAACATTTTTAGTTCCTTCAAAGAAGTTTTTATTGCCGCTCTTAACAAAATTGCCGCTGAAAATAACATTAGTTTTGATACAAAAGATTTCGACAACTTCACCGTTGAACCTACCAAAGAAAAATCCCATGGCGACTTAGCTTGTAACGCTGCGATGGTTCTGAGTAAAAAATTTTCCAACATCGAAAACTTAAACAATCCGCGCAAGTTAGCCCAAAAAATTATTGCCGAAATTAACAATCCGAGAATCAAAAAAATCGAAATTGCCGGCCCAGGATTCATCAATATTTTTTTAGAAAACCAAGCTTTTTACCAAATTATCGCTGATTTGTTGAAACAGGAGAAATTTATTTTCCCTAATTTGGGCAATGGCGAAAAAGTGAATTTGGAATATGCCTCACCAAATCCAACTGGCCCAATTCACGTTGGTCACACTCGCGGCGCAATTTACGGTGATGTTTTGGCAAGTTTGCTACAAAAAGTTGGGTACGATGTTTTAAAAGAATATTACATTAATGATGCTGGCAGCCAAATTATCACCTTGGTCAAATCTTCTTATTTACGCTATTTGCAAGCTTGCGGACAAAATATCGAAATTCCCGAAGGCTTTTATCCCGGTGAATATTTGATTCCAATTGGCCAATCTTTGAAAGCAAAATTTGGTGAAAATCTAGCTGAAAATTCTCCTGAAATTCGCGATTTCGTCGTCAGCGAAATGATCGAGATGATTAAGCGCGACTTACTTGCTCTTGGCATAAAACACGATAGCTATTTCTCAGAAAAGAAAGAATTACACGACACCAATAAAATCGACTCAGCTATCAAAATCTTAGAAGATAAAGGCTTAATTTACGTTGGAAAATTAGAAGCACCAAAAACTGAAAAAGGCGTTGGAGCTTTGCCGGAAGGCTATGACGAGAAAGATCAAACTTTATTTTCTTCCACAAAATTCGGTGACGATTTTGATCGCGTTGTTAAAAAATCTGACGGCACACCAACTTATTTAGCCGGCGACATCGCTTATTGTTTAAGTAAATTCGAGCGCGGCGCCAAAAAATTTATCATGCCACTTGGTTACGATCACGCAGGTTACGTCAAAAGATTAAATGCCGTTGTTGAAGCTCTGACCAACAAACAAGCGCAATTGAAAGTGATTTTGTGTCAGATGGTAAAATTTGTAAAAAATGGCGAACCGCTAAAAATGTCAAAACGCGCTGGCAATTTTATCACTGCTCGTGAAGTGATCGACGAAGTTGGCGCTGACGCTTTGCGCTTCATTATGCTGACTCGCAAAAATGATGCGCCGTTTGATTTTGATTTAGCGAAAGTGATCGAACAATCGAAAGATAATCCGATTTTTTATGTGCAATATGCTCACGCTAGATGTTGTTCGGTGCTGCGTCAGGCACAAGAAGTGGTAAATTTGAAATCGCAAATAAATGAAGAACTTTTGCAAAATTTGACTGACGACGCAGAAATCGAAATTATCAAAAAAATCGCCAACTTCCCAAGAATTGTTGAGATGGCGGCACTACATTTCGAGCCACATCGCATCGCATTTTATCTGCAAGAATTGGCCGCTGAATTTCACTCTTTGTGGAATAAAGGCTCAGAAAATCCTGATTTGAAATTTATCATCAAAGATAATTTGCAAGTTACGCAAGCTAGAATTTATCTGATTTTGTCGGTGAAAAAAATTATCGCTGAAGGCTTGGCAATCTTTAATATCAAAGCAGTTGAGGAAATGAGATAATGGAAGATTTCGGCTACGTAAAAGACGAAAAGAAAAAAGATTTATCACAATTGATGCGCAAAATTGCCTTGTCTTGCGCCACACTTTTTTCGATTTCCTGTTTCATCTACATTACAATCAGCGCTTATTATTACGTTTACGAAGAGCAAGACAACAACGTTGAAACCATCAAATCTCCCGAAGGTCCAATAAAAGTTGTCGAAGAAGATCAAGTGGCGATACGCGGCGAAGACACCAAAATCAACGATTCGATCTATGAAGATATTTTTGGAACTAAAAAAGAATCGATCACCAAAGCCGCTTCCAAAATTCGCATTTCTCCCGAACCAGCAGTTCCGCCAAAACATTTAGTTGCCGACATTGGTGAAAGCGTTCCTGATTTGAATGTTGCAGAAGAAGACAAGTCAGAAAAAGAAGTTCAAAAACCTGAAACCAAAGTTGAAAAAAGAAGACAGCCACAGCAACAACAAATTTTAGTTTATAGCGATAAACCCAAAGAAAGCCAAGGTTCACAAGATTTGTTAACCAAAGGAAAAGTTGAACCAAAAGCTCCGACCAAAAAACTTTCCGATCAAAATATCGAAAAGCCTAAAACTGAAAAAAGACGTTACGTTCGCGTACAAGTTGCCGCTCTGACTTCCAAAAAATCAGCTGACGAATATTGGAAAAAAATCAGCAGCAATTCGCGTTTAGTTTCAGGACTAAAACCATTCACGGAAGAAGTAAATTTAGGTAAGAAAGGAATTTTCTTCCGTTTACAAATCGGTAATTTTTCCGATCAAGTTGAGGCAGAAAATTTCTGTAAACATTATACAGCGCAAATGCAAAAGAGTAAGGCGGATTGTATTGTTGTGGAGTAGAAATTTTTCTGGCAAAAAATTTTTATGAAAAATTACGCGAATCAGGTTGAAAGCGGTTTCAACCTGATTCACAAATTATATTTTATGGAATTCTCTGATCTTCCCAACAATTTCTCTGTATTCTTCATCAACATCAACCTTCCCTAAAATCCAGTCGTAAATTAGCATATCATCTTCTTCGAGAAATTTTCCGAACAATTCTAAATCTTTGACTTCATTAAGTTTTACCTTGGCGAATTCGCCAATCAAAAAATCGGTTTCTTTGCAGCCGCGATGAATTGAACGGTAAATCAATTGCTTCACTAAAATCTCGTTACTCATTACAACATCTCCTTAATTTCACTGATTAAATCTTGCGCTTCTTTCTCTGTGTAAGGTTTCGCTGCTTCACCCCAAACTGGTTTTGGAAAAGCTGGATCATTTTCAAATCGAGCAATTACGTGAATATGAAGTTGACGCACTACATTTCCTAACGCGCCAATATTGAGTTTATGTGGTGAAAATTTTTTCTGTAAAATTTCCGCAACTAAATTTATTTCACGTAAAATTTCAGTTTGAACTGCAAAAGGAAGTGCCGTAATTTCAACCGCGCCCTGCTCTCTTGGCACTAAAATAAACCACGGATAATTGGCGTTATTCATTAAAAGCAGCTGACAAATTTTTAAATCAGCGACAAAAAAAGTGTCGGCTTTTAATTTTGCGTCGAGGACAAACATAATTTTTGATTTTAGATTTTTGATTTAAGAAGCTCAGATCGAAAATCTAAAATCAAAATCTTTAAATCTAAAATCTTTTTAAGTGCTAAAATCTCTTGCGATCAATAACATAGTTTTAATCGACAAAGCAGAAATCGAATTTAGTTCCGGCCTTTGTGTTTTAAGCGGCGAAACTGGTTCGGGAAAATCGATTTTGCTTGATGCTTTAGGATTGGCGATTGGTTTTCGTTCCAGTTCAAGATTGATTGGAAACGACCAAAATCGCGCTTTCGTATCGGCAGAATTTGACATCAAAAAAAATTCGCTGTGCAAAAATTTCCTCAAAGAAAATGAATTGCTTGATGCTGAAAACCCTGATTCTCTAAGGATTCGCCGCGTTACTAGCGAAACAGCGCAAGAAAAATTATCCAGCAAAGTTTACGTAAACGACATTGCAGTTGGCGTAAATTTATTAGCACAAATTGGCGAAACTTTAATCGAAATTCACGGACAACACGATCAACGCGGCCTTTTAAATTCAAGCTTTCATGGCCAAATTCTTGATGATTTTGCTGGCAACGAATCTGCTTTAAAAGACTTACACAAAACTTACGAAGAGCTGAAAAATATCGACGAAAAAATTTCCGAAATCAGATCAAAAAGAGAACAAGCTGAACGTGAAAGAGATTATCTCGAATTTATCATTAAAGAACTTCAAGACGCCGATATTAAAGAAGGCGAAGAGTTAGAATTGGTGACAAAAAAAGACCAATTACAAGCTAAAGAAAAGATCATGAACTTTTTAACTGAGCTCAAATCTAATCTTTTAGAAGCCAACTCACAATTGACTTTGTCGCAAAAAATTTTGATTCGTAATCAAAGTTTGATCACCAATTTTTTGCCTGACGACAAAGACGATTTAGAAAAATTAAACGACACTACCGATCAACAAATTAGCGATCTTGACGCTGCAATTTCAAGCATCGAACACATTCGCAGAAGCTTAAACGATTCCAACGAAACTTTAGAAGAAATTGAAGAACGACTTTTTCACATCAGAAGTTTAGCGCGCAAATTTAGCACTACAGTTGATGAATTGCCCAAAGTAATAAGCGATGCTGAAGAAAAATTGGCGCTTTTGCAAAATGAAAAAGCTTTTACCGATCAATTGGAAGAAGATAAAATTTTGCTGTTAAAAAAATATCATGAAGTTGCAAAACAACTGAGCGCGAAACGCCAAGAAGCGGCCAAAATTCTCTCCGCAAAAGTTGAGGAAGAATTGCAATTCTTGAAAATGAACAGCACGAAATTTTTGGTTTCGGTCGATTCAATTGCCAATGAATCTTACTCGATCAACGGCTACGACAAAATTCGTTTCACCGCTTCCATCAATAATAATGGTTTTGACGAGATCACTAAAATCGCTTCTGGCGGCGAATTATCGCGTTTTATGTTGGCACTAAAAGTTGCGTTGATGAATGTTAAATCTACGCCAACGATGATCTTTGACGAGATTGATACTGGAATTGGCGGCAGCACAGCTGATGCGGTTGGCAAGCGTTTAAAGATTCTGTCACAAAATGTGCAGATTTTGGTAGTAACGCATCAGCCGCAAATCGCTGCGAAAGCCGATACTCATTTCAAAATCAGTAAAACTTCTGGTGAGCAAAAAATTAAAACTGTGATCGAAAAACTTGATGACGGCAAACGTGAAAACGAAATTGCCCGTATGCTTTCTGGCGAAGAAATTACCAAAGAAGCTTTAGCTGCAGCAAATCGTTTGATTGCTCAAGGTTAGTTCGATCGTGCATAACAAATCGATCATTTCATTCGAAGGAATGAAATTTGACTCTTCTAAATTTATCACTCCGTCGAATTAACGGATCGACTTTGCGTATTAATAAATAATCACCTGAGCAACTAACTAACGAATGTTTGATTTATTGAATTTCGAAAATTAATTTCACGGAATCTTTTCCGCGGAAAAATCGTTTTTCCTTCCCTTTTTTTAATTAAGCAAAATGTCCCAAGACAACTCAGTGATAAGGAATTTGAGAAATTTCGTAATTATCTCATTCCTTATCGTTTTCGTCATTGCCGCCTGCTTTTATGTTACAGGAACTTTGGTTCTAGTTAGCATTACTGGAAAGTGGGACATCATCAAAGCTTACTATAAGCTTAGATTGGACAAACAGTTCATTTATCTATTTCAAACTCTTTCAACTTACTGGCAATTTTACTTCAAAAATTCTGCCAAGTTGACCACTCAAAGTTACAACTTTTTTGTCGTAAAACTTTGGGCAGCAAGTTTGCTTCCTTACACATTTTTAATGACTTTTGGTTGGATTTTCCGTGCTCCTCTAATGGACTGGCGACCTTTCAAAAAGCCAGAATCAATTCATGGTGAAGCAAAATGGGCTTCGATGAAAGATGTAAAAAAGATGGGTTTGCGTTCTAAAAGTGGTGTCTTGCTTGGGGTGTATAACAAAAAAATGCTGATTGCCGATGGCTATCAACACATTCTACTTTTCGCACCAACTGGTTCGGGTAAAGGTGTGGGCTTCGTAATTCCGAATTTGTTATTTTGGAAAGATTCAGTAATCGTTCACGATATTAAATTGGAGAACTATGAACTTACTTCCGGTTGGCGTCGCGACAATCTGAAGCAAAAAGTTTATCTTTGGAACCCTGCCGATCCTGACGGTATTTCACACTGCTATAATCCGATGGATTGGATCAGCAAAAAACCTGGGCAGATGGTGGATGACGTCCAAAAAATTTGTAACTTCTTGCTTCCTGAACAAGAATTTTGGCAAAACGAAGCGCGCGCACTTTTAACTGGCGTGATGCTTTATCTTGTTGCTGCTGATGATAAACCAGCAACACTCGGTGAAGTTGTAAGAACTTTAAGAAATGATGACGTAGTTTATAACTTGGCGGTTGTTTTGGATACGATGGGTAAAAAAATTCACCCAGTTTCTTACATGAACATCGCATCTTATTTACAAAAACCAGATAAAGAACGTGGATCGGTAACTTCTACTGCCAACTCATCTCTAGAGCTTTGGGCCAACCCTTTGATTGATACAACTACAGCAACTTCTGATTTCAACTTACACAAATTCAAAATCACGCCGCACACTGCGTACGTTGGTTTGACGCCAGATAACATCAGCCGTTTGAAACCTTTGATGAACATGTTTTATCAGCAAGCTGCTGCATTCTTTACCGCCAAAATGCCACAACCACATGAAAAATTTGGCGTATTAATGCTGATGGACGAGTTCCCAACTTTAGGAAAAATGGAACAGTTCCTCGCCGGTATCGCTTATTTCCGTGGTTATCGCGTCCGTTTGTTTTTGATTATTCAAGATACTGAACAGCTCAAAGGTATTTACGAAGAAAGCGGCATGAACTCATTCTTGTCGAACTCAACTTATCGTATTACTTTCGCCGCTAACAACATGGAAACTGCGAATTTGATTTCACAACTTTTGGGTAACAAAACTGCCGATCAAATTTCATACAACAAACCGAAATATCTCGATTTAAACCCTGGCGCACGTTCACTTCATGTTTCTCACACTCAACGTGCATTGTTGTTACCGCAAGAAGTAATTCAGTTGCCAAGAGAAGATCAGATTATCCTGATTGAATCTCAGCCACCAATTCGCGCCAAGAAGATCTTCTACTTCAAAGATCGTTTCTTCACCAAACGACTTAAGAAAAAAATCGCTATTCCGGTACAAAAACCTTACATGCCAGATTATTCAAAAAACAAAGCGAACAACCCTGATGCCGCCAAAGACGCAACCCCGAAAGATGGTAGCGGCGGCGCAATAAGTGGATAATAAATTATGTCAGATAAAGAAATCAGAGCCGCAGTTTTAGGCGATCCAATTAACCATTCTCTCTCACCAAAAATTCACGGATTTTTACTCGATAAATATCACATCAACGGCACTTACATTCCAATTCAAGTTAGCAAAGAAGAACTACAAAAATGTGTTCAACACCTTGTTGATAATGATTTCGCAGGATTCAACGTGACTCTGCCTCATAAAGAAGAAATCTTCAAACTGTGCGACTTTAAAAGTAAAACCGCACAACTTACTGGTGCTGTGAATACTGTAATCGTGATGCCTGACAAAAAGCTTTTCGGCCATAATTCTGACGCGGAAGGATTTTCTAATAACTTAAAAAATTCTTATCCTGATTTCGATTTAAAAGACAAAAATGCTTTCGTGATTGGAGCTGGTGGAGCAGCTCGTGCCTTGGTTTACGCCTTGATAAAAGATGGCGTGAAAAAAGTTTTCATCACAAATCGCAGCGAAACACGAGCAATCGAATTGATCAAAAACTTTGCCGATTTCGCCAAAACTAAAAACTGCGAAATTAAGTTTTTAAACCTAGCCGATTTTGAGAAAAATCTTGATCAGTGCGATTTACTAACCAACTCAACTTCTCTTGGCATGCAAGGCCAAGAACCGCTGGAAATTGATCTTAAAAATTTACAAAAAGATGCAATTGTTTACGATATTGTTTACAAACCACTGATGACTGATTTATTGGTTAACGCACAAAAACGCGGCAATAAAATTACTACTGGAATCGGCATGTTAATTGAGCAAGCTTTAGTTGGATTTGAAGCGTGGTTTAAACAAAAACCACAAGCTGATTCTCAGTTGATGGAACAAGCTATTCTTTGGTCACAAAACAAATAATTTTGAATATGTTAAAATTTTTTAAATCAATTTTAGGTCTGACAAAAACTTTCATTTTGTCGCTATTTCTTATTTGTCTTGTGATCTTCATGGTGAACAACCGCGATGTAATAACAATTCACACCCATCCTTTTCCTTTTGAAATTGAGATCAGAATTTTCGTTTTGATGCTTTTCTTTTTCCTATTTGGCATGCTTTTCGGCTTTCTCGCATTTTCAAAGAACATGCTCGAAAAATCTTGGAGCAATTTTAAAGATCGCTGGAAAATTCGTGGACTTGAGAGAAAAAATCACAAACTCGAAAAGAAAGTGGAAAAAATCAGCAATAGTTAAATGAACTGTCATCCTGAGCGCAGCGAAGGATCTCATGAAACAGATTCGTAGTTTGTT
>OFDC01001825.1_pt1 | contig 10514 bp, 10 predicted proteins | sample 1520941 | NCBI WGS metagenome assembly OFDC01 (sample SAMEA94258168, study PRJEB24077) | hot springs metagenome | biome: Aquatic biome; feature: Water | place: India | collected 2012-12-06 | depth 5 m | reverse complement strand
GCGGCGATCATCGAGCCGGACGCGGTCGCGGCGGGTCCATGCGTCGCGGGCTTCCAGCACCACGGCGGGGTCGATGGCGGGGACGGCACTGACCGGTTGGGGCGCGTCGGCGGGCGCCTGTGCCAGCAGCGGGGGCATGCTGCCGGCCAGGGCGACGGTGGCAGCCAGGGCCGCCGTCAGGCGCGAGGCGCGGGACAGGCGGGCGATGAGGGGTCGGATCGGCATCGGACAGCGGAGGGTGGCAGGAGCGGCGGTGGGCCGTAACGACGGGGATCTCGGGCGGGGCCGGGCGAGGGCGTGATCGTGCGGGTATAGCGCAGCCGGAACACCCCCGGCTGACACACGGACACACAAAAGTCACCCGCGGACCCACCCGGACCTTGGCCTGCGGGCGTTCGATGCGGGGGTGGCGTCATGGTTCACCGATCGCGGCGCGCGTGGGTGCGGCCTGGTTCACGACCCAGTCGAAAAACAGCTGGACCTGCGGACGTTGCGCCCCGTCGCGTGTCGGAATCGCCCAGTAAGTGAAGGGAATGGACAACCGCCCCTCGACGCCGAAGGGTTCCACCAGCTCGCCGCGCTGCAGGCTCTCGTGCACGAGCGGCATGCGCGCCAGCGCCACCCCTTGGCCCGCCAGCGCGGCCTGGATCTGCTGGTAGGTGAAGTTCAGGTACATCCAGCGCAGCGGCTGCAGCTGCGGCTGACCGTGCTGTCGCAGCCAGTGGCGCCAGCTGAGCACCGCCGCGCTGGGACGGTGGTCGTCCTCCTCCAACAGGGTGTGGCCGGCGAGGTCCGCCGGCGTGCGCAGCGGAGGGGCGTGCCCCCGGCGCGACTGCTCCAGCAGCGTCGCGCTCACCACCGGGGTGAGCGTGTCGCCGAACAGGCGCACCGCCTCGGGCGGGGCGTCGTCGGGGTGGCAGTAGCGCAGGGCCAGGTCGAGCTCGGGGTCGTCGAGGTCCACGAGGGTGTCGTTGGCCGAGATGCGGATGTCCACCTCGGGATGCGCCTTGTGGAAGGCCTGCAGCCGGGGGATCAGCCACAGCGACGCGAAGGAGGCGAAGGTGGTCAGGCTCACCGTGCGCCGGCTGCGGGCGGTGCGGATCTGCCGCACGGTCGCGTCCAGCCGCTGCAGCACCGGGACGACGGTCTGCTGCAGCGCGCTGCCGGCGGTCGTCAGCTCCACATGGCGGGTGCCGCGCAGGAACAGTGGCGCGCCCAGCTCCTCCTCCAGCGCCTGGATCTGGCGGCTGATGGCCGACTGCGTCAGGTGCAGTTCCTCGGCCGCGCCGCGGAAGCTCAGGCGGCGCGCCACCGCTTCGAAGGCGCGCAGCGGCCCGATGGCCAGCGGGCGCTGGCGGATCGTGAGGGGTGTATTCATGCGTTCAGGGCATCAATGCGTGGCGACGATCTCATTGGATTGTCGAGGGATCGGCGCCCAGAATACCTGTGAACGCACCCGCTTCAGGAGATGTCCATGAGCCACTTGACGATGAGCATCGAGCAACAGTTCCTGCCCGAGGGCAGCGCTTTGGCCCTGCCGCCGGAAGCGGTGGAGCGAGAACTCCTGGTCACCGCCGGCCGCCTCTGGCTGACCGGCCCGGACGTGATCGGCGATGTCTGGCTGCAGCCCGGCGAGCGGCACCGCCTGCCGGCCGGTGCCTCGGTGGTGGTCGAAGGATGGCCCAGCGCCAACCTCGTGCTGCGGCCGTTGAACGAGCGCAGCACCGCGTCGGCTTGGCGAGGGTGGCTGGTCGGGCGGGTCCTCGGGCTGCTGGGCCGCAGCCGCCGGGCCGCCGTCGCGTCCGCCGCCGCCGCATCGGGCCATCCCTGCAGCGCCTGCTGATCCCGCCGATCCACGACGAAGGGCGCCCGGGATTTGCCCGCGCCCGCGGGGCGCGGCCACAATCCCGCTCCATGACCACGCCCTTCACCCTGCCCCTGGAGCCTTCCCGTGACAAGGCCGTGCTGCGGCGCCAGCTGCAGGCCGAGCGGCAGGCGATGGTCGACCGGCACGAGCGCTCGGTGCACCTGCAGCAGGTGCTGCGGGTGTGGCTGGTGGGCCGCAAGGAGCAGACCATCGGGGCGTACTGGCCGATCAAGGGCGAGTTCGACGCCCTGCCGGCGTTGTACCGCTGGAGCGAGGCGGATGCGCAACGCCGCATCGGGCTGCCGGTGATCGACCGCGAGACCCGGCAGCTGAAGTTCCATGTCTGGTACCCCGGCTGCCCGATGGAGCCCGACGCCTACGGCATCCCCAAGCCCAAGGACACCGAGGCCTTCGAGCCGCAGCTGCTGCTGGTGCCCTGCGTGGGCTTCGGCGACGGGGGCGTGCGCCTGGGCTATGGGGGCGGCTTCTACGACCGCACGCTGGCCGCCCTGTCACCCCGCCCGGTGACGGTGGGGGTGGGCTACGCCCACGGGCACGTGCCCTGGCTGCAGCCCGAGCCGCACGACGTGCCGCTGGACGCCATCCTCACCGAGGACGGGGTGTTCTGGCAGCGCGAGGCCTGAAACGGAAAAACCGCCCCGGGGGGCGGTTCATCGAGGTCGGCCGGGCCGCGATCAGAAGCGCTTGCCCACGCCGATGCTGAACAGCACCGGGTCGACCTTGAACTTGCCGATCTCGCTGCCCAGCAGGGAGACGTCGGTGCGGATCTGCACCTTCTTGACGTCCACGTTCAGCAGCCAGCCGCCGCCGACCGCGAAGTCCGCGCCCGCGCCGATCGCCGCGCCGAAGCTGTTCTTGTCGATCGTCACGCCCTCGGGCAGGTTCACGCTCGAGAAGCGCGTGTAGTTCACGCCCACGCCCACGTAGGGACGCACCACGTCCAGGCCGGTGAAGTGGTACTGCACGCTCAAGGTCGGCGGCAGGTGCTTCAGGGTGCCGATCTTCTCGCCCCCGGCGCGCACGTCGTGCTTTTGCGGGTAGGTCAGCACCAGCTCCAGCGCGATGTTGGGCGTGACGAAGTAGCTGATGTCCAGCTCGGGGAAGGTCTTGTTGTTGACCGACAGGTCCAGGCCGGTGCTGTCCTTGTTGGCGCTGTCCAGGTACAGGGCGCGGGCGCGCACCAGCAGGCTGCCTTGGTCGGCCGGGGCGGCCTGGGCGGCCATGGGCAGCACGGCGGCGGCCAGCGCCGCGGCGATCAGGGTCTTGTTCATGTCGTTCCTCTCGTCCATCGAATAAAGCCACATGGCCTGAGAGGAATTGGACGTGGGCCGACCGCCCTAGGGTTTGCCCGAGGTCAAGGTCCGCAACAGGGCGTAGCGCCGCCGCCACGCCCCCGCGGGCGGACCCGGAGGCGTGCAGGCCCTGACGTCAGAGCCCCAGCCGACGGCACAACTCCAGGGTCGGCCCGGACTGGTTCATCGTGTAGAAGTGGAAGGCCGGGGCGCCTCCGGCGCGCAGGCGCTCGCACAGCGCCGTCACCACCTCCAGCCCGAAGGCCTTGATCGAGGCGGTGTCGTCGCCGAAGGACTGCAGCCGCAGCCGCACCCAGCGCGGAATCTCCGTGCCGCAGCCGTCGGCAAAGCGCATCAGGCCGCTGGCGTTGGTGATCGGCATGATGCCCGGCACGATCGGCAGGTCCACGCCCTGGGCGCGCACCTCGTCGACGAAGCGGAAGTAGGCGTCGGCGTTGTAGAAGAACTGCGTCAGCGCCGAGCTCGCGCCCGCCTTGGCCTTGGTGACGAAGGCCTGCAGGTCGGCCTGCGGCGACTTCGCCTGCGGGTGCATCTCCGGGTAGGCGCCGACCTCGATGTGGAAGTGGTCACCCGTCTCGGCCCGGATGAAGGCGACCAGGTCCGAGGCGTAGCGGAAGGGGCTGGAGGCCAGGTCGCCGTAGCCGCTGGGCAGGTCGCCGCGCAGGGCGACGATGCGGCGGATGCCCGCCTCCTTGAAGCCCTGCAGCTGCTGCCGCACCGACTCGGGGCTCGCGCCGATGCAGGAGAAGTGCGGCGCGCCCTCGCGGCCTTCGTTCAGGATGGCGCGGACCGTCTGCAGCGTGCCTTCCTGCGTCGAGCCGCCGGCGCCGTAGGTCACCGAGCAGAACTGCGGCTTGAGGGCGTACAGCTGCTCGCGCGCGGCCGCCAGCTTGGCCGCGCCTTCCTCCGACTTGGGAGGAAAGAACTCGAGGCTGAGGGGCAGGGAGGAAGAGGATGTCGTCACGTCGATGCTCCGGGAGCAGGGGCAGGCGCGGCCGTCGCGGCGCCCGCCCGCACGAAAAATTCTCGATTGCCGTCACCGCCGGTGATCGTGCTGTCGAACCAGTCCTTCACGACGAGCCCGGCGTCACGGCACGCCGCCTCGATCCGTTCGCGCACCCGCGCATACGACGCCGGGTCCTTCACCAGCCCGCCCTTGCCGATGTCCTGGGGCTGCAGCTCGAACTGGGGCTTGACCAGCATGAGCAGCTCGCCGCGCCGCGGGTGCAGCAGCGGCGCGAGGGCGGGCAGCACGAGCGTCAGCGAGATGAACGACAGGTCGCCGACCACGAGGTCGAAGGCCGCACAGGGCAGTTGTGCCGCCGACAGATGCCGCGCGTTCACGCCCTCGATCACGTTCACCCTCGGGTCGTCGCGCAGACGCTGCACCACCTGGCCCTGACCGACGTCCACGCCGACCACACGGGAGGCCCCGCGCGACAGCAGCACGTCCGTGAACCCGCCGGTGCTCTGCCCGACGTCGAGGCACACGCGTCCCGACACGTCCAGGCCGCAGTGCACCAGCGCGCCTTCGAGCTTGAGCCCGGCCCGCGAGGCCCAGCGCAGCTCGGAAGAGTCGGTTAATCGCACCTCGGCACCGTCAGGCACATCTTCTCCGGCCTTGCGCGGAGACATCCACCCCGTAGGACCTAACCACTGCACCGCGCCGCGCTCGATCAATCGAGACGCCGCGGAGCGCGAAGGCACCATCCCCCGAGCCACGAGCAATTGATCCAAGCGAGCCAAGAAAGACCTCGAGACATGCGCTGCTGCCAGAGCCCCACCCATCCAAAGCGGGATACCGCGGATCCGGCTTTGCCGGTCCGCTGGTATCCGCCCCCGAGGGGGGCCGGCGTCAGCCGGTAGGGGGGGGTACCGTTACTGACGGACGTCAGTAACGGTAGCTCTCAGGCTTATACGGACCCTGTGCCGGCACGCCCAGGTAGGCCGCCTGCTCGTGCGTCAGCTCGGTCAGCTGCGCGCCCAGCTTCCTCAGCTGCAGCCGCGCGACCTTCTCGTCCAGGTGCTTGGGCAGCGTGTACACCTTGCCCAGGTCGTACGAATCGGGGTGAGAGAACAGCTCGATCTGGGCGATCGTCTGGTTGGCGAAGCTCGACGACATCACGTAGCTGGGGTGGCCGGTGGCGCAGCCCAGGTTCACCAGCCGGCCCTTGGCCAGCAGGATGATGCGCTTGCCGTCGGGGAAGATCACATGGTCGACCTGCGGCTTGATCTCCTCCCACTGGCACTTCGCCTCCAGCGCGGCGACGTCGATCTCGTTGTCGAAGTGGCCGATGTTGCAGACGATCGCCTGGTCCTTCATGGCGGCCATGTGCTCGTAGGTCACCACGTTCTTGTTGCCGGTGGCGGTGACCACGATGTCGGCCAGCGGCGCGGCCTGGTCCATCGTGACGACGCGGTAGCCTTCCATCGCCGCCTGCAGGGCGCAGATCGGGTCGATCTCCGTCACCCACACCTGGGCCGACAGCGCGCGCAGCGCCTGGGCGGAGCCCTTGCCCACGTCGCCGTAGCCGCAGACCACGGCGATCTTGCCGGCGATCATCACGTCGGTGGCCCGCTTGATGCCGTCGACCAGCGACTCGCGGCAGCCGTACAGGTTGTCGAACTTGCTCTTGGTGACCGAGTCGTTGACGTTGATGGCGCGGAACAGCAGCTCGCCGCGGGCGGCCATCTGCTTCAGGCGGTTCACGCCGGTGGTGGTCTCTTCCGTCACGCCGATGATCTGCGCGCTCTTGCGGCTGTACCAGGTGGCGTCTTCGGCCAGCTTGGCCTTGATGGCGGCGAAGAGGATGCGCTCTTCCTCGGAACCCGGGTTGGACAGCACCGAGGGGTCGGTCTCGGCCCGCTGGCCCAGGTGCATCAGCAGCGTCGCGTCGCCGCCGTCGTCCAGGATCATGTTCGGGCCTTCGTGGTCGCTGCCCTTGGGGCCGAACTCGAAGATGCGGTGGGTGTAGTCCCAGTAGTCGACCAGGGTCTCGCCCTTGACGGCGAACACCGGCGTGCCGCTGGCGGCGATGGCAGCGGCCGCATGGTCCTGGGTGGAGAAGATGTTGCACGAGGCCCAGCGCACGTCGGCGCCCAGCGCCTGCAGCGTCTCGATGAGCACCGCGGTCTGGATGGTCATGTGCAGCGAGCCGGTGATGCGCGCGCCCTTGAGCGGCTGCTTGGCGGCGAATTCCTCGCGGATCGCCATCAGGCCGGGCATCTCGGTCTCGGCGATCTTGATTTCCTTGCGGCCCCAGTCGGCGAGCGACAGGTCGGCCACGGCATGGTCGTGAGTGGGCTTGAGGACAGCGTTCATCGGGGTCTCCGGAAATGAGAGCCCGCACTCGGATGCCGAACGAAGGGATGTCTTGCGAACTCACCCACGGGGGAACCGGTTGCGGGTGAGCGCCGTTGCATGAATCAAATCCGAGCCTGGGGCAGAGGGTGCCTTGCAACGCTCCTCGGAAGTGGGCGCGATTGTAGCCGCCTGCCCGTGCGCAGCGGGGAGTGCAAAGGCCATGCAAGACTTCGGCCTTATGCCGGATGCCGCATCTCCCACCGCCGTGGCCGCTGACGCCACGCCCCTGCGCACCGCCTTCGCCCTCGCGCTGGCGGCCGCGGTCTCGCTCGGGCTGGCGCGTTTCTCGTACGCGCTGCTGCTGCCGCCCATGCGCGCCGACCTGGGCTGGAGCTACTTCACCGCCGGGGCGATGAACACCGCCAACGCGGCCGGCTACCTGATCGGCGCGCTGCTCGCGCCCCGCTGGTTCGCCCGCTTCGACGCGCGGCAGGTGGTGCTGGCCGGCGGGGCGGCGAGCGCGGTCGCGCTGGCGCTGCATGCAGCGGTGTCGGGGGATGCCGCGCTGTATGTGCTGCGCGGGCTCACGGGCATCGGCAGTGCCGCCACCTTCGTCGGCGGCGGCTTGCTGGCCGCGCGGCTGTCGCAGCAGGCCGCCCGGCCGGGGCTGGTGCTGGGGCTGTATTACGGCGGCACCGGCGTGGGCATCGTGCTGTCGTCGCTGGCGGTGCCGGCGCTGTCGTGGCGGGCGGCGTGGGTGGCCCTGGCGGTGCTGTCGGTGCTGTGCATGGCCGCGGTGCTGGCCGGCACGCGTTCGCTGCATGCGCCGCCCTCGGCAGCCGGCGCACGCGAGCGCACCGCCTGGACGCCGATGGCCTTCGGCCTGCTGGGGTACCTGTGCTTCGGGCTGGGCTACATCGGCTACATGACCTTCATCGTCACCCTGTTGCGCGAGCAGCAGGTGGCCGCGCCGCTGATCGTGGCCTTCTACATCCTGCTGGGCTGCGGCGTGGTGGCGTCGTCATGGCTGTGGGCCGGCATGCTGCAGCGCTTCAAGGGCGGGCAGTCGCTGGCGATCCTCAACGGCCTGCTGGCCGTGGCCACCGCCTTGCCGGTGCTGAGCGCGCACCCGCTGGCCGTCACGGTGTCCGGGGCGCTGTTCGGCGCGGTGTTCCTGTCGGTGGTGGCCTCGACGACCGCGCTGGTGCGCCACAACCTGCCGCCGGCGGCCTGGCCCTCCGGCATCGCGGCCTTCACCATCGTCTTCGCCCTCGGGCAGATCGTGGGGCCGAGCCTGGTGGGGCTGGTGGCCGACGGGGCGGGCGGCCTGCAGCGCGGGTTCGTGTGGTCGGCGGGGTTCCTGGCCGTGGGCGCGGTGCTGGCCTGGCGCCAGCGACCGTTGTCATGAGCCGAGGAAGTCGCTCATCCGCTGCAGCTCATCGTCCAGCGCCCGCTGAAGGGCCGGGTCCTTCAGGTCGTGCCCCGGCCGCGCGCCGAAGTCGGCGTGCAGCCGGCCGTCGCGCATCGACAGGTTCGCCCAGCCCACCAGGCGCTCGCCCCACAGCATCGGCAGCGCGTAGTAGCCCAGCTGGCGCTTCGGCGCGGGTGTGTAGGCCTCGAAGCGGTAGGCCCAGTCCCACAGCAGTTCCATGCGCAGGCGGTCCCAGACGACGGGGTCGAAGGGGGCGAGCAGGCGCAGCGATTCGTCCGCCATGTGCCGGCGCGAGGCCGGGTTCTCGCCTTCCGGCCAGAACCAGCGCACGCCGTCGACGAGAGCGCTGGGGGCGTCCTCGCGCAGGTGGGCCAGCTGCCGCTTCAGCTCGGCCTGCAGCTGCGGCGCGCCGCCGGACAGCAGCGAGGTGAGGTGGCCGAGGCTGCGCGAGGGCAGCGGGGCGTACTTGCGGATCACCAGGTCGATCAGCGCCCGCGCCTTGTCCTGGGGCGAGCGCTCGTCCGGCACACGGTCGACCGCCTCGTACACCCGGGTGCCGCCGTCGCGGCGCGCCACGCGCAGCAGGCCGCGATAGTGCATGCCGTCGAGCAGCTGGGTCGTGACATTGGACTGCCCGCCGAACCAGTTGGTCGTGCGTCCGTGCTGGAAGGCGGCGTCGACCTCACGGGGATGGCTGGGGCCATGCTCACGAATGAAGGCCAGGACCGACGCGGCACGCCACTCGGTGGCGGTGTCCCAGGCGCGCTTCGGGCTGCGCGGATGCATCAGCCCGAGGAGGTGCCGCGGCAGGAAGCCGTAGTTGACGAAGAAGTCCTCCTCGATGGCCAGCTTCGGGTAGCGGCGCTCCAGGTCGCCTGCGCGGTAGTCGCGCACACGGTGTCGCAGCGTCAGGTCCTGGGCGCGTGCCGGGGCGCGGATGGGGTCGGCCTGCACGAAGCCCAGGCGCTCGATGGCGCGGCCGAGCGTGGTCGGTGCAGGCAGCGTGCGGGTGACGGCGTGGCGTCGCAGGTGGTCGAGGGTGACGGTGGGCATCGCTGGGCAGTGCGAGGGCGGGCAACGCGCCGCGCCCGGACCGGGCGAGCGGTCTGGGCCGGGCCGGGCAGAGGTGCCGGGGCGCGGGCTGCCGCAGCTTACTGCCTTGCCGCTGCCGCCCTGCGCTGCAGGCGCTCCACCTGGTCCAGATCCACAGAGGCGATGGCAGCCTTGACCGCCTGGAGATCGACGCCGCTGCCTTCCGCGCCGACCATCGTGCCGTTGGCGAGGATCACCTGCACCTCGGCGTCGCTGCCGTCCTTGCGCCAGCGCTCGTGCACCGACCGCGCGCCCTGCTTGTAGATCTTCTCGACCTCGCCATCGGCCTCGCGGTCGACGGTGGCCATCGCCCACATGGCGGCTGCCGCGCCCAGGCCGGCGCCGACATCGGTGACGGACAGCTCGATCCGCTTGTCGCCCGCTTCGCTGGCGTAGCTGGCGGTGACCGCCGAGACCATCGCGTTGCCGTCGCCCATGGCCTCGACCGACTCGCGCTTGAGTTCGCCGATGGAGGTGGGCAGGAAGGACTTGAGCTGCTGCGCGTCCAACGCGCCGGCGTTGGCCTGCTGCTCCAGGCGCTGGGCCACCTGCTCCATCTGCCGGCCCATCGCCTCGATCTTCGCGGTGTCGATCGACACCTCGCCCTTCGGCGTCGACAGGCTGACCGCAGCGCCCGCTGCAGAGCCGGACCCGGCCGTCATCATCGACCCCGGAGTCACCGCGGCGGCGATGGCGCCGATGACGAAGCCGCCGACGATGGTGACCAGGCCCACCACCACGGTGTAGGCGACGGCCTTGTCCTTGGAGCACTTCATGAGCACCGGCAGGCCGAGGTAGAAGAGGTAGATCGAGTACAGCGCGGCCAGCAGGCTCAGCATGGACAGCGCGGGGATCAGGTAGAAGATGCCGCCGACGAACGAGGCGGTGGAGCCGAAAGCCACCAGCTTCAGGGCCTGCATCTTGTTTTTCGTGCCGCCGAAGGTGGGGGCCAGCGCATCGACCACCAGCGCGATGACGTAGACCATCACCAGCGTCAGCACGTAGTTGACGAGCATGGACGACAGGCCCCACAACACCGGCACCCGCACGCTGATGCCGAACGCGCCGGCGCCGATCAGCGACATGCCGATGAACGCGGCCAGCGCGGGGATCGCCGCCAGGATCATCAGGTACCGGGTGTAGAGGGTGCTGGTGTCGGCCGCCTCGTGGTCGATGACGGGCCAGGTGTCCTTGGGCTTGAGCAGGATGTCCTGCACGCGTTGCACGATGTTCATCCGGGGTTCCTCCGTGAGTAGGAGGCGGATGCTAGGAACGGCGTGTTGCAGCGGCGTGGCGCTGCACCGGGGGCCGCGTTTCGATTGTTGACGCCGCCAGTTCAGGGTGCGCACGAAAAAGGCGACCCGAGGGTCGCCTTCGATGCCGTCGTCGACATGAACTCCGCCCAGCGAACCGATACCCCGCTTTCGCGGGGCGGGCTTACAGCCCGGCAGCCGCGCGCAGCGCGGCTGCTTTTTGGCTCCGGCC
>OFDC01001824.1_pt1 | contig 10522 bp, 7 predicted proteins | sample 1520941 | NCBI WGS metagenome assembly OFDC01 (sample SAMEA94258168, study PRJEB24077) | hot springs metagenome | biome: Aquatic biome; feature: Water | place: India | collected 2012-12-06 | depth 5 m | reverse complement strand
GCGTCAAGCTAACCCGCTGATACCACTCACCTTAATTTCGGATCAGGCTCTTATCGAGCAAATAAAATTTTTTCACACCGCTAGACACATCAAATCCGCTCGATATATGACTGGTTTCGCACAGTAATTAAACCATTTCCAACAGCTTATCGGCGAACGCATTGGGAGAGATTGGCGTGATTGGTAATAAGGGTTTGCGCGCCAGCGGCGCGGCAATTGCAGCGATTTTTGCGGTAACGTTGGGTGCCTGCCCTGCCCGCGCGCAATCCGCGCTCGAGGTCAGGGTAGTGACCGCTGACGGCGAGGCAGCCGAGGGGGTGCAAGTCCGCGCCGAGAATACCGACACCAGCAGTGTCGCGGACGGCGTGACCGATGGGCAAGGAAGGGTACGGTTTGGCGGTCTCGCCGCCGGCGGCGCGTGGCGGATCACAGTCCAGCCCACTGAGACCTACGCCGGCGCGATGTCTGATCCGATACGTCTGCGCTCGGAGTTTCAGTCCAACGTCACGCTGCAGCTTTTGCCGCGCAATGACGCGATCGTCGTCATCGGCACTCGCGCGGTGTCAGCGCTCAACACCTCGAATGCGGAAGTCTCTGCCACCTTGTCGGCAGAGGCGATCAAATCCATCCCGATTGAGGCGCGCAGCCTCGAACGGCTCTTGTTCCGGCTGCCAGGCGTAACGCAATCGACGGGTTTCTTCGGCGAGGCACCGGCGGTGGCGATCAACGGCGCCAACGCCTTGTTCACCAATTACACGATCGACGGCCTCGACAATAATGAGAATTTTCTCGGAGGTCAGAAATTTCCCGTCCCGATCGGTGCGGTCGAGGACGTGACCGTCCTGTCAAGTTCCTATTCGGTCGAATTTGGGCGCACGGCGAACGGGGTCGTCAATGTGACGACGCCGTCGGGTGGCAACGAATTGAAGGGTGAAATATTCTTTGTCACGCGGCCGGGCGGGTTCCTGTCGGCTGATCCCGCCGCGAACCAGACCTCGCTCTTCGGGGCGCCGGTGTCCGATACATTTGAGCGCTTTCAGGGCGGGTTCACGATCAGCGGGCCGATTGTGCGCGACAAGACCTTTTTCTTTCTCAATGCGGAATATATCCGCGACGAGACCGACAACATCCTTAGTGCGCCCGAGCTGGGCGTCTCGGCCACGCTTCCCGGCACGAATGAGCAAATCCTCATCACTGGTAAGCTTGACCATAGCTGGTCGGACCAATGGCGATCTTCGCTGCGCTTTAATCATGGCCGGGTGGAGCTTGAACGGCAGGGCGGCGGCCTCGCGGGCGGCGTTACTTTCCCCAGCGCAGGCAGCGTGCAGGATCGGTTCTCCACCAACATCGCGCTGACCAACACCTTTACCAGCGACGGGTTCGACTATGTCGGCTCATTCCAGTATAGCCGGTTCGACTGGGATTTCGGTGAGCCGCTCGGTCCAGCGGGGCCGCAGGCGACGGTTTTCGCCGGGGCCGACCAGTCGGTACCTGTCGCCGTGATCGGAAGCCCTGGTTTCATCTTCGATTCAACCGAGAACACCTTCCAGACCCAGCACAAGATTACGACCGATCTCGGCCGACACCGGTTGAAATTTGGTGTTGATGTTATTGTTGCGGATTTTTCGCTTTTCGGCGGCGGCAATATCGACGGCAATTTTTCGGTTGCGCTTAGTGACGCCCAGCTTGCAGCCCTGCAAGGGATCGGCCCCGGCTTCGGGATCGACGATCTGCCTGCCGATGCGACACTCCTCAACGCCGTGTTTGAGACCCAACCGAACGCCTTCGGAAGGACGCAGCAAGTCTACAGCGTGTTCGTTGAAGATCAGTGGCAGGCGACCGACGATCTAAGCCTGACGCTTGGGGTCCGATGGGACTATGACAGTCTCACCGGCGTCACCGGGGGCGGCGACTTCGACAACATCGCGCCGCGCTTTGGGTTCAATTATTCGCCAGCGCCGAATGTTGCCGTGCGTGGCAGCATTGGCCGATTTATTGAAAAGCTTCCCTATGCGGTTATCTCCGATGCTATCCAGCAAAACTCGGACGCCCCGGGTTTTTTGACGCAGCTGCAAAGCCTGATCGATCAGGGCATATTGCCCGCAGGAACGGATCTCGGCGACATAACCACCAATGACGGTAACGTCACGGTCAATGCGACCGACCTGTGCAGCGGACTATTCTCTTGCCCCGATCCGGCAAGCCTTGGCCCCATCGCCGATACGCTGACTGCGGTCGAACGGCGAATTTTTAATCCGAACGGGCTCGACAATCCCGAAGCCATACAGGCGAGCCTCGGCGTCGAGTTCCAGCCGCACCCGAAGTGGCTGCTTGGCGCTGATTTCCAATATGCACGCGGGCGCAATCTCTTGCGGCTTGTTGACCTCAATGCGCCCGAGCCATTTGTGTTCAATCAGGCCGCTTTTGACGCCTTGGGGCCTGACGGCGTCGCTGCCCTGTCGCCGGCACAGCGCGAGGCGCTTGGGCTTGTGCGGTCGGTAAGTGCTGCGAACGCGACCCGCCCGACTGCGACCGCGACCGGCGGGATTCCCGCAGGCGGCGCGCGGTCCATCATCGTCTCCGACACCGGCGGTCGATCAGAATATCTGGCATTGACCCTAAAGCTTCAAAAGCTGCGCGGTGACAACTTCTACGATTTCAGCATTTTCTACACATTATCGCGCCTGCGCAACGACACAGATGACATCAATTTTCGCGCCAACGATGCGAACGCATTCGCAGCTGATTTCGGGCCATCGCTGAATGATCGTACGCATGTTATCTCGTCAATATTTAACTTCTATCCAACAGACGGCCTTACTTTTTCCGTCGCCGGACTGTTTCAATCTGGCCAACCGGTCAATTTCGTTCCCGATGCCGCTATATTCGGGACAACCGATATCAATGGCGACGGCCTTTCGTTCGCCGATCAGTTCACCGGCAATCCCGATCGCTTTCCGGGCATCTCGCGCAATGCGGGCCGCTTGCCCTGGGCGGCAACGGTTGATGTTGGGGCGGGCTATAGCTTCAATAATGCAGGGCCCGGTAAGCTTGAAATTCGCGCCGATTTTTTCAACATCTTCAACAGCAACAATGAGAGCGGCTTCCCGGTGAATTTCACGGCATCGAACCAGATTCAGGTTTTCGGTGCGCCATTTGCCCGCAACAGCGTAGGCCCGCCGCGTACATTTCAACTGAGCGCAAAATACAGCTTTTGAGGGCATGTATATGGAATCATTATACTATGTAATCAATTGGGCCTGCCACAGAAAATGCGTCCATTGCTATGAGACACGTTTCCGGCCGTATGTGCGCGACGCGCTCGAGGCGATCGTACGCGAGAGCGAAAACAACTTTCCGAAGATTATTGCCAATCTTCCTGACAGAATGAAATACCGCGATCTCGCAGCGCCGTTGCCGGAGGGGAGTTATGCCGAAAAAACCGGCAGGATCATTCTCGCTGGCGGCGAGGTGCTTGTCGATCCGGTGCGCGAGCGCGTCCTTTATCCGGTTATGGAAGCACTGACGGATAAATATGGGCGCGGAGGCATCAAGATTATCGTGCAGACGACTGGCGATCTTGTCACGCCACGGATAATTGACGATCTTCTCGAGCGCGGTGCCTGGATGATCTCGATCTCGGGCATGGACGATTTTCACGTTGGCATGGAAGGCGACAAGCGCCTGCCGCTCATCGAGAAGCTGAAAGGCTGGTTTGCCTCTGCCAAGGTTCAGCCGTCCGGCTGGCAGGCAGGCAATGCCGACAATATTTCGTGGAGCGATGAAGACGGTCCTCTCTATCATTTTTTTGGCGCGACGCCTGACGAATGGATCGGCAAACTCTGGCCGCGCGGCCGGGCCTGGGAGAACGGCCTTTCAAAAGCAGGAATTAAGGATAATTTCTGCGCCGACTGGGCTGGAGCCCGAAATTTCTTAAATCACCATTATTCGGGTTCGGAGGTCTCGATCGACCCCAGCGGAGATGTATTTCCATGCTGCATGAAAACCCAAGCGCCGATTGGCAATCTGGTGGAAGAAAAGCTGATAGACATTCTGGACAGCCTTGTCGGCCATCCCGTTTATGAGGCACTCGCCGCCGGTCGGCCCGACCGCATGGGGCTATCGATTGGCTGGGATACGGAGAGATTCCTCGCTGCCTGCGAGACGAAGACGCCTTCTGGCGCGCCCTACCGCAATTACTGCATCGGCTGCGACAGGGTCCATCAAGAGGCACTAGGGCCGGTGATCCGCAACCTGCGCGATCAGCGCAAGGCAGCGACGGCGCAAGCCGTGGCGAAATGACCAAGCCTGATCGGCAAGAGACATCCTTGGCAGAGCCACAAGTGCAGGCGGCGGTCGTCTGCAATGCGACGGGTGCGGCGGACGCTTATCTGGCGACAGGCTCGGGAAGCAATTTCAGACGCATTCCCACGGGTCCGGCCTTTGCGCTTGATCTTGACGGAATTGATCTGCTCCTGGTTCCCAACGGCACAGACCATGTCGCCATGGCGCGTGCGGTGCCTGCTGTGCTTGCTTTTCTGGAGCGCGGGGGAACCCTTGCCTGTTTCGACGGCTGGGTCACGCCCTGGGTTCCTGGCCATGAATGGGTCATGGACAATCAATACCGCACGATCGACGTGCGCTATCGTGCCGGGCGGGACCGCTTCGGTCTGCTTGAGGGCGTCGATATCGAGGCCTTGACCTTCCGCCACGGCATCAGCGGCTGGTGGGCGTGCGGCTATATCGAAGCGGCGCGCGGGGCCGACCTCCTGCTGGGGGACATATGGGGCCGACCGATCATGGTGGTCGATACAACGACAACGCCGGGAGCAATGATCCTTACTGCCAGCGGGCCTGTCGGTCCGGCGACGGAGGTTGCAGACCAGTCCGCACGCGCCCTTGACCGGCTTTACGACAATATCTTGAAATTCGCTGCACAGCGAGCCGAAGGAAGGAAAGCGACATGACAGCGATCGCAATGATTTATAATGGCGTGTGGTCACACTTTTCGGTCGCGCAGGCTCCGAAATATCGTGATTTCTATGATTTGCTTTATGTGCATGATATCGCTCCCGGCAATTTCGACTCCTATTGCGCCGTGGTCGTACCGTTTCAGTCGCACCAACCGGCCTTGAAGCGTCTCCGCCCCATGGTCTTTGAAGTGCTGGCGCGCGGCGGCAAGGTCTTTGTCGAGGGTGACGCGACCTGGCTCGACGCGGTCTGGGAGGACAGGCCTGTCAATAATTACTGGTGGGTGAGCGAGCCTGATAATCCCCCGGCCCAGGAGACCGACTTCTCCCACCCGGTCTATCACGGGCTGACGCCCCGGCGCGCCTGCTGGCACACGCATGGTGCCTATACGTCGATACCAGCAGATGCCGAGGTCATCCAGCGCAATGGCGACGGTGACGTCGTGACCTGGCAGAGCGGGGCTTATGGAGGCGACCTGCTTGCAACAACGCTTGATCCGTTTGTCGAGCACGGCGTGCAGCAGATCCGTCATCTCGATCACTATGTCGACAATCTCACCGAATGGCTGTGCGGCGTGCGACCCGCAGGACCGTTCACGGTCGACTGGCGCATAGGCGCGCTGCCTTCCGCAGGGAATTAAAGCGCGTGCTGCTGATCTCGCGCCGCGAGGCGCTGGTGGGGCTGACCGCCGTCGGGTGCGGCTTGTCCGCGTGCGGACAGCGGGCTGGCGCGGACATCGCCATTTCCGACTCTTGGGAAAAGATCGCCGATGCAGCGCGCGGCCAAACCGTAAACTGGAGTGCCTGGGCCGGCGACCCGAAAATCAACGCTTTTATTGATTGGGTCGGCACCGTCGTCGACGAACGCTTTGGCGTCCGATTAGTCCATACCAAGGCGAGCGACACGTCGAACGTCATACAGCAGCTTCTCGCCGACAAGACCTCCGGCCGCGCGCAGAATGGGCGCACTGATCTCATCTGGATCAATGGCGAAAATTTTATCGCTGCCAAGGACCTTGGCCTGCTGTGGGGCCCTTTTGCCGAAAGGCTTCCCAACTGGCGCTATGTCGATGTCGAAGGCAAGCCATCGACGCTGGTCGATTTCACCATCCCGACCGAGGGTTACGAATCGCCCTGGGGCATGGCGCAGCTCACCTTTTTTCACGACTCCGCGCGCTTGGCCGAGCCGCCGCGCACGATCCCGGCATTTCTCGATTTCGCGATGCGGCGTCCGGGACGTTTTACCTATCCCGCGCCCCCCGATTTCACCGGGATCACATTTGTCAAACAGGTCCTGATCGAACTGACCCCTGACCGAAGCGTGTTCATGGCTGAGGCCGGGGAAAACATCTTCAAACGAGTCTCAGCACCGCTATGGACCTTTCTTGACGAACTGCATCCCGCGCTATGGCGCGGTGGACGGGTTTTTCCGCCGGACTATCCCAGCCTGCGGCAACTGCTTGAAGATCTGGAAATCGATATTGCCTTCGCCTTCAACCCGGCCGAAGCCTCAACCGCTGTCGCCACGGGCCTGCTGCCAGAGACGACGCGCGCCTACATCCTTGACGGTGGCACGATCCAGAACACCCATTTCGTTGCGATCCCGTTCAACGCACCGGCGAGGGCCGCAAGCCTTGTCGTCGCCGATTTTCTTCTGTCGCCTGAGGCCCAGGCGCGCAAAGCCGATCCCCGGCTGTGGGGCGATCCGACGGTGCTCGACGTCAAGGCGCTGACAGTGCCCGACCGTCGCCTGTTCGAGGCGCTGCCGCAATCGCCGCATCTGCCCAGCACGGCGTCGCTCGCGCGGCAGATTGCCGAGCCGCATCCAAGCTGGCACGTCATGCTCGCCGAGGCCTGGCGAACCAGATACGCAGCGTGAGCAACGCGACACGGGCCTTTGGGCGCGATCCGTTCGCGTTCGCACCTGTGCTTACGCTAGCGCTTTTCGTCGGCCCGATTGTCGTGGGACTGTTCGGCACGTTCTTGCCAGCCTTCGGGCTGCATCCCGCACTCGGCGAGGCGCGACTGTCGCTCGCGCCCTGGCGCGACCTTTTTTTCGACCCAAGCTTTCCAGCGGCCCTGCGCGTCACCGTGATGACGGGCTTTGGCGCGACAATCATATCGATGGTGATCGCCGTTTGTGCGGCGGCGACCTTGCATGGAACATGGGCATTTTCCGTCATCGAGAAGGCGCTCGCCCCGGCGCTTGCCTTTCCCCATGCGAGTTTTGCCGTCGGTGCTGCGTTCCTGTTCGCGCCGAGCGGCTGGATTGCGCGCCTGCTTTCGCCCTGGCTGACGGGCTGGGATCTGCCGCCCGATATCCTGATCCTGCGCGATCCGAACGGTGTTGCGCTTATGGTCGCACTAATCCTGAAGGAAATCTTGTTCCTTGTCCTGTTGATCATCGCCGCTTTTGGTCAAACCCAGGGCAAGGCGACGCTGCATTCGGCGCGCGCGATGGGCTATGGTCGGGTCGCCGCTTGGCTTAAGGCGATATTCCCGCAGATTTATCCGCAGATCAGGCTACCTGTGTTCGCCGTTCTCGCAGCGTCATTCTCTGCGGTGGACGTCGCACTCATTCTCGGGCCGACGGCGCCGCCGCCGCTCGCTCCGCTTACCCTCGCCTGGTATGGCATCTTCGATGTCCCCGAGCAGATGAAAGCGGCTGCTGCCTCGGTGTTTCAGTTCGGGCTCGTTGGGGGAGCTATCGGGCTCTGGCGTCTGATCGAGATTGTCTTAGCGCAACTCGCAAGACCACTGCTCATCAATGGACGCCGATCCGGCACCGCCGATACAGCGGCGTACGCCATAGGCGCATTCGGGATTGGCGCGGCCCTCGCGGTCAGCATTGGGGCGATCGTCGTTCTTGCAGTCTGGTCCTTCGCGGAGGTCTGGCGTTGGCCGGATGCGTTTCCGGCGCAATGGTCATTTATGGCTTGGCGCGAGGCTGGGGCGACCCTTGGGTCACTGATTGCCGACACGGCTGCGATTGCGGCCGGATCGAGCATAGTCGCAATAGTGCTGGTGGTCCTGAGTCTGGAATCGGGGATGGGTTGGCACCAACGCGGTCGCCTATGGCTCATTTATATTCCACTCCTGACGCCGCAGATCAGTTTCCTGTTCGGCGTTCAGGTTCTGTGGAGCTGGTTGTGGCTCGACGGGACGCTGTTCGCCGTCATCTGGACCCATCTTCTGTTTGTGTTGCCATATGTCTTGCTGGTGCTCAGCGAGCCTTATCGTGCACTCGATCCGCGCATTGCGATCACCGCCCGCGCGCTTGGCGCTGGGCGCTGGCGTACGCTGCTTCGCGTCAAGGTTCCGCTGCTCGCCCGGCCCATCGCGATTGCGATAGCGATCGGGTTTGCCGTCAGCGTCGGGCAGTATCTGCCGACGCTGTTCGCCGGTGTTGGGCGTATCGACACGCTGGCGACCGAGGCCGTGGCGCTTGCTTCAGGAGCGGACCGGCGGCTTGCAGGGGTCGTGGCCTTGTCGCTTACCATCTTACCGTTTCTTGCCTTGCTGGCGGCGCTTCTGGTTAGGGTGGGCCCGCGCGCGGGTTTGAGTGCGAAACAGAAAGACTTCCCTGCATGACCGACGCCATGGACCACGGCCTTGAACTTTCGAACGCGTGCTTATCGGTCAACGGACGATCACTGATCACAGATCTGTCGCTGCGTATCGCACCCGGCAACATTCTGACCCTGATGGGGAAAAGCGGCGCGGGCAAGTCGAGCCTGGTCGCCTTTATTTGCGGCGCGCTTGATCCGGCATTCCAATCGTGCGGGGCAGTGCGGCTTGATGGTGCCGACGTCACCCGCCTGCCCATCGAGAAGCGGCGCATCGGTGTTCTCTTCCAGGACGATCTTCTGTTTGCGCATATGACGGTCGCCGAGAATCTTGCCTTTGCCGTTCCACAGGGCATTGCACGTAACGAGCGATCGCGACGTGTCATTGCGGCACTTGAGGAGGCAGAACTTGCCGAATTCGCCGGACGCGATCCCGCAACTCTTTCCGGCGGTCAACGGTCCCGGGCGGCGTTGATGCGCGCCATTCTTGCCGAACCCAGAGCACTCCTCCTCGACGAGCCGTTCTCGCGGTTGGACAGCGAATTGCGGGCACGTATTCGGACGTTCACATTTTCCGTCATAAGCCGTCGCAATATCCCGGCTCTGTTGGTCACCCACGATCAGGCGGACGCCTCAGGCGACATTATGCGCTTATGATCAACAGTCCCCCGCTCACATCGTCATAGTGCCAGAGCGTATTCGTAGTGCTCATATTCATCGGCCGTGGCCCGCCAGACACCCTTCCGCAAGCGTCCAAAAAACCCCTGTTTTCCTTGATTTTTAGCCATTTTGCGCTAGATATCGTTCTGCATTTGTTTCGATGTTTCCGTATGCGTCCACGACGATTGGGGGCATTTCTGGGGGCATCAAAACGCAGTTTTGGGGGCACAGATGCTCAGCGAGATGACAGTCCGGCAGGCGAAGGCAAAAGACAAGGATTACAAGCTCTCCGATTCCGAGGGGCTGTATCTGTTTGTCGCCAAATCCGGCCATCGGAGCTGGCGGCTCAAGTATCGCTTTGCGGGGAAAGAGCGCAGGCTGATCCTTGGTGCCTACCCCGAGGTTTCGCTGAAAGAGGCGCGTGATCGTAAGATCGAGGCACGCAAGCAGCTTGCGGAAGGCAGGGACCCTGGTCTCGAAGCGAAGAAGGCGGCCATTGCGCGGGCCATGTCGGCAGCGAACACCTTTGAGGTGGTGGCCCGCAATTGGTTCGCACTCCAGGAAGACCGGTGGACGCCGGTTCACGCAAGAGACGTAATCTCAAGCCTGGAGAAGGAGGTATTCCCTTGGATCGGCGCATTGCCGATTGCCGAGCTTGATGAGCCGATGGTGCTTTCTGTTCTGAGGAAAATCGAAAAGCGAGGCGCTATCGAGACGGCTCATCGCGTTCGGCAGAGAATGTCAGCTGTTTTCGTGCAGGCCATCGCCGAAGGCATAGCCATCAAAGATCCGGCCGCAGTCGTGGGCAAAGCGCTCAAACCGGTGCCACGCGGGCGCAAGAGGCCGGCGATTGTGAAGATTGAATGCCTGCATGAAATGATTCGCAAAACTGAAGCTGAGCTGGCTTCGCCCCTCACGAAGCTCGCATCACGGTTCGCGGCACTCACAGCTCAGCGGCTGGGCGCCATTCGGTGCGTGGCTTGGGCAGAGTTTGAGAACATCGACTGGGACGGTGATGGGCTCTGTCCGCAAGCCCTATGGCGTATCCCTGCCGGTCACATGAAGCTGGCCAGTGAATTGAAACAGGATGAAAAGTTTGATCATCTTGTGCCGCTCGCACCCGAGGCAGTTGCTGTCCTGCGGACGGCTAAGCAGCTCACCGGGCGCGGACCGATCGTGTTTCCCAGCAATCGCAGCGCCCGAGTTCCGATGAGCGAGAACACGCTGAGCTATTTCTACAATCGCAGCGGCTATCAGGGCAGGCATGTGCCGCATGGCTGGCGGGCATCGTTCTCGACGATCATGAATGAATGGGCCGAGAGGAAC
>OFDC01001823.1_pt1 | contig 10532 bp, 9 predicted proteins | sample 1520941 | NCBI WGS metagenome assembly OFDC01 (sample SAMEA94258168, study PRJEB24077) | hot springs metagenome | biome: Aquatic biome; feature: Water | place: India | collected 2012-12-06 | depth 5 m | reverse complement strand
ATTAAATTTAAACCCAGTGATCACTCTTCCAGATTTTATTTGACTGTAAGAAATATTAATATCAGTATGATCATTAATTTCCTTCACAGCTTTATCTAAAACCTTTTTTTTGAAATTATCTAATCTTTCGTATTCATGTTTTTCTAGTCCAAACTGCTCTCTTAGTGTACTTAGGTCAAAATTTGGTATTTCTTTAACTTTATTTAAGTTCCATTGTTTTACCAACTCAAATAGTCTATAGCTATATTGACTATCAAAATTTGCAGTCATTTTTAAGTAATACTCAGTAAACTGTTCTTCTAGTTTAGTGATTTCATCAACAATTGCAGGTGCAAAAATTAATTGTAGTTCAGCCTTATTTTCTATATAAGCGATTTCAGATACCCAACGAGTTTTTCTTTTTCGTGGATCCCCTTCATATGTATCCCTAAATGTTACTTGCCTTTCAAAAAGTTTTTCAGCAGCATCTTTCAAAGCTTTATATGCAGCATCTAATGAAACGTTGAAAATTTTTGCATAAGTGTTTGGTTTGATAACTAAATGTTCAAATTTACGTAACCCTTTATTTGATTCGCGTGCTGTATATATAGCTAAACCAATTAGTCTGTGTTCAACTAAATCCATTGAATAAGATGCTTTAATTAATTCATTAGATTTAACAACTTTTGGGTTCAAGGCTTTAGTCATAACGAGCTCACATTATGTTTTAAGAGATGATGTTCATACATTCTATCAAGCTTATCAATATTAAGTTACTATCAAATTATATTAGTAGTAGAATCAAGAGAAAAAGTAGGGTTTAGATTCAATAAGATAGTTGCTAAATACGACATTATTCGAGTAAACATATGAATGAAGACCTTTAATTACATAATATTTAAAAATGTTGTAAAAATAATAATTCTACATGGATTATAACATAAATAATTCCAAAAACCTACTATTAAAAAATTGTAGGGATTAATAAGAGCAGAGGTAGGGATTAATAAGAGCAGAGGTAGGGATTAATAAGAGCAGAGGTAGGGGTAATAAGAGCAGAGGTAGGCAAATAACGTTTGAAAACCTTCTAAATAAAGGATCGGAGACCCCCTTAAAATTATTTAAAAGAATTAAAAATATAAAAAAAGAAATTTTTGTGGATAACTTTTAAATTGGTAGAAAAGATACAGAATTCTAATCAATTGAAATAAATTTTAAATTATCTTAATCTACTAAATTAAAATGATTAATATAATAATTAATATTTGGAACTATTTAAAATCCTTGGTAATACCTGTCCATAAGGCCTAAGAACTATTAAAGGCTTTTTTGTTGGCTAACTAACTATCAAAAAAGAGTAAAAACTAATTAATTTTAAGCGGTTAGAACATTATTGAAATTATCAATCGTGTTAAAGATTTTATCGATATCGTTCTCAGAGAATAGACCATCAATCCCTTCATAGTGAATTTGATTGAAAGGGGGTTCATATAGACGAATAGCTTGTAACTTACCTTGTTTAGTGAGTTGGTCAATAATCATCTCAATAAAACGAATTTGTCGCTCATTGTAAGTGGTATTGACCAAATAATTTGAAAAAGCTTCTTTGACAGCTTGGTAGTCAAGACCAACGAGAGAACGGATAAACTCTGGTAAACTAATTTCATTGCCGAAACGCTCTTTGAACTCTTGCTCTCCAGCAACTTCTTGAGCATTGTAGACAAACTGTTCAAGTCGAGTTAAATCTTCTCTTGTTAGTGGGATGCCTCGTTTTAGTCGAGCAATGGTAATATGGTTTTCATTTACTTTGATGAAATGCTCAACACGTTGCTTATAGGCTTTAGCATCAACACCCGTATTAAAATCAGGCAGGTTAACAGGTTTAGCTTCTTCAATCTCATCATCCAATACACTATAAACAATTTTGCTGCTAGACTTATCGGTAAGTTTGATTAACTCTCTTAATCGCTCACGCAATTCTTCCACGATGATAACGTTGAGGCCTTCCCAGTATTCATTCGTTAAAATGGATTCAATCAGCTGTATTTGTTTAGTAATTGCAGGGATATTGGCTTTAGTTGATAAATCATTGGCAATCGTATGAATACGTTTATGATATTGGTTTATACTGGCAGTATCTTTCTGTAGGATCGCAAGCTGAAGGTTGTAGCACAGTAAATCAAATAATTTTGCATTCAAATCATCTTGGAAGTCGATCGAATTTTCGGTTGGCAGCCCAGAAAGATGATCAAATAATTCATTAACTTTCATATCGTCGAGATTTTGCCAGTTTTTCGACTCTTGATAATACTCGACAAATTTCCATTGGGGTCGAACGATAAAATTATCATGGTTCATACCATTGACTTGATTGTGTAAAAAACCCCTTAATTTGCTTTCTAAGGCATCTGTTTGAGAGTTCTGGTACTCGGGTAGCTGAAGGTGCTTTAAAACGCTAACACGAGCTTTAAAGAGCCTTTTTGAGAGTGGTTCGGTTTGAGTGCCAGATGCCCCTTTTGGATTTTCATTGAAGTATTCAAAATTCTCGCAATAATCAAAAATATAAAATTCAGTTTTATGCTGTTCAGGACCAAAAAGGTCTTGGCATAAACGTGTACCCCTACCAATCATTTGCAAAAATTTGACTTTCGAGCGAACTGCTTTAAAAAATACCAAATTTACCACTTCTGGAACATCGATACCTGTATCGAGCATATCGACAGAAATAGCAATTTGTGGCTCAGGTAAGTCTTTTTTACTAAAGTCATCAATGAGTGTTTGTGAATAATTAACAGCATGGGTGATAATGCGAGCAAATTTACCCTGATAGATAGGATAATGATGATTAAATCGTTCTGCTATAAACTCAGCATGACGTTGATTTACGGCAAAAATAATCGTTTTGCCTAAGCAATCGCCACCTTTGACTTTGATACCGTTTTCCATCAAATGCTTGAGCATTTTATCGACAGTATCGGTATTAAATAAAAACTTGTTAATATCTGAAGCAGAGATTTCATCAGGTGGTGGCAGGTCTCCCCAATCTAAGCTATCCCAATGAGCTTTTTCTTCTTCTGAGAGCTCATCGTATTTAATTCCTTGTCTGACGAACTTAAGCGGTACGCTAAAGGCTTTGGGTGGTACTAGATAACCGTCTTTGATAGCGTCTTCAAGGCTATAGTAGTCGGTTGGCATACCTTGGGCCAATCCAAAAAGATGATAAGTATCCCTATCGACTTCGTCTCTTGGGGTTGCGGTTAGCCCCACTAGTAGGCTGTCAAAATAGCGGAAAATTTCACCAAATTTTTGATAGACACTGCGGTGGGCTTCATCAATAATCACTAAGTCAAAAAAACCTGTACCAAACTTACGAGTACCATCCTCATTTTTTTCATCAATGAGTCCCATCATGGTTTGGTAGGTGGATAGATAGACTCGTCCCGTTTGTTCTCGGCTCTCAACCAAATTGACAACGGCAGTATTGGGTAAATGGGTCTTGAAGTTATTGGCGGCTTGTCTAACCAATGACGTTCTATCTGCCAAAAACAGTACTTTTTGCACTCGGTTGGCTTGCATGAGCACATCTACCAAGGCGATAACGGTACGAGTTTTACCTGTCCCTGTTGCCATAACTAGTAAGCCAGCTCTTTGATGACGGTCAAATGCTCCCAATACCGCTTTGATAGCACGAATTTGGTATTGACGTTCGACAATGGCAGGGTTAACTGGAATATCGCTTAACTGGGTTTGGCTGCCCACCGCTTGGCGTTGACTAATTAAGCGCTTTAGTTCTTGTTGGGTATAATAACCTTGTATTTGTCTAGGTGGGTAGCGGGTATCATCCCATAGATAAGTTTGATAGCCATTGGTGTAAAAAATGATTGGACGTTTGCCGTACTGTTTTTCTAGACTATCAGCATACAATTTGGCTTGTTGCTGTCCTTCTTCAACGGATTTGGCGGTACGTTTGGCTTCGACCACCGCCAACGGAATACCATCATTACCCATCAGCACATAATCAACTTTACCATCACCCGATATTGAGGGAAAATCTTTAACCAATACTTCAGTTTTTAGGTTTTTGTCTTTATGCCAACCTGCTTCTTCGAGCATCAAGTCAATCAGCAGTGAGCGAGTTTCTGCTTCATTGTAGTCGGTTTTGTCTGGGTGGGTTTGGTTGTAAGTCTGGTTTGCAAGTTTAGCTTGAGCGACTTCGGCACGTTTTTGTGCTAGTTCGCTATCAATCTCGGCAAGCAATTGCTCTTTTTGTTCAGCGTCGGCGGTACGTTCTGCCAGTTGCTGTTCAGTTTGTTTGAGTTGTTCGTGTTGTTTGGCGATTTGAGCTTCAAAAGCTTTATTCTGTTGCTGTAATTCAGACAGTTTATTTTGGTAAAGGGTGTGTACCTGCTCGGGATTGGGTATGTTTTTAACTTCAAATTTGCGTGGCTCGCTTCGGTCAATGCTTGGACTGCCGTAGGTGCGGTCAAACCACGTATAGACCATAAACAACTGACTGATAATTTTGATAGCGTCTTGTTCTGTGACTTTGGTATTGGTGTTTCCATGAATGACCTTATTGCCTGATTTGCGGATGACTTCCATTTTTTCCCAGATATAGTCTGGTACCAGTTTTTTAAAGGTCAAATCCGTCATTAACGTATGAAGCTTGGCATCATACGGCAGAACAAGGGTTTTATCGAATTTATACAGCCAAAACACTAAGGTTTCTAGCGATTGCCGAGCGGTGGTAATAGCGGCAGGTGGATAAATGTGGATGAGTTTTTCCGCTCCGATGGCGGTTTCTGCAAGGATTGGAAACTGGTCGGCGATAAAAGCGAAATTACTCATAAGTCGGCTCTAATATTAGGGTTAACTGGTCGGTGGGATAAATTCAAAAGGGTTGATAATAGCGACATTGATACCGTCAAAGTCTTTGACGTTGCGGGTGACTAGGGTCATGCCATGAGCAATGGCGGTGGCAGCTATCCAAGCATCATTTTCGGGTTTTGGATTAGGAACATGTAAACTTGCACAAACATCGGCAATGGGGTCATTGATGTATAAAACCCGCTTGTCAAAAATGGCTTTGACGCTGATATCAAACCATTGTTGTAGGCGTTTGCCTTGTTCTGGGTCGGTGCGATGTTTGCCTATAACGCCACGCTGCAGTTCCATCATGACAACGATTGACGTATAAAATAGACTAGGGTTGATTGAATTTACCCATGCGGTGAGATTTGGATCGGCTTTGCGATGTCGGATTTTTCGCATTTCAGAGATGATATTGGTGTCTATTAGGTACATTAGTCGAATATATCCAAGCGGTGTTTTGGTGGCATTTGTCTTGGGAAAGGTTCTAGTTCAATGTCTGACACATCTGGATAGTCTTGCGACATGATAAGGTCATAAACAGTTTGCGTTTGCACAGGCTTGGCTAACGACTCTATTTTGGCAATCAGTTCACCGTTTTTGGCAAAGCTGACGCTTTCGCCTTGTTCGACTTTGGCGATGTATTTCTGGATTTCGAGGGGTAAGGTAGCAAGTTCGATTATCATGGCTATTCTCCTTTATTTGCCTGTGTTTTGGCTTATTTTTGTTAGGTGTTGGTATTGTAGCGTGATTGGTAAGTGGGGTCAAAAGGGTTATAGTTCGCCGTTAAATGCTCGTTGTTGTAAAGATTGGAATAAGTTATCTTGTTCTTGAAGTTGGTTAATTAGTTTCGATTTTTGCAAACCAATTTTCGTTTTAAGCTCAGCAAATTCATTCTGTATTTCTATGGAAGGCAATTCAACTGGTAAGTCTTTTATGATAGACATATTTAGACCCGCCATAATTGCACCTTTAGCTCTAGACTTTAGAAAGTTAATTGATGTTGGATGTAATAGAAAATACGAATGTAAAAATTCTGGATTACATTTATCAAAATCTAAAGTTATACAACATAAGTGTTTGGTATTTATTGATAAAGGTATTTTATCTGGGACAACTGCACATTTTCCGCAAGTACCCATAATTGTGATAATTACGTCTTTCGGTTTTACAGTATATCTTTTCAATTGCTTATACTTTTCAGGCGTTATAAATCTTGGTTTAGCCCATTTGAAAGTGTTTTTAACTGCATTGTCTATACCTAAAACTGCTATACCTTCATCTACGAATTCACTATGTAAAAGTTGGCTGCCAAAAGGTCCTGTTCTTATAGATTTTCCATTTTCGAGTAAGTCTTTAATCTGGGACATACTGCATTTTTCATTTTCAAAAATCTTTAAAAAGCAAGCTTGTAGCAATTCGTTCAGTTTATCGATGGATTGCTGGCGTTTTTGGCGTAACTCATCTGCTTTATCCAAAATCTGGGCAATGCGTTTTTGCTCGGTTAATGGTGGTAATGGGATTTTTATTTTTGAGACAAAAGTAGGTCTAGCCCTTAATAATGACCCCCCTACTCCAGAAACTGTTGCCATAAATTGAGCATTAAAAAAATCTGAAATTAACAAATGTTTAAGATAATTTGGATAAATTCTTTCACTCCTAAAAACAATCCATTCACTTGACGCAATTTGGCGAAAGTTTCCCTTTTTCGGTACAACCATTGCTCTACGAATATGTGGAACAATTTTAGAAATCATAACATCGTTTTCTTGAACAATTTGTTTTGATGAGCCAATTTCTCGACCAGTTAAAATTTCAGCATTTCCTTTGTCATGTGAAGGAATGCTATGCAATTCAAATGTTTCGTCAAGAAATTTACTTGGGTCAATTGAACCATTTTTTTTAGCTTGCAACTCACCAATTTCCACCCATTCCAAACTCATTTACTCAACCTTTTATTTTTATCAATAACTCAAAAAATCATTTACTCATTTGAAAAAATTATCAAAAACTCAAATTAAATATATCATGAAATCAATGCTTTAAGCTCTTTTAACCCGTCCGCAATCTCATCTTCCAACCGCTCAATATCCGCCAAAATATCCAGCGGCTTACCATACTCAACCGTCTCATAAACTACTTCTTTATAACGATTAATTGACAAGTCATAACCATTCTCGGCAATCTCAGATTTTGGCACAAAAAAACTTTGCTCAGAACGAGAGCGGTTTTCTTCATTTTCTAGATGATGAAAACGGGTGATAATATCGTCAATATTATTTTGCTCATGCGAATCGCCCAAAGGCGTGCGTTTATCGTCAAGGCTATAACCATCCGCCTGCATATCATAAAACCAAACCTTATCCGTACCGCCAGACATGGTCTTGGTAAAAATCACAATCGCCGTCGAAACCCCAGCATACGGCTTAAATACCCCAGACGGCATCGAAATAATCGCTTCTAACTGCTGTTTCTCGACCAACTCTTGGCGAAGCGTCTTGTGAGCTGTACTTGACCCAAACAACACCCCATCAGGCACAATCACCGCCGCACGACCGCCAATCTTCAGCATCCGCAAAAATAAAGCGATAAATAACAACTCGGTTTTTTTGGTCTTCACCGTTGCCAACAGATTTTTGGCGGTACTGTCATAATCCAAACTACCTGCAAACGGCGGATTTGCCAAAATCAAACTAAACTTATCAGCGATATCGGCATGGGCTTGGGATAATGAATCACGGTTTTCAATATTCGGATTCTCAACCCCATGCAACAGCATATTCATCGACCCAATGCGTAACATCGTGCTGTCGAAGTCGTAGCCAAAAAATGTGCCATTGTTATAACGCTTGGCAGCGTCGGCATTGGCAAAGATTTCGCTTTGGTAATGGTCGTTAAGATATTCACTGGCAGCCACCAAAAAACCAGCCGTACCACATGCAGGATCGCAAATCGTATCGGTGGGTTTGGGTTGCATCAATTCAACCATCATCTTAATAATATGTCTCGGTGTACGGAACTGACCATTTTGCCCAGCCGAAGCGATTTTACCAAGCATATACTCGTAGATATCGCCTTTTGTATCTTTATCATCCATCGGTACATCGGCGACTAAATCCACTACCTTAGTCAAAAGTGCAGGCGTTGGAATGGTAAAACGTGCGTCTTTCATGTGGTGGCTATAAGTGGTATCGTCTTCTGCCCCTAAGTTTTTGATAAAAGGAAAAACTTCATTCGCGACCACGTTATACAATTGTGACGCATCGCCTAACGTAGTAAAACGTGACCAACGTAAATGGGCTTGCGATTCATCAAAAATCGGATTAACAATTGGCTGTTTTAGACGATTGGCTTTTTTCTCTTTGACCAGTTGCAATTCATCCAGTCGGCGGATAAATAGCAAATAAGTCATTTGCTCCATCACTTCAAGTGGATTCGAAATTCCCCCACTCCAAAACGCATTCCAAATTTGATCAATCTTATTTTTGATATCGCCTGTTATCATGTTTAACACCTAATCTTTTCAATTCGCCAATCTTATCATGCTTAAAGCCTTGATAATAGTGGATTCTAGTAATCATCAAATGATAATATATTCATAATTTCAAATGATAAAATGAGTAAATATTATTAAGCATCAAAGTTTCATTTGAATGAAATATTAACTATGATAAAATGAGTAAAACGTATAATGAGTAAATGAGTATGAAAACAATTGCAATACTTAATCAAAAGGGTGGCTCGGGTAAAACCACAATTTCTATCAATATGACAGAAGCACTACGTCGTCAAGGTAAAAATGTGGTATTGGTTGATAGCGACCCACAAGGCTCTGCTCGAGATTGGGCAGCAGCAGCCGAAGAATGTCCGTTTCCTGTAGTGGGAATAGATCGCCCAACTATTGATAGAGATATTAAAGCCATCACTGATAGAGACTTTATTATCATTGACGGAGCCCCTCAAATTGCTAACCTAGCAGCCAGTGCTATTAAAGCTGCCGACATTGTACTGATTCCTGTTCAACCGAGTGGTTTGGACGTTTGGGCGACCGCCGATATGGTGGATATCATCAAACAGCGTATCGAAATAACCGAAGGCAATCTTAAAGCAGCTTTTGTTATTAACCGTGTGATTAAAAATACCAAAATTGGTAATGAAATTTTGACAGTAATCGCTGATTATGGGTTACCTGTTTTAGAAACTGTCATTCATCAACGTGTCGCATATGCCAGTACCATTTCTGAAGGACAAACCATTTTCCAAGGTAGTCATCTTGACGCCATTAAAGAAATGAACGATGTAATAAATGAGGTTTTGAGTTTATGATGATTTGATAAAAAATACCTTTGTTCAAATGTTCAAATGTTCAAATGTTCAAATGTTCAAACGAGTAAATGTTCAAACATTAAAATTAACAAATATTAAAATGAGTAAATGATTATGAAAGCAGGTCGTCCTAGCGCCAATGGTAAAGAATTCACCCTTGAGCAATTAACTAACCCAGAGCAAGAGATCAATAAGCGAGTAAATATTGAAATTCCCGTTTCAATGCATTCAGCTTTTAAAGCGTTAGCTGCAAAACGGAATAGTACAATAAAAGATGAATTGCAGAAGTTAATTGAGCTTGAATTAGCCAAAGAAATGTAATTGATAAAATGATGATATGAGTAAATAATCAAAGAATCATTTACTCATAAACTCATTAATTAAAAGCCTTTATGGTTAATAGGTTTAATTAATTATAAAATATATTCACGAAAACCTATTGTTTTTCGTGATTTTGTAAATCAGCGCCAAAGTGGCGCTTTTTTATTCCGTTTGTTTCACGATAAAGCCAAATAAATCTAAATATGATAAGATATGTTAATTATCTTTTATCGTGATTAATTTCATTACTGGATAAGTATAATTATACAATGTATAATTAGGATTGAATGTTTATCAAACGCCAGGTAGGTAAAAAATGCAAGTCACCATGAGAAAATGGGGTAACAGTATTGGGGTTAGAATTCCTGCAGGTATTTTAACCGAGTTAAATTTGAGTGCTGAAAAAAAGGTCGATGTACGAGCCGAAGCAGGGCGGATTATTATTGAACCGATTATAGACTCTCAAGAAACCTTAGAACAATTATTAGGTCAAATCACCCCAAATAATGTGCATAGCGAAATTGATTTTGGTCAGCCTGTCGGTAAGGAATTGCTATGAGTTATATTCCTGAGGTTGGCGATATTATTTGGCTGGAGTTTGATCCCCAAGCAGGACATGAACAAGCAGGTCATCGTCCTGCTGTGGTATTAACGCCCAAAGCTTATAACCAAGCCACAGGGTTACTGATTTGTTGCCCCTTAACCACCAAAATTAAAGGCTATCCATTTGAAGTCACCATTGAAGGTACACCGCAAAATGTTGCCTTATCAGATCAGGTTAAAAGTTTGGATTGGAAAGCACGTAAAGCAAAGCATAAAGGCAGTGTCAGTCAAGCTGAGCTTGAGACAATTAAACAAAAAATTGGGTTGTTGTTAGCTATCTCATAAATTAAGGCAATGACCATAGACAGTAAAAGTTGGTAATAAAAAATGAGTTTAATCGGTTATGCCCGAGTGTCAACTTCTGAAGGGAAACAGTTACTATAGTCAATCCTAAATTATAGTAAGCACCGTTTGCCCTGAGCTTGTCTAAGGGT
>OFDC01001821.1_pt1 | contig 10542 bp, 1 predicted proteins | sample 1520941 | NCBI WGS metagenome assembly OFDC01 (sample SAMEA94258168, study PRJEB24077) | hot springs metagenome | biome: Aquatic biome; feature: Water | place: India | collected 2012-12-06 | depth 5 m | reverse complement strand
GCAGCTTGAGCAGCGCGCCATCGGGTTCGAACACCAGATGCCTGAGCTTCGGCAGGTCATCAGCGACGGGCGCGAACAGGCGCACGTAAAGCCTGCGCGCGGCCTCTATGTCGAAAGGATAGGTATTGACCTGCCCGCCCTCGACCACCGCGATGCTCTCGCGGATCTGTGTCACGAGGCTTTCGAGCTGGCGCGGGGTCGCATCGGCACGCCACACCTTGGCGCTCCCACGCGTGGCGTAGAGCACATAGGCATCGCTATCGAGCGTCACCAGCTTCACATAGGCCTCGCCCTCGCCGAGCACGGCCTGAAGATCGGCAAGGCTGATCGCATCGCCCGCGACCGCGCGGTAGCGGGGATAGGCCGCCAGCCGCCCGAGCACTTCGGCCTGCTGCTGTTCGAGCTGGCCGAGCCGGGTGCGCCGCTCGGCGATCTGGTCGGCAAGGCGGGTGTTCGCGTCGGGCAGGCTTTCAAGCTCGAGCAGCGAGACGCGCTGCTGTTCGATCCCGCGCGCGAGATTGGTGGCGGTGCGGAACAGCTGTGCGGCCTCGTCTGTCCCCTCGGACAGCTCGCGGGCGAGCGCGGCCTGGGTCTGGGCAAGACCCGGCCGCTGGAGCAGCTGGCTGGCGATGAACACATCGGCGGCCGCCTCGGCCCCGCCCACGCCTGTCGTCCGGTCGGTCAGCAGCGCGAAATAGGGCGTCATCACCGAGCGCAGCGAGGGCAGCGGGCGACCATTCGCATCGTCGACGATATCGCGATAGATCGCCAGCGCCTCGCCCTGCCGACCGCTGCGGGCATAGAGCCCGGCCAGCAGCGCGCGCGCGCTGCCCAACGCGGGCGAGCCGGGGTAGATAGTGCCGAGCAAGCCGATCGCCTGCTGGTGGAGCCGCTCGGCCTCGGCGGTTTGCCCGGCGCGTTCGGCGACTTCGGCGAGTTCGCCCAGCACCTGCCCGCGCAGCCACGCGACCGAAACCACCCGGCCATCGCGCACTTCGGCAAAGGCGCGCTCGGCGCTGGCGAGCAGCGGCGGGGCCTCGGCAGCGCGGCCCAGCTGTCGCAGCACTGTCGCCTTGAGGTAGTCGTGCTGGCCATCGAGCAACTGCGCGCGTTCGAGCGGGGTGAGGCTCAGCGAATATTCGCTCGTGATCCGCCCGCTCTCGCTCGCCAGCTGGCCCGCGAGCGCGGCGCCGATGGTGAGCGCGCGGACTTCGTCGGCACCGCCGAATTCGGTCGCCAGCGGCGTATCGAGCAGCGCCAGCGCGCGCGCGGGCTGGCGCTGGTTCAATGCGTCCATTGCTTCGTAGTTGCGCTGCAACCGGGCGAGCAGCGGGCTGGCACCGCTGGCCGGGCGGGCGGCGGCAAACAGCCGGCGCGCCTCGGTGAAGCTGCCGAGATTGGATTGCTGGAGCGCGGTGTTGAGCTGCGCCTCGGCAGCGCCCGGGCCGGAGAGAGCCGCTGCCGAGACGGCGAAGAACTCGGCGGCTTCCGCAAAATCGCCCGCATTGCTGCGGCGATAGGCTTCGACCAGCGCCTGATCGGCGGCGATCGCCTCGGCCTGCTGGCGCGCGAAGGCGGCGGCATCGGTGGTGCTGGTGAGCGGGATCTCGACCGTGCCGGGCACCACGGTGTCGCTCGCCAGCGAGGCGATTCCGAGCTCGAGCGCCTTGGCATAGGCGGTCAGACCTGCGGCGGCATAGGTGCGGCCTGCACGGCTGCCGATCAGCAGGTCGGTCGCAAGGATGCTGCCTGCGTGCTTGCAGTCCAACCGCTCGACCGCGGCAAGGCCGGGGAGCGCCTGCGGAGCCTTGGCGGCATCGCCGAAGCACTCGGCATCGGCCCCGGCAAAGCGCGCCGGGCCGGGCGCCTCGCCGCCCTTGGGCTTCACCACCCACAACGTGCCGACGGGCGCCGCGGCATCGCGGCAGATCACCGAATAGCGCCGGTCGAACAGCCCCGCGCCGGGTTCGGGCGGGAGGATCTGCGCCTCGCACAGCCCGTTCGAGCCGATCGGGAAGGTGTCGCGCAGGGCGATGCTGGTGCCCAGTTCGGTGCGCGCCGCACCGGGCCCGGCGACAAGGCTGGCCCCCAGCCCCGCGGCGGCGGCGAGCGAGAAGGCGGTGCGCAGCATCCTGCGGGAACCTGCGGTCATGTCAGCGCCCTCCTGCAGGCGGTGTCGCCGCATCGTCATCATCCTCGTCCTCGCCATAGAGCGAGCTGTCGCTTCCGCTCGCGACCGGATCGTCGAGCAGCGGGTCCTCGCTGATCAGCGGCGCATCGGGCCGTTCGGGGAAGTCGATCCCGAAGCGTTCGTCCGACTCGCCCGTGACCGGCGGCGGGCTGGTGTCGACAACCACCGGGGGCTCGAAGGAGGTCGGGTTGTTGATGTCGGGCGAGACCGGCGGCGGGTTGATGGTGAAGGTGCCGGGCACGAAGGTGACCGCGTAATTATTGCCCGCCGAGAGCGTGCCCTGACGGATGGCAAAGCTCGCAATCGTCTCGCCCGGATCGCGCACGAGACTGCCGGTGAGCACGTCGCCGTTGACGAGATCGCCCGCGGTGATGCTGAAGGTCAGCAGCGGGTCGGCAAGGCCGAGCGTCTTCGACAGATTGTCCGCCGCCACCGTCAGCGGGCGTGGGGTGATGGTGAGGAGGCCCGGGGTGAAGGCGATCGTGTAGTTGCCCCCCGCGCTGAGGGTGCCGAGCGTGATCGCCGAGGTGCCGACCCCGGCGGTCACCCCAGCCGCTGCGAGTGCCCCGCTCAGCTGGTCGCCATTGACCAGGCCCAGCCCGCCGATGGTGAAAGCGAGCGCGGGGTTGGCATCGCCGTAGACACGCGACAGGTTGCCGGCCGTGATCGTGATCGGCTGCGGGGTGATGGTGAGCAACCCGGCATTGTAGGTCAGCGCGTAATTCGCGCCCGCCGTCAGCGTGCCTTGCGTGATCGCGAAGGTGCCAACGCCGGTCGTGACCCCGGCCACGGTCGTCAGCGCGCCGCTCAGCTGGTCGCCGTTGACGAGGCCCAGCCCGCCCACCGAGAAGGTCAGCGCCGGGTTGGCGTTGCCATAGACGCGCGAGATGCTGTTGGCATCGATGGTGATCGGGCGCGGGGTGACCGTCAGCTGCCCGCCAACGAAGGTCACCGCGTAATTGGCGCTCGCCGCGAGCGAGCCCTGGGTGATGGCGAAACTGCCCACGCCGCTGGTCAGCCCGGCAGTGGTGGCCAGCGCGCCGGTCAACTGGTCGCCGTTGACGAGGCCCAGCCCGCCGACGGTGAAGCCGAGCGCCGGGTTGGCATTGCCATAGATGCGCGACAGGTCGCTCGCGGTGATCGTGATCGGCCGCGGGGTGACGGTGAGGATGCCGGGCGCGAAGGTGAACTGGTAACCTTGCGGGCTCACAAGTGTGCCCAGCGCCACATTGAGCGCATATTGACCGATCGGCGAGGTGCCGTCCGCCGAAGTCAGGAATTGCAGCGCGCCGGTGAAGTCGGCGATGCTGTCGCCAGCGAGGAAGCCCGTGATGCTCGCGGTGAAGGCCGGGTTGGCGCTGCCGTAGAAGCGCGCGATGTCGTCGGCAGTGACGGTCAGCACCGGGGTGATGCGGAAGGCCGCGAAATTGACGCCGGGGTTTAGCGCATCATAGGCCGCCTCGGTCAGCACGTTGTAACGCCGCGCGAAACTGGAGAGGCTGCCAATCTGCGATCCCGTGGGCGTGGCCGCGAAGATGCCGTAATGCCCGCCGCCGATAAGCACCAGCCCGGCATCGCCGTGCAGGTTGATGACCTCGCCGTTCAGCGAGGCAAGGTCGATCGCGCGGCCCGTGCCCGAGGCGGTCAGCACGCCGCTGGCCAGCACCGTGATGTCGCTGCCCGCGGTCGTGCCGAAATGGCGCACGTCGATGTTCCCTGCGGAGATGTTCCCCAGAGTGATCGCGCCGGTCTCGCGCTGGGGGTTGCCGCCGCCGTCGAACACGGTGATCGAGACGCTGCCGCTCCCTGCATCGATCAGCGCACCCGCGCTCATGGTGATCACGGTCGGTTCGGGCTGGGTCTGGAAAGCGGTGAAGAAATTGTTGCCGGCGAGGCTTATGTTGCCGCCAGCAGAGCGCAGTGTGCCATCGAGCAGAACCGAGCGTCCGGCATTGAACGTGATCGATCCGCCGCCGATCAACCCGCGGTCGGTGCCCTCTCCGGTCACCGTGATGTTGTTCCCGGCTTCGGCCAACAGGACATTGCTCGTCCCGCTCGTCCCGTCGCTGCCGATGATCCCGCCATTGGAGGTGATGAAGACCAGATCTTCGGCGGCCGTAAAGAAGGCGTTTTCCGCGATCAGGCTGCCGCCGCGGACGATCACCTGGGAAACAGTATTGCTAAGCCCGCTGCTGAACGGGGCAGTGCGGGCGTTCAGGCCGAAGGTATTGACCCCGCCCGACAGCACCTCGATCGAGAAGCGCCCGGCAAGATCGAAGCCGGAACCGAAGCTGTCGGCGATCACGTCGATCTGCGCCGCGTTGATCTGCGGGGTGCCGTTCTCGACGAGCAGCAGCCGGCTGACCCCGCCCACAGTACTGCCGCTGAAATCGAAGACGGTGGTGAAGATCGGGTTGCCCATCGGGTCCACCCCGATCTGAACCTGCCGCTGCCCAATCGAGCTCGATGCGCTGGATTCAAGCTGGAGCAAGCCCACCTCGACCAGCGATGTGCCCGAAAGCTGGAGCAGCGTGCCGCCCCCAGCGGCCGCGCCGCCGCCGATTTCCGGATTGCTCGACCCTGCCGAAGCGAGCGTGCGCAGCTGGAGATTGCCCGCGTTGATCGTCGAATTGTTCAGCTGCAACGACACCGTGCCCGCCGTCGCATCGCCCATGTTGGCACCGGCGTTCTGCCCCTGGCCCGCGGTCGCCTGCGACAGCAGATCGAACCCGGTCACACTGGACAAGACGCTGGTCACCGTCAGGTCGGTATCGTTCAATTCGGCGGTGATGTTGCCGCCGATGGCATTGCCGCCGATGTTGGCATTGCCGCCCTGCGCGGTGGACGCGACGAGGTTTGCGTCGGTGAGCCCGATGGTCGAGGGGTTGGTGAAGAGCTGGATGTTGCCACCCTGCGCATTGCCGCCCGTGCCCATCGCCAGATCGGCATCGCCCCCGGTCGCACCCGACGAAGCCCGCAGGCTCCCGGCGTCAAGATCGGAATCGCGGATCGAGATGTCGATCGCGCTGCCGCTGGCGTTGCCGCCCGCAAGCGCGCCGCGACCGCCGAGCGCCTGTCCCGCAAGCGTAAGGCCCAGCTGGCCGGTCACCGTGCTGTTCAACAAGTCCAGTTGCAGCAAACCGCCCTGCGCCACACCGCCTTGCTGGGTGCCGATGCCGCCGGTGAGGTCTGAACGCAGCACCAGGCCATCGTCGAAGCCGCCGTTGGTGGAGAAGTTGATCGCCGCATCCTGCGCCTGGAAGAGAACGCCGCCGCCTTCTCCGCCGCCCATGGCATTGCCGCCGATCACGCCGCTCCCGCCGGTGGCAAAGCTGTATTGACCCAGCCGGCTGAAGATATTGAGCGTGCCGGTGATCACCGAGGTTCCGGCGCTGCCGCCAAAGGCATTGCCGCCGTTGCCCAGGCCCACGCCGTCGCCGCCGGTTCCGCCCGCCTCGCCTTCGAGGCTGTCGAGTTCCGCAATCCCGCCATTGCTGACCACGAGGCGCAATGAACCGCCTCCGCCAACGCCGCCTTGGATGCTGACGGCTTGCGGATCGAGGCCTGATCCTCCGGTGCCGTTCACCGAGAGCATGGTTGCGCCCATCGTGACCAACCCGTTGTCAGCCGTGATGGTGGCGCTGCCGCCTGTGCCCGTGCCACCCGTGCCGCCATCGGCAGCCGAGCCGCCACCGATGCCGCGAGCGAACATCAGCAGCTGGTCGGCCGCGCGGGCGGGATCGGCAAGGATGTTGACCGGCAGGATCACCGTCCCGGCATTGTCCGCGGTGATCGCGATCGTTCCGCCACGCCCCGCTCCCCCGATGCCGAGGCCGCCGCGGGTATCCCCGCCGAAACCGTCGACGCTGAAAAAGGCCTGGCGGGCCACCGAATCCGAGGCAAAGCTGGCCGATACGTTGCGCTGCACCGCTATCTGGCTGAAACCGCTCGCCCGCACCCGAACCGTGCCGCCGGTGCCATCGCCGCCCTCGTGGCCGGCCGTTTGCCCACCTCTTCCAATCGCCGCTGCCTGCAGCGCGCCGAGCGTGATCGTGCTGCCGTTGAAGGCTTCGACATAGGCGGTGCCGCCGGTGCCCGACCCGGCGGCGAAGCTGAGGCCGGAATCTCCACCCGACCCGAGCGCATAGGCCGCGGCCTGACCATTGACCGTGATCGAGCCCGGTGCGCCTGCCAGAGTGGTGGCAAAATAGGCGAAGCCCCCGGTGCCGTCGCCGCCCGCCCCGCCGTCACCGGACAAACCGCCCTGGCCGCTCGCTTCGACCACTGCATCGCCATTGATGGTGACGCTGATCCCGTCGCCCTCGATTGCGGCCTCTCCGCCGAGGCCTGCGCCGCCGGTGCCGAAGGCCGAAAACCCGCCATTGCCGTTGGCGGTCGCGGAGAACTGATCGGCGGTCAGCGTCCCGCCAAGGCTGCCGAGCACTGCGGCCGCGCCGCCCGTGCCGGTGCCCGCCGTCTGACCCGATCCGCCGTTTCCGGACGCTTCGAGCGTGACCATCCCGGCGGTTGCGTCGCCCGCGCGCACCGAGAATGCGGCAAATCCGCCCGTCCCCGCGCCGCCATTGCCGGTCTCGATGTCCAAGGTCAGGCCGCCGCCGCCACCGGAGGCATCGGCGCTGGCGAAGACGTCGCCAAAGACCGCAGAGCCGAGCCCGACCGAACCGTTCTGGCCGAGCAAGGCGAGTCCCACCTGAGCGAGTCCGCCAATGGCATCGCCCCCAAGCCCGCCATTGAGTGTGCTTTCGCCCGCGCCGCCGCGGCCGCCGACGGCGCTGGCCGAAACCACCGCGCTTCCGCCGACCGAGATATTGCCGTTGTCCCCGCCTGCGAGCAGGAAAGCACCGCTGGTGAAGGCAGGGTCGGCCTGATTGGGAACGGTGAAATCACCGCCGAAACCGTCGCCGCCGCGCCCGGCCGGGGTGCCCGTCTGGATGAAGGCCGCCCCGCCCTGCCCGCCCATGCCGGTCGCAGACACGGTCGCATCGCCGCCGATCATGAGCGTTGCGGTCTCGTTGAGAGTCCCGTTGGCCTGGAACGCCGCATTGCCGCCGCGCCCGATCCCGCCATTGCCGCCGAAGCCGAAACCGGCATTGCCGCCGAAGCCATCGGCAAAGGCCTGCGCGCTCCCGGCGATATCGATGAGGCCGGTGCGGGCAATCGCGATCGCGATCCCGCCGAGCCCGTTGCCGCCGTTGAGACCGTCTCCGCCCCGCCCGCTGGCATCGGCCGCGTAGGTGCCGCCCATCAGGATCTGCCCGCCGCCGATGGTGGTGGCCGCCGCGCGGCCACCAAGGCCGTTGCCCCCGGTGCCGGAGAGATTGTCGCCCCCGATGCCGAACGCCTCGGCGATGACGTCGCCGGTAATGTCGATCACGCCGAGGCCGTTGACATCGATGATCGCCTGCCCCGCATCGCCGATACCGCCAATTCCGCTGAAATTGGCACTGCCGCCAATGGCATTGGCACGCAGCGTCGCGGTGCTGCCGATGGTGATCGTGCCCGCGCCGTTGAAGATATTGAGGAAAGCATTGCCGCCGAAGGCTTCAGAGGGCGCGGTGGTCGTGGTGTTGAGCGATCCGGTCGCGCTGGCACTCGCGTCGAGCAGCAGCGATCCGCCCAGCGTCACGTTGCCGCCCTGCACCGAGAAGAACTGCGCAAGCCCGCCGCGCGAGGGCGCGCCGGTCAGCGTGCTCGAGAAAATGCCCGATCCGCTCGGCCCCACGCCGCGCGCGCTTGCAGTGGCATCGCCCGCGATCATCAGCGTGCCCCCGGTCGAACCGATCTGCGCCGTCCCGCCCTGCGCCGAGCCGATCACGCCTTGCAGAATCTCGGCCCCGGCGAAGGCATCGGCGAGCACGGCAGCATTGCCGGAAATGGTCATCGTCCCGCCGCCAAAGGCGTCGATGAAGGCGACCCCGCCCTGCGCATTGAGGACGTCGAGCGATTGCAGACCCGATCCGCTGACGCCGTAATCCTGCGCCGAAACCAGCACGTCGCCGGTAATCGTGAAGTTCTGGCCGTTGCTCGCGGTCAGCTCGGCGTTCTGCCGTCCGACCATGATGAGATTGCCCGCGACCGAACTGACCGTGGTGCGGGCGGTGACCTGGGTGCGGTGCGTCCCGATCGCCAGCAGGCTGGAGCTGGCCGCGAAATCCTCGAGGAAAATGTCGGCTTGGGTCGTCGACAGCTCGGAATTGTTGTTGAACACGGCGTTGATGCCGTCGCTGATCGAGCCGCCGTCGACGAAGCGGCCAAACACGTTGTAATTGGCCGAGATAATGATCTCGCCATTGACGATCCCTGCTCTCTGTGCCGGATCAAAGCCGAGATTGCCGCGCAGCAGCATCGAGATCGGATCCTGCGACGCGCGCGCGACCGCGTAGATCAGGTGGTTGTCGCCGGCCGCCCCGGTGCTCGACGGGCCGCCGACGGTGCCGTCAATCGTCACCACCTGGTCCCCCGCAGCAGTGCCGACCGGAACCTGGATGTTGAACAGCCCGTTCGAGAAACTGAGGTTCACCACCTCGCCCGCGACATAGGCGTGGCTGCCGTTGACCCGCGCGATCCCGCGCATTTCGACATCGGCGGCGACCACCGCGAAGTAGGAATTCTCCGCCAGCGCGGAGATCTGCGCGCCGGGGCTGATCAGGATCCGCGCGGTCGATCCGGTCGCACCGACGAGCGAAAGGTTGCCGCCGTTGGCGAAGTCGGCAAAGCTCGCAGGCGAGGTGTCGAGCGTGGTCAGCAACAGGCTTCCGACATCGAACGTCGCGGTGCCGCCGATCAGCAGACCCGTCGGTGAATAGAACGCCACTGTCCCGCCGGTCGTCTGCAGCCCGCTCGCCGGGTCGATGATGCGCGAGATCACGTTGCCGTTGATCACCGCGACATTGTTGTTGGCATCGGGCAGGATGCGGTTGAGCACGGCAAAGTTCTGAAGCTGGCCCGACTGGAATGTCGCCGTGTTGCCGGAAGGCAGGAAGATCAGCGCATTGCCCATGTTGTCGACTGCCGGGGTCCAGTCGATCACCGCGGTCGGCGTGACCACGTCGATCGTGGTCTGGCCCGGCGCGGGGGTATCGATAAAGGCGACCCCGTCAGAGACGTTGCCGCCCGCCTGAATGCCCTGCGCCGCTACCGGAGCGGGGCCGAGGATCAGGCCGAGGGCAAGCGCGGCGCTGCCGCAGCTGGCCAACAGGGAGGTGCGCTTTGCGGTGGCTTGGCTCATCTCAAAATCTCCACGGGAACAGGCGGGCGGTGAGCGAGAACAGGAACCGGACATCGCCCCTTTGCTGGGCAAGATCGGGGGTCAGGAGCGGTACGGCGACGACGAAATCGCTCTGAATCCCGCTGCCCCATGCCATGCGCAGCCCGCCGCCTGCCGACCACAAGCGGTCGGGGTTGGCGCCAGCGCGGCTGGGATCCTCGTTCCAGACGAAGGCGATGTCGGAGAAGAGATAGGGCTGCCATGCCGCAGCCTTTTCGCTCTGCGGGCTCAGCGAGCCGTAGCGCAGTTCGAAGGCATTGAGGATGCCGCTGTCACCCAGCACCGCGCCCGGATCATAGCCGCGCCCGATCGAGAAGGAGCCGGCGGCCAGTTCCTCGAAGGCGGGCAGCGCATCGCCGGTGATCTGCGCCTGGGTGTTGAGCACCAGTGCCAGGGTCGGCACGGGGCGGTATTCGATCCCCGTGTTGAGCCGGAGCAGGAACGGGGTCGGATCGGCCTCGATCCGGCTTGGCGGGGCCATGCCGCCAATGATGCAGGCGAGGAGATTGGGGCGGCAATCGGGGCTCGCCGAAAACATATCGATGCCCTGGCGCAGCTCGGCCCCGTAACGCAGACGCAGACGCGGCTCGAACGGCGAATAGCCGCCCGTGCGCAGTGCCGAGCCCTCGTCCATCAGCTCGCCTGACAGCCGCACATAGGCCATCCGCACCCGGTCGCGCGTCAGGCCGATGCCGTTCAGGGTGACGTCCTGGTCGACATAATCGAACCCGGCATCGGCATAGAGGCTGCTCGCGCGGGTGCGCAGCAACGGATAGCTGGCAAAAGCGCTGGCGAAGATCGTGTCGGATTCCACATTGAACCCGGCGATCCCGGTCGCAGGCTTGGTACCGCTCCAGGTGAACTGGCCGCCAAGGCGCAGCCCCTCGCCGCCGACGCGGAAATCATGGCCGACCTGCACGGTCTGCTGCTCTTCGAAATCAAGCGTGCTGAACACCGCCAGCGAGGTGCGGTCGCCCAATCCGGTGACGTCGTAGATCTCGCCCCGCAGCACCCCGCCGTAGCGGCCGATCGACCGCGAGGCGAGGTTTTGGATGTTGATATC
>OFDC01001820.1_pt1 | contig 10544 bp, 10 predicted proteins | sample 1520941 | NCBI WGS metagenome assembly OFDC01 (sample SAMEA94258168, study PRJEB24077) | hot springs metagenome | biome: Aquatic biome; feature: Water | place: India | collected 2012-12-06 | depth 5 m | reverse complement strand
TCCGGGGCCTCGTGGGTCATCGGGAGACCCCGGATCAAGTCCGGGGCGGGTATCCTGCGGGTCACCGGAGCGCCTCCAGTTTGGCCGGGTCGAAGTCTGGGCCAGGGACGAGTTCGACACCTGCCTTGGACATGCGGACCTCAACGCCGGCGGCGATGAGGGCGGATTTCAGTGCGTCAACGGCGGAGAAGTCTTTGGACGCCATGGCAGCGTCTCGCAGGGTAGCAAGGCGGTTTGCCAACGCAGCAATACCACTCTCATCCTTTCCAGTTCCCGAGCCGGTAAGTTCAAGGACTCCTGCTGCACGACCAACTACGGGCGGCAATGTCCACCCAGACAGTTCTTCAGTGAGCAATCCTAGGATATTCGCGCACGCCTTTAGCTCGGCACGCCCGTAGCCAGTCTTTTCGACTTCCTTTGCAAGTGCATGCAGAACCGTAAGCGCCTTTGGCGTGCTTAGGTCATCCGCAAGCATACCGACTACTTTCTTCGGATCGCCCGCTTCAACACCTGCAACCAACCCGCGCCACTTCCGCAACGTCGCCTCCGCCTGCCGTGCCTTCTCCGCCGTCCAGTCCATTGGGCTGCGGTAATGCGTCATCAGGAAGACGAACCGGATCACCTCGCCCGGGATCCCCTGATCCAGCAGATCCCGCACGGTGAAGAAGTTGCCCAATGATTTGGACATCTTCTTCCCCTCGACCTGCAGCATCTCGTTGTGGAGCCAGAAGTGCGCGAAGTGGCCATGCGGATGGGCACAAGCCGACTGCGCGATCTCGTTCTCATGATGCGGGAACTGCAGGTCCAGGCCCCCGCCGTGGATGTCGAACGACTCCCCCAGCAGTTCATGCGCCATGGCCGAGCATTCGATGTGCCAGCCCGGCCGCCCCTTGCCCCAGGGCGAGGCCCAACCCGGCTCCTGACCCGAGGACGGCTTCCACAGCACGAAATCCATCGGGTCTTCCTTGAAAGGTGCGACCTCGACCCGCGCGCCCGCGATCATGTCGTCCACCGACCGGCCCGACAGCTTGCCATAGTCCTTGTAGCTGCGGACGCGGAACAGGACGTGGCCCTCCACCGCATAGGCGTGGCCCGACGCAATCAGCCCCTCGGTCATCGCGATCATCTGGCCGATGAATTCCGTCGCGCGCGGCTCATGGTTCGGGCGGAGCGCCCCCAGCGCGTCCATGTCGGCGTGATACCAGGCGATCGTCTCCTCGGTCCGCTGATGGATCAGCTCTTCCAGCGTCCCCGGAAGGCCCGCCTTCTGCCGCCGCAGGGCCTCGGCGTTGATCTTGTCGTCAACGTCGGTGAAGTTGCGGACATAGGTCACGTGTCTCTCGCCATAGACATGCCGCAGCAGGCGATAAAGCGTGTCGAACACCACCACCGGCCGGGCGTTGCCCAGATGCGCGCGGTCATAGACCGTGGGGCCGCAGACATACATCCGCACATTGTCCGGGTTCAGGGGGATGAACTCCTCCTTCTTCCGGGTCTTCGAATTCGTCAGGCGGATCGTCACCATGTCAGTCGTCCCTAAACGCGGGCTTCCCGCGCGGGGTGGCTGTTCAATCCGGAAGGGAATGACGAAGCGCCCGCGCGACCGAAGTCAGCGGGTAATGCAGCAGATGCGGATGTTGCGCAACGTCGTCATGGGCGCGAGACATACATCGGATGTCGCGCCGCTGCCAAGGGAATTCCGCCGGACCGGCCGGGTGCCAATGTCCCCGGGCTGCGCTCAGTTGCCCTGACGGCTGAATTCGCCCCGGTTGTCGGGGCCAAGCGCCAGCCAACCCGCCACCGTGGCCGCGACATGGTTCGAGATCATCGACTTCTGCGTGATGCCCTTGCGCCGCGCCTCGCGCATCCGCGCGCCCGACCAGGCCGGCGTTTCGGCGCGGATCACGGTCGGGGGAACCAGCACCTCACCGGTGCGGGCATCGGTGACCTGGGCGATGAAGTCGACGTTGTGAACGCCCCAGTCGGAATTCGACAGCTCTGCCTCATAGGTCAGGGCGTGGAACCGGGTCACGGTGATGCTGATGATGACAGGGCGCGATCCGCGCAGGCCTTGCGCGCCGCGCAGGACGGCGGCCTGCATGATGGTGCCGACCTGCGTATGGCGGTCGCCAAGCGGGTCTTCGCGCCAGACGATATCGGCACTGGGCAGCAGCGCCTTCGCCTCGGACACGGTCAGGCTGCGGGGCACGTCGACCTGCACTTCCGCCAGCCGCCAGCCGCGCGACACTTCGGGCGAGAGGCGGTCATATTCGGTCTTGAAGGTGCCCCCGCCGACGCAGGCGGACAGGATCAGGCTGGACAGTCCAACAAGGGCGGTGCGACGGGTCAAGGTCATGGCAAGTCTCTCCGGTCGGGTGTCACATTTCTTTCACGCTACGCTTAAGAAACAGTAATGGCTGAAAAAAGGGCAATGTTTGGCGCAATGCGGTCAATTATTGCCCATGCAAGCAAGTCAGATTAGGGCTCGGGTCGACAGAACAGGGGTGGACATGGACCACGAAGACTTGCGGCACTGGTCGAAACGCGCGGCGGACTGGGCGGCGGACTATCACGCTACCTTGCGCGACCGCCCGGTGCGCGCGCCGCTGGTGCCGGGTGCTGTGGCCCGCCAGCTGCCGCCGGGGCCGCCGGAAAACCCCGAGGCGCTTGAGGCGATCTGGGCGGATTTCGAACGGATCGTGCCGCCGGGCATGACGCATTGGCAGCACCCGCGCTTTTTCGCCTATTTCCCGGCAAATGCCGCCCCGGCAAGCATGCTGGCCGAACAGCTGGTCAACGCGATGGCCTGCAACGCCTTGATCTGGCAGACCTCTCCCGCCGCGACCGAGGTCGAGCAGGTCATGGTCGACTGGCTGCGGCAGGCGGTGGGCCTGCCCGAAGGGTTCGTGGGGACGATCCACGATTCGGCGACGAATGCGACGCTGTCGGCGGTCCTGACGATGCGGGAAAGGGCGCTTGGCTGGCGCGGGCTGGAAGACGGGTTGTCGGGGGGCCCCGTCCTGCGGTTCTACGCCAGTGCCGAGACGCATTCGAGCGTGGACAAGGCGATTCGCGTGGCGGGGGTCGGGCAGCGGAACCTGGTGAAGGTGCCGACCGACGACACCCGTGCGATGACCGGGGACGCCCTGCGCGCGGCGATCCGGGCGGACCGGGCGGCGGGCCTTCTGCCAGCGGGCGTGATCCTCTGTGCCGGGGGCACAAGTGTCGGCGCGTTTGACCGGATCGCGGACTGTCTGGCCGTCTGCCGGGAAGAGGCCCTGCCCTCCCACGTCGATGCGGCATGGGCGGGGTCGGCGATGATCTGCCCGGAATTCAGGGGCTTTTGGGCGGGTGTTGAAGCCGCCGACAGCATCGTCTTCAACCCGCACAAATGGCTTGGCGCGCAGTTCGACTGCTCGGTGCAGTTCCTGCGCGACCCCGGAGCGCAGGTCCGCACCCTTGGCTTGCGGCCGACCTACCTGGAAACGGCGGGGCGGGAGGAGATCGTCAACTTCAACGAATGGACCGTGCCCCTCGGCCGCCGCTTCCGGGCGCTGAAGCTGTGGTTCGTGCTGCGGGCCTACGGGCTTGACGGCCTGCGCACCCGCATTCGCAACCATGTCGCCTGGGCACAGGCCGCGCGCGATGCGCTTGCCGCCCTGCCCGGCGTACAGATCGTGACGGAACCGCGGCTCTCCCTCTTCTCCTTCGCGCTTCTGGACGACGCGGCGACCGAGGCTCTGCTCACGCGGATCAATGACGACGGGCGCATCTACCTGACCCAGACCCGGGTCGACGGGCGCTTTGCGATCCGGGTGCAGGTCGGATCGTTTGACTGTCGCGAAGAAGATGTCATGTTGATCCCAAAGACTGTTCAAGAAATGCTTGCATGATGGTTCTTCGGTCCCTTGTCCTGGCTTTATGCCTTTCCGCGCCTGCATGGGCCCAGACGCTTCCCGAGCCCCTGAGCGATACCGTCTCGGACTTCGCCGAGGTATTGGATGAAACCGAAGAGGGTCTCATCTCGCGGCTTCTGGCGGACATGCGGGCCGAAACGGGCGTCCAGATGGTCGTCGTCACCCTGTCCGGGCTTGCGGCGAACGGCGGCACTGGCCAGGGGATCGAGGCCTATGGCAAGGCGCTCTTCAACGCCTGGGGCGTGGGTGGGGCGGACCGCAACGATGGCATACTCCTCATCCTCGACACCGAAGCGCGCGAGGCGCGGATTGCGCTGGGGGCCGGGTATGATCCGGTCTATGACGGCCGCGCGGCACGCGTCCTGTCTACCGCCGTGCTGCCATCCTTGCGCGAAGGCCGGATCGCCGAGGGGATCGAGGCTGGCGTCGTCTCGGCCCGGGACCGGCTGATCGCGCCTTTCCTTGCGGGCCAACCGGTCAGCGTGACGGATGGCTTCCCCGAGGAAACCGGCAGCGGCCTCCCCGCCCTGGCGGGGTTTGCCGCTGTCGCAGGCATCGCCGGGTTCGGCATCTGGCGCAAGCGCGTGGTGGGGCGCACCTGCCCGAACTGCGGCGCGCGCACGCTGGAACGCACGAACGAGATCATCGAACGCCCCACCCGCCGGGAAACCGGCACCGGAATGCAGCACCTGACCTGTTCGGCCTGCGGCTTTACCGACCGGAAATCCTACCCGATCAGCTATTCCAGCGCCGAGGCCCGCCGCGACCGGACCGACAGCGGCAAGGGCGGCGGGGGTGGCGGCAGCGGCGGCTACGGTGGCGGCCGGTCATCAGGCGGGGGAGCAACGGGAAAATGGTAATTCGAACAGCGCTTTGTGCGGCTTTGCTGATGTTCCCGACCCTGGCCCAGGCGCAAAGCCCGCAGGACAGGATGTTCCCCCGCGGCGACCTTTGCTATGTGCGCAGCTACGGCGCACTGCATCTGTCTCAGCACCCCGACCAGCGCGTGACGCGCTTTGCGATCACTCCCGACTTCGTCACCGCCGCGCCGCAACTGGCCGTTGAGCTGCGGCTTGACCTGCGCGGCGCGAACGGCGGCGCTTTCGCAGCCTATGCGGTCTGCGAGAACGAGGGCGATGTGCTCTATTGCGCGATGGAGGGCGATGCGGGCGGGTTCCAGATCAGTCCGGCCCGCAACCGGGCGATTCTGGTCGAGGTCAGCAGCCTCGGCATGACGTTCGAGAACGAAGGCGGGTTCACGACGCTGGAGCGCGACCGGGGCGATGACCGCAGCTTTCTGCTGCGCCCGGCGGCCTGCCGCTGAAAGGTGCGGCGCGGGCTAAGCCGCACCGCACGAGGGCTGGGGTCAGAACCTCATGCCGACTTTGGCTTTCACCGTGGTCGCGTCGAAATCGGTGGTGGTGCCATCGAAATCGCTGAAGTCGTGCTGGGTCACCTCGCCACCGACGGTCCAGCGGTCGCTGACGGCATAGTCGAAGCCCACACCGTAGACAAAGCCCGTATCGCTCAGGTCCGTGCCGCCGACCGAGGCGTTGGCCTGCGCTGCACCCAGCGAGCCGTAGACCAGGCTGTTGCCGATCTCGCGGCCCGCCTGCAGTTTCAGCGCCCAGACATCGCTCAGCTCGTCACCGGCAGCCGCCCCAAGCCCGATATTGGTCGCGTCGTAGGACAGTTCGGTCCCGGCCACCCAGTTGCCCAGGTCCCAGCGGTAGCCCGCATGGACGCCGCCGAACCAGTCGTCGCCATCAAGGCCCGCGCCGTTCGAATCCACGTCACCGTAGCCCAGCTGCGCACCGACATAGGCGCCGGACCAGTCCAGGCCGGGGGCCACGTAGGCGGTTTCGACAGGGGCGATGACCGGCTCTTCGGCCACGACAGTCGGCCCGCCAGCGAAAGCGGGCGCGGTCAGGGCGGCGGTAGCCACCAGTGCTGCGATAGTTTTCATTTCTGTCTCCTTGTTCTCGCCGCGGCGCTCCACACGGCACACCGTGACATGGAAACAGGGAATGGGGAGATAAGTTCCCCGGGACAATGCCACCTCACGCGTGCTTGATGCGGCGTGACGGACCCCGGCGAAAGCTGGCCGAGGCACCGCGCACTTATGGGCCACTGGCCGCCGGTTTTCGCCGTTTCGCGACGTCACGCCCGATCGGCAAGCTCCAGCCATTCGGATTCCGCGGCATCCAGCGCGGTCTGCCTCTCGGTCAGCGCCTCGGTCGCCTTGCGGAACTTGACCGGCTCGCGGCTGAAAAGATCGGGGTCGGCCAACAGCGTGTGCAGCTTGGCGATCTCTGACTCCAGCCGGGCGATCAGGTCGGGCAGATCGTCCAGCCGCTTGCGCTCGGTAAAGCTGAGGCCGCCGCTCTTCGCCGCAGGATCGGATTTGGCAGCGACGGCGGCGGGTTTCGCAGCCGGTCGCGCCACCGTGTCGGCCGGATCGGGCCGTTGCGCGACATAGTCCGACCAGCCGCCCGGATAGGCCTCGGCCCTGCCCTCGCCCGTAATCGCCACGGTCGCGGTCGCCACCCGGTCGATGAAATCGCGGTCGTGGCTGACCAGCAGCACCGTCCCGTCATAGTCGCCCAGGATGTCCTGCAACAGGTCCAGGGTTTCCACGTCCAGATCGTTCGTCGGTTCGTCCAGGATCAACAGGTTCGACGGCTGCGCCATCAGCTTGGCGAGCAACAGCCGCGCGCGTTCGCCGCCCGACAGGCTGCGCACCGGGGCCCTGGCCTGCGCTTCGTCAAACAGGAAGTCCTTCAGGTAAGCCACCACATGCTTCGGCGTGCCGCGCACCATCACCTGGTCCGAGGCACCGGACACCCGCATCAGGGGATCGACCGTCAGGTTGTCCCAAAGGCTCGCCTCCAGGTCGAGCCGCGTGCGGGTCTGGTCGAAGACCGCGATCTCCAGGTTGGTGCCCAGGGTGACTGTCCCCGCATCAGGTTGAACTTCGCCCGTCAACATCTTGAGAAGCGTGGTCTTTCCAACGCCATTCGGCCCGACGAAGGCCACCCGGTCCCCGCGCAGGACCCGCAGGTCGAACCCCTTGACGATCACCTTGTCGCCATAGGCCTTGGTCAGGCCCTTGGCCTCGATCACCCGTTTGCCCGAGGTCGGCCCGCTGTCCAAGGCAAAGGCCGCCGTCCCCTGCCGCCGGATCTGCGCCTTCCGTTCCGCCCGCAGCGCCTGCAGTGCCCGCACCCGGCCCTGGTTACGCTTGCGTCGGGCGCTGATGCCTTCCACGGCCCATTTCGCCTCGTGCTTGATCTTGCGGTCGAGCTTGTGGCGCGCCTCGTCTTCCTCGGCCCAGACCGTCTCGCGCCACTCTTCAAAGCCCTCGAACCCCGCATCCCGCCTGCGCACCTCGCCCCGGTCGATCCAGAGCGTGGCTTTGGACAGCGCCCGCAGAAAGGCCCGGTCGTGGCTGATGAGGACAAAGGCCGCGCGGGTGTCGCGCAATTCGGCCTCCAGCCATTCGATGGCCTGGATGTCCAGATGGTTCGTCGGTTCGTCCAAAAGCATCAGTTCCGGCGCCTCGGCCAGCAACTTCGCCAGGGCGGCGCGGCGGCGTTCGCCCCCCGAGGCGGTGGCAACAGGCGTCAGGGGGTTGAACTTCAGCCCCTCGGCCACGACGGCCAGCCGGTAGTCCTGACCCTCGGGCAGGTTCGAGGCCGCGAAATCGCCAAGGGTGGTGAACCGCGACAGGTCCGGCTCCTGCTCCATATAGCCCACCGTCACGCCAGGCGGGACCACGCGGGTGCCCCGGTCGGCCTCGACCAGCCCCGCCATCACCTTCATCAGCGTGGATTTCCCCGACCCGTTTCGGCCGACCAGCGCGATGCGGTCACCGGGCTGGACGGTCAGGGACAGGTCGTCGAAGACCGGGTTGCCGCCGAAGGTCAGCGAGATGCCGGAAAGCTGAAGCAGGGGTGCGCGTGCCATGGGCGCGAGGTAGAGGGGGATTTGACCGGCGTCAACGTCTGGCCCGCGCGCGTCTGGCAGGATCGCGGCAAAGGAGAGACGCATGGCACCCCCACTGGCCCCGCTTGACGGCATCCTGATCCTGGACCTGACCCATGTGCTGGCGGGCCCGTTCTGCACGCAAAGCCTGCAGGACCTCGGCGCGCGGGTGATCAAGGTGGAACGGCCAGGGACCGGGGACGATACCCGCGCCTTTCCGCCATTTGTGGACGGTGAAAGCGCCTATTTCGCCACGCTGAACGCCGGGAAACAGTCCATCGCACTGGACCTGAAGGCGCCAGAGGACCGCGCGCTCTTCGACCGGCTGCTGGGGAAAGCCGACGTGCTGGCGGAAAACTACCGTCCCGGAGTGATGGCGCGCCTCGGCTACGGCTGGGACAGTCTGCACGCCCGCCACCCGCGCCTGATCTACGCCGCCGTCTCGGGCTTTGGCCAGACCGGGCCGGATGCCTTGAAGCCCGCCTATGACATGGTGGTCCAGGCCCGCGGCGGGGTGATGTCGATCACCGGAGAGTCCGGCGGCCCCCCGGTCCGGGTCGGGGCCTCGATCGGTGACATCGTCGCGGGGATGTACCTGGCGCAAGGGGTGCTCGCGGCGCTTTTCCAGCGGACCCGGACCGGCGAAGGGGCCTACATCGACGTGGCGATGCTCGATGCCCAGCTTGCGATCCAGGAACACGCGCTCGCCATCGCCTCGGCCACCGGCACGGCCCCCGGCCCGACGGGCGCACGCCACCCCACCATCACCCCCTTCGCCACCTTCCGCGCCGCGGACGGCTTTGTCGTCATCGCCGCCGGGAATGACGCGATGTTCGGCAGGCTGTGTCAGACCCTTGGCCTGACGATCGCCACCGACCCGCGCTTTGCCACCAACGCCGCCCGCTGCGAGAACCACGCGCTCCTGAAACGGCTGATCGAGACGGTCACTCTTGCGCAACCGGTGGCGCATTGGCTGGAGGTTCTGGACAAGGCGGGCCTGCCAACCGCGCGGGTGCAGGACATGGTCGAGGTACTTCAGGACCCCCAGCTGCGCGCCCGGAACATGATCCTTCCCGTAGCGCCGCACCCCGGGGGACCGGCTTTCACCGCACCGGGCAACCCGATCAAGATGTCCACCCTGCCCGACCAGTCGACCCTGCCCCCTGCCCCACGGCTGGACGGCGACCGGGCGGCGATCCTCGCCTGGCTGGACAAGGCTTAGGCCGCCACAGCCCCCCGTGCCCCGCGCATCGGGATCAGGAACAGGGCGAGGAATACCAGGTTCGGCAGCACATTCAGCGTCGCCCCCGCTGCGACCGACCCCGCACTGTCGACCACGAACCAGGTCAGCAGCGAGGTCCGGATGATCGCCCGCACCTCCCCAGGCATCCGCGCAAGGGGCTCTCCGGCCAGGTGCCAGATCATCAGCCCCCAGCCGACCAGAACCCCGCCGCTGATGGCCATGCCCAGCCGCGTCTCGGGGGCTGCAAGCGTTTCGGTCCCGTCGACAGGCCAGACAAGAAGGTCGGTCAAGAGCCGCACGGGCAGGTTCAACGCCGGAACGGCGGCCAGCGCGAGTGCCAGCCCGGTCACCACGGTCACGCCCGCCGCAAAGCGCAGGCCTTTCTGTTCGGATGTCATCGATCGTCTCCCCTCTTGCTGATGCGCCAAGAAAAGCGCGTTCGGGGAAGCGGACCAATTCCCTGCAAGGTAAGTGTCTTGCACCCGCCGCTGCGCTAGACTTGCCGCGAGGAGATGCCAATGCACGACTTCCCCACTGCACTGCGCCACTGGCGGCGAACCCGACGGCTTAGCCAACTGGACCTGGCAGTCGAGGCCGAGGTGTCGCCCCGCCACCTTGCGTTCCTCGAGACCGGCCGCTCGCGCCCCTCGCGCGGGATGGTCCTGCGGCTGGCCGAGGTGATGGGCCTGCCGCGGGGCGACCAGAACGGCCTCCTGACCGCCGCCGGTTTCGCGCCGCAGTTCCCGACCCTGCCGCTGGCCGCCGAGGAAATGGCCCAGGTCCGCGCCGCGATGGGCTGGATGATCGACCGCCATGCCCCCTACCCCGCGCTGATCCTTGATCGGCTCTGGCGGATCGTGGCGCTGAACCCGCCCGCCGCGCGGCTGTTCGGCCCGGCGGGGTTTGCCGAGGGCGTCAGCCTTCTGGACGCGATGTCGGACCTGTCCGTCTTTGCCGCACTGATCGAAAACTGGGTCGAGGTCGGCCACCATACCGCGCTGCGCCTGGAGGCGGAAAGCGCCCGGGCCGGCGGGATTGCGGCGCTTGACCGCGCAGTGGCGGCGCTGATGGCGGACCCGGACATCGCCGCCCACCAACCCCGCGCCATGGGCCGGGCGATCCTGCCCACGGTCTACCGGATGGGGGACCGGCGGCTGGCGATGTTCTCGACCTACGCCCAGTTCGGCGCGGCCGAGGAGGTGGCGCTGTCGGACATGAAGATCGAACTGATGTTCCCGGCCGATCCGCAGGCAGAGGCGGTCTTTGCCAGCCTGGCCGCAGGCTAAGCGGGTTGGGACGGCTATCAGATTGAGCGCCTTTCGGCGCGAAGACCTTTTGTCTCGCGGTTTTGCGTGAAGGACGCAAAACCGCTCGGACGTGCTCCGCAGGGGATATTTGGG
>OFDC01001819.1_pt1 | contig 10546 bp, 12 predicted proteins | sample 1520941 | NCBI WGS metagenome assembly OFDC01 (sample SAMEA94258168, study PRJEB24077) | hot springs metagenome | biome: Aquatic biome; feature: Water | place: India | collected 2012-12-06 | depth 5 m | reverse complement strand
TAGCCTGCTCCCGATCTGGGCGGGGCGTATAACCTATATGGTTCGTTTTGTCAAGGGTGGTGTTTGACAGGCGGCGTTGCTGGCCCACCCCCGACCCCTCCCGCAAGCGGGAGGGGGGCGAGAGCAATGCTCGTTCCGCTTATGGAAAGGCGACTGGCGCGGTGCGACGAGCGCGCGCCGGTTGCAGATGAAACAATCCTACTCCGCTGGGGGTTCACCCCGGCGCGCGGGCAGGCTAGAGCGGGCGGACATGGGAACACTTGCCGCCACCGAGGCCGCCCTTGTCGAAGGGATCGATGCCGCACAAATGCTCGCAAACGTCGAGCAATGGTGTGCGATCAACACCGGCACGCGTAACATCGCGGGGCTTGCCGAGCAGGCCGCGTTGCTGGCTGCTGCGTTTGCAGCGCTGCCCGGCGATGTCCGGCTTGTGCAACCTGCCGCGGTTGAAGCCATTGCCGCCGATGGCCGCGCGGTGCAGATCGAGCATGGCGCGCATATGGTGCTCAGCGTCCGGCCCGACGCGCCGCGCCGCTATCTGCTCACGGGCCACATGGACACCGTTTACCCGGCGGATCATCCGTTCCAGACGCTGACGTGGCTTGATCCGGAGACGCTCGGCGGACCGGGCACGGCGGACATGAAAGGCGGCATCGCGGTGATCCTCGCCGCGCTCAAGGCCTTCGAGACAAGCCCGCAGTCAGCCGGTGTCGGCTATGACGTGATGATCAATTCGGACGAGGAGACCGGCAGCCTCGCCTCTGCGCCGCTGATCGCCGAACTGGCGCGCGGCAAGGCGGCGGCGCTGACTTATGAGCCCTCTGCCCTGCCCGACGGCACGCTGGCGGGCGCACGCGGCGGCAGCGGAAACTACAGCGCCATCGTGACCGGCCGCTCGGCCCACGCGGGGCGCAATCCGCAGGACGGGCGCAACGCGCTGGTCGCTGCCGCCGATCTCGCGCTCGGGCTCAAGGCGCTTTCGGGCGATGGCCTCGCCATCAATCCCGCGCGCATCGATGGCGGTTCGGCCAACAATGTCGTGCCCGATCATGCCGTGCTGCGCTTCAATATCCGCCCGCGCGGCGAGGAGGATGCCGCGCGCTTCGCGGCCGCCATCGGACCGCTGCTGCGCGAGGTGGAACTGGCACACGAAGTGCGCATCCATCTGCATGGCGGGATCAGCCGTCCGCCCAAGCCGCTCACGCCCGAGGCGGAACAGCTCTTCGAACTGGTGCGCAGCTGCGGCGCGGCGCTGGGCCAATCGATCCGCTGGCAAAGCTCCGGCGGGGTGTGTGACGGCAACAACATCGCCGCGCTCGGCGTGCCCGTCGTCGACACCATGGGCGTGCGCGGAGGGGCGATTCACTCGCCGCAGGAATACATGATCGTGCCGTCGCTGGCCGAGCGCGCCGCACTCTCGGCGCTTGTGCTGCACCGGCTTTCCGGAGGGGAATAAGAAGCGTGACCCATGTCATCCGCGCGGCCCGCGCCGCGGATCTCGATCACCTGTACGAGATGGCCAAGCTGACCGGCGGCGGCTTCACCAACCTGCCGCCCGACCGCCGCGCGCTCACCGCGAAGCTGGAGCGGGCCGCGGCTGCTTTCGCCAACACCGAGGAAGGCGATCCGGAAACCCAGCGCGATGAGCTGTTCGTCCTCATCCTAGAGGACCTGGCCACCCGCGAAGTGCGCGGCACCTGCCAGATCTTCACCCGCGTCGGGCAGACCTGGCCGTTCTATTCCTACCGCATGGCGACGCTGACCCAGCATTCCAAGGAACTGGGTCGCACCTTCCGCGCCGAGATGCTGAACCTCGTGACCGACCTTGAAGGATCGAGTGAAGTCGGCGGCCTTTTCCTCCATCCGAACGAGCGCGCGGGCGGGCTCGGCATGCTGCTGGCGCGCAGCCGCTATCTGTTCATCGCGATGCACCGCAAGCGCTTTGCCGACCGCATTCTGGCGGAACTGCGCGGCGTGATCGACGAGCGCGGCGGATCGCCGTTCTGGGACGGCGTGGCGGGCCGCTTCTTCGGGATGAACTTCCAGGAGGCCGACTATTTCAACGCGATCAACGGCAACCAGTTCATCGCCGATCTGATGCCCAAGCATCCGGTCTATATCGCCATGCTGCCCGAAACCGCGCGCTCCGCCATCGGCCTGCCGCATCCCAGCGGCCGCGCGGCGATGCGCATGCTGGAGACGGAAGGCTTTGCTTCGGAAGGCTATTTCGACATCTTCGACGGCGGCCCGACGATGACCGCGCGGACGGACAAGGTGCACTCGATCGCCTCGGCCAAGATGGTGCCGGTGAAGGATGTGCGCGCGCCGGATGAAACCGCCAGCCGCGCGCTCGTCGCGACCGGCCGCCTCGCCGATTTCCGCTGCACCTTTGCCCGCATCATGGCGGATGGAGAGGGCGTGGCGCTCGATCCCGATGCCGCGCAGGCGCTGGGCGTCGGCGCGGGCGATACCGTGTGGCACGTGGCGCGCTGAAGGATAGGACATGAGCACTCTGGTCGAGATCAACTTCGACGGCCTTGTCGGGCCGAGCCACAACTATGCGGGGCTCAGCCTTGGCAACCTCGCCTCCGCCAAGCATGGCGGCGATGCGTCCTACCCGCGCGCGGCGGCGCTGCAGGGCGTGGCCAAGATGCGCCACAACATGGGCCTTGGCCTGGCGCAAGGGCTGCTCTGCCCGCTGCCGCGCCCCAACCATGGCTTTCTGAACGCACTGGCCATCAGCGAGCCTTCGGACGAAGCCGAGCGCCGGTTGCGAGCCGCAGCCTGGTCCGCAAGTTCGATGTGGACGGCCAATGCGGCCACCGTCTCCCCTGCCCCGGACACGGCGGACGGGCGCTGCCACCTGACGGCGGCAAATCTCGTCACCATGCCGCACCGTTCGCAGGAATGGCCCGATACCGTGCGCCAGTTGCGTGTGGCTTTTGCCGATGCCGCCCATTTCGCGGTTCACGACGCGGTCCCCGCCTGCTTCGGCGATGAAGGCGCGGCGAACCATATGCGGATGGGGACCAGCCACGCCGCGGCGGGGCTGGAGATCTTCGTCTACGGGCGCCCCGGCGGCGCTTTCCCGGCGCGGCAGCACGAACAGGCGAGCCGGGCGGTGGCGCGGCTGCACGGACTCGACCCGGCGCGCTGCCTGTTTGTCGAGCAGTCGCCCGATGCCATCGCGGCGGGGGCGTTCCACAACGACGTGGTGGCGGTGGCCAACGAGCGTGTGCTGTTCACGCATGAGCAGGCCTTCGCCGATCCTGAGGGCACCTACGCCGCGATCCGCGAGCGCCTGCCCGAGGCGGAGATCGTGATCGTGCCGGCCAGCGCGGTCAGCCTTGCCGACGCCATCGCCAGCTATCTGTTCAACGCCCAGCTACTCACCCTTCCGGGCGGAGAGATGGGACTCGTCATCCCGCTCGAGGCCTGGGAACATCCGCGGGTGCGGGCGTGGCTCGACGGAATGCTTGCCTCGAACGGCCCGATCCGCCGCGTGCTGCCGGTCGACGTGCGGCAGTCGATGGCCAACGGCGGCGGTCCGGCCTGCCTGCGCCTGCGCGTTGTCGCCGATCCTGCCACTGTCGATCCGCGCTTCCTCCTGACGGAAGCGCGCGCGGACATGCTGGAAACGCTGATTGCCAAGGCGTGGCCCGAGCAGATCGACCCGACCGATCTTGGCAGCGACTCGCTGGCTTCCAGCGTGATTGCCGCGCGCGCCGCGCTGCTCGAAGCACTCGGACTTTCCGAACTGGCCTGAAACGGTACGGCCCCTTTCTCGGAGGTTAAGCCTCGCTTTACCATGGCATGTCGCCGTGCTTTACAAGCGCTCGGCTAAACCATGTGTGCGGCCCTCGTGATTGCTGATCTGGCACGAAGGTTGCGGAGGAGGTTCGGTGATGCAGAAAAAGCCTTCCCTGCTACGCAAGACCGGCCGCCTGTTCGTGATCAAGAACCGGTTCGAGGCGAGCGCGATCATCTACGCGCTGGCGCTGGGTTCGGCGGAGCGCGGGCAAATTTATCTGTCGCAGTATCCGGGCTTCGGCGGCAAGCTGCTGTTCCTCGCCAGCTGCCTCGCGGTGTTCATGGCCGGCGCCAAGATCATGGACGCGATGAAGTATGAGCGCGAGGCGAAGGCGGCGCCGGTTCCGGTCGAGGCGGAGCACCACGGGTAGCCCACCCCGCTGCGACTAGCTTCCCCTTCGACAAGCTCAGGGTCACCAAGTCTCGCGGCCCTCCCGCAAGCGGGAGGGCAAAAAACGGCTCCGAAAAGCACGACGCATCTCCCCTCCCGCTCATCCTGAGCTTGTCGAAGGGGGGAGGGGCTGGGGGCGGGCTTTCGCAGCGTATGAATTGAGTGGAGGCGTTTCTGTTGCCCGGTACGCCTCCGAACCGCTGAATTCCCTTCTGTTGCCCGGTGGGTTCAACCGCGCTTTAGCTTTGTAAGATCAGGCCGTCAGGCCGTCAGATTACGCCGCGAGAGCGAGTGCTTCGTTGTCGTTGGCACTTGTGGGTTTTGAGCCTTTAACGGGTTACTCAGCCCGGACGAAAGCACCGCTTTTCAACACACGTCGATCCTAGTTCGGCCCCATCAACACCTCTGCGACAACAGAGCCCGGCCCTACGCCCGATGAGCATAGGCCGGTGGTGATGGTGGAGCCGCCGGGTACCGCCCCCGGGTCCGCTGCGCCTATTGCACGACACACTTTATCGTCATAGCCGGTCGAAACCGGCAAGTCCGATATAGGCACGGCGCGGGGGGAATGGAAGGGGCCAGCGTGTAGACTGGCCCCTTCCGTCCGATCTCAGCCCTTCTTCAGCGCATCGCGGATTTCGGTGAGGAGATCGACCTCGCTCGGACCAGCCGGAGCGGCGGGCGCTTCGGGCGCCTTGGGCATCATCTTGTTGGCCGCGCGCACGAGCTGGAAGATCACGAAGGCCATCAGCAGGAAGCTGATCACGGCGGTGACGAAAGCGCCGTAGCCGAGCATCGGCACGCCTGCCGCCTTCAGCGCCGCATAGTCCGTGAGCGAGCCCTTGTAGCTATCGGGCACCGCGCCCAAGATCATGAACTTGTTGGTGAAATCGACCCCGCCCGAGACAACCCCGATTACCGGCATGATCATGTCTTCGGTCAGCGAGGTGACGATCTTGCCGAAAGCGGCGCCGATGATCACGCCGACCGCCAGATCCAGCACGTTGCCGCGCGCAACGAAGTCCCGGAACTCTCCCATCATGCCCATGCTTGTTTCTCCATTAAGCATTTACACCCAAGTGCTTCGTGCCATTCGCAACCCTTTGTAACAAGTGGTCGGTTGCACCGAAGCGGGCCAGCCCTTGAACGGTCATGGCAAGGCGCTACATCTGAGCGCGATCCATCCCGCGGCGCCGCTGGCGGGGATCTAGAGGGAACATTTTCGATGGCCGCTTCGCTGCTTGCCCGCTTTTCCCGTTTCGCTTTCGCTGCGGTTGCCGCCGCAGGCCTTGCCGGATGCGGGGTCAATGCGATCCCGACCGCCGAAGAAGCCGCCAAGGCCAAGTGGGCCGAAGTGCAGAACCAGTACCAGCGCCGCTCCGACCTGATCCCCAACCTCGTCGCGACGGTGAAGGGCGCCGCGAATTTCGAGCAGGGCACGCTGGTCAAGGTGACCGAAGCGCGCGCCAAGGCGACGAGCATCCAGATTTCGGGCGAAGACCTCAGCGATCCCGACAAGATGGCCAAGTTCCAGGCCGCGCAGGAGCAGCTTTCCAGCGGCCTCGGGCGCCTGCTGGTCGCGGCTGAGGCGTATCCGGAGCTCAAGGCCAACGACAATTTCAAGACGCTGCAGGACCAGATCGAGCGCACCGAAAACCGCATCGCGATCGCCCGGCGCGATTACAACGATGCCGTGCAGAGCTACAACACCACGATCCGCACCTTCCCCGCGGTGATCGGTGCCAAGGTGATCTATGGCGCCAAGCCGCTGGTGCCCTTCACCGCGACCACTCCGGGCGCCGATACCGCACCGACGGTCAGCTTTGACGGACCGGCAGCACCTGCTGCGGCCCCGGCGGCAAATGACAATGGGGCCGCACCGGCGAGCAAGGCGGCGACGAACTGAGCCGGCGCGGCGGAGCGCCGCCGATGAAGCGCCTTGTTCTTGCGCTGCTCATGCTGCTGGCCCTATTGGCAGGGCAGGCCGCCGCGCAGACCTTTCCCAAGCTCACCGGCCGCGTGGTCGATGAGGCGCATCTCCTCTCGCCCGAGCAGATCGCGGCGCTCGATGGCAAGCTGGCCGCGCTGGAGCAGCAATCGCAGCGGCAGATGGTGATCGCGACGATCCCGAGCCTCGAAGGCTATGACATCGAGGACTATGGCTACCGGCTGGGCCGCACCTGGGGCATCGGCGACAAGCAGCGCAACGACGGACTGCTGCTGATCGTCGCGCCGAACGACCGGCAGGTCAGCATCGAGGTCGGCTACGGGCTGGAGGGCATCGTGTCCGACGCCGTGGCGAGCGAGATCCGGCGCACCGAGATCGTCCCCCGCTTCAAGGCCGGAGACTATGCCGGCGGCATCATCGCCGCGGCCGACAAGCTCGTCGCGCAGTTGCAGCTGCCCGAGGACGAAGCGCGCAAGGTGGCGGCGAATGCCGAGCAGAAACAGCGCAAAGCCAAGGAGCCGCGCTTCGATTTCGGCACCGTGGTGTTCCTGCTGATCTTCTTCTTTTTCTTCGTCCTTCCCTTCCTGCGCGCAATGCGCGGCGGAGGGCGGCGCTATGGCGCGCCCGGTGTGATGATCTTCCCGACGGGCGGCTGGGGCAGCGGCGGTTCGGATTGGGGCAGTGGCGGCGGCTGGGGTGGCGGGTCCGACTGGGGCGGCGGTGGCGGCGGCTTTTCGGGCGGCGGCGGCAGCTTCGGCGGCGGCGGCTCGTCAGGGAGCTGGTAGACCATGCTGAACGAAACAGACCGCAAGCGCATTGCCGAAGCCGTTGCGGCGGCGGAGGCGCGGAGCGCGGGCGAGATCGTGACCATCGTGACGCCGCAGTCCGATCCCTACCGCGATGTGGCGCTGGCGTGGAGCATCTCGATCGCCTTTCTTGCGCTCGCCGCGCTGGAACTGGCGCCGAACTTCTATCTCGGCCTGATCGAGCGTGTGCTGGGCCTGTGGGACCATGACTGGACGCCGCGGCAAGTGCTGGGAATCGCCCTCACGGTCGCGGTGCTGAAGTTCCTCGGCATGCTGCTGATCCTGACCTGGCGGCCCTTGCGCCTTCTGCTGACGCCCGCCCCGATCAAGTCCGCCCGCGTCCATGCCCGCGCCCTCACCTGCTTTCGCATTGGCGCGGAAGGCCGCACGACCGGGCGCACCGGCGTGCTGATCTATTTGAGCCTCGCCGAACACCGCGCCGAGATCATCGCGGACGAGGCGATTGCCAGCAAGGTTTCGCCGGAAGTCTGGGGTGATGCCATGCATGCGCTGCTCGCCCCGCTGCGTGCGGGTAAGGCAGGCGAGGGCATGGTCGCGGCCATCGGCAAAGTCGGTGCCGTGCTGGCCGAACACCTGCCGCGCGCGGATGACGATGAAAACGAGCTGCCGGACCGGGTGATCGAAGTCTAGCGCCCTGACCTCCTCCTTCCCGTTCGTGTCGAGCGAAGTCGAGACACAGTGCGCGGTGTCTCGACTTCCGGGCCTTCAGCCCGGAAGTTTATCCCGAGCGAAGGCGAGGGGCTCGACACGAACGGCTCTTTCAGATGGAAACGCCTGTGAGCCTTGAAGACGAATACCGCGCCGATCCCGAAGTGACGCAGTGGCAGGGACGTTTCATTGGCGCCAAGACACGCGGCCGCTGGGAATACGTCTCCCGCGCCCGGGGGATCAAGGCGGCGGTGATCCTGGCGATCACGCCGGAGGATGAGGTCGTGCTGGTCGAGCAGTTCCGCATTCCGCTGGGCAAGCCCTGCGTCGAACTGCCTGCCGGCCTGATCGGCGATGATGATGGCGGCGAAGGCGAACTCGCGGCCACGGCGGCGATCCGCGAGCTGGAGGAAGAGACCGGCTACCGCGCGGGCCGCATGGAGGACCTGGGCGAATACTATTCCAGCCCCGGCATGGTCAGCGAGAGCTTCACGCTGTTTCGCGCCTACGATCTCGAGCGCGTCGGCCCGGGCGGCGGGGTCGAGGGCGAAGGGATCACCGTGCTGCATGTGCCGCGCCGCGAGTTGCCGCAGTTTCTCGATGCGAAGCGCGCAGCCGGTTATGGCATCGACGTCCGCCTCCTCCTCCTGCTAAGCCCCTTCTGGTTCAAGGAATAAGAAAGAGAGAGGATTGGGGCGAGATGGGCAGAGTTGCGGGCAAGCTGGCTTTGGTGACGGGCGCGGCGCAGGGTCTGGGTGCGGCACATTCCGCGTTGCTGGCACGGGAAGGCGCCAAGGTGCTGCTGACCGACATCAACGGCGAAGGCGCCGCCGCGCAGGCCGAGACGATCAACGCCGAACTGGGCGCCGGAACAGCCTTTGCCATGCGCCACGATGTGACTTCGGAAGCCGACTGGGATGCGGCCATCGCCATGGCGGCGGACAAGCTCGGCGGGCTGTCGGTGCTCGTCAACAATGCCGGTGTCGGCGTGCGCGGCGATATCGAGACCTGCACGCTGGAGGAATGGCACCGCGGCTTTGCGATCAACGTCGATTCGGTGTTCCTCGGCTGCCAGAAGGCGCTGCCGCTCTTGAAGGACAACCAGCCCGGCTCGATCATCAACATCAGCTCGATCGCGGGCCTGATCGCCTCGCACACGATGCCCGGCTACAATGCCAGCAAGGCGGCGGTGTGGATGCTGACCAAGTCGGTCGCGCTCTACTGTGCCAAGCGCGGATGGGACATCCGCTGCAATTCGGTGCACCCGACCTTCGTCGACACCCCGATTCTCGATGGCATCAGCAAGAATGCCGGGATCGAAAAGGACGTCGTCATGGGCAAGCTCGCCCGCCAGATCCCGCTGGGCCGCGTGGGCGAGCCAAACGAGATTGCCAACGGCGTGCTCTACCTCGCAAGCGACGAGAGCCGCTTCATGACCGGCGCGGAGCTCAAGCTGGACGGCGGCATCTCGGCGATGTGAGCGGGCCCAGGTTGGGCCTTTGCACATGATCGACCTTCCCGTCTTCCTCCTCATCCTGTTTGCGGCTTCGCTGCACGCAAGCTGGAATGCGTTCCTCAAGGGGAGCGGCGATACGCTGCTTTCCACCACGCTGGTGATGGGCGGGGCTGCGCTGATTGCACTGGTTGCGCTGCCCTTCCTGCCGATGCCGGCTCCTGCAAGCTGGCCCTATCTTGCGACCTCGACGCTGCTGCAGGTGGGGTATCTGGGGCTGCTGGTGCGGGTTTACCGGACGGTGGACATGAGCCTGGCCTATCCGCTGATGCGGGGCTGCGCGCCGCTGGCAGTGGCGCTGGTCAGCCATTTCTGGCTGGGGGAAGCGGTGCCGTTCCTTGCCTGGATCGGCGTCGGCACCATCTGCCTCGGCATTCTGGCGATGACTCTGGGCGCGCGCGGATCGTTGAAGCCGGCCGGGCTGGCGGCGGCGCTGACCAATGCCGCGATCATCGCCGGCTACACCTTGCTCGACGGCACCGGCGCACGCGCTTCGGGTTCGCCCACGGCCTACACGCTGTGGCTGTCGCTGCTGACGGGCCTTGCCATGGCCGTGTGGACGATCCGCGCGCGCGGTGGGGCCGCGCTAGGCTATCTGCGCAAGAACTGGCCGATCGGGCTGTTCGGCGGGCTCGGCACGATCGTGTCGTACTCCATCGCGCTCTGGGCGATGACGATGGCGCCGATCGCTATGGTCGCGGCGCTGCGCGAGACCTCGATCCTGTTCGCGACGGCGATTTCGGCGCTGGTGCTGCGTGAACGGGTCGGCCCGGCGCGGATTGCGGCGGCGGTGATCATCGCCTGCGGAGCGATGCTGCTCAGGCTGGCATAGCAAACCCCCGCCGCCATGGGGCGACGGGGGCTGCGTGTAACGTCAAAGGATCAGGCGTTCGGGTTCGGCGCGAAGGCGCAGATCTTGTTGCCGTCGGTATCGCGCAGATAAGCGCCGTACTGCTTGCCCGGCGCGTTCTCGCGCACGCCCGGAGGGCCTTCGCAGGTGCCGCCGTTGGCAAGGCCCGCGGCGTGGAAGGCATCGACTTCAGCAAAAGTCCTGGCAGCAAAGCCCTGCGTGAAGCCGTTGGACGGGGTGTGCGGCTCACCATTCAGGGGCGTGCGGATCATCAATGCGCCGGCGGCGGAGGGGAACACGGTGCCAATCGGCAGCGGCACGGCCTGATGGCCGAGCGCGCCCATCACCGCAGTGTAGAACGCGCGCGACTTTTCGATATCGTTGGTGCCGAGGACGGTATGAGTGAACATCGATAACCCCCTGATTTAGAACACGACGACCGAGCGGATCGACTTGCCCGCGTGCATCAGGTCGAACGCGGTGTTGATTTCCTCGAGGCCCATGACGTGGGTGATCATCGGATCGATCTCGATCTTGCCCTGCATGTACATGTCGACGA
>OFDC01001818.1_pt1 | contig 10550 bp, 12 predicted proteins | sample 1520941 | NCBI WGS metagenome assembly OFDC01 (sample SAMEA94258168, study PRJEB24077) | hot springs metagenome | biome: Aquatic biome; feature: Water | place: India | collected 2012-12-06 | depth 5 m | reverse complement strand
ACCGGGATTAGCTTAACTCAGCCGCCAAACTGTCCAAGAAGGCGGGACCACCTCAGACACGATCATATCGTGGACATGCTTACGCTCGCGCGTTTTCGAACCACTTATTAACATTGCGTTTCCAGTTCTTTGAATAAATGCACTGCCGACCATCGTGAAGGATAAGGAAAGACTGGTCGTGCAAGTCAGCGTGCGCTAGAAGTTCACGAATTATTTGAAAGTGCAATCCACCATGGGAGCTGACTGGAATGCAAGATGACCTTGCCGATCGCGAAACGCTTGTCACACTGACGTCGGATATTGTCTCCGCTCACGTGAGCAACAACGCCGTCGCAGTGGGCGACCTCCCTGCGCTTATCGCTAATGTCTACAACGCTCTTGCAGGTCTCGACAAGCCTGCGCAGGTACCCGAATCCCTTCCGGAGCCTGCAGTTTCGGTTCGGGCATCTGTCAAGCACGACTACATCGTCTGCCTTGAAGACGGCAAGAAGATGAAGATGCTCAAGCGCCATCTGGCGAACCGTTACAACATGACACCCGAACAATATCGTGCGCGCTGGAACCTGCCTGCCGACTATCCGATGGTGGCCCCTGCCTATGCCGAAAAGCGCCGGGAACTCGCCAAGGCAATTGGGCTGGGGCGCAAGCCCGGCACCAAGCTCGTCAATCCGATGGCCAAGCGTGGCCGCAAGCCCGCGAAGGCTGAAGCGGCACAGACCTGACACGCTACGCGAGCGACTTGCCTGTCGGGCCCCACGGATGGAATGGCTGCCTTGTTCTCGCTGCGATTGCGCGAGACAGCAGAAGCGTCCGGGCCCTAGGCGTGTCGCATCCGGCTCGAACTGCGCCATGGGGCGAAGTGGAACTGCGCCAAATGACCGTGGCGGGCGTTCGAGGCAGGCCTTTGGAGCAGGGCTTTGGGGGCACGGACCGCGGGCTCGCAGCGCGTGATCTTGGTGAGAATGTCCCGGTTGAGCGTGCGTCTCGGGTCCCGCCTGGAGTCTGCCCGAATGAGGCGGCAGGCTTCACCCGCCTTTGTTTGTCAAGGCATTTGCAAAGCCCAATCGGCAAGCTTGGACCACACTATGTGAGGTTTGGGGGGCGTCTACGGCCTTGGGCCGGGTCCGACAGGGTGCCTGGGTCTCGACTGGAAAGGTACAGTGGGCACACCAAACCACCAAGGCGGCACGCCGCATGGCAAGCCCTTACATCCTGCTGTGTTATCATGCACATCCGGTTGCCGGAACATGCGGAAAATGCTGCTTGTTCACGAAAGTGCGCTTCGTCCGGCAACGCGCAGCGGCCGCCACCAGGCTTCATTTTCGAGGTACCAGCGCAAAGTTCTGCGCAACCCGGTTGCAAAGTCGTGCTGCGGGACATAGCCGAGCTCGGTGCGGCCCCTGGTCTCGTCGATCGCGTAGCGGCGGTCATGGCCCTTGCGATCGGCAACGAATGTCTTGAGTTCGCAGGTGGCGCGGCCCCGCGCTGCAGGGGCCTGCGGGTAGCGGTCGGCAAGCCCGTCGATTTCGGCAAAGGCGCGATCGACTTCAGCGCAGATGCAGTCGATCACGGCCATGTTGGGCAGTTCCTCGCCGCCGCCGATATTGTAGGTTTCCCCGGGCTTGCCATGCTCGAGCGCTGCGTCGATGCCACGGCAATGGTCTTCGACATAGAGCCAGTCCCGCACATTCAGGCCGTCGCCGTAGATCAGCAGCGGCTTGCCGGAAAGCGCGTTGAGGATGAACAGCGGGATGAGTTTTTCAGGGTAATGGTACGGCCCGTAGTTGTTGGAACAATGGGTCGTCGTCGTATTCAGCCCATAGGTATGATGCCAGGCACGCACCAGGTGATCGGAAGCAGCCTTGGACGCTGAGTAGGGCGAATTGGGCTGGTATGGCGTGGTTTCGCTGAACGCCGGATCATCGGGGCCAAGCGAGCCATAGAATTCGTCGGTCGAGATATTGTGAAAGCGGTGATCCTTGCCCGAGCCTTCGTCAAGCCAGACCTTGCGAGCGGCCTTGAGCAGGTTGCTCGTGCCGATCACATAAGGCGTCGGGCCCCGTGATCGAGCGGTCGACATGGCTTTCAGCGGCAAAATGGACGAGCGTTGCCACGCCGTGTTCGCGCAACAGCTTCTCGACAAGCGCTGTGTCGCGAATGTCGCCGACGACGAGTTCGGCCTGCTCGACATCGGCAATGGTCGAACGGTTGCCGGCATAAGTCAGGCAATCGAGGACGACGAGCGTGTCGTCAGGATGCTCCTTGCTCCAATGGCGAACGAAGTTGCCGCCAATGAAGCCGGCACCGCCGGTAACAAGCAGGTTAGCCAAGAGCCTTTTCCTCGTTCAACGTGGTCTTGGGATGGGTTTGCCAGTCGAAATGATAGTCACTCAGTAGTACGCGGATTGCCAATACTTCGAGCGCCGAGCAAGACGCCTGCCGTACAAGCGATGGCTTGGCTGACCATCGGGCAGGTCCAGGATGGCATTAGCCCGCGCAGCGACGATGTCTGTCGAAGCACCTGGGTGGCGCACCTGTTGTCTTTTCGTGCCCGTTCCAGAACACACCTGCCATGGCCGAAACTTCTGCGGTTGCCTGGCGTTAGAATACCCATGATGCCTGGCGCTGCCGACAAGGTCGGTCGCGGAGCGTCCGGAATGATGCCGTACATCGGAACTGGCATCGCCTTTCATGCGACGTTGCGATCCTCCTGCGACTACGCGAGCCGGGCACGGGCCAAGTGCGACCGGCCTTGCCGTATTGTGGCAAGACCTCGGCCCCTGAGAACTTGAAATCCTGCTCCAGCAAGCTATCGTCAAGTGTCTGCTCGATCTTCGTCGTGAGAGTGGATCCGCCAGGACCGGCGGTCGAACACGGGCTCCGACTCCGTCGGGTGGCCTGCGAAATACAACACCCATGGGGAATACGCGGGGCGCGTTTTCCCTGTGTTCACGCGCGACGAACCGCCCGGCTCGTCGCGAGGACGAGTCGTGCAAATGCTTCTTGGGCAATGTAGTAAGGCTGACGGCCGCGCGTATGTCACGGATGAAAACCTGTACGGACATGTGCCGTTCGGCTGGCGTCCGCTGGTGATTTCCTCGACAAAAGAGACTATCGTGGGAACAAGCCTCGACCTGTTCAATCAGGTCTTTCCCGATGATGCTGCCTGCCTCCGCCATGTCTTCGACATGCGCTTTGGCCAGGGCCATCCCTGCCCGAAGTGCGGTCGGCCCGCCCGCTGGTCAAGACGCAAGGGTCGCGCCTGCTTTACCGCGCGGTGTTGCAGAAACGCGGAGATCTATCCCTTGGCGGGCACCTTGTTTGGTCACAGCCGCTTGCCCTTGCGCGACCTTTTCCTCGTCCTCCTGCATTTCACAAATTCCAAGGTCGGATTTTCCGCATCGCTCACCCGCCGTCTGCTGGGCATTTCCCATCCCGCCGCTTTCGCGCTGTGCGACCGGATCCGCTGCCACCTCGCCATGTTGACGGGTCGTGACCGGATCGGCGGTCCTGGCCAGCAGGTCTTTATTGACGAGGCCTTGCTCCGCGGCATCCTCACCACGGGCAACCAGCCCAACAAGGCCAGTCTGGTTGCCCTGTGTACGCGCCAGGACCTGTTGACGGCGATTGTGCCGGACAGGCGAGCGGCGACGCTCGTCACATTGATCGAACACGTCGTAAGGCCTGGATCCATACTCGTGACCGACGGCTTTGCCGGCTATCGCGGCCTGCACCGGCGAGGGTGGCATCATGAGGTAGTCAATCATCATCGCAGGATCTGGGTCAACAGCAACGGAGCCTGCCAGGCCCAGGTCGAAACTTACTGGTGGCATCTCAAGCGCACCTTGCGCCTGACGTACCTGCGTATCGACCGTGAGAATGCATGGAAGTACATAAACGCGTTCAATTTTGTCTATAACAGACGAACGAGGAGCCGCGAGACCTTCTGGGATGCAGTGTCGCACTTTCCTGCCTTCCCGGACCATCCAAGGGCCTATCTGGAGATGGACCTCGAACTGGGCCTGATGCCAGCATTGCAACTCGAGGAGGGCCATTGACGTGGCACAAGCAACGGCTTGCTCACCTTCACAGGGAATCGCGGAGTTGCGCCCCGTCAGCGCACCTCGCCACCGCAGCGGCACCAGTTTTCGTCAGGTCGAGCAATGCCTGGGCAGCGAGGAGGCGATAGTCGCCCATCTGTTCAAGTGTCGCGAGAAAGAGTTGAGCCTGTGCCCGACATGCGCAAGGCCGGTGGAACTCGTGCCCGCAAAAAGAATGGGCACCTATTCTGGCACGTGCTGCCAGGCCTTCCACCGGATCGTGACAATGGGCACGTTGTTCGAACGCAGCACCTGGCCTCTGACGTCGTGGATCCTGGCGATGGTCTACTTCGCAAACTCCCGTAGCGGGATATCCCTCGCCTTCCTTCAAACCATGTTCGGCCTGAACGGGGGCAGCGCCCATATCATCTGCAAACGCATTCGACAGCACATGGCTCTGCTCGAGGATGAAAGGCAATTGGGTGGTCCCGGCGAACCGGTCGGCCTGTCATTCCAGCGAATAAAAGGTGCGCGAGGAAGTCGTATCCAGTCGCGTAGCGTGCTGGTCATGGCAATTCACGACGCATCCCATGTCGTACCCGTCGTCGTTGCAGATCGCAGGCCCTCGACAATCCATCCTATCGTCCGGGCAAAAGTGCGGCCCGGGTCGATACTGGTCTATCGCGACCGCATCGAGCATGCGCGCCTCAACCAGTTTCGGTCGAACAGGGGATTGGCACGCTCGTTCGCAATCGAGCCCGCCTCCCGGTATCCCGGCATCGACAACGCCATACTTGTTTTCTGGATGCATTTCCGCAGGGTCATCGCAGCTGGCCACGGCCATTTCGCAAGAGGCAACCTGTGGCTCTATCTCGGAGAATTTGCATTCCGTTTCAATCGTCGCTCCGAACCGGACCAGATATTCTGGGACATGGTCTCGCGTTTTCGTCCCCTCGTCGGGCGTGGAGCATGAAGCTGATCAGTTCCTGCGTTTGACGTTGAACGTTCCGCTGACGCGGCCGCCGCTACTACCACCTGATCGCCCATCGACGCTCGACAGGCCAGAATCGAGATCGATGACCAGGCGCCCGCCGTTCAACGTATCGCCGTTGCGACGGAGCGCCACGTTCCCTGTCATGGTGATGATGTTGCGGTTGAAGTCGTAGACAGCAACATCGCCGCGCGCACTTTCACCGCCACGGTTGACCATGACACCTCCGGTCGCATCGATCCTGTCGATCTGAATGTCGCCGGCATTCCTGTAGGCAACGGTTGTCCGGGCGGCCTGCATGCGCAAATCCGACTGGGTGATGTCGACATTGCCGGACAGGACGACGCGCTTTGTCTTGTCCTGCACCTCGATGCGATCTGCCGCGTAGTTCACAGGCGCATTGCTGTCATGTCCCGAGATGCCCTGCGCCCAAAGATGCTGACCACCTGCCATGAGCGCGGCCGATGCGGCAAAACCGATGGTGGCCCAGCGCAGCGGACGGGCCGAGCGAATGATCTCGCGTGTAGTCATGGGATACTTGCTCATCGGTGTCCTGCTCATGGCATTTGCATCCTGCCCGGTACCATGCGGAGGCGGGCATTACCCTCGAGCGCAACCGTACGCTCGTTCAGATCGGCGTTGATCCGATCGGCGGAAAAGGTTCCGGCAGGAATGCGCCCTTTGACAGGCCCGCGACTCTTGAGGATCTTGCTGCCAAGATCGATGTCGACGTTTGTAGCCGTCATGCGATAGCCGTCCGAGGTCTGGACGTTGATCGGGCCTGCGATATCCACGATCTCCTTCCCGAAATCGTAGTTGCCCCGGCCCGCGGTGAGCAAGGCCGGGCCATTGTCCAGCATGATCCGTGCGGTCAGCTGATCCAGCTCGATCAAGGGCTGTGCCTTGGTTCGTTGGACTGCCGAGCCTGCCGTGATCGAAAAATTGCGACCTTCATCGTCCTGCCCGCGATACATGGCACTGGAAACCTGCATGCGTTCGTTGACCATGGCAACCTTGCGACGATCCAGCAGGAAACTGATTTCGCCGCGTGGCGAGAGCGGCGTAATGACCATGATCGCCAGCAGGGCCCCGACCAGCGCTGGCAAGCCGCGCGCGAGAAAATGCACGAGACGGTCATGGAAGCCGCCCGGCGCTGCAAAGCTGCGACGCTGTGTGCGAATCGTGTCTGCCGCGACAGTCATCGCCCGCCCTTGTCCCTTGTCACTTTACTCGTGGCTGAACACGTCACGCTCTGCCCAACCGGCAAGGTCGAGCCGCGCACGCATCGGCAGGAAGTCGAAGCAGGCCTGCGCCATCGCGGTGCGGCCCTCGCGCTCCAGACGCTCGACGAGGATCGCGTGCATGGCATGGAGGTGACGCACGTCGGATGCGGCGTATTCCTGCTGCGCATCGGACAGCACCGGACCGCCCCAGTCGCTCGACTGCTGTTGCTTGGAGATTTCCTTGCCGAGCAGTTCACGCACCAGGTCCTTGAGACCGTGGCGATCGGTATAGGTCCGGACCAGCTTCGAGGCGATCTTGGTGCAGAACACGGGCGCGGCGACCACGCCAAGGTAGTGCTCGATCGCCGCCAGATCGAACCGCGCAAAGTGGTAAAGCTTGAGCCGCGCAGGATCGGCGAGCACAGCCTTCAGATTGGGCGCCGCATAACTGCTGCCCGGGGAGAAGCGAACGAGGTGTTCGTCGCCCTGCCCGTCCGAAATCTGCACGACGCAAAGGCGGTCACGCGGCGTGATCAATCCCATCGTCTCGGTATCGACGGCGACGGCACCGGGCGCAAGCACGCCTTCGGGTAGGTCTTCTTCATGGAAATAAACGGCCATTCCTGTCGCTTAGGCGGTAAGTCAACTTCTCGCAAGTCACGTGTGAAGCCCACTGGCACCTGCTCGCGCTGCCAACGCGCGCGCCAATACGAAACTGGCAAAGGGCGGAAGTCGTCCGGGGCTTGAGCAGATTTAGCCACGGCGCGCGAGGCAGGTTCGCGATCGTCATCGGGCACGCGGCCGCGGTACCGGCCTTTTGCCGTGCCAATCCTGTGCCTTGCCAACTTTGATCGATCGCAATGACCAGGTTGCGATGGTGTGCGAGCAGTCTTGCCAGACTAGCGGGAAGAGGAAGAGCACCTCGCCATGAACCATGCCGAGAGAGTGCAGATCGGGATAGCGAGCAAAATCTTGACACAGTTGCTCGAGCCCCAGCACGTGCCGCGCGCGATCCCTGCCTCGCATCAATTCGATGCCCTGGCGATCGCGCGAGCCCTCAAGGAGAACTTGGCCAAGCGGGAGGAGCTCCTGCCGATCCTGCCGGCCTGCAATCCTGGTTGGCGCATTCTTATCGAACTCTACATCGCAAGACGCGAAAGGGTCCAGGTCAGCATTACTGACATCACCCATCTCACCAACCTTGCCGGCGCAACCTCGCTGCGCTGGCTGAAACTGCTCGACGATGGAGGACTGGTCATTCGCCAGCCTGACATCAACGACCGGCGGCGCTTCTGGCTCTGCCTGACTGATCGGGGGCTGGGCACTGTTTCGGAGGTTCTGGAGAACATGGCAGCGCAATTCAATCCGGTATTCGACCTTGCCTACGCCATGTAATGGGCCAAGCCGCCCCGAAGAGCTTGTTCAGGCCCTGCAGGCGATCCAGCGCCAGCTCGATGCCATGGGCATGAAAATGGCTGCGATCTATGTCGAGCATGCCCTTGAAGCGCTCGCAGACAATGCACGATGTCGCCCGACCAGCGAGCACAAAACGTCCTGAAACCGCATGGCAACGCACTGGCCTTTGTCTTCGGACCCCGAACCGAACGGTGCGGCCTTGAGCAGACAGTCGCAGGCCATCTGTTGCCGATCACGCATCGCACGGATACCTGCAGTTTGCCCTGGCGCATGCCGAACTCCTCGGAATGGGGATGCAACGCCTGCGCGGGAGACAGACCGGGATCTGCAACGTCAAGAGCAGCATCGACTGGCCTTGTCCATGCCTGGCCCTGCTTCCTGAAGCCTGGAAGCAGGGCCATTTTTCGCCTGCAGATTCAGCAGATTCAATGGTCCGCGGATGCATGGCCCGCGCGCGCCCTGCTCGGCCATGGGCCTCCCAGCACCTCGCCCCTTACCCCTTGCCCCTTACCCCTTGCCATGGCCGCAGCGCCTGTGACGCCATGCGCAAACAGAGACCCCCAGGCTGCCTACTGCTTCAAGGCGTCAGCCCAGTCATTCAGGCCTGGGGGCGGCCAGCGGGTTTCGATGGCGAGGCCGGGCCGGACAAGCGTGCGAGACGCCCTGATCTGAGCGCGACGCCCCTCCCGGTCATTGTCTGCCAGCAGGATCAACCGCTCAAGACCTTGCGGCAAGTCGATCTGGTGGAACCGCGCCGCTCCCATGGTGGCAAAGGCCTGAATTCCGGTGAGACAGGTGAAGGCAGCGGCGCTTTCGAAGCCCTCGCAGATACCCATCACCGGGGCCGGGCGGCCATTGGACCAGGCGGCACCGACGGCCCGGCCAAGGACGAATTTTCCGGTACATGCAGCGGTTTGCGGGTCGAGAAAGATGCGTTGCACGGCACATACCCGATCCGCTTTTCGCATGGCGACAAGCAGCGCCGGACGGTATGACGCAGACTTGCCCGACCCGAGCGGACACCGTTCGAGATAGCGGATATCATGCAGGGCCCTCACGCTCGTTCGGGCAAAGCCGCGCACCTCGCAAAGATAACGCACCGCAAGCGTGTCTTCGACTGTCCCCGCGCGGCTCCAGAGGGCTAGCGCGGCCCTGCTCGTCGTATGGCAGACGTTCGGCAAGGGCATGGCCAGGACACTGCTGCCCGGGGCGCGGTCGAGACCGAGAAGGCGCACGACCGTTTCTCTTGTGCAACCGGCATGGCACGTCACGAGAATCGCATGTCGGCCCTGGCGGAGCGAGAGGGACGGGATGCGATCATCGTGCGCAGGACAGCGACACATCGCATAGTCACCGTACCATCGCCCGCCAAGACGCTGGACGAGGTTCTGAAGGTATGGCGTTGGAGCAAAGCGTTTCATGCCCCTTGCCCCACCCTCTGCAATTCCAGCACGCGTATTGCTGAAGCACGAAGCTCACCGTCCGGGCTGACATAGCGGTACGCAGTAGCCTTCGAGATGCCGTACTAAGCGACGAAATCAACGACGACTTTCTCGCGCTTGCGCATGGCCCTCTGGAGCAGACGGATCTTCTTGGGGCTCAGCTCGTATGGGCGGCCGCAGTGCTTGCCTCTTGCCGTTGCCGTGGCGATGCCGGCCTTCGTGCGCTCGGCTATCAGTTCGCGCTCGAATTCGGCGAGCGCGGCGAATATCCCGAACATGAGGCGGCCGCTGGCGGTGGTGGTGTCGATCATGGCCCCCTGTCCGGTGAGGACTTTGAGACCGATGCCCCTGGCCGACGGTGTTGACCAGATGGCGGAGGCTGGAGCCGAGCCGGTCGAGCTTCCAGATCACCAGCGTGTTCCCGGGAGCCAACGCAGTGAGGCATGCATCCAGCCCCGGCCTGTCGCGGGCAAATTGTTGAAGGACAGTTCACAGGAACCGTAATGCGACATCTACCTTTACGATTTGTCGCCTTGGCCTGATCGATTTCCCGGCGGGCAGTCTTCCGGGAGAGGACGATGGGTTGTCTCGATGGCGAGGCATTGACGGCGATGAGTGTTCTGTTGAAGCAAGGGCATACGCAGAGTGCGGTTGCGCGACTGCTTGGGATTACGGAAGGGCGCGGTCCGTTATCACCGCCGCCGGCGCGCTGAGGGTGCGGTGGATGGGCGGAGCCGGCAGATCGGCAAGGCGGCCGAATATGCTGAAGCGATCGCGCATTGGCGCAGCGGCCGTGGGGATGGTGCGATCAACATCGCGGCGCTGCATGAGTGGCTGACGCGCGAGCATGGCTATACCGGGAGCCTGAAGTCGGTGCAGCGTTATTGGTCGCGGACGTTCCCTGCCCCTGTGATCCGCGCGCGTCGCCGGGTGGAGACGCCGCCGGGAGCGCAGGCGCAGGTCGACTGGGCCGAGTTCCCGGGCATGGTGCTGGGCGAGGAAGTGGTCGACCTCTCGGCACTGGTGATGACGTTATCGTGGAGCCGCAAGCGAGCGATCGTGTGGTCCCGCTCGAAGGATGCGTTGGCGTGGCAGTCATGCCATCTCGCCTGCTTTCAGCGCCTTGGCGGGGTCGCAGCGGTGATGCGCATCGACAACGTCAAGACGGCTCTGTCGAAGGGCGCGGGCGCTTGGGGAGAGATCAACCCGACCTACCGCCGTTTCGCCAGCCAGATGCATTTTCATGTCGATGCGTGCCAGGTCCGTCAGACCCGCGCGAAGGGCAAGGTCGAACGTTCGGTCCGTGATTGCCGCGAGTACCTCGATCCTTACAGCGGTGTCTTCGGCAACCTTGCCGATCTACAGGCCTCGACGGATGAGCGAATGACCGAACGCTCAGGCCAATTGCGCTGCCCGGCGACCGGCACAAAGGTCATGC
>OFDC01001817.1_pt1 | contig 10550 bp, 11 predicted proteins | sample 1520941 | NCBI WGS metagenome assembly OFDC01 (sample SAMEA94258168, study PRJEB24077) | hot springs metagenome | biome: Aquatic biome; feature: Water | place: India | collected 2012-12-06 | depth 5 m | reverse complement strand
GAGCACAACCTTGCCAAGGTTGGGGTCGAGGGTTCGAATCCCTTCGCCCGCTCCATTTTTTTATCCGAAAATCAGTTATTTAAGAGGGCGTGCACTGCCTAATTGGGGCTTGCAATGGTCCCGGCGATGGGCTTTTAAGCACCTAGTAAGCGCGGCCGGAGGCGCTCCGTTCGCGCGAGCTCTCGCCCCGCCTCACTCAGCCTGCCCTTATTCGTTTTGCTTTTGACGCCTCTCACCCGATTCCCGTGCGCAAGGGGGCGGCGTATCGACGCTCCTGCCCCCTGCCAAGGTATCGGTGTCACATTCCCAAAGCCAGTTCGGTCTGATCATTCACGAAGGCTGGCTCATAGGTACGTGCCAGAGATCCTGTGACTCCCACATCGCGCAACGCACCGCGCCATTCGGCGTTGATTCGCTGAGCCGTGTCGCGGATCATCTGACGCGCCTCGGCTTCAGCAATCTCGAAAAATTCACTGGCCTCAAGGGCGAGTGCGATGGAACGCTCATGTCCCCCGCCTTCCAGAATGGCTGTCTCAAGGTAGGGGTTCCGATCAGGCGCAGGATTGACATCGAAGACCGGTGAGAGTCGCCATCGTCCTGCACCAACATAGAGGAAACCATGGTTCTTGAGGTGGTCGTCCTTGTTTGACACCAGGATCGTAAATGCGAGGCACAGGAAAAGTTCGCGGAAATCGGCGGCTGGATCCGGGGCATAACTGCGCATGAAATCGACAATCTCGGTGTAGGAGCCAAGTTGACTTCCCGTCTTGCCGAGCGCCGTGCGCGCGGAGATGTAAGGAATGCGCGCGCGCCCCCGTCGATCAAACCGCTGTATCAGCGCAACCGGGAATGGGGTTTCTGCAAGTTCGAGGCGCGCTTCGGGAGTGCGAATGCCGCAGGATTGCGCCAGTTTTAGCGTTGCTATTTCGACCCGTTCGACGGGCTGCTGGTCGTAAACCGACGTGAACTTCGCAAGCCACAGGGTGTCACCGTCGCGAACATTGGCCTTGGGGCGAGCGCCACCTGAGCCTGCTGCTCCGGCAAGGGTCTGCATGTCTGCCGCACTGATGTCGCCACCTTGCTCATAGGTTCTGGCAATGGCTGTGATTTCTTGCAGATCGAGGAGCCGTGGCACTGCGTTTGTGTTTCGGCCGCGCATGATTTGCCCTGCGTCATCTTGGAATCGGAGCGCTCCTTGACGGCAGGTGTCGTCCGACATGGTAAGGTACTCGAATTCCGAGAGGCCGGCGCCATATGTCTGTTCGAGCAGCCGGCGCCCCCAGCTGTCAGGAGCGCTGTCGGCCAAAGCACCCGCCAAGGCGTCCGGCAAGTTGCCCGCCTGGCCCGAGGCGTGGAACGGACCAGCGTCGAGCGCGAGACTGGGCTGTATTGCGAATGCTCGCGGATTTCCGGTCCAGGAGGGGTCATAGCCGAAGATCGAGAACTGCCTTTGACCGGACCTGGTAAAGCGCAAGCTCCCAATCAGAGTTTCGCTCTCACCGAGCACGACTTGCGCTGCGAACTCCACCATCAGAAGGCTGCGCCGTCCGGATCGATAATGTCCGAGAAATCGCCGGCACTTTGCGATTGAACCTTGGGACGCCTGGGAACGGCAAAGGTCCGGCCGCGCTTCGGCTGGCGCTCGGCGACCAGCGAAAGGCCTATCTCGTCTTTCCTCAGATCGATGAGGTCGGCAATCCGCTCAACCAATCCGAGCACAACGAGGACGTCAGCAAGGGTCCCGAGGGCGACGCCAGGATCCCCTTTTTCGAGGCGGCTGATCGTGCGCGGTGAGGTTCCGGCGCGCCTCGCCATGTCGGCGATCGCCATGTTGCGGCGCAGCCGCGCGCCACGGACATCGGACCCAAGCCTTATCAGGGTGTTTTGTGATTTTGGCGAACTCATAAGTCATGCCTTATATGGCGCACATACCGGCTCAATCAGCCATATATGGCATATTAAGGAAAATCTCAAGGACTATGACCCAATGCCCCGACTCAAGGCAACCCTCGGGTAGAGTAGCTGATGGATACCTCAACACGGGCATGATCAAATAGGCGAGCATACTGGTCTAGCATTGATGTGCTGACCCCTCGCCCTACTGCTCTTCATGCGGGGCAGAAGAGACGCGAGCTACCCGGCCACGCTGATCCGCTGAACACGATTTGCCGACTCTAGCGGGAGAGACACCAATCTTGCTTGCCTAGCAACCAAAGCTCCGACACCGGCTGCACCTCCTGAAGGCCGTTAATGATTCAAGCCATCACCGTTAGCACAGGAAATCTGATGGGTGCCAAGGCCGATCATATTCGCCCGAACAATCGCGCAGAGTGATCAGGACTTTCACAAAGTGACGGCAGCCGCCGATCAGGCGCAACTTCAGCCACACCTGACAAACGCCGACACGCATCACAGCGATCTTCGAGGTTAGACCAAGGCTGCCCGGCAGGTTCCGTGCAAGACGACAAGGTGCGTACGCCACATTCCCGGCGTGTGTCGCTTCAACGGGACAAGCAACTTAGGCGGCCAAGGAGACTTTGCATGAAGAACCTGTTTACGCCGGAAGATACAGCGATGCTGCTGATCGACCATCAGGTCGGTACCATCAAGCTGGCAGTATCGACCGATGACGATGAAATCATCCGCAATACCCGAGCTCTCGCCCGCACTGCGATCGAGGCCAACATGCCGCTTGTCCTGACTTCAAGCCAGGAGGACCGCTTCCAGGGGCCGCTCATCGATGACCTGCACCTGATCGCACCCGAGGCACACTCGGAACGCATCAAGCGGCCCGGGGTGGTGGACTGCTGGACCTATTCCCCTTTCCGGGATGCCGTCATCGCCACGCAGCGCCGCAAGCTGCTGATGGCAGGTCTGACCAATGACGTCTGCATCGTCTTTCCCGCGATCAGCGCCGTCGAGGAAGGCTTCGAAGTGCAGGTCGTGATCGATGCCGGAGGCTCGCCGTCCCGGCTGGCTGACGATGCAGCAATTGCCCGCATGCGTCAGCATGGCGTCACGATCACCTCGACCAATCAGGTCATGGCGGAACTTGCCACCGACTGGTCCAGCACCACGGGCGCCGCGATCCAGCGGATCATGTACGAGGAAATCCTGCACCGGCTGGTGGAGGCCTGACCCCGGCATCGTCTTCAGACAGTGTGGATCGAGAACGGCGGGCCTGCCCCATGACATCGGAACCGCTCCTGCAACCCCTCGAATGTGGCGGCGAGGCTGGTTCCGGTGCGGGGCGGACGCCGTGGTTGCTCGAGAGCGCAGACGAGGCGAGGGAAAATAGTGACGCGCCTTTTGCGTCAGCCGCGGGGCAGAATATCGACGATCCGGCGATGCTGATATCATGGCAGATGTTCAATCTGGTCGTGACGAACATCTGCCATTGGATGGCAAAGCGCCTTGAGCTTCTCGATATCTTGTTGACACCAGAGGGCCGGGGAAACCCTGGGTGTCCCGTTTCAGCGGCAGATAGGGTGCCCTGGCGCATTGCAGCCCTGGGCCGTCTCTGCGGACGGCTCGCCGCAAGGGACACGAGCCAGTGCGACTTTCCCCTGTTCGTTCAGGACATCTGCCACGACGTGCATCAATCATACGAAGCTGCGCATTGTCAGCTCCTGATCTGCGTCGACGATATGGTCCCGAGCGAAGTGCAACAGCTCACGCTTTGCCTCATCGTCATCGAGCTGCTCTCCAATTGCCTCGAGCACGCGTTTGAGGGTGTCGCGAGCCCGGTTGCCATTGTCATCCTGCGGCGGGAGATAAGCGGTCGCCTCTCGCTGATGGTCTGTGACAATGGTCGCGGGTGCACGTCTTCAGGCGGTGGGTCGCGAGGGAGCGGCTCTGGCACCCGGCTCGTGGAATGCCTCGCCGCGGCCTCGGGCGGCAGGGTCTGCCGACCGGAGGCCGTAATTGGCTATTGCACGCAAGTGGTCTGGAAAAAGGCCTGGGCACCCGCACCGACGGGTTCTTCGGCGCCATGATCGGGCCTGGCACGATCGGAATGATGCGCGTGCCGTACCTTGAGTGATGGTTGAACAGGGGCGCGATCGCCGCGCCACCGGATCTTCAGCGGTCGTTACTGCAAAAGAGGAGAATTGAACAAATGAACGATCATATCTCTCGGCGCGGTGCGCTGTCCGGAGCGGTCCTCGCTGCACTGGCGGCATCGAGCCAAGCCGTCGTGGCACAACGGCCAGCAACGCCGGAAATCGCTGGAGACAGTGCAAGGACACCGACACGACGCACGGTCCTCGATCAGACCACGCCGGAAGCGAGCTTCCTCCTGTTGATCGACTATCAGTCGCAGTTCGTCTTCTCGACCCGGTCACATGACATTGATTTGCTGGTGAACAATGCGCAGGGGCTCGCCAAGGCGGCGCGCCTGTTCGAGGTGCCAACCCTGATGATGACGGTGACCGCCGGCGCGTTCGGCGGCCCGATGCTTGAGGAGATACGGTCGGTTTTTCCTGACCAACCCGTCATCGACCGCACGGTCATCAATGCCTGGGCCGACAGCCGGGTTAGCGAGCCAGTCCGGCAATCTGGCCGGCGCAAGCTGATTATCGCCGGATTGTGGACCGACAAGCGGCTGACACAGAAGATCAGCTGACTATGGCCGAAACCAGCCAGAACTTATGCTATCGGCGCGAAACCAGCGCGATGCCGATGAGAATAAGAACGGCGGCAGGAATGATGTTGCCAGGCCAGCCTTCGCCCAGCAGGAAAACGGCCAGCGGCACACCCACAATGGCGGCAACAGAGCCGAGCAGGCTGAGGAAGACCGGACCCGCTCGCTTCTGAAGTTCAAAAAACAGCAAATATTGGACGGCGAAAACCAGTGACTGGATGGCGATCAACACAAGCACGTGGCCCGACGGATCGGTCGGCACGATCGGCAACCCGGCAAGCGAGGCAAAGACAAGCAGCAGAAGGCATGATGCGGCGAGCATGCCGGGCGCGAGCGCATCGGCCTGCGCGCCCGGCGGCCAGCGCAGGGTACGGTACAGGTTGCCAGCGGCCAGCAACAGCGGCGCGGCCAATGTCGCCGCGATCCAGATCGGCGGCGCATCCGCCGCAGACACCTTGGAAATTGCCAGAATGAGGGCGCCGGAGAGCGCAAGCATCACACCCGCCGCGCGCAGGATCGACAAGCGATCAATGCGGAGCAGGATGGCACCGATATAGGTGAGCACCGGGGGAAACGCGATTGCAAGGGCGGCAAATCCTGCCCCGACATAGGGAACGGCGGAAAACAACAGCAGATTAGCCGCAGCAAAACTGAACAGCCCGGCGAGAATGAAGTATTCGATTGTGCGTCGGTCCAGCACCGGCAAATGCCCGCGGATAGCCGCGACCCAGATCAGCAGACCCGCCGCACCGCCGGTGGCCCCGATCAGGAACGGCATCGCCGGCACATTTGCGCCGCTCGCCAGCTTTGCAAGGATGGTCGATAGGCCCAGAAGGGTGCCCGTCGTAACCAGCAGCAAAAGCTGTGTCGGCCGGGACCCGGCTGGGTTGTTTGTGGGCTGCACCGGGGCGGGGTCCTGATCGAGATGCGGCACCGCTTACTTCTCCCGTCAAGGCCGTCCCGTCGGCTACACAGATGCTGCCCGGCCAACCCGGCCGCCCATCCATGATCAGAGGGCATTCCTGATCACATGGCTTGCCAGATGCTGCGCAATCGAACCGATGTTGCGACATCTGTCAGGGCCATGCTCGGCCAGATCTGCATCGAACACTTCGATTCTCGCAATCCGGCCTCCACGAGTCCGCTGGATGTTTGTCAGGGAACCTGCTCCTGATTGGGTTGGCCCTCGCGGCCTGGGGTTGCCGCGAGGGCCCGCGGCCGCCGGGGGCTAGGCGACCGGAGCGGTGACCCGGGCTCGCCGGGATGCTTCGATCATGTCAAGCATGCCCCACCGCGGCAGATGCTCGGCGTCAATCTTCAGCAGCTTCTCAGCCTTGTCAGCATGCGCCCAGTCCGCGAGCAATTCGCAGGCGACTGAAAGCCAGTTGGTCGGCTTGACGCCGTGCTGCACAAGGTTCGCGATCGTCGCCTGCAGCACCATCTCGGAAAGATTGCTCGACGTATCCCTCACCAGCCGGACATCATAGCCGTCGGCCGCCATCGACTTGGCGGGAAGACCAACGCAAAAATCGGCGGTGTTGTCGGGATCGAGCATACAGAAGGATTCGAACATGGATCATTGCTTTTCGTCAGACGGCCAAGCGAAAACTCCGCAGGATAGCGTTGCTCCAAGCGCAGCCCCGTACCGACCCAAATAGGCGAAGGCTGAAATGTCAGCGTCCCCGATCTTGCTCTGGCGCAGCGATCTTGGCGTGGAATCCGCCATGGCGGGGCCGGCTTGAGCAAAACGGGATGGAAGTGGCAGGTAAAAACGACGTCGAAGCCTAACCGGCTGTCAGTCGACACTCATGCCCGCCGATCCCGCCGCCAGCGGCTGGGGTTGACGCCCATTTCAGCACCAAAGGCGCGGGCCAGAGACTGCGAGCTTTCGTAACCCACCTCCAGCGCGATCTCGGTGACCGACATCTCCGTATGCGCCAGGAGCGCGCAGGCCCGCTCGATCCGCAGCTGCATCAGGTAACGGTGCGGCGGCGTGCCCACGCTTTTACGGAACGCGCGGGCAAAGTGGAATGGCGACAAACCGACCCCTGCTGCCAGATCTGCCAGCGAGACTGACGCTGCGAGGTCGGGCCGCAGTTGCTCCACCGATCGCCGCACCTGCCAGGGGGCGAGTCCACCGGTATTCCATGCTGCAGGTGTGTTCCGCGGACAGCTGAGCCAGGTCAACAGGGTCGCTATCGCGCTTTCGATGAACAATGCCGAACGCTGGTCCGCATGGGAGGCATGGGTCCAGATGCTGTCCAGAATCGTCACGACCATCGCGTCTTCGAACGGCGCGCTGTGCACCGCGCCCAGATCGCCCGCGGCGCATGGGGAATGGTCAGGGACAAGCGCCATCGCCGTTTGGCGCGGGATGGAGATAACGGTTCCCTTGCCCGCATCATCGGCGGCATAATGCGCGTCGACCTGAGGCGGCGCGACCGCGACCATGCGGGGGCGATGGATGCCCCGCCAGCGACCAGCCCCGAAATCGAATTCGGCGCGGCACGTGCCGAGGGCGGGTATGGCATAGCTGATCACGAAGTCGTCGGTCGGCGGGTCCGGGAAGGATCCGGCCGGCTGATCGAAGCGGAAAATGTCGATCGGCAGGCCTCCGACCTGCCTGCTGCCGACGATGTGTGCGCCATACTCCGTCTGGAAGTTGACGGCGAAACTCATGCCCGCCGTTCCCGCCGCCAGCGGCTGGGGTTGTTGCCCATCTCGGCGGCAAAGGCGCGGGCGAGAGATTGCGAGCTTTCGTAGCCGACTTCCAGCGCGATTTCGGTGATTGACATCTCCGTATGCTCCAGGAGTGCGCAGGCTCGTTCGATCCGCAGTTGCATAAGGTAGCGGTGCGGCGGCGTGCCCACACTCTTCTTGAACGCACGCGCGAAGTGGAACGGCGAAAGTCCGACCCCCGCTGCCAAATCTGCCAGCGAGACCGAGGCTGTCAGGTCGGACCGCAGATGCTCCACCGATCGGCGCACCTGCCAGGGCGCCAGCCCGCCGGTGGACATGGTCCGATACCGGTCGGGGGTGTTGCGCATGCGGCCAAGATGCACCCCCAGCATGAGCAGTGCGCCGTCAACCAAAAGGGACGAATGTGCCGTTCCCGCTTCCCGCTCAAGCCAGAGCCGGTCAATGATCGCAGCCATGAAATCGTCATGCAGCGGATGTCGATGCACATCGCCGAAATCGCCGTCCCGCGGCCAGTCGGTTTCGGCCATCAGATTCGTAAGGGTCGCGAACGGCAGCGCGAGAAACCGGATCTCGTGGGAATGGTCGAGGACGAACGATGTGGCTGAATTCGGGGGAATGATAACGGTTTCCCCGATCCTGCCGGCCGTTCGGAACGACCCGGCACCAAGATCAACGACGCCCGACGGACATCCGCCAACGACGCGCGAGATCACCATGTCGGGCGATGCAGCATCGGACCAGTCACCTGCGGTCTGACGTGCCTGCATCAGCGTAAAGCAATCAAAGCTCCGATCGTCGGAAATCACGTGGCCATAGGCGTCGCGGTAAAAGTCGCCGTGGCTGTCGTAAAAGGCGGCGTCGAAACTCACGCCCAACGCTCCCTCCGATACTCCGTCGGCGAGATGCCGGTATGTTGGCGGAAGGCGCGCGCGAGTGCCTGACTGGAGTCATAGCCGACGGCCATCGCAATCTCGGTCACGCTGCAGCGCGTATCTTCCAGCATGGCGCGGGCACGATCGATGCGGAGCGTCATCTGGTAGCGGTGCGGCGCCATGCCCATCGACCGGCGGAAGGCTCGCGAGAAATGGAAAATTGACAGACCGGCCATCTCGGCAAGCTGCGCCAGCGACAGGGCAGCATCGTCCGATTGCGCCATCGCCTCGGTGACGCGGCGAATCTGCCAGGGGGCAAGCCCACCCTTCAGCGAAGGGCGCGGTGCGCCCGCCAGAAGCGCCAGCTCGGCGACGATCAGAGACAGAACGCTGTCGGCGTGCAGTGACCCATGATTGTTTTGTGTGACCGCGGCGTGCCAGAGTCCGGAGCTCAGATGCCGGACAGCAGGATTGATGAAGTGATTGCGGTGAAGGTGCCCGAAATCGATGCTCACATGACTTTCGTACGGAAGGCTCCGCCGAACGAATTCGCTGCTGATGGCAAGGCAGCGAATGCTATGCGGTCCGTCGACATGGATGTCGGTCGCAACTCCAGGCGGGATCAGGTAGAGCGCGCCGACAGGTGCGGTCTCGCGGAAACGGCCTGCACCAAAATCCGAGTTCTGCGACCACCCCGTGTTGAGTGTCTCCACAATGACGAGGTCCAGACTCGGAGGATCGGACATGTCGCCGCGGGGCTGCCGACATTCCATCATTGCAGCGTTATCGCCTACAATTCGCTCGGCGCGCACATAGGGCGCGAGCGGGCCGCTGAGATAAAGGTCTCGATGACGTCGCAGTTGTGCTGCCATGGTGCGGGCTGCCCAAAAACCTGACACTGGTTGCGACCATACGAATTCCGCCCCGCACCGGGTAGCAGGAAGCGCCCCGTGAGCTTCGAAAACAGCAATATTGGTGCGAAGCATTGTCTTTGTGCTTGGTTGAAGCGGTCTGCCAGGCCTCGTCGATGCCGAAAATTGAAGCAACTTCGGGTGCGAAGCCGTGCGGCACAAAGCGTAGGGTATCCATGTGCATGACAGATCATGAAAGGCAGACGGACGATGCCGCTGAGCGCGGACTTGCTCATTCACCTGCTCTCCGCGCCGCATTTCGATCGTTCGGCATGGATGGCGGTTTCGAGCGCGCATCTTCATCTGCGCTTCGGCAACGAGGCCGTGCTGGTCGAACAGGTGGAATCACTGGACCGGCTGGAGCGCTGGCTGTCGGGTGTCCAGACGTTTGGGGCGACGTTTCTCGAGCATTGGCAGCGACGCGAGGCGATCTTCATCGAGGCTGATGTGCAGCCTCTGGACCACCACGCGGTTACCCCTTGCGCCATCGTCGTCCGGATGTCGCGCGGCAAGCTGCTGGACGCGCGAGTCTATATTGATCGTTGTACTGAAGGCTGACGATTGCGGTTCTGCTCGTCCAGCCTGACGTCCTCGACTGATTGCTTCTGGTCAGACGAAGAGCGACGCGGTTTCATCATGGCCGTCTGGTGGGATCGTGACCAGTTACGGAAGCTATCCGATTGTGACGATGGCCCAAAGCGATCCGCAAGCCACAACAGGACTGACATGATCGAGGCCAACTCGCGGGACGCGGCGTCAGCCTGAGACCCTTGGCTTCAAATGGCTCATGCCTCGGACGGTTCGCAGCAAACGAGGCGACACGGCAGCAATCGCGGCAAAGCGCGCCCGGCGAATGATCGGTTAATGGTATCCCGCCACCGACAGCGGGTCAGTTGAAGATTGGCGCCCGCAAGGCGGACACCAGGGGGGCACCTGGGAGCGACCGATGGATCAAGCAACAGGACTTCTTCTGCCTGAGCCTTCTGCTGCGGTCATGTTCCAGTGGCTTCGGGGCAGCGGAAGCAAGTTGCTTGTTCCAGCCGGATGGGATGCGATCATCTTGCCGGCATGCCGGACTGTGGTTTCGGCTTTTCCTGGGGTTCCTCTGACACATGTCCATGCCGGAAGCATACTTTTCATCCCGGCCAATACCTGCACGTCAGTCACTTTCGGAGCCCGGCATGACGCGGCAATCCTGCTCTTCCACCCGGTGCTTCGGTCTGATTGCAATGCCTTGCTTGAACCCTCGGGTCGCCGCGTGCCGGAAACAGCCATGGTTGTGCAGCATGCACAAACCTGTGCAGCAAGGCTGGGTCTTCAGCTCTTGTTTGAGTTGCCGGAGCCATCCTGCCCGGGTGACCTGAGCGATCTTGGTCGTGTCCGTCAACGTGGTGTAAATTCGGTTGTGGCCAGCGGGCTGCATTT
>OFDC01001816.1_pt1 | contig 10557 bp, 9 predicted proteins | sample 1520941 | NCBI WGS metagenome assembly OFDC01 (sample SAMEA94258168, study PRJEB24077) | hot springs metagenome | biome: Aquatic biome; feature: Water | place: India | collected 2012-12-06 | depth 5 m | reverse complement strand
CAGCCGCCGCAGAGGCGCGGGCAGGGGCGGCACAGGCAGCACCTCGAGAATCGGGCGCAGGCGTTCAAAGGCGATTTCCTCGCCCGGCAGACGCCCTTCGTCCCACACGATCCCCATCACCTTGCGCGGGCCGAGCGGGGCGACCACCACGCTCCCGGTGGGCGCGGCCACGCCCTCGGGCAGCCGGTAATCGAGCGGGCCCAGGGCTGCATTCAAAACTAGGAGGCGTATGCGGTTCATCTTGCCGTTATATGGAGAGCGGCATAGGCCAAGGGCAAGCTTGGAGACCCGACCAATGACCGCAATTGTCACGAACCGCCTCACGACGCGTCGCAGCCTGCTGGCGGGCGCCGCAGGTGCGGGCACGTTGCTGCTGCTCCCCGGATGCGCCAGCACCGGCGGCGGGTTCAGCCTTGTGGAAGCGGTGCGCCGCCTGCTGCTGCTGGCCTCGGAAAACGCCTTCGCGCGGCTCACCGCGCCCGGCGGCTTCTGGGACGAGCAGGTCGCGCGGCTCGGGCTCGACACGGTGCTGGGCACGCGCGGCGATGTGCTCTCGCGCATCCTCACGTCGCAATTGTTCAAGGACCGGCTGGAGGAGCGTTTCGCCACTTTCGCGATCGACGCGAGCTTCCGCGCGGCCCCGGTGGTGACCGACGCGGTGCGGGTGATCGGCTTCGACAACGCGCTGGCGCTGGTGCGCGGGGGGCCGGACGCGGCGAGCCTTTACCTCAGGCAGGAGCTCGGCACGGCGCTGCTCGATGCGGTCGTGCCCGAGCTGGGCGAGGCGCTGCGCCTCAGCCGCGATCCGCTGCTGGGGCAGGCGCTCTCGGCGGTGACGGGCGTTGATGTCGCTGGCGTTGCCGACCGCTTCGGCCGCCAGATTGACGATGCCATCTGGGGCGAGATCGGGCGCGAGGAAGCCGCGATCCGCGCCAATCCCGAAAGCACCCGCGATCCGGTGCTGATCGGCGTGTTCGGGCTCGGCGCGCGAATCTAGAAGCGGTAGGTGAGTACCGTCTGCGGCACGTGGGTTGTCCGCGCGGGCTGACCTGCGCGCGGGAATACCAGCAGCCAGTAATTCGCGCCTACCTCAACCCGCTTGTTGATCCGGTATGCGATGCCCGCCTGCGCGCGCCATTGTTCGGTCGAGGCGCCTTGCCCGTCGTTGCGCCCTTGCAGCAGCCCGAGCCATTCGCCGCCCACGCTCGCGCGCCAGCCTTGCCCAAGCGGCTGGTTGTATTGCACCCGCTGGCGCAGCCGCAGCTCGACCCGGTCCGCTCCGTCGAAAAAGCGCTCCTCCAGCCGGGTTCGGAGTTCGAATCGGCCTTGCGTGAAGATCACCTGCTGGTGCGGCCGGATTTCGGTTGCGCCGCCCGCCTCGAACACCGCGCCGCCGCCGCCGATGCGCACGCCATCGGCCACGGTCTGCTCGATGGTGACGCGGATTGTCTGCTGCTCGTCCCCGCGCGCCTCCTCGCGCCAGCGCTGGGTGACGTCGACGGTGAGCCTTGTGTCCTTGTCGAGATCGCCGGTGAGGTTGAAGAACTGCCACAATTGCACGTCTTCGTCCTGCGCCCACGCTTTGGACGGTTGCCAAGCGCACGCGAGGGCGGCAAGCAGCATCGCAATTCGTGCAGGCAGGCGTGTCATGCGCCCGCCCTAAAACGGTGGCAGCCCGCTGCCTATCGAGAAAATCTGGAGTGCATCTCATGAAATTCTTCGTCGACACCGCCGAGATCGAGGCGATCCGCGACCTTGCCGCCACGGGCCTGCTCGACGGGGTGACCACCAATCCCTCGCTGATCGCCAAGTCGGGGCGCGATTTCAAGGAAGTCACCGCCGAGATCTGCGGGATCGTCGACGGGCCGGTCAGCGCCGAAGTGGTCGCGCTGGATCACGCGACGATGATGAAAGAGGCCGAGGTCCTGCGCAAGATCGCCGACAATGTCTGCATCAAGGTGCCACTCACGGTCGATGGCCTCAAGACCTGCAAGGCGCTCTCTTCGGAAGGCACGATGGTCAATGTCACGCTGTGCTTCTCGGCCAACCAGGCGCTGCTGGCGGCGAAGGCGGGCGCGAGCTTCATCTCGCCCTTCGTCGGTCGCCACGATGACAACGGCTTTGACGGGATGGACCTCATCGAGGACATCCGCCTGATCTACGACAACTACAACTTCGCCACCGAAATCCTGGTCGCGAGCGTGCGCCACACCATGCACGTGCTGCAAGCCGCCAAGATCGGCGCCGACGTGATGACCGCACCGCCCAAGGTGATCCACGACCTGTTCAAGCACGTGCTGACCGACAAGGGGATCGAAGGCTTCATGGCCGACTGGGCCAAGACGGGTCAGTCGATCCTCTAAGCGCGATGGCCGACCAGTCTCCGCTCGATCTGTTCAAGCAGGCGCTCACCGGCGCATCGCGGGCGATTGCGCGCGATGCCGAAGTTGAGGTCGCGTGGAGCGCCGATGTGCCCGGCGCGGCCGGCAACCGTTTCCGCGTGCCGCTGCCGGGCCGCGATTTGCCCGCCGATCAGGTGCGCGAGGCGCGCGGCTTTGCGGATTCCTTCGCGCTGAAACTGCGCCACCACGACGCCGCGCTCCACGCCAAGGCCGCACCGCCCGAACCCATCGCGCGCGCCTGCTATGACGCGATCGAGCAGGTGCGTTACGAGGCCCTGGGCGCCAACCGCTTCGGCGGTATCCGCGCCAATCTCGACGCCGCGACCGAGCTGCGCACCGCGGGCGACAAGATCGTGCGCGCGCAGAATTCCTCCGAAGTCCCCTTGCAGACCGCGCTTGCCTTGCTGGTGCGCGAGGCGCTGACCGGTGAGGCCGTTCCCGCCAAGGCGCAGGGCGGGATCGAGCTGGTGCGCGATTTCCTTGAGGAGAAGGTCGGCGGCGATTTCGCGGGCCTCGCGGAGAAGATCGGCGATCAGGAGGCCTTCCAGAAGCTCGCGCTCGACATGCTGCGCGAGCTCGACCTCACCCGGCCCACCGAAGCCCCCGACGAAAGCGATTCGGACGAGGCCGACGATGACGACGGCCCCGACGACGAGAACGAGGGCGAGGACGACAACCAGGGCGAGGGCGATCCGCAAGGCGCGGAGATGGCCGGCGACATGGCCGAGGGCGAGGGCGAGGGGGAGCAGTCCTCCGACACCCAGACCGACAGCGACATGGCCGAGGGCGAACCCTCCGACGACAGCGACGCCGCCAATGCCCCCGTGCGCCCCAACCGCCCGCAGGCCGAGGTTCCGGCCAGCGTGGACTACAAGGCCTTCACCACCCGCTTCGACGAGGAAGTCGCCGCGCCCGATCTGTGCGATGCCGAGGAACTCGACCGGCTGCGCGCCTATCTCGACAGCCAGCTGACCGGCCTCCAGGGCGTGGTGACGCGCCTCGCCAACCGCCTGCAGCGGCGGCTGATGGCGCAGCAGAACCGCAGCTGGGACTTCGACATGGAGGAGGGCGTCTTGGACGCCGCGCGCCTCGCCCGGGTGATCATCTCCCCCGGCACCGCCTTGAGCTACAAGGTCGAGCGCGATGTCGAGTTCAAGGACACGATCGTCACCCTGCTGATCGACAATTCGGGCTCGATGCGCGGGCGGCCGATCAGCATCGCCGCAATCAGCGCCGACATTCTGGCGCGCACGCTCGAACGCTGCGGGGTCAAGACCGAGATTTTGGGCTTCACCACCCGCGCGTGGAAGGGCGGGCAGAGCCGCGAGGCCTGGCTCGCCGATGGCAAGCCGCAGAACCCCGGTCGCCTCAACGATTTGCGCCACATCATCTACAAACAGGCCGACGAGCCCTGGCGCCGCGCGCGCCGCAATCTCGGGCTGATGATGCGCGAGGGGCTGCTGAAGGAAAACATCGACGGCGAGGCGCTGATCTGGGCGCACAGCCGCTTGCTCTCCCGCCCCGAAGAACGCCGCATCCTGATGGTGATCTCGGACGGCGCGCCGGTTGACGATTCGACGCTGAGCGTGAATTCGGCGGGGTATCTTGAGGCGCACCTGCGTTCTGTGATCGAGTGGATCGAGAAGGTCTCGCCCGTCCAGCTGGTGGCGATTGGCATCGGCCACGATGTGACGCGCTATTATCGGCGCGCGGTGACGATCATGGACGTGGAGCAGCTTGGCGGCACGATCATGGAGCAACTGGCGGAGCTGTTCGAGGATGAGAAGGGCGTGAAGAAGCGGTGAGTTTTTGCGACAACACTCCGCCCGATTCGCTTGCGCCCGCTTGAAAACAGGTTGACCCTGCGGTTCGCTTCTTGAATTCATGGTGCTCAAGCCAGTTGAGGGGTCGGTCCGCTTGATTTCATCGCTGTTCGTGCTGCTTTTGCAGCCTGCCGTTGTCGCTGCGGAGCCGGGGCCTGTTGTTGCCGAGGCCGTTGCAGAGGCGCCCACGCCCGCTGCCGAGACCGTTGCCGAGGCCCCGGCGCCTGCGGGCCTCCTGCTTCCCAAAACGACCCCGCTGGTCATCGCGATCGACAAGGAGCTCGGCTCCAAGATCAGCCAGACCGGCGAGACTTTTCCGATCCGGCTGGTGAACGCCGTGTTGGTCGATGGGGTGGAAGTCCTGCCTGCCGGGATCACCGGCCAGGGCGAGGTCGTCCATGCCAAGAAGGCGGGTCTTGCCGGTGCCGCTGGCGAGCTGGTGCTGGCCGCGCGCTATCTCGAGCATAACGGACGCCGGATCGAATTGCGCAGCTTCCGCTTCGTCGAGGCAGGCGAGGCTTCGCTCGGCAAGGGGCAGGACAACACCGGAGTGTCCAACATCACCACTGCGGTCGCCGGCCCGATCGGGTTCTTCATCGGCGGCGGCAACACCAATGTCGTGCCGGGCACCATCGCCAACGCCAAGACCCGCAATGACGAGCTTTTCGAGCGTCCCGCGCAGGCCGAGACCGCGCCTGCCGGAACGCCCGAACCCCAAGTCGAAAACAGGGAGGAACTACCGTGAAGAAACTGCTTGCTGCCGCCATGATCGCCGCTGCCGCGCCGGTTGCGCTGATCGCCGCCGCGCCCGCCGCGATGGCCGAGGAAATGGCCGAGGGCGAATTCAAGATTCCGACCCCGCCGCCGGGCAAGGGCCAGATCCTGTTCTACCGTACCGGCGGCATCAGCGGCGCTGCGCTCGGCTGTGCGGTGTTCGACGTCGGTGCCGAGGACAAGCTGTCCTCGCTCGGCGCGGGCAAGTATTTCGTTCTCGTTTCCGATCCCGGCCCGCGCAGCTTCACCGTCAAGTCGCTCGAGACCAAGGACGCCCTGACCCTCGAGATCGAGGAAGGCGAGACCCAGTTCGTGCGCTGCAAGATCAAGACCGGCTTCCTGTCGGGCCGCGCCGACATCGGCCCGAGCACCGAAAAGGAGTTCCGGGCAAAGCACAAGAACCCCAAGCTGGTGGACGCCGAGGATATGTCGGACGCGGTGCGCCAGGCCAATTATCCCGGCTGATCGCCGTTCTAGGGTCAGGACCTATCAACCGCGCCTTCGAGGCGGCGGAATGGCGAACAGATCGGGCCGTTTCGCGCGCCGGGAAGGCTGGTTGCCTTTCCAAGCGCGGGGCGGGCCGAGATGGATGCCATTCCGCCGTCCCGCAGGGATTTGGCCAAAAGGGCCCATCGCCACGTCGGTTCGGTTTGAAATATCGACATATTCCTGCACCTCACCTCCTCGCGCTGGGCCCTTTTGACTCAAACCTCGAAGGTGCGGTTAATAGGTCCTGACCCTAGCCTGAGCAGGGGCCGCTAGCGATTATGTCGCTTGCGGCCCGTTTGCTTGTGCCGGACAGGCGCAAGGGCATGACCCAATCGCAGCGAAAGACCCGTCCATGAACGTCACCGAAGCCGTCACTACCCGCCGCTCGATCCGCGCCTTTCTCGACAAGCCGGTCGATCTGGAAACGCTCTCGCGTGTGATGGACAAGGCGCGCTGGGCGGCGTCGGGATGCAATTACCAGCCGTGGGAAGCGAGCATTGTCACCGGCCAGCCGCTCAAGGATTTGCAGGCCAAGATGATGGCCGAGGGGCCGAAGGCGGCCGAATATGACTGGGCCGCGCCCGGCACCGAAGAAGCCTACAAGAAGCGCCTCGATGCGGTCTCGGCGGGGATGTTCGGCGCGATGGGCATTGCACGGGACGACGGCGCGGGGCGCATGGCGGCGATGGGCCGCAACACCACCAGCTTCGATGCGCCCGCGGTGCTGTTCGTCTATTTCCCGCGCCTGATGAAAGAGCCGCAGTGGTCCGATGTCGGCATGTGGCTCCAGACCGTTGCCCTGCTGCTGCGCGAGGAGGGGCTCGACTCCTGCTTCCAGGAGTACATGGCAATCTTCGCGACCACGATCCGCGAATTCCTCGGCCTCGATCACGAACGCTACATGTTCTTCTGCGGCATGGCGATCGGCTATCGCGATCCGGAGTCCCCGGTGAACAACTTCGAGCGCGAGCGCGTGCCGCTGGAAGAGCATGTGAAGTTCATCGGCTTCGAGTGAGGCGGCTTGCGCGAGGGTAAGGGATTGGGGCAAAGGCCCCGGCCATGACCGACGCGCCTCTGAAACTGTTCAACTCGCTCACCCGTTCACTCGAGGTGTTCGAGCCCGTCCACCCGGGCGAGGCGCGCGTCTATTCCTGCGGGCCGACGGTCTACAACTACCAGCATATCGGCAACATGCGCGCTTACGTGTTCGCCGATACGCTGGGGCGCACGCTCCAGTGGAAGGGCTACAAGCTCACCCACGTCGTCAACATTACCGATGTCGGCCACCTCACCTCGGACGCTGACGAAGGCGAGGACAAGATGGAGAAGATGGCCGCGCGCGAGGGCAAGAGCGCGTGGGACATCGCGCGCTTCTATCAGGCGGATTTCGAGGCTGATCTCGCGCGCCTCAACGTCCAGCCCAAGCAGCACCCGCGCGCGACCGAATATGTCGACGCGATGATCGCGTGGGGCAAGGGAATCGCCGACAAGCACTGCTACGAGTTGGAGAGCGGGCTCTATTTCGATGTCTCGACCGTCGCCGATTACGGACGGCTGGCGCGCGCAGTCACCGAGGACGGTGAAGGCCGGATCGAGAGCGTCGAGGGCAAGCGCAACGCTGCCGATTTCGCGATCTGGCGCCGCACGCCCGCCGGTGAGACCCGCCAGATGGAATGGGACTCGCCCTGGGGCCGCGGCGCGCCGGGGTGGCATCTCGAATGCTCGGTGATGGGCGAGGCGCTGCTCGGCTTTCCCTTCGATATCCACACCGGCGGGATCGACCACCGCGAGATCCACCACCCGAATGAAATCGCGCAGAACCAGGCGTTTTGCTGCACGAATGGGCTCGATGATCCGAGGAATTCGGGCGCGAAGATCTGGATGCACAACAATTTTCTGGTGGAACGCTCGGGGAAGATGTCGAAATCCTCGGGCGAGTTCCTGCGGCTGCAATTGCTGGTCGATCGGGGCTACCACCCGCTCGCCTACCGGCTGATGTGCTTGCAGGCGCATTATCGCAGCGAGCTGGAGTTCTCTTGGGAGGGGCTGGGGGCTGCGCTGACGCGATTGAAGCGGATGTATAAAGCCGTTGCCGTTCAGCTCTCCCGACAATTTGAGGAGGCTGGCGAGCCGGTCGAACCAACATCTGTATTTTTGCCCATACCCCGTGAGCAATGGTCGGAAGCCGACGAAACTGGCGTATTGCGAGATTTTGACGAGGCAATTTCTGACGACCTGAATACGGCAAAGTGCCTTCCGCTTCTCGAAGAAGTGCTGGGCGACAAGTTCATTTCGCACCCAATGCGCTGGCACCTCATCGCCACTATCGATCAGGTTCTTGGACTTGATTTGCTTAAGGTGCGCCGCGCCGACCTGCGCATCCGCCCCAAGGCCGCGGGCCTCACCGAAGCCGAAATCGAAGTCGCGCTCGCCCGCCGCAAGGAGGCGCGCGCCGCCAAGGACTTCGCCGCCTCGGACGCGATCCGCGACGAACTCGGCGCGGCTGGCGTCGAGGTGATGGACGGCGATCCGCTTGGGTGGGAGTGGAAGCTCGGATAACGCACTCCCCGTCCCGGGCTTGACCCGGGACCCCGCTGCCTTCACGTCAGCGGCACAAGAAGCTGGGCCCCGGGTCAAGTCCGGGGCGGGGAACAGGGAATTGTCATGACCATCCTAGCCATCTCCGGCCTGATCCGCCCTATGCTCGAACCCCGCTTGCCCGAGGGCCTCGACGTGCGCTGGTTCATGTCCGCCGAAGAGGCGATCGAGGCGGTCGCCGATGCCGAGATCGGCTGGTTCGACATGAACGACAAGGAGGCGATGGCAGCAACGCTGGTCGCTGCCAAGAAGCTCAAGTGGCTCAATTCGATCTATGCAGGGTTAGATTTCCTGCCGATGGACGTGCTGATCGAGCGCGGGATTACCGTCACCAACGGGGCAGGGATCAATGCCATCACCATCGCCGAATATGTGGTGATGGGGATGCTCACCATCGCCAAGGGCTACCGCGAGGTGGTGCGCGCGCAGGACCGGCATGAGTGGCTGTTCGACAGCCCGGGCAAGCGCGAGCTGGCGGGCTCGAAGGCGCTGCTGCTCGGCTATGGCGCGATCGGGAAACTGATCAAGCCGCGGCTTGAAGCCTTCGATGTCGATGTCACGGTCGTACGCCGCAGCGCGGGCGAGGGCATCCTCGGGCCGGACGAATGGCGCGCGCAACTCGGCACCTTCGACTGGGTGATCCTCGCCGTGCCCGCCACGCCCGAAACCGACGCGATGATCGGCGCGGCCGAGCTTGCCGCGATGAAATCGGACTGCGTCATCGTCAACATCGCGCGCGGGGCGGTGATCGACCAGCCGGCGCTGGTGGCGGCATTGCAGGCCAAGGCGATCGGCGGCGCCTTCCTCGATGTCACCACGCCCGAGCCGCTGCCTGCGGACGATGTGCTGTGGACCCTGCCCAGCGCGCATGTCTCGATGCACCTCTCGGGCCGGGCGCAAGACAAGATGTTCGTCCGCAGCGCCGACCGTTTCCTCGACAATCTCGCACGTTACCTGCGCGGGGAGCCGGTCGCCCCGGTGTTCGACCCGCGACTGGGCTACTGAGCCGCGCAGCGCCCGCGAGAATCGCGCTGGCGATCTGGCGCTTTTCTGCAATACTTGGCCCCGCAAACCGCCCATCACGGGGCGGTCACACGCGCGCGCTATCGCCCGAGGGGGGGCATCGCGCGCGTGACAGCCGGGGGGCTGTGCAAACAGGGGGGAACACATGAGCGACACCAAGAAGGCATCGGACGTCTTTGTCGAATGTCTCGAGGCCGAAGGCTGCGAGTATATCTTCGGCGTTCCGGGGGAGGAAAACCTCGATTTCCTCGATTCGCTCAGCCGGTCCAAGCAGATCAAGCTGATCCTCACCCGCCACGAACAGGGCGCCGGCTTCATGGCCGCGACCTATGGCCGCCACACCGGCAAGACCGGCGTGTGCGTCGCCACATTGGGCCCGGGGGCGACCAATTTCGTGACCTCGGCAGCCTATGCGCAGCTGGGCGGGATGCCGGTGCTGATGATCACCGGGCAGAAGCCGATCAAGAAATCGAAGCAGGGCCGCTTCCAGATCGTCGATATCGTCTCGCTGATGAAGCCGATCACCAAATATGCGATCCAGATTGCGGCGGGCGACAACATCCCCAGCCGCGTGCGCGAGGCCTATCGCCTTGCCGAGGAGGAAAAGCCCGGCGCGACCCTGATCGAGCTGCCCGAGGATATTGCCGAAGAACCCACTACCGACTGGAAGCCGCTGCCCAAGAGCATCGCGCGGCGTCCCTCGGCCGAGCCCAAGGCGGTGCGCGCGGCGGTGCAGGCGATCGAGAAGGCCAAGAACCCGGTGCTCGTGATCGGCGCGGGCGCCAACCGCAAGATGTGCGGACGCATGCTCGAACAGCTGGTCGAGAAGACCGGCATCCCCTTCCTCACCACCCAGATGGGCAAGGGCGTGATCGACGAGCGGCATCCGAAGTTCCTCGGCTGCGCGGCGCTGTCAGCCGGAGACTTCGTCCACCGCGCGGTCGAAGCGTCAGACTGCATCATCAATGTCGGCCACGACGTGATCGAAAAGCCGCCCTTCTTCATGAAGGACAATGGCGTCACCGTGATCCACGTATCGACCCGCACGGCCGAGGTCGATCCGGTCTATTTCCCGCAGATCGAAGTGATCGGCGATATCGCCAACGCGATCTGGCAGATCAAGGAAGACATCAGCCCCAACCGCAGCTGGGATTTTGCCCACATGCTCGCCTTCCACAAGGCCGAGATGGAGCACACCGGCAAGCTCGCCGCCGACACCCGCTTCCCGATCTTCCCGCCGCATCTCGTCCAGCAGGTCCGCGACGCGATGCCGCATGACGGGATCATCTGCCTCGATAACGGGGTCTACAAGATCTGGTTCGCGCGCGGATATACCGCCTACCTCCCCAACACCGTGCTGCTCGACAATGCGCTGGCGACGATGGGCGCAGGCCTGCCGAGCGCGATGATGAGCGCGATGCTCTATCCCGACCGCAAGGTGATGGCGA
>OFDC01001815.1_pt1 | contig 10562 bp, 8 predicted proteins | sample 1520941 | NCBI WGS metagenome assembly OFDC01 (sample SAMEA94258168, study PRJEB24077) | hot springs metagenome | biome: Aquatic biome; feature: Water | place: India | collected 2012-12-06 | depth 5 m | reverse complement strand
AGGTGATGGTGGTCTCCTGCCCGCCGTGCTGGCTGGCGGTGGAGACGAACACGCTCCCCACCTTGCCGACCAGCGCCTTAGTGAACCACAGCCCCCCGGTTTGATCGAGGAAGTTGCGCATCTGCGCCGCCATATTGCCGAAACGGGTGGGGGTGCCGAAGATGATCGCATCGTAATCGGCCAGTTCAGCCGGGGTCGCAATCGGCGCTGACTGATCGAGCTTCATCCCGGCACTCTTGGCAACCTCATCGGCCACCAGCTCGGCAACGCGCTTAACAAAAACCTCGGTGCCGGGGACACTGGCCGCGCCTTCGGCTACGGCAGCAGCCATGGCTTCGATATGGCCATAGCTCGAATAGTAGAGCACCAGCACCTTGGTCATCGTGTCTTACCCCTTAGAACTTGGTGCCGATTTCGATCCCGTAGCGCGCCGGTCGGGCCCGGAACACGAAGCCGCCGGGCGAAAATTCGGCGTTGTAGGTCTCGTCAAACAGGTTGGCGGCAAATGCGGTGACCGAAACGCCGCTGACAGTCACACCGGCGCGCGCATCGACGATGTCGACCGGATTGCGCACGGTGGTGTTGAACGGCTCCCACCAGGTCTTGCCGGTGCGGCGGTAGTCGATGCGGAACAGGCCATCGACGCTGTCCGAAATCGGCCCGGCATATTGCATGCCGAGGTTGAAGGTGTAGCGCGAGATCTGCGGGGCTTCGTTGCCGATCACGGATGGGTCGGCGAACTCCTTGATCTCGCTGTCGGTCACCCCGATCGCGGCGTTGATATCGAAGAACGGGGCCACCCGCGCGGTTGCTTCCAGCTCGAAGCCGTTGATCCGGGTCTCGGGAATGTTGCCGAGGTTCTGGGTCGAGGACTGGGCGAGAAAGACGAAGAAATAGCTGTTCTTGGACAGCGTCGTGTAAGCCGCGCCCGCCAGTCGCACCGGGCCGATCTGGCCCTTGGCACCGACTTCGAAGGTATCGGCGGTTTCCGCCTGGAAGATGTCGCCCACGCCGACGATGCCATTGTTCACCGCTTCCGCGCCGACGCCGGTCTGGTTGAACCCGCCCGAACGGAAGCCGCGGCTGTATCCGCCATAGATGGTGAGATCCGGGCTCGGCTCATAGGTCAGCGTCAGCTTAGGCTGCCAATCGTCGAAGGTCACCGTGCGGACCTCGCCGCTCAGCGCCTGCGGTACGCCCGGCACCACCGGCAGGAAGCCCTGCGGGGTCAGCGTGGTCTGCTCGCGCTTGTCGCGGTCATAGCGCAGCGAAGCATCGACCCGAAACTGGTCGGTGAATTCATACCCCGCATTGGCAAACAGCGCCCAGGCAAAGTTGTCCTGCCCGTCCGACAGGAAGCTGAACTGCGGGTTCAGCGGGTTGGTCGAGGGGGTGCGGAACACCGGGAAGACGCCGTTGCCGGTGTCGATCATGTTGCCGGTCGAGATGAAGCGCTCGGTATCGATCAGATAGCCGCCGACCATCCAGTTGAACTTGCGGCCATCCTCGGGCGAAGCGAGGCGCACTTCCTGGCTGAAGGCCTTCACATCGAGGAACTGGCTCTGGTTAAGGTCAAAACCATTTCCCGCGCCGAAGATCGCCTCGAACAGATTGAAGAAGAAGCTGTCCGGGATCGGCAGGAAGTCGAAAGCGTCGCCGGTCAGCACCTCTTCCAGCGTGTCGTAGGACGAGACCGAGGTGAACACCGCATTGTCCCCGGCATATTCGATCTTGAGCGCGAGGTTGTAGATGTCGCGATCGTTCTGGCCGGGGTTGTTGACCCGCACATCGGCGATGTCGTTCACATCGGCGACGATGTTGTAATAGAGCCCCTGCGTGCGCAGCTTGTTCACCGAACCGCGCAGGTCAAAGGTCAGCCGGTCGGTCGCTTCCACGAGCAGATTGCCGCGCAAGGAGAAATCCTCGACCGGGTCGGCATCCTCGCCCAGGAAGGTGTTCGGGATGAAGCCGTCGGTGTTGTAATACGAGCCCGCGACCCGGAACTTGACGTTCTCGGCCAAAGGCCCGCTGATCCCGCCGCGCAGGAAATAGCCAAAGCCGTTGTCGATCCCGGCGGTGATATTGCCCGCAAATTCGTCGGTCGGCTTCTTGGTGGAAATAATGATCGCCCCGCCGATGGCGTTGCGACCATAGAGGCCGCCCTGCGGCCCCTTGAGCACTTCGATCTGCTCGATATCGAACAGATCCTGGTTGAATTGCGCGGGGTTTACTTGCTGCACCCCGTCTACAATTACGGCGACCGAAGGCTCGGAATTGCGGTTCTGCGTGATCCCGCGGATGATCACGAAGGCATTGCCCGCGTTTTGGGTTTCCACCAGCGTGACGTTGGGTGTCAGCGCGATGAAATCGGCCGGTCGCTCGATCCCGGCGTTGGTGATTGCCTGCGAATCGAAGGCGGTCACCGCAGCTGGGGTATCCTGCAAGGTGCCAGAACGGCGCAGCGCGGTGACGACGATGCCCGGATCTTCGGCCTTATCAGCCTGCGGTGCTGCCTCTTGCGCGGCGAGCGGCGTGGCGGCGAGCGTAGCGGCAGTAAGCGCGGTGGTGCTCAGCAGCGTGCGCGCCGCACGGTTCATGCCCGAAATCGTCATATCTCTCTCCCCTGTGGGCGCGCCATTGCGCGTCGCTCTTATTGGCGATCCCTCCCGATATCGGGTTAGGAAATTCGCAATGCGAAGTCAACTTCGATATGCGAAAATATGGGAGTGTGGCGGCTTGGCCACGCAAGTCGGGCTTCAGGCATGGGCAAGAGCCGCATCAGCTCGGCTTGGGAGGGACTTTGGGGGGCTAGCGGGGCTTGAGGTCGATTACCCGTAGCGTCGCCACTCCGCGGGAGCGACTGGGCTTTCCCCGCGGGCTGGGCGACCTGAACGCGAGAACATCGCAGTTTGCTCGTTCAGCCGCGATACCTCTTGCTTCAAGAGTTCGCTCGCAGCGCTCGATTGCTCGGCCATGGCGGCATTCTGCTGCGTGTCGCGTTCCAGTTCGGCCACCGCGACATTCACTTCGTTGAGATGGTCGGCCTGAACCTTGGAAGCCGCCGCCAGCTTCTCGACCCGGTCACTGACGCGGTCGATGATCTCAATCATCTCCTTCAGCGCATTGCCCGAAGAGGCAACACGCTGCGACCCTTCGTTGATGCTGCCGGCGCTCTTGATCATCAAGTCCTGGATCGCCGTCACCGCCTCGGATGACCGCTGAGCGAGGGCGCGCACTTCGTTGGCGACCACGATAAAGCCCTTGCCCGCTTCCCCCGCACGGGTCGCCTCAACCCCGGCATTGAGCGCGAGGATGTTGGTCTGGAAGGCAATGTTCTGGATCAGGGCAGTGATATTCGAAACCTCGGCAAAGGAGGCCTGGATCTGTCCCATGGCGTCAACCGCCGTCTCGACCAGCTCACGGTTGCGGGTCACGTTTTGCCGGGCAAGTGCGACTTCGGTGTTGGTTTCCTGCGCAAGGGTCGAACTCGCCTGAATGCCGGAATTGGTGCGCTGGAGCGCCGCCGCGGTCTCTTCGAGCGTCGCGGCCTGACGCGCCGTGCGCTCCGAAAGGTCCGCCGCAGCGTCGTTCACCTCGCCGGCGCTGCGATCGATGGCATCGGCCGATTCCACCACGGAGTAAATGACATCGCGCAAGGCCGCCTGAGCCTGGTTGAAGTCCATGCGAATGCCCTTGTAGGTTTCGGCAAAGAACCCCTCGATCGGACGGTCCAGATCGCCCCCTGCCATCGCGCTGAGCTTTTCGCTGAGAACACTCACGATCCGTTTGCGTTCGGCATCGGCAGCCCGTGCGTCCATCGCGCTCTGGCGGAACACCTCGATCGCCCGGGTCATTGTGCCGATCTCGTCTGCGCTGTGATCCACCCGCTTGCCAGCTTCGAGATCGCCGTCCGCCATTTGCTGCATCGTATCGGCGGTGCAGGCCAGCGGGTCGATGACCTTGCGCCGCAAGATTACCAGCGCACCGCCAATCCCTGCGAGCGCCACCAGCACCACGATGCCAAGTCCGAGATCGATCGCCGTGAGCGTTTGCGTGGCAGATGCGGCCAGTACCGCTTGTTTATCGGCCGCCCCGGCGACCAGCGCATCGATCCGAGTGCGGTGACGTTCGTAAACGGCATCCAGCTGGGCCAGCGCGCGGGAGGTTTTGGCAGGATCGCCTGCGCGGGCCGCAGGCAGGAGTTGATCATCGACAATTGTCCAGAAGGCCGTTCCGTCCTGCGCCACCGTTTCGGCGAGCCCGGACTTGAGGCCGGGTTCGAGATCGGAAGCCGCCCAATAGTCCGCTCGCTCGCGCCATTGGCGCTTCAATCCGCTGAGCTTGCCCTCAAAGGTATCCAAGCGCCCCGGTGTGCGCGCAACGAGATTGGCGATCAGGTAAGATTCAACCAGATATTCCGGTGGCGGCAAGATATCGGCATTGAAATCATTGAGCTGCTGGTTGACCCGATGCATCTCGCCGCCAAATCGGATTGTGTTGATGCCATAGGCGCCAAAGACGATAGCGAGGCCGAGCAGACCCATGAGGACAAAGCCAGCGCGCTGGCTCATCATCTTGATATCCATGACGTTCCGTTCTCTTGCTTCGCGGGCATGAACACCCTGTGGCGCGGGCTTGCTTACCTTTGCCACCGTTGCAAAAGATCAGACGCGCATTCCGTAGAGATACTGAGACCAGTTAGGGACTTAGGCCAGTTCACCCGTCAGGGCCGCAAGCTCGCCTCCAGCGCGGGCCAGCGTCTCAGCGAGGCCTCGATCTCGCCCGCGGCATTGCGCAGCAGCGGCAGGCGGGTACGGACCAGCTCGTCTTGCGATATGCGCGTGGTAGAGGTGGAGCAGTTGATCGAGGCAATCACCCGCCCGCCACGCCCGAAGATCGGCATCGCGACCGAGACGATCCCGTAATCGAGTTCGTCGAGGGCCGAATCATAGCCGCGTTCGGCTATCAGCTGGAACCGCTCGGCAAGCGCCTCGCGGTCAGTGACGGTGCGCTCGGTAAAGCGCTGGAACGGCGCGCCCGCCAGCAGGACGGCGCGCTCCTCATCGGGGAGAAAGGCGGCGATCGCCTTGCCCAGCGAGGTCGCATGGAAGGGAAAGCGCGTGCCGACCCCTGCCGCCACACGAAACCGCCGGTCGGTCGAGACATGGGCGACGTAGAGGATATCGGTGCCGGATAGCACCGCCAGGCTGGCGCTGTCGCCGGTCTGGTCGCGCAGGGCCTGCAAGGGCGGCAGCACCACCTGTTCGATCTGCATCGAGGCAAGGAAGGCCGAGCCGATCGTCAGCACCGCCGGACGCAGCAGGAACTTGCGCTCGTGCTGACCGACATAGCCCAGTTCCACCAGCGTGATCAGACAGCGCCGCGCGACCGCTGGCGGCAGCCCGGTTTTGGCGGCGACCTCGCTGAGGGTCATCTCGGGGTGATCCTCGTCAAACGCCTTCAAGACCCTGAGGCCGCGTTCCAGCGTCGAGAGGTATTCCGGGTTCTTCGTGCCAGCCCCATTAACTGCGGGGTCAGCCCCTTCGTATCCCATGCGCTGGCCTTTCGATGCTGCGGCGGACGTTGGCGTCGTCGGCTCCCAATACCGGGGGCGCGGTGACGCTGTCCATCCGCTCGCCATCGAAGCTCACCGGAAAACGGATCGTGCGGAACTCGCCATGCGGACCATCCGGGTCGGTGACTTCGAGACCGAGCACCTTGGCCTGTTCAGTGGCGAGCACTTCGGCAGTGTCATAGACCGGCGAGTTGGGCACTTCGAGGCGGGTCAGCGTCTCGGTCCATTCCGCGCGGGTTTTCGTCGCAAAGATCGGAGCAAGGAAGGCGACCACGTCTTCGTAATGCGCAATCCGCGCCTCGCGGCTGGCGAAGGCCGGGCGTTCGAGCATGTCAGGCTGGCCGACAGCGGTCGCCAGATTTTCCCAGAACTTCGGCGGGGAGGACATGTGCAGCGCGAGCCACTTGCCGTCGGCGCATTGGAAGACATAGCTCTGCGAAACGTGGGGGCGGCTGTAGGGGCCCATTACCTGATTGTCGGACAGCAGATGCGTGAAATCGTCGAGGTTGAAGTGGCACATCGCCTCGAACATCGAGGTTTCGACCACCCGACCCGTGCCCGTGGTGTGGCGCTCGTTGAGCGCGGCGAGGATGCCGAGGGCGGTGTAGAAACCCGTCATGGCATCGGCGATGGCCGGGCCGACCACGCGGGGGTGCTGCGGGTTGACCAGCAGCCGCAGGAACCCGCTGGCGGCTTGGGCGACGGTGTCGAAAGCGGGGCGATCCCGCTCCGGGCCTTCGCTGCCGAAGCCCGAGATCGAGGCATAGACCAGCGCGGGGTTGATCGTCTGCAGCCGCGCAGCATCGACATTGAGCCGCGCGGCGACCCCGGGTCGGAAGTTCTGGATGAAGACGTCCGCATCGGCGACCAATTGGTCGAGAACCGCCAGATCCTCAGGCTGCTTGGGGTCGATGGTAATCGAGCGCTTGTTGCGGTTATAGGTCTGGAAATGCGGGGCATAGAGCCCGCCGCGGAACGAACGGAACGGGTCGCCAGTAACGGGCTGCTCAACCTTGATGACATCCGCGCCGAGATCGGCCAGCAGCATCCCGGCGGCGGGCCCCGTGATAAAGGTGCCCATTTCGAGCACAGTAATGCCTGCGAGTGGCCGAGCGGTCATCCAACACATCCCATCTGCTTGCCTAATTCTGCATGAGACACTATATTCTTCGCATAACGAAATCAACTTCGAATATCGAAAAGGACTCTCCATGCGCATCGGCAAGCAGGACAACGCCGTCACCTCGATCTGCACCTCCGATGCCACCAGCATTACCGTGCGGGGACTGGACCTATGCTCCGAGGTGATCGGGCACGTCGACTTTACCAGCTATTTCTGGCTCTTGGTAACCGGAACTATGCCCGGTCCCCCGCAAAAGGCGCTGGCCGATGCGGTGCTATGCGCGATTGCCGAACACGGGCTGGTGCCGAGCGTGGTCGCCACCCGCATGACCTATGCCGCCGCGCCAGAGGCTTTCCATGGCGCGGTTGCGGCCGGGTTGCTCGGCTGCGGGAGCGTGGTGCTGGGCAGCGCCGAGGTGGCAGGCCGGTTCTACGCGCAGGTCGTCGCGGACTCCCAGGGCGGTGATCCCGCGCAGACCGCCATCGCGGCGATCAAGGCGCTGCGCGCCGAGAAGAAGGCGATCCCCGGCTTCGGCCACCCCCAACATTCGGGAGGTGACCCGCGCGCGCACCGCCTGCTGGCGCTCGCCAAGGAGCACGGGATGGAAGGCCCGCACATCGCCATGCTGCGCACCATCGAAGAGGTGCTGCCCGAGGCCATCGGCCGCTCGCTCCCGATCAACGTCAACGGCGCGATTCCGGCGGTGATGCTCGACGCAGGCTTCCCGCTCGCGGCCTTGAAGGGCATCTCGCTCCTCGCCCGCACCGCGAGCCTGATCGCGCATCTGCAGGAGGAAACCGAACGTCCCATCGGCTTCATCATGAGCGGTGCCGCGGCCGAACGGATCGGGTTCGACGATGGGAGCGAATAAGCCCGCTTGATCCCCGCCCGCCCCCGCGCCACTGTCAGGGTATGACAGGCAAGGGGGTGGACATGATCGGACGGGCGGCACTCATCGGGGCAGCGGCGCTGCTGGCGGCGGCGCCCGCTTGGGGCCAAGAGCCGCCGGGCCTCAGCGAGACTGAGCAGGCCGTCCCCGCCCTCCCCCGCATCTTGCCGCCGCGCGAGCGTGCCGACCTCGAAAATCGCATCCTGCGCGAACGGCTCGACACCATCATCCCCCAGATCATGCGCGCCGAGGGGATTGACTTGTGGCTGCTGGTCGCGCGCGAATATTTTGAAGAGCCGGTGGTCGCCACCATGCTCGATGCCGAGAACATGCATGCGCGCCGGCGGACCATCCTGATCTTCCACGATCCGGGCGAAGGCAAGCCGGTCGAGCGCCTCACCGTCAGCCGCTATGGCCTCGGCGGGCTGTTCGCCCCCGCTTGGGATCCCGACAAGCAGCCCGACCAATGGGCCGCCGTCGCCGAGATCATCGCCGCCCGCAACCCGGCGAAAATCGCAGTCAATTCCTCCGATCTCTACCAATTCGCCGACGGCATGACACTGAGCCAGTACGGCAAGTTCATGGCCGCCCTGCCCCCCGCCCTGCAAGCGCGGGTGGTGAGCGGCGAGGGGCTGGCGATCCGCTGGCTCGAAACCCGCACCCCATCCGAGATGGCGCTCTACCCCACCATTGTGCGCATCGCCCACGCGGTGATCGGAGAGGCCTTCTCAAAGAAGGTCATTACTCCCGGTGTCACCACCGCCGAAGAGGTGCAATGGTGGTATCGGGACCGGCTGATGGGCTTGGGCCTAACCCCATGGTTCCACCCCTCGGTTGCGATCCAGCGGCAGGGGGTGAAAGGGATGCTGGAGGGCGAGGAAGTGATCCAGCCCGGCGACCTCCTCTGGACCGATTTCGGCATCACCTACCTGCGGCTCAACACCGATACCCAACACCTTGCCTATGTGCTGAAGCCCGGTGAGACCGAGGCGCCAGCGGGGCTGCGCGCTGGGCTGGCGAACAGCAACAAGGTGCAGGATTTCCTCACGCGCGCCTTCAAGGTGGGCATCAGCGGGAATGATGCTTTGGCCCAAGCCCGCGCCGCTAGTATTGCGGCGGGGCTTGATCCCTCGATTTACACCCATCCCATCGGCTATCACGGCCACGGCGCGGGACCGTCCATCGGCTTTTGGGACAACCAGAAACCCGATGTGCGCGGGAGCGGCTCGATCCGGGCGAACACGGCGTGGTCGATCGAGCTCACCTCCTATGCCGCAGTGCCCGAATGGGGTGGCCAGCGGGTTGATTTCCGCACCGAGGAGGACGCCTTTTTCGACGGCAAGACCGTGCGCTACATCGACGGGCGCCAGACGGAGATAACACTGATCCCTTCAAGCCGTTGAGGGGCGCTGCCGCATTAATGCCTGAAAGCTGTTCTAATCCCTAAGGTTCATCCTCCGAGAATGAGAAACCCATGCCACTGCTCCTATGCCCCAACGACAACAGTTCCATGCAGACCGTGGACCGGGACGGGGTGCAGTTCGACATGTGCCCCACGTGCCGCGGGGTTTGGCTTGACCGGGGCGAGCTGGAAAAGCTGATGGCCGCTGCCTCGGCCATGGTGCCCCCCGCTCCGCCTGTCGCGCCCACCGCGCCGCGGCCTGCCGCGCCGCCACCCTATCAGCCCGGCTATCACGGCTATGGCGAAGCAGGCGAACGCGGCGAATATGGCGAGCGCGGGGAATATGGTGAGCGCGGCGAATATGGCTATCGCCGCAAGCGCGGATCGATCTTCGATATTTTTGACTAAGTCAGTCGGATCAGGGCTTGGGCACGGCCCGCGATGACGATCCGATGCCCTTCGCGCGGGTCTTCACCCGGTACACATCGGTCAGCGCGGTGATGTAGAGCTCGGACAGATCGGCCCCGCCCCACGCCAGATTGGTCGCGCGCTTGGGCGTGGCGAGCCGTGCCACCACGGCGCCCGTCGCCGGATCCACCACGCACAGCCCGCCGGGACAGGTGAACCACACGCGCCCCTCGGTATCGACCCGCACGCCGTCAACCCGACCCGGCTTGCTCTCGTCAGTCACGTCGACGACGAGGCGCTTGCCCGAGGCCGTGCCGTCAGCCGCAAGGTCATAAGCCCACAGGGTCTGGGTCGCGGTGTCGCCGACATAGAGCACGCGCTCATCGGGCGAAAGCGCAAGGCCGTTGGGGCGCGACAAGGCATTGTCGATCAGCACCATGCGCCCGCTTGCCTCGTCGAGCGCAAACACCCCGGAAAAGCCCACCTCGCTCGTGCGCTCGCCAAGGCCATAGGGCGGATCGGTGAACAGGATCAGCCCGTCGCTGCGCACCACCACATCATTGGGGCTGTTGAGGCGCTTGCCCTCGTAGCGCGCGGCAATGGTCTGTCGGCCATCCTCAGGCGTCCAGCGGGTGATTTCGCCGCTGCCATGTTCGGCATTGATAAGCCGCCCCTGACGGTCGAAGGTGTGGCCATTGGCATTGGCGCTCGGCGTGTAGAGCACCGGCGGAGCCCCCTCACCCGGGGTGTACACATAGACCGTGTTGCCAGGGATATCGCTGAAGATCAGCCGCGCACCATCCCATGCCGGACCTTCGGTGAAGGTGTAGCCAGTTGCGACAAGTTCAAGCGTACTGGGGATGAAAACCGTGTCATCTACGACAGGCGCGCCTTCCTCGTCCTGCGCCCATGCGCTGCTTGCCATCATTATCGCCGCCAGCCCCGCAATTATCCGCCATGCCTTGCCCATTGCCTGCCCTTTCTGGTCATGTCCGGCGTTCAGCCTGCGTCTTCCCCGCAATCAGCGCCAGCACTTTTGAGGGGAGCTGCAAGGCTTGCATGGGCGGCGCTCGGGGGGCATTGGGGCGGCAGAGACAGGAGACCCCATTCCATGCGTCAGATCGACCACTTCATCGTCGGCGACAGCCCCGCCCCCACCCGCAAG
>OFDC01001814.1_pt1 | contig 10567 bp, 13 predicted proteins | sample 1520941 | NCBI WGS metagenome assembly OFDC01 (sample SAMEA94258168, study PRJEB24077) | hot springs metagenome | biome: Aquatic biome; feature: Water | place: India | collected 2012-12-06 | depth 5 m | reverse complement strand
ATCGGCGGGCTTCGAGGGTGCCGCGGGCGTGCCGGCGCCGCCCTTGACCAGGTCGACCCGGTCGGGCTCGTCCTGCGCCTCCTGCTCGGAGCGCTCCTCCTGCTCGGCCTGCTCCACCGCTCGGGCAGTCGCGAGCTCGGCGTCGTACGACGCCCGCTTGTCGGGGTCGAGCAGGACGCTCGCGGCGTCGCTGTAGGCGCGGAAGCGGCGCTCGGTCGGGTCGAGGTCGGCGATCGCGGTCTTCCACGCGGCGCGGATCTCCTCGACGGAGGCCGTCTCGTCGACGTTGAGCAGGTCGTAGAGGTTGGCGCTCATCGGCTCTCCCCCGCTCCCCCGCCGGAGGGCGACGGCTCGTTGGTCGGGCTGCCCGAGGGCTGGCCCGACGGGACATCCGTGGGAGCACCGGACGGACTGCCGGAGGGCTGTCCACTGGGCTGCCCGCCGGGCTGTCCCGCGCCGGGCGTGGAGGACTCGGCGAACGAGGGCAGCTCGTCGTCGAGGTCGTCGAGGTCGTCGACCTTCCACTCCCCGCCGAGCTTGACCAGCGAGACCTGGTAGCGGAACCGCAGCGGCTCGAAGTCGATCCGCTCGGCGGAGTCGTCGGGGTTGGGGTAGGAGAAGCTGACGATGCCGGCGACCAAGACCTCCGCGGAGTCGACGTCGGCCGCGGCGGAGCCCACGGCGTACACCGTGCCGACGCGGTCGATGCCGGTCTCCTTGACGGTGTCCTCGGCGTAGCCGACGTTGTTCTCGAAGATCTTGGCGAACTTCGAGGTCATCAGGTCGGTGATCGCGGCGTACTCCGGCATCTTGCCGTCGTCGCCGAGCAGGTCGGGGCCGTAGGTGTTGAAGCGCTGGACGAAGCTTCGGGCGGCGGCCAGCGCCTTCTCCCGGTCGACCGTCGGGTCGCTGACCGGGTCGATGAGCGAGTCGACCTTCTTCGCCGGGTTGCCGCCGGCGCCCTTGTCGAGGACCGTCCACGTCGACCACGCGAGGCAGGCGACGATGACGCCGAGCAGCAGTCCGAGGATGCTCCAGCGCAGCGTCGTGCTGCCGAGGCGGCCGTCGGCCGTCCCGGTCTCCCCAGCGCTCACGCGGGCGCGCTCAACGCGTGTGGTCGAGCATCGGTTGGAGGTACAGCCACTTCCACGAGTCCTCTCCCAGCGACGGAGGGGAAACGTTACCCCGCCCGCCTGAGGAGCTCTCGGGGATGTCCCAGGTGACCTCGCCGGTCGCGTCGTCGACGTCGGCGACGACCTCGAAGGTCGTGGGCGCCACCCGCGGCAGGTTCTGCGAGCCGCGCGGGTTCGAGACGTTCGCCGGCTCCTTGCACCGCACGTTGCTGGGCATCGGCAGGTCGTTGCGCTCGGACTCCGGGTTGCGCCGGGCCATGGAGTAGCCCTCGTAGCAGGGCTTCGAGGTCGGCGCGATGATCAGGCCGAAGTGGGCATCCCACAGACCCGGCCCCTCCTTGCTCTTGCCGACCACGACCTGGCCCGCGCCGATGGCGTAGGGGTAGACGACCAGCATCTGCTTGAGCGCCGGGAGGTGGCGCACCACCACGCGGTTGGTCGTGACCAGGTTGGAGATCAGCTCGCTGATCTCCACGCCGTTCTGCTCGAGGAAGGTCCGCAGCTGGGTGGCCGCGATGGAGCCCGAGTCGATCACCTTGCGCAGGTCCTTGTCGGCGCCGGCGAGGGCCGAGCTGAAGGACGACAGCTGGGTCGCGAAGGTGCGCAGGGAGCCCTCGGTGGCGAGCTGGCCGGTGAGCACCGTGTTGCTGTCGCGGATCAGCGCGGAGGTGATGTCGAAGTTGTCGTTGGCGGTCTCGATGAACGAGTTGCCGGTGTCGATGATCTTCTGCAGCTCCGGGCCGGTGCCGGCGAAGGCCTCCCCGAGCTCGCGGACGGTGGTCTCGAGGGACTCGCGGTCGACGCTGCTCACCGTGGCCGAGAGGTCGCCGAGGAGCTTCTCGGTGGCGATCGGCGTGGCGACGTCGTCGATCTCGGAGTCCTCGACGAGGTAGGGGCCGTCGTCGACCTGGGGCTGGAGCTCGACGTACTGCTCGCCCACCGCCGAGCGGTTGCCCACCAGCGCGATGGTGTCGCGCGGGATCTTGTCCCACTTCTTGTCGATGTTCAGCTCGACGTCGACGCCGTCGGGGGTGAGCGTCAGCTCGCCGACGCTGCCGATGCCGACGCCTCGGTAGGTCACCTCAGCGCCGGTGAAGATGCCGCCGGACTCGGGGTAGTGCGCGACGACGGTGTAGTCCTTGTCGACGACCAGCTCGTCGAGCTGGGCGTAGCGAGCGCCGACGAAGGACACGCCCACCAGGGTGATGAGGGCGAAGATCACCAGCTGGATGCGGGTACGACGGGTGATCATCGCGCGCTCCTTCCGGAGTCCTCGGCGACCAGCGGAGCCGCGAGCAGGTCGACCATGTCGATGTCGTAGGACGCGTCGAAGTCACGCCACATCACCTCGGCGTCCTTCGACCCGCCGAAGCCCGGTCGAGCCAGGCCGCCGCCGTTGAGGACGCTGCCGAGCAGGTCGTCGGCGGGGCTACGGCCCCCCGGAGCGGGGGTGCGGGCGCCGCCGAGGAGGCCCCCACAGAGCACCGGCAGGTTGATCCCCCCCAACCTGCAGAAGTTGTCGTCGAGGAACTTGGGGAGGGCGTTCAGGCAGGCCTGAGCATCCGGGGGCGTCCGGAGACAGCTCTGCAGGACCCTGGTCGCCCCGTCGCAGAGGTTCTTCAGGTTGATCAGCTCGTCCAGCGGACTGTCGGGCAGCTCGTTGATCGGGATGCAGACGAGGTCGGGCAGCCGCAGCTTGTTGAGGTCCAGCTGCAGGTCGATGGACAGGTTGACGTAGTCGCCCATGTGGAGGTTGCGCGCGACGTTGGGGTCGCGGCCCACGGCCTCGTCGATGAACGGGTAGGTCAAGAAGGTGCTGAAGCCCTTGGCGAAGTCGTCGCCGGCGCGGGCGATGTTGGTGAGGATCGGGTCGAGCGCTTTGAGGGAGTTCACCGTCGAGGTCTGCGTGGCGTTGATGACCCGGACGCCGACGTCGCTGAGGCGGGTCAGCCCCTGGAGCATGGCGACCAGGTCCTTGCGCTGGCGGTCGAGCGAGTCGAGCGCGCTCGGCAGCTCGTCGAGGGCGAGGTCGATGCTGTCCTGGTGGGTGCGGGCGCTGATGGCGAGCCGGTTGATCGACTCGATCGCGTCCACGATGTCGCCCTTGCGCTCGTCGAGCCGGCCGAACTGCCACTCGCCCAGCCACCAGGTCGCCCAGCCCGCCAGGACCACGACGAGCAGGAAGATCATCCAGCGGCGGCTCAGCAGGAAGCGCCACGAGGCCAGCCAGGATCGCACGGGTCAAAGGTAGGACCTGACCCTATTCGGCCCACCCCCGGCCTAGGATGGACAGGTGCAGCCACTCATCGACCAGCACGGCCGCGTGGCGACGGACCTCCGGGTGTCGCTCACCGACCGCTGCAACCTGCGCTGCACCTACTGCATGCCGGCTGAGGGCCTCGACTGGCTCCCCACCGACGAGCAGCTCAGCGACGACGAGGTCGTCCGGCTGATCGGGGTGGCGGTGGGCCGCCTCGGCGTGCGCGAGGTCCGGTTCACCGGGGGCGAGCCCCTGGTCCGCCGCGGACTCGTCGACATCGTCCGCCGGGTGCGCGAGCGCGACGCAGACGTGGAGATGTCGATCACCACCAACGCGCTGGGTCTCGAGCGCACGGCTCCCGCCCTGGCCGAGGCCGGGCTCGACCGGGTCAACGTCAGCCTCGACACGGTCGACCGCGAGAGCTTCCGCCAGATCACCCGGCGCGACCGGTTCGACGACGTCGTCGCCGGTCTCGCCGCCGCGGAGGCGGCCGGGCTGGGCCCGGTGAAGGTGAACGCCGTGCTGCTCCGCGGCGTCAACGACGACGAGGCTCCCGAGCTGCTCGCGTGGTGCATCGAGCGTGGCTACCACCTGCGCTTCATCGAGCAGATGCCGCTCGACGCCCAGCACGGCTGGGACCGCGACTCGATGGTGACCGCCGACGAGATCTTCACCTCGCTGGCCGCCCGCTTCACCCTGACCCCGGCCAGCGAGCCGCGCGGCAGCGCTCCCGCCGAGCTGTTCCAGGTCGACGGCGGCCCGGCGACGGTCGGCGTCATCGCGTCCGTCACCCGTCCGTTCTGCGGCGACTGCGACCGCGTGCGCCTCACCGCCGACGGCCAGGTCCGCAACTGCCTCTTCGCCCGCTCCGAGTCCGACCTCCGGGTGGCCATGCGCGCCGGTGCCACCGACGAGGACCTCGCCGAGCGCTGGCGGGCCGCGATGTGGGGCAAGGCCCCCGGTCACGGCATCGACGACCCGACCTTCCTCCAGCCCGACCGTCCCATGTCCGCCATCGGCGGTTGAGTCGGGGTTTCCCACCCGCGAGTTGGGGTTTCCCACCCGCGAGTTGGGGGTTTCGACGCCTGGGAAGGCCATGACTCGTCCACAGCGGGCTGACGAAGGGGTGCCGTGCACAGGGCGCCGCTCGGCCGCTGACCGGCACCCGCCGCCGGTACGACGGTCGGTGCATGACGATCCGAGAACTCCCCGACCATCCCTTCCGAGGCCGCGACGCGGCGACGTACGGCCTGACCCGACGGCAGCTCGAGCGAGCCGCCGCCCAGGGTGAGGTACGACGCGAGGCCCGCGGGGTCTACGTCCGAGCCGATCTCCCCGACTCCGTCGAGCTGCGCGCGCGGGCCCTGGCCCTCGTCGTCTCGCCCCATCACGTCGCGATCAACCGGACCGCCGGGTGGCTGCACGGTCTGGACGCACTGACGATGAGCGAGCACGATCTCCTGCCTCCCGTCGAGACCTGCGCGCTGCGGGGTCGCAACCCGACCCGACGGCCGGAGGCCGACGGCCGGACCCGCGATCTGGCGCCAGGGGACATCACCACGGTCGCGGGGGTGCGGGCCACCACCCCACTGCGCACGGCGCTCGACCTCGGCTGCGAGCTGCGGCAGCGCGAGGCCCTGGCATCGATGGTCATGCTCGCCCGACGTCACGGAATGACCGCAGCCGACCTCGCGCGGGAGCTGCCTCGTTTCCGTCGCCGCCGCGGCGTCATCCAGTGCCGCGCCCTCGTCCCGCTCGTGGACCCGAGGCTGGAGTCGGAGCGGGAGGCCTGGACGCTCCTCGAGATCAAGCGAGCGGGCCTGCCGCTGCCCGAGCCGCAGTGGTGGGTGCTCGTGGACGGCGTGCCGATGTACCGGCTGGACTTCGCCTACGTGCACGCCAAGGTCTGCGTCGAGTACGACGGCTTCGACGACCACCTCGCCACTCCTGACCAGCGCGCGCACGACGCGGCGCGGCGCGAGTGGCTGCGACAGGAGGGGTGGATCGTGATCGTCGTACGACGCGGCGACTTCACCGGTGCAGCCCTGGACCGCTGGCTGCGCGAGGTGCGTCAGGCGCTCGCCACGTCGTACACGAACCGGAGGTGGTGAACCCCCGACTCGCGGGTGGAAAGCCCCGACTCGCGGGTGGGAAACCCCGACTCGCGGGTGGGAGACCCCAAGTCAACGGTGGGGGACGGTGTCCTTGAGGAACCCGCGGGCCCCGAGGAAGTGCTCGAGGGACTCGCGGTGGTCGGCGCAGGCGAGCCAGGTCTTGCGGCGCTCGGGGGTGTGCAGCTTGGGGTTGTTCCACTGCAGCTGCCACTCGGCGGGGGCGCGGCAGTCCTTGGCCGAGCAGATGGCCGGGCCGTCGGCCGCTGTCAGCTCACTGTCCATCGGACCCAGGTCCCAGCTGTCGTTGGGCGTCGCCCCCGCCGGTGAGGGGGAGCGAGGTCGACCGGCTGTCGTTGGCGTTCGCCAGCACCACCGCGACGTAGGGGAGCACGGCCGAGGCGAGGATGAGGAAGGGCCAGATGTAGTGCAGGCCGGCGGCCCCCGTGATGGCTGCGCCGATGAAGCACAGAGTCCGGATGGTCATCGCGATGACGTACTTGCGCTGGCGCCGTGCGAGGTCGGCCTGGGGATCGTTCCCGACCGTGGTGATCCGGACCGCGTCGGATGCGCCGGAGCGATCACGACGCGAGGATGACATGTCCTCAGCGTACGTCGCCGGTGGTACTAGGCTTCGCGCATGTCCAGTCGTACCTACCGAGTCAGCGAGATCGTCGGCACGTCGCCCGACGGGATCGACCAGGCCATCCGCAACGGCGTCCAGCGCGCGGGTCAGACCCTGCGCCACCTCGACTGGTTCGAGGTGTCCCAGGTCCGCGGCCACATCAAGGACGGCGAGGTCGAGCACTTCCAGGTCACGATGAAGGTCGGCTTCCGCCTCGAGGACGACGAGTAGCCCCCGATCGATGACCCCCGCCGCCCCTGACTTGTCGGACCCCTACAAGTCAGGGCGGCGATCTTGGTGCCTGCCGCACGCGAGCGGCGAGCGCCCGCGCGACTAGCGTCGAGGACCGTGAGCGAACCCCGATCCGTCCTCGTCACCGGCGGCAACCGCGGCATCGGCCGCGCCATCGCCGAGGCCTTCCTCGCCGAGGGTGACCACGTCGCCGTCACCACCCGCAGCGGCGGCGCGCCCGAGGGCGCGCTGGAGCTGAAGGCCGACATCACCGACGCCGAGCAGGTCGAGGCTGCCTTCAAGGCCGCCGAGGAGGCGCACGGTCCGGTGGAGGTCCTCGTCGCCAACGCCGGCATCACCGCCGACACCCTGGTCCTGCGCATGTCGGACGAGGACTGGGACTCGGTCATCGCGACCAACCTGACCGGCTCCTTCCGTCTGGCCCGACGGGCCGCCAAGGGCATGCTGCGCCAGCGGCGCGGCCGCATCATCTTCATCTCCAGCGTCGTCGGTCTGCTCGGGTCCCCGGGCCAGGTCAACTACGCCGCGTCCAAGTCCGGCCTGGTCGGCATGGCGCGGTCGCTGGCCCGCGAGCTCGGACCGCGCTCGATCACGGCCAACGTCGTGGCGCCCGGCTTCGTCGACACCGACATGACCGCGGTGCTCACCGACGAGCAGAGGGAGGGCATCCGCAGCCAGGTCCCGCTCGGTCGGTACGCCGACCCGGCGGAGGTCGCGGGTGCGGTGCTGTGGCTGGCGAGCCCGTCAGCCGCCTACGTGACCGGCGCGGTGATCCCCGTCGACGGTGGACTCGGAATGGGGCACTGACATGGGAATCCTCGAAGGCAAGAACATCCTCGTCGCGGGCGTCACCCTCGACACCTCGATCGGCTTCGCCGTCGCGAAGTTCGCCCAGGAGCAGGGCGCGACGGTCCTGATCTCGAACTTCGGCCAGGCGCTACGGATCACCCGCCGGATCGCCAAGCGCCTCCCGGTGCTGCCTCCGGTGCTGGAGCTCGACGTCACCGACGAGGAGCACCTGGCCGGCCTCCCCGACGCCGTCCGTGAGCACCTCGGCGTGGACGCCGTCCTGCACGGCGTCGTGCACTCCATCGCCTACGGCAACCCCGAGACCCTGCTCGGCGGCAAGTTCCTCACCGGCCCGGCGAAGGACGTCGCGCAGGCCGTCGAGGTCTCGGCCTACTCGCTGAAGTCGCTCGCCGTCGCCTGCCGCCCGCTCATGGCGCCGGGCAGCTCGGTGGTCGGTCTCACCTTCGACGCCTCCGTCGCCTGGCCGGTCTACGACTGGATGGGCGTCGCCAAGGCCGCCCTCGAGTCCTGCTCGCGCTACCTCGCCCGCGACCTGGGCGCCGACGGCATCCGGGTCAACCTGGTCTCGGCCGGGCCGCTGCGCACACTGGCGGCCAAGGCGATCCCGGGGTTCGGCGACCTCGAGGCGATGTGGACGACCCGGGCGCCGCTCGGCTGGGACAACGTCGACCAGGAGCCGACCGCCAAGGCCGTCTGCGCGCTGCTGTCAGACCTGTTCCCGGCCACGACCGGGGAGATCGTCCACGTCGACGGCGGCTTCCACGCGATGGGCGCCTGAGCGCGCGTACCGCTGGGCCACCCAGGCGAGCAGTGCCCAGAGCACGAAGATGATCGCGATCTCCTGGGCGACGTACCAGGGCCAGGGACCGAGCAGGTCCAGCAGCGAGGACCGGGGCTTGCGCAGCAGGTAGCCGTAGTTGGTGTCGGCCACGACGTTGAAGACGTATGTGCCGCCCGCCCACACGAGCGTCGTCACCACCGCCGCGCCGAAGTCGCGCCAGCGAGGGGCACGACGCAGTCCCACGACGAGGTAGACCGCTGCCCACACGACGAGCAGGTGCAGCGCCCAGAACGCGAAGTAGCGCGGGTGCGGCAGGTCCTCGTTGAGCGAGGGCGTCAGCACGCCCTGGATCGTGAGCGTCAGCCCCCAGAAGTAGGTGAGGGCGACCGGGAACGGCCGGTGGGTCCACAGCGCCCAGGTCGCCGCGATCCAGGCGAGGTCGCAGAGGTGGAGCGGCAGCGTCACGTCGATGTCGAAGTTCCAGACGAGGTCGATCACCTGGAAGGGCACGGTGGCCAGCGGGATCAGCAGGGCGCAGGTCCGGCTGGCCCTGGTCGGGCCCTCGACCGCGGCGTGCCGGCGGCCGAGCCGCACCGCCACCACGAGCCCGACGACGAACACGGCGAGAGGCACCAGGTGGGTGGGTCCGTACTGCGTCACCCGACCAGCATGGGGCCTACGATGAGCGGGTGCAGAAGACCCGCCGACTCGTGATCGTCCGGCACGCCAAGGCCGAGACCTTCGCGACGTCCGACGACCAGCGCTCGTTGACCGACCGAGGCCGGACGGAGGCCCGGTTGCTCGGGCAGTGGCTCGCCGACGAGGGCGTCGTCCCCGACGTCGCCTACGTCTCCACCGCGCTCCGCACCCGCGAGACCTGGGACGGCGTCGCGGCCGGCGCCGGTTGGCCCCTGGAGCCCGTGTACGACGGCGGCCTCTACGACACCGACGAGGAGGGCGCGCTCGACATCGTGCGCGCGACGCCGGCGGCGACCGGCACGATCATCGTGATCGGCCACAACCCCACCGTCGGCATGCTCGTGCAGCTGCTCGACGACGGCGAGGGCGAGGCCACGGGCGCGGTGGCGGCGGGCACCTTCCCGACGAGCACCGCAGCCGTCTTCGACGTCCCGGACGACTGGGCGGGGCTCGGCGCGATGGCCGCCCGGCTGCGCCGCTTCCACGTCGCGCGCGACGAGGCCGGCGCCTAGATCCAGCGCCCAGATCCGCGCCTAGATCAGCGGGGGAGCGGGCGTCACGATGCCGGCCTCGGCGTCGGCGGCCTCGATCTCCTCGCGGCTGATCCCGAGCAGGTACATGATCGAGTCGAGGTAGGGCACGTTGAGCGAGGTGTCCGCGGCCTCGCGGACCACCGGACGCGCGTTGTAGGCGATGCCGAGACCGGCGGCGTCGAGCATGTCGAGATCGTTGGCGCCGTCCCCGATCGCGATGGTCGCCGCCTCCGGCACGCCGAGATCGGCGGCGAACTCGCGCAGGGCTCGCGCCTTTCCGGCTCGGTCCACGACCGGGCCCACGACCTCGCCGGTGAGCTTGCCGTCCACGATCTCCAGGGTGTTGGCCCGGGCGCGGTGGATGCCGAGGTCCTCGGCCAGGCGGTCGGTGATCTGGCTGAAGCCGCCGGAGACGATGGCGAAGCGGTAGCCCAGGCGCCGCAGCGTGCGCACCATGGTGCGGGCGCCGGGGTTGACCACGATCGCGTCGTACACCTCGTCGAGCACGGAGGCGTCGAGCCCGGCGAGCAGCTTCACCCGGGCCCGCAGGGACTGCTCGAAGTCGAGGTCGCCGCGCATGGCCTGCTCGGTGATCTCGGCCACCTGGGGGCCGAAGCCGGCGTGCTCGGCGAGCATCTCGATGACCTCGCCCTGGATGAGCGTCGAGTCGACGTCCATCACGATGAGGCGGACGCCGTGGCGCAGCATGTTGGCGGGCTGCACCGCGACGTCGATCGCGTGCCGCTTCGCCTCGGTGGCGAGCAGGGTGCGCAGCCGGTCGGACGCCGCACCCGAGACGTGCAGCTCGATGGCGGTCACGGGGTAGCGCGCCATCCGCTCGATGCGGTCGATGTTGCCGCCGCAGTCGGCGATCCGGCCGGCGATGGCCGCCATCGCGGAGGCCTTCAGGGGCGCCCCGATGATGGTCACGTGGACGCGGTGGCGCGAGCGGGTCCGGTTGTCACCGGAGCCGCGCTCCATGTCCACGCTCATGCCGAGGGACTCGACCGTCTCGGTGACGGCGCGGCGGAGCCGCTTCACGTCGCGCGGAGCGGTCACCAGCACACCGAGCACCAGCCGGCCGCGCATCAGGATCTGCTCCACGTCGACCACGGTCACCCCGGCCGTCGCGAGGGTCTCGAGGACGGCGGAGGTCACGCCCGGCCGGTCGGTGCCGGTGACCGTGATCAGCAGCGTCTCGGGGGCAGCGTCGTGTGGGCTCATCGCGGCTGAAGGCTATCGCTGCCGAACGGCTCAGGCCGCCGGTGGCCAGCCGTCGGGCGAGCACGCGGCGGTCAGGGCGTGCCGGGCGGCCTGCTCGAGCGGCTCCAGCACGGCGCGCCTCGCCGTGGCCTCCGCCACC
>OFDC01001813.1_pt1 | contig 10573 bp, 5 predicted proteins | sample 1520941 | NCBI WGS metagenome assembly OFDC01 (sample SAMEA94258168, study PRJEB24077) | hot springs metagenome | biome: Aquatic biome; feature: Water | place: India | collected 2012-12-06 | depth 5 m | reverse complement strand
TGGATCGGCGCCCGCCGCAAGGGCATCCGGGTCGCCCCGATGCTCGACGCCCTCGCGCCCGGCGTGCTCATCGCGCAGGCGATCGGCCGCTGGGGCAACTGGTTCAACCAGGAGCTCTACGGCCGCCCGACCGACCTGCCCTGGGCGCTGGAGATCGACCGCGACCACTTCAGCTCCGCCTACGAGTCGAGCAAGGACTACCAGGACGCGCTCCTCGCCAACGGCGGGGTCCCGCCCGACATGGCGACCTTCCACCCCACCTTCCTCTACGAGTGCCTCTGGAACCTCGCGGCCTTCGCGCTGATCATCTGGCTCGAGCGTCGCTTCCGCCTCGGTCACGGCCGGGTGATGGCGGTCTACGTGATGGCCTACACCGTCGGCCGCGGCTGGATCGAGTACATCCGCATCGACGACGTCCAGCTCGACGACGTCCTCGGCCTGCGCTTCAACGTGTGGACCTCGATCGTGCTGTTCGTCGCGGCCGCCGCCTACTTCGTGTGGTCGCTGCGCAAGCACCCGGGGCGCGAGGAGGAGGTGTACGTCGACGGGCGCGGCCCGGACCGCGCCACCGGCACCAGGGACGACACGGAGGGCGAGGCCGAGCGGAAGGCCGAGCGCGACACCGAGGACGACGCCGAGCACGATGTGACCGACGAGGCATCCACGTCCGAATGACGATGGGCGAAGCGGGTTCACACAGTGGTAACCTGAGGGCTCCGCCGCGTGGGCCAGTGCTGTCCCTTGCGCCCCACCTTCTGTGGACCTCCCTCACGATGGCCTCCATCGCTCGGGAGAGCCCGCAGACGTAGTCGACGGGAGAACCCTGGTGCCCTACACGCACGCGTTCCCGCCGCCGGAGGGTCTCTACGACCCGCGTCACGAGAAGGACGCCTGTGGCGTTGCCTTCGTCGCGACGCTGACCGGTGAGGCCAGCCACGACATCGTGGTGAAGGCCCTGACGGCCCTCCGCAACCTGGACCACCGCGGCGCCGCCGGCGCCGAGGTGAACTCCGGTGACGGCGCCGGCATCCTCCTCCAGGTCCCGGATGCCTTCCTCCGCGCGGTCGCCGGCGACGCCGGCGTCACGCTGCCCGCTGCCGGCACGTACGCCGTCGGCACGGCCTTCCTGCCCGGCGACGCGGAGCAGGTCGCCAAGACCCGCGGCCGCATCGAGGAGATCGCGACCGAGGAGGGTCTCGAGGTCCTCGGCTGGCGCGCGGTCCCGGTCAACCCCGACATCCTCGGCACCATGGCGCTCAGCGTCATGCCGGCCTTCGAGCAGCTGTTCGTCCGGGCGAACCCCTTCGGCGGTCAGCCCGTCACGGGGATGGACCTGGAGCGCCTGGCGTTCTGCCTGCGCAAGCGCGCCGAGCGCGAGACCGACGTGTACTTCCCGTCGCTGTCCTCGCGCACGCTCGCCTACAAGGGCATGCTCACCACCGACCAGCTCGACAACTTCTTCCCCGACCTGCGCGACGAGCGGATGGCCTCGGCGATCGGCGTCGTGCACTCGCGGTTCTCGACCAACACCTTCCCGAGCTGGCCGCTGTCGCACCCGTTCCGGTTCATCGCGCACAACGGCGAGATCAACACGGTGATGGGCAACCGCAACTGGATGCGGGCCCGTGAGGCGCTGCTCGACTCCGAGGTGATCTCGGGCGACCTCGAGCGGCTCTTCCCGATCTGCACGCCGGGCGCCTCCGACTCCGCGTCCTTCGACGAGGTCCTCGAGCTCCTCCACATGGGTGGTCGCAGCCTGCCGCACGCGGTGCTGATGATGATCCCGGAGGCGTGGGAGAACCACACCGAGATGGACGACCAGCGGCGCGACTTCTACCGCTTCCACTCCACGATGATGGAGCCCTGGGACGGGCCGGCCTGCGTCGTCTTCACCGACGGCACCCAGATCGGCGCCGTGCTCGACCGCAACGGCCTGCGTCCGTCGCGCTTCTGGGTCACCGACGACGGTCTCGTCGTCCTCGCCTCCGAGGTCGGCGTGCTCGACCTCGACCCCGCCACCGTGGTCCGCAAGGGCCGCCTGCAGCCGGGCCGGATGTTCCTCGTCGACACCGAGGAGCACCGGATCATCGAGGACGAGGAGGTGAAGTCCGAGCTCGCCGCCGAGAACCCCTACGGCGAGTGGCTGCACGCCGGGATGATCCACCTCGACGACATCCCCGAGCGCGAGCACATCGTGCACACCCACGCCTCGGTCACCCGGCGTCAGCAGATCTTCGGCTACACCGAGGAGGAGCTGCGGATCCTGCTCACCCCGATGGCCAACACCGGTGGCGAGCCGCTCGGCTCGATGGGCACCGACACCCCCATCGCGGCCCTGAGCGACAAGCCGCGGCTGATCTTCGACTACTTCAGCCAGCTCTTCGCCCAGGTCACGAACCCGCCGCTGGACGCCATCCGCGAGGAGCTCGTCACCTCGCTCAACGGCAGCATCGGCCCGGAGTCGAACCTGCTCGAGCCCACCCCGGCGTCCTGCCGCCAGGTCGTGCTGCCCTTCCCGGTCATCTCCAACGACGACCTGGCCAAGATCCGGCACATCAACCGCGACGGCGACCACCCCGGCTTCGTCACCCACGTCTCGCGCGGCCTGTACGCCGTCGAGGGCGGCGGCGCGGCGATGGCGGCGCGGATCGAGGAGATCTGCGCCGAGGTCAGCCAGGCGATCGCCGACGGCGCCCGCATCATCGTGCTGTCGGACCGCCACTCCACCGCCGAGCTGGCGCCGATCCCGTCGCTGCTGCTGACGGGTGCGGTCCACCACCACCTGGTGCGCGAGAAGACCCGCACCCAGGTCGGCCTGCTCATCGAAGCCGGCGACGTCCGCGAGGTCCACCACGTGGCGCTCCTCGTCGGCTACGGCGCGGCGGCGGTCAACCCCTACCTCGCCATGGAGACGGTCGAGGACCTCGCCCGCGAGGGCCACTACGTCCGCACCGAGCCCGAGCAGGCGGTCAACAACCTGATCAAGGCGCTCGGCAAGGGCGTGCTGAAGGTGATGTCCAAGATCGGCGTGAGCACGGTGGCGTCGTACACCGGGGCGCAGATCTTCGAGTGCGTCGGCCTCTCGCAGTCGGTCGTCGACCGGTACTTCACCGGCACCACGACCAAGCTGGGCGGCATCGAGCTCGACGTCATCGCCCAGGAGGTCGCGGCCCGGCACGCCAAGGCCTACCCGCCTGCCGGCATCGCGCCCGCGCACCGCGAGCTCGAGATCGGCGGCGAGTACCAGTGGCGCCGCGAGGGCGAGCCGCACCTGTTCAACCCCGAGACGGTCTTCCGCCTGCAGCACTCCACGCGGACCGGTCGCTACGACATCTTCAAGCAGTACACCGCCGCCGTGGACGAGCAGTCCGAGCGGCTGATGACGCTGCGCGGGCTGTTCAAGTTCAAGGACGCCGAGGCGCTGGGTCGCCAGTCGATCTCGATCGAGGAGGTCGAGCCGGTCTCGGAGATCGTGAAGCGGTTCTCCACCGGCGCGATGTCGTACGGCTCCATCTCCAAGGAGGCGCACGAGACCCTCGCGATCGCCATGAACCGGCTGGGCGCGAAGTCCAACACCGGCGAGGGCGGCGAGGACCCGGACCGTCTCTACGACCCCGAGCGCCGCAGCTCGATCAAGCAGGTCGCGTCGGGTCGCTTCGGCGTCACCAGCGAGTACCTCACCAACGCCGACGACATCCAGATCAAGATGGCGCAGGGCGCCAAGCCCGGCGAGGGCGGGCAACTGCCCGGCAACAAGGTCTACCCCTGGGTGGCCAAGACCCGGCACTCCACGCCGGGTGTGGGCCTGATCAGCCCGCCGCCGCACCACGACATCTACTCGATCGAGGACCTGGCGCAGCTGATCCACGACCTCAAGAACGCCAACCCGTCGGCCCGCGTCCACGTGAAGCTGGTCTCCGAGGTCGGCGTCGGCACGGTCGCGGCCGGTGTGTCCAAGGCGCACGCGGACGTCGTCCTGGTGTCGGGTCACGACGGTGGCACGGGGGCGTCCCCGCTCACCTCGCTCAAGCATGCGGGCGGTCCCTGGGAGCTCGGTCTCGCCGAGACCCAGCAGACCCTGCTGCTCAACGGCCTGCGCGACCGGATCGTCGTCCAGACCGACGGTCAGCTCAAGACCGGCCGGGACGTCGTCATCGCGGCACTGCTCGGCGCGGAGGAGTTCGGCTTCGCGACCGCGCCGCTCGTGGTCTCGGGCTGCATCCTGATGCGGGTCTGCCACCTCGACACCTGCCCGGTGGGCGTGGCGACGCAGAACCCCACGCTGCGCTCGCGCTACAGCGGCAAGGCCGAGTACGTCGTCAACTTCTTCGAGTTCATCGCCGAGGAGGTCCGAGAGCTGCTGGCCGAGCTCGGCTTCCGCTCGATCGAGGAGGCCGTCGGTCACGTCGAGGCGCTCGACACCGTCGATGCGCAGCAGCACTGGAAGGCGCAGGGTCTCGACCTCTCGCCGATCCTGCACAAGGTCGACGTCGCGGCCACGCACTTCCCCGACCAGGACATCCTCAACACCAAGGGCCAGGAGCACGGCCTGGAGAAGTCCCTGGACGTCACCGAGATCCTGCCGCTGGTGGGTCCCGCGCTGGAGTCCGGCGAGCCGGTCCGCGCCCAGCTGGAGATCCGCAACGTGCACCGCACGGTCGGCACGATCCTGGGCCACGAGGTGACCAAGAGGTACGGCGGCGAGGGACTGCCCGAGGGCACGATCGACCTGACGTTCATCGGCTCCGCCGGCCAGTCGCTCGGCGCCTTCGTCCCGAAGGGGATCACCCTGCGACTCGAGGGCGACGCCAACGACTACGTCGGCAAGGGCCTCTCGGGTGGCCGGATCGCGATCCGGCCCCACCGCAGCGCGCGGTTCCGCGCCGACGAGCACATCATCGCCGGCAACACCATCGCCTACGGCGCGACCTCGGGTGAGATCTTCATCCGCGGTGGCGTGGGCGAGCGCTGCTGCGTCCGCAACTCCGGTGCCACCGTCGTCACCGAGGGCGTGGGCGACCACGGCTGCGAGTACATGACCGGCGGACGCGTCGTCGTCCTCGGACCGACCGGCCGCAACTTCGCGGCGGGCATGTCGGGCGGTGTCGCCTGGGTGCTCGACCTCAAGGAGTTCCGGGTCAACGGCGAGCTCGTCGAGCTCGGCCCCGTCGAGGGCGAGCACGCCGCCGAGCTCGAGCAGATCGTGCGCCGGCACCACGAGGAGACCGGCTCGGAGGTGGCAGCCGAGCTGCTCGCCGACTGGGCCGCCGCCCTGCCCCGGTTCACCGAAGTCATGCCGCGCGACTACCGCATCGTGCTCGAGGCCAAGGCGAAGGCCGAGGCCGAGGGACTCGACGAGGACGGCGTGGCCAACGCGATGATGGAGAGTCTTCATGGCTGAGCGGCGTACGGGACTCACCCGTAGCGGCGCTGAGCGCCGCTCTGGAATGAAGGGGGCAACGCAGCATGGCTGATCCCAAGGGATTCCTGAAGGTCGACCGGCAGGTCGCCGAGCGCCGTCCGGTCGAGGAGCGGGTCAAGGACTGGAACGAGGTCTACCCGGGCGGGATCGGCCGCGCGCTGCTGCCGATCATCAAGGTCCAGGCCGGCCGCTGCATGGACTGCGGTGTTCCGTTCTGCCACCAGGGCTGCCCGCTGGGCAACATCATCCCGGAGTGGAACGACCTGGTCTGGCGCGACGACTGGGAGGCCGCCAGCGAGCGGCTGCACGCGACCAACAACTTCCCGGAGTTCACCGGTCGCCTCTGCCCGGCGCCGTGCGAGACGGCCTGCGTGCTGGGGATCAACCAGCCCGCGGTGACCATCAAGAACGTCGAGGTCTCCATCGCCGACCGCGCCTTCGAGTCCGGCTACGTGCGGCCGCAGCCGCCGGAGTGGCTCTCGGGTCGCACGGTCGCGGTGATCGGCTCGGGCCCCGCCGGCCTGGCCGCCGCCCAGCAGCTCACCCGCGCCGGTCACACCGTCGCGGTCTACGAGCGGGCCGACAAGCCCGGCGGGCTGCTGCGCTACGGCATCCCCGATTTCAAGATGGAGAAGAAGCACCTCGACAAGCGCCTCGAGCAGATGAAGCGCGAGGGCACGGTCTTCCGGTCCGGCGTCGAGGTGGGCCAGGGCGACCTGTCCGCCGCCGCGCTCCGTGACCGGTACGACGCCGTCGTCATCGCGGTCGGCTCGACCGTCGCGCGCGACCTCCCCGTCCCGGGGCGTGAGCTCAAGGGCATCCACCAGGCGATGGAGTTCCTCCCGCAGGCCAACCGGGTCGCGCTGGGGGAAACCGTCGAGGACCAGATCCGTGCCGACGGCAAGCACGTCGTCATCATCGGTGGCGGCGACACCGGAGCCGACTGCCTCGGCACCTCGATCCGCCAGGGCGCGGCCTCGATCACGCAGCTGGAGATCATGCCGCAGCCGACGGAGGACCGCCCGACGGGTCAGCCGTGGCCGACGTACCCGATGACCTTCAAGGTCTCCTCGGCCCACGAGGAGGGCGGCGACCGGATGTACGCCGTGTCGACCAAGGAGTTCCTGGGCGACGACGACGGCAACGTCCGCGCGCTGCGGATCGTCGAGGTCGCGTTCGAGGGCGGCAAGCTCGTCGAGCACGAGGGCACGGAGCGGGAGATCCCGGCCGACCTCGTCCTGTTCGCGATGGGCTTCGTCGGTCCCGAGCAGCCCGGCCTGATCGAGCAGCTCGGCGTGGAGCTGGACGAGCGCGGCAACGTCAAGCGCGACAACTCCTACGCGACCAATGTGCCCGGCGTCTTCGTGGCCGGTGACGCCGGACGCGGCCAGTCGCTCATCGTGTGGGCGATCGCCGAGGGCCGTGCGGCCGCGGCCGGGGTGGACAGGTTCCTCACCGGCAGCACCCAGCTGCCCGCCCCGATTCCACCGACTGCTCGTCCACTGGTCGTCTGACGGATCATCGACGGGTCGTGTGAACGATCCAAGGGCCCGATAGGGTGCACACGTGCGAAGAGCCAAGATCGTGTGCACCCTGGGGCCGGCCACCAGCTCGGAGCGGAGGATCCGCGAGCTGGTCTACGCCGGCATGGACGTCGCCCGGCTCAACATGAGCCACGGCAGCCACGAGCAGCATGCCGAGGCCTACCGGATGGTGCGTGAGGCGTCGGACGCCAGCGGTCACGGCGTGGGCATCCTCGCCGACCTGCAGGGTCCCAAGATCCGCCTCGAGACCTTCTCCGGAGGTCCGGTGACCCTCGCCCGCGGGCAGCGCTGGACGATCACGACGCGCGACGTCGACGGCAACGACGAGATCTGCGGGACGACGTACAAGGGTCTGCCCGGCGACGTCGCCCCCGGCGACCCGATCCTGATCGACGACGGCAAGGTCCGGCTGCGGGTCGTCGAGGTCGGCGAGACCGACGTCGTGACCGAGGTCCTCGTCGGCGGCAAGGTCAGCAACAACAAGGGCATCAACCTGCCGGGCGTCGCGGTGTCGGTGCCGGCGCTGTCGGAGAAGGACACCGAGGACCTGCGCTTCGCCCTGCGGCTCGGCGTGGACTTCATCGCGCTGAGCTTCGTGCGCAACGCGCAGGACGCCGAGGACGTCCGGGTGATCATGCGCGAGGAGGGCGTCCTGCTCCCGGTGATCGCGAAGATCGAGAAGCCGCAGGCGATCGAGAACCTCGACGAGGTAGTCGACGCCTTCGACGCCTTCATGGTCGCCCGCGGTGACCTGGGGGTCGAGTGCCCGCTGGAGGAGGTGCCCTTCCTGCAGAAGAAGGTCATCGTCGCCGCGCGCAGCAACGCCAAGCCGGTGATCGTGGCGACCCAGATGCTGGAGTCGATGGTGACGAGCCCGGCCCCGACGCGCGCCGAGGCCAGCGATGTCGCCAACGCCGTCCTCGACGGGGCGGACGCCGTGATGCTCTCGGGCGAGACGAGCGTGGGGGACCACCCCGTCCACACCGTCGAGACGATGGCCCGGATCATCGTCGCGACCGAGGACCACGCCCTGGTCGACGAGACCTTCAGCCGCTTCGGCCGCATCGCGTGGGACCCGCACACCCGAGCCGGTGTGATCACCAAGGCGGCCGAGGAGGTCGCCCAGCGTGTCGGCGCGAAGTACGTCGTGGCCTTCACCCAGTCCGGGGACTCCGCTCGCCGGCTCGCCCGGCTCCGCAGTCCCATCCCGGTCCTCGCCTTCACCCCTGAGGCGCGCGCCCGCTCGCAGCTCGCCGTGACCTGGGGCGTCGAGGCCTTCCAGACCTCGACGGTGGAGCACACCGACGAGATGGTGCGCCAGGTCGACGAGGAGCTGCTGCGGATCGGCCGGGTCAAGGAGGGCGACCTCGTCGTCATCGTGGCCGGCAGCCCGCCGGGCATCCCCGGCTCGACCAACGCGCTGCGCATCCACCGGATGGGTGACGCCATCAACGAGGTGGCTCCGGCGTACCGCCGCAGCTAGTGCCGGGTGTGGGATTCGAACCCACACGCCCTTTCGGACAATGGTGTTTGAGACCATCGCGTCTGCCATTCCGCCAACCCGGCCGGCCGGGAGAAACGGTAGTCGAAGGAGAGGCGCGCCCCGGCACCGGGCGGCCCCGATAGCCTGACCCCGTGACCGAGACCGCCCCCACCCCGCAGACCGCGCCCCGCACGGTGGTCATCGCCGAGGACGAGACCCTGATCCGCATGGATCTCGCCGAGATGCTCGCCGAGGAGGGGTACGACGTCGTCGGCCAGGCCGGCGACGGGCAGAAGGCCATCGAGCTGGCCGAGCAGCTGCGCCCCGACCTGGTGATCCTCGACGTGAAGATGCCGGTGCTCGACGGCATCGCCGCGGCTGAGGCGATCGCCGGCAAGCGGATCGCGCCGGTCGTCATGCTGACCGCCTTCTCCCAGCGCGACCTGGTGGAGCGCGCCCGGGAGGCGGGCGCGATGTCGTACCTCGTCAAGCCGTTCTCCCAGACCGACCTGGTGCCGGCGATCGAGATGGCGGTCAGCCGGTACGCCGAGATCACCCAGCTCGAGAGCGAGGTGGGCGACCTCAAGGAGCGGTTGGAGACCCGCAAGGCCGTCGACCGGGCGAAGGGCGTCCTCCAGGAGCAGCTCTCGCTGTCGGAGCCGGACGCCTTCCGATGGATCCAGAAGACCGCGATGGACCTGCGGATGTCGATGCGCGAGGTGGCCGAGGGTGTGGTCTCCCACGGAGTCCCCGGTGGGTCGAACGCGTAAATAATCCGCGTGACGTGGCTCTCAGGTAACAGATTCGTCAGGATTCGCCCTCAGAGCCGCCGAGTTGCTTCCACGGACCCCCGCACCGGTGTAGGTTCCCGCGGCAGGACACCCCTGCGAGCAGCGACCGCTGCTCCGGGTTCGAGTAGGAAGCGGGATTGTCTTGAGGCGTAACAAGGTAGCGGGACTGGGTGCGGTCGTTCTGACCCTCGGTCTCTCGCTGACGGCATGTGGAACCACCGACGACGACGGCGGCGGGAGCGACGCGGCCTGTGACCTGAAGCTCGCGTTCTTCGGCCCGGAGACCGGTCCGGCGGCTGGCCTCGGCAAGCCGATCATCCAGGGCGCGCAGCTGGCCATCGACCAGTACAACGCCGACGCGGACTGCGCCGTCGAGTACGTCAAGTTCGACTCGCAGGGCAGCCCGGACGAGGCTCCGTCGCTGGCCACCGAGGTCGCGGGCGACGAGTCGATCGTCGGCGTCGTCGGCCCGGCCTTCTCCGGTGAGGGTGCCGCAGCCGGCCCGATCTTCGCCGAGGCGGGCGTCCCGACGGTCACCCCGTCAGGCACCAACCCCGGTCTGTCCAGCAACGGCTGGGACACCTTCCACCGTGCCCTCGGCAACGACGCGACCCAGGGTCCCGCCGCCGCCAAGTACATCAAGGACACGTTGAAGGCGGCCTCCGTCTTCGTCATCGACGACGCCTCCGAGTACGGCGCCGGCCTCGCCGGCATCGTCGAGAAGGACCTCGCTGACGCGGTCAAGGGCACCGACACCGTCCAGGCCGGCCAGACCGACTTCTCCACGACGGTCACCAAGGTCAACGACGCCAAGCCCGACGCGGTGTTCTTCGGCGGCTACTACGCCGAGGCGACCATCCTCGTCGGTCAGCTCCGTGACGGTGGCTACGACGGCAAGTTCGTCGTCGCCGACGGTGTGAAGGACCCGGCCTACCTCGACGCCAAGGAGGCTGCTGAGGGCACCATCATCACCTGCCCCTGCATCCCGGACACCGACCCGGCCGTCGCCACCTTCGCCAAGGACTACGAGGCGGAGTTCGGCGAGGCGCCGGGCACCTACGCCGCTGAGGCCTACGACGCTGCCAAGATCTTCCTCGACGGCATCGAGTCGGGCATCGACAACCGCGAGGACCTCCTCGCGTTCGTCAACGACTACGACGAGAAGGGCATCACCAAGCAGCTGAAGTTCGACGAGGCCGGCGAGCCTGCGGACGTCCACGTCTACGCCTACACGGTCAAGGACGGCGCCATCGTCGCCGAGGGCGAGATCGAGTGATCGACGGCTGATCCGTCTCGCACCAGAGGACAGTGGGCGGCCGGGGACTGGGTCCCC
>OFDC01001811.1_pt1 | contig 10580 bp, 8 predicted proteins | sample 1520941 | NCBI WGS metagenome assembly OFDC01 (sample SAMEA94258168, study PRJEB24077) | hot springs metagenome | biome: Aquatic biome; feature: Water | place: India | collected 2012-12-06 | depth 5 m | reverse complement strand
GACGGCTCGGCCCGCGGGCCGGTTGGGTCCTGGCCGGGCTGGTGCTCGCCGCGGTCTGGGTGTGGTGGCGCGGTCGCGGAGCCGCGGGCCGTTCCGCCAGGTCCCTGGTGGTCGCGGCGCTCCTGATGGCGTCGGCGGTGCTGTGCGGCGCGCAGCTGCGTCACGAGGCCGTCCGCGCGAGTCCGCTCCAGGTGTGGGCCGCGGACCGGGCGACCGCCGACCTGGTCGCCACCGTGGTCTCCGACCCGCGACGGGTGGACGGGCAGTGGGGGGACCGCGTCGTCGTACACCTGCGGGTGTCGGAGGTGGCCGCCCGCGGCGTCCGCCTGGACCTCGGCGCGCGCGTAGTTCTGATCGGCGACGCCACCTGGACCGACGTCGCGCTCGGGGAGCGGGTGGTGGCGGAGGGGCGGCTCGCGCCGTCCGACAGCTCGGACGTCGCCGCCCTGCTGACCACCGGTCGAGCGCCGACCAGGATCCGCGGCCCGGACCCGTGGTGGCGGGCATCGGGAGCACTGCGTGCCTCGATCCGGGAGGCCGTCGCCCACCGGCCCCCGGAGCAGGCCGGTCTGGTGCCGGCACTGGTCGACGGCGACGACGCCGGACTGCCGGCTGAGCTGGAGGCGGACTTCCAGACCACCGGGCTCACGCACCTCACCGCCGTGAGCGGCACGAACCTCACCCTCGTGGTGGGCGCACTGCTGCTCCTGGCCCGGGCGGTCGGCGTCCGGGGCAGGTGGCTCGTCGTCGTCGGCCTGCTCGGGATCGCCGGCTTCGTGCTGCTGGCCCGGACCGAGCCCAGCGTGCTGCGGGCCGCCGCCATGGGCACCGTGGGCCTCTTCGCCTTCGGACCGGACGGCCGACGGCGGGGGCTGCGAGCCCTCGGCGTGGCGCTGGCCGCGCTGATGCTGATCCACCCCGCACTGGCCACCTCGGCGGGGTTCGCGCTGTCGGTCCTGGCCACGGGCGGCATCGTGCTGCTCGGTCCGCCGTTGACCGAGGCGCTCGCGCGCTGGCTGCCGCGAGGGATCGCCGAGGCGGTCGCCGTCCCCACGGCGGCCCAGCTCGCCTGCACGCCCGTCGTCGCGGTGCTCTCCGGTCAGGTCAGCCTCGTCGCCGTCCTCGCCAACCTGCTGGCCGGTCCGCTGGTCGGCCCGACGACTGTGCTCGGCCTGCTCGGCGGTCTGGTGGGCCTGGTGTGGCCGATGGGCGGCCGCCTGGTCGGCACGCTCGCAGGCTGGTGCGTGGCGGGCATCGTGGAGGTCGCCCGGCGCGGGGCGGACCTGCCGGGCGCGAGCGTGGGCTGGGGTCCCGGGGCGGGCCAGGTCGTCCTGCTCGTGGTCATCTGCCTCGCGCTCGCTGTCGGTCTGCCGCTGCTGCTGCGCAGTCGCGCCCTCGGCGCGGTGCTCTGCGTCGTGCTGCTCCTGGTGGTCTCCGGGCTGCCCGGTCGGCTGTGGTCGCTGCCCGGCGGCGGCTGGCCGCCCCCGGGATGGGTGCTGGTGGCCTGCGACGTCGGACAGGGCGATGCCCTGGTCATCGCCGCCGGGCCCGGCGCCGGGATCGTCGTCGACGCAGGGCCCGACCCGGACGCCGTCGATGGCTGCCTCGACCGCCTCGACATCCGCCGCGTGCCGCTCGTCGTGCTCACCCACTTCCACGCCGACCACGTCGACGGCCTGGACGGCGTCCTCGGCGGCCGGCAGGTCGAGGCGATCGAGACCTCGCCGGTCCAGGACCCGCCCTCGGGCGTCGCCGAGGTCCGCGAGAGTGCGAGCCGGTCCGGGGTGGCTGTCCGCCCGGCGTCGTACGGTGTCACTCGCCGGTACGGCGACGTGGTGCTCCAGGTCGTCCACCCCGCGCTCGACCACCCGGTACCGGGGGCCGGGGACGGCAGCTCGGCCAACGACGCGAGCGTGGTCCTCCTCGTCGAGGTGCGGGGGACCCGCCTGCTGCTGACCGGCGACGTGGAGCCACCGGCCCAGGCGGAGCTCGCCGGCGCGCTGGAGGGCCTCGACGTCGACGTCCTCAAGGTGCCGCACCACGGCAGCGCCCACCAGGATCGGATCTGGCTGGGGTCGCTGCGGCCGGAGCTCGCCCTGGTCTCGGTCGGCGCCGACAACGACTACGGCCACCCCGCAGGTCCGGTGCTCGACTCGCTCGAGGGAGCCGGTGCGGAGGTCCTGCGGACGGACACGGGCGGCGACCTCGCCGTGGTCGTCGGCGCCGACGGCGAGCCCGGCGGCGCCACCCGGAACTGACGTCGGACCCGTGTGGGAGGGTGTGCCCATGCGGGCCGAGGACGTGTTGGGGCGGGTCATCCTGGTCACCGGCAAGGAGGAGTTCCTCGGCGCCCGCACCGTCGACGAGGTCAGGGCCGTGGTCCGCGCGCACGACCCCGAGGCGGAGCTCGCCGACAGCGCGGCCGCCGACCTCACCCTGGCCAGCCTGGGCGAGATGGCTGCCCCCTCGCTGTTCTCCGCCGTGCGCTGCGTGGTGGTCCGGGGCCTCGAGAACCTTCCCGAGGAGTCCGTCGAGGGCCTTCTCGGCTACGCCGCCGCACCCGTCGAGGACGTCGCCCTGGTGCTCGTGCACGGCGGTGGCCAGAAGGGCAGCGGCGTCCTGACCAAGCTGCGCAAGCTCAAGACCGTCACCGAGCACAGGTCCGAGGAGCTCAAGCCCTCGGAGTTCCCTTCCTTCGTGGCCAACGAGGTCCGCCGCTACGGCGCCACGATGGAGCGCGAGGCGGCCGACGTCCTGGTCGAGTCGATCGGGCGCGACCTCCGCTCCCTGGCCGCCGCCGCCCACCAGCTGACCAACGACTTCCCGGGCGAGCGGATCAGCGAGGAGCAGGTGCGTCGCTACTTCGGCGGCCGGGCCGAGGCGAAGTCGTTCGCCGTCGCCGACGCCGCCTTCACCGGTCGCGACCGGGCGGCGCTCGAGGAGCTCCGCTGGGCCCTCGACGCCGGCACCGCCCCGGTCCTGATCACCTCCGCCTTCGCCGGCAGCGCCCGCGGGCTCGCCCGCATGGTGAGCGCCCCGCGTGGCATGCGCGACGTCGACCTCGCCCGCGAGGTGGGCGTCCCCCCGTGGAAGCTGCGCACCCTGCGTGACCAGGCCCGCGGCTGGACCGACGCCGGCCTCGCCCGCGCGATTCCCGCCGACATCGTCCGGGCCGGCGAGGCGGTGAAGTTCGCCCGCCGCGGGCGCATCCACACCTTCGTGTCGACCTCGCCGATCCATCTGGCCCACCAGATGCGCAAGACCGAGGACGAGGTCCTGGAGATCATCCTGAAGACCGTCGCCCAGGCCCGCGACCTCGTCGAGGACGTCGAGTGGTCGGCGATGGACGCGACCCGCACGCCGATCGACTATCTGTGCCGCTGCGTCGAGGCGGCGATCCGCGTCGGCGCCACCACCATCAACCTGCCCGACACGGTCGGCTACGCCACGCCCGAGGAATACCGGGCGATGTTCCGCAGCGTGCGCGAGCGGGTGCCGAATTCCGACAAGGCGGTGTTCTCGGTCCATTGCCACAACGACCTGGGGTTGGCGGTGGGGAACTCGCTGGCCGGCCTCGAGGGCGGCGCGCGCCAGATCGAGTGCACCATCAACGGCATCGGCGAGCGGGCCGGCAACGCCGCGCTGGAGGAGATCGTGATGGCGATCAAGACCCGCGCCGACGTGCTGCCCTACGAGACCTCCATCGACACCACCCAGCTCGTGCGCGCCTCGAAGCTGGTGGCCGGCGCCACTCACTTCCCGGTGCAGTACAACAAGGCGATCGTCGGCCGGAACGCCTTCGCGCACGAAAGCGGTATCCACCAGGACGGAATGCTGAAACACCAGCAGACCTACGAGATCATGACGCCGGAATCGGTCGGCGTCGGCAAGACGTCGCTGGTGATGGGCAAGCATTCGGGACGCAACGCGTTCCGCACCAAGCTGCGCGAACTCGGCTACGAGCTCGGCGAGAATGCGTTCGAGGACGCGTTCAACCGGTTCAAGGCGCTCGCCGACCGCAAGAAGCACGTCTACGACGAGGATATCGAGGCGCTGGTCGATGAGGAAATCGCGCACGCCCACGACCGCATGAAGGTCGTCGCGCTGCAGGTGATCGCGGGCACCAGCGGGCCGCAGTCGGCAACGCTGACGCTCGACATCGACGGCAACCAGCAGACCGTGCACGCCAACGGCAACGGCCCGGTGGATGCCATCTTCGCGGCCATCCACATGCTGGTGCCGCACACGGCCAAGCTCGAGCTCTATCAGGTGCACGCCGTCACCGAGGGCACGGACGCGCAGGCCGAGGTGTCGGTGCGGCTCGCCGAGGACGGGCGCATGGTGACGGGCCGCGGCGCCGACACGGACACCATGGTGGCGTCGGCGCGGGCCTATGTGGCCGCCCTCAACAAGCTGATGCTGAAGCGGCAAAAAACCGCGAAAGCTGAGCAGCTTGGCTGATCACGGGCTGATCGGGCCGGCCTTTTCCAAAGGCCGGCCGCATCCCCCGTCACAAGCGACTAGACAAGGCCCTTGGGGGGTGATAGACGAACCGGAATTGGGGCCCTCGAGCACAATCGTTCAGGGTCCCTTTGTCGTCCTTAGGTTTGCTTCTCTGAACGCTCCTAAGCCACGGCGCCTGCATCGCAACCAAACGATGCCAGGTTGAAAGAGATGGGTGATTAGCTCAGTTGGTAGAGCAGCTGACTCTTAATCAGCGGGTCCACAGTTCGAGCCTGTGATCACCCACCATCTTTTCGCGCCAAGCCCAAATTCATGATCGAGGCAACTGCCGCGCACAGGGCGGTGGCGGGAACGTTGCAGGCCGTTGCGCGGGGCGCGCTCAAAATCGCGCTTGGCCGCCGAACCGGATCAGAGCATTTTCGATCTGACCTGAGGATTCGCGTTTTTCGTTCCGAATGGCGGACAGCCTCATGCCGAGACAAGACGGATCGCAATGCACATGATCGCCGTCACGATCTATGACGTCGTCGCCCTCCTTTTTTTCCTCGTCTGCTGGCCAGGCTACCGCCTGTTCGCGAGCCGCTTCGAGGCCAAGCGCCCCGGATTGATGTCGCTCGTCAAGGCGTTGCGCCGACAATGGATCATGCGGATGGCCGAGCGGGACAGCCATATCTCCGATGCGACGCTGCTCGGCAACCTGCTCCGCGGATCGCTCTTCTTTGCATCGACGACCGTCTTCATCCTTGGCGGCCTCGTGGCCCTGCTCGGCACCGCGCCCAAGGTCGCGGAGCTCGTCTCGCAATTGCCGTTCGCGACCCGGGCCGATCCGACCCTCGCCGAGATCAAGGCGCTGATCCTGATCCTGGTGTTCGTCTACGCGTTCTTCAAGTTCACCTGGGCGGCTTGGCAATATAACGTGCTGTCGATCCTCGTCGGTGGCATCCCCGCGCATAGCGGCGACAAGCGCCTCCGTGAACAGTACGCGGAGGCCGCCGGGCAGGTGGCCGCGCTGGCCGGAGAAAGCTATAACAACGGCGTGCGGGCCTACTATTTCTCGATCCCGCTGATGGCGTGGCTGGTTGATCCGATCCTGTTTTTTGTGGGCACCCTCGTCGTGACGATCGTGCTCTATCGCCGCGAATTCAATTCGCCGATCATGAGCGCCCTCAAGGCGGTTGGGCACTAAGCTCGATGCCGCTGGATCTGCACCCCTTACCGGGACTGCCGGCGCGCGCTCGTTTTGCGCACCTCGCTCGGGCGCGGTGCTACTCCGCGCCTGCGCCGAAGTTGGTGTAGATCAGCTCCATTTGCGGATCGCGAGCAATGCTGGCAGGCGTCACCAACGTCTGCTCCATGATGAGGCCGTAGCAGGCCTTGAAAGTTCCCGCCGACTTGGCCTTGCACAACGGATGGGCCTTCCAGCGCTGCTTGATGAGCTGCTGAGCCGCGCCGGTGTCAATGTTCAGCTCGCGGACTTTCTCCTCGCGCCCGACGGTGATGTTCGCGCCTTCCTTGAAGGCGGCATGGATCAGCTCACTGCAATAGATCTGATCCCGCGTCTCGTAGAAAAAGTGGTCGTAGGGCCGGCCGAGATAGTGGCGCGCGCGGAGCGCGGCCTTTTTCGCGTCGCCCTCACCTAGACCTTTCAAGCGCTTGATCGTCACGCGCCCCTCATTGCCGTTCTTGATCCAGCGATCGATCGGCAGTGTGCGCACAGGGCCGACCGCCTCGATGACGTTGGCGCGGCCAGCGCTATCGAGCTCGACAAGGCCAACGTGCGTATACTGAGTGCCAGAGGCCAGCATAATCGCGTCGCTGGCGTTGGTCTCGGTGCGCTGGAAAACAATGTCACCGGTTTTCAACGGCGGCAGACTGTCGGCGGCGCAGGCGGGATACGCCAGTCCGATCACGGCAAGCAGGACCGCAAGTCGTTCAAGTGTCTGTCTCATCATGACGGGAGGTCTCGGGCTGGAAAGCGGCGACTTAGTGACTGCGTCTCCGACGACTGCTCCTTCGTTGTCGCGGATCAGAAATATGAAGCGTATTGTTTCTGACGCGATTCCTAGAGCGCGATCAGTTTTGGATCAAATCGCAACCGTACTCCAGGCCTTTCGACACGGCAGACTTCCCACGCTTCCGGCACATAGGATTCCATCCTTTAGGGAAAGACGCTCGCATGCGGGCTGACGTCTTCGACCTGGCTGTCATCGGTGGAGGCATCAACGGGGCAGGAATCGCCGCCGACGCGGCTGGCCGCGGCCTCAAAGTCGTGCTTCTGGAGAAAGGCGATCTGGCAGGGGGCACCTCGTCCGCCAGTTCCAAACTCATCCATGGCGGATTGCGCTATCTTGAGCATATGGAATTCAGGCTGGTGCGCGAGGCGCTGGCCGAGCGTGAAGTGCTGCTCGCGCGTGCGCCCCATCTCATCCGGCCTCTGCGCTTCGTCATTCCCCACGCGCCGGGGATGCGTTCGCGTCTGATGTTGCGGCTGGGGCTATTCCTCTACGACCATTTGGCGCCGAGGAAAGTCATTCCCGGTTCCGGCCCGGTGGATCTCTCGCACGACCCGATGGGCCGCGCGTTACGCCCCGAGTTCCGATCCGGCTTCTCCTACTACGACTGCTGGGTCGACGATGCGCGGCTTGTGATCTCCGTCGCGCTTGATGCCGCCCAACGCGGCGCGACGGTCCTGACACGCGCGCCGGTGACACGGATCGCCGAACGCGGCGATATTTGGGAGGTCACAGCCTCTCCTCAAGGAGCCGCGCCGATCCAGATCGCCGCTCGCGCGCTGGTCAATGCCGCGGGACCCTGGTGCGCCCATGTGGCCCGCCTTACCGGAACTGTCGCGGACGTTCCGGCTCTGCGGCTGGTCCGCGGCTCGCACATCGTGGTGCCACGCATCGCAGGCGCCGACGATGCCTACCTGCTTCAAAACCGCGACGGCCGCGTCGTGTTTGCAATGCCGTTCGAAGAACGCTTCACGCTGATCGGCACGACGGAATCGGCGGTGACATCGCCTGCGGAAGCGGGCAGCGTCAGCCGCCTCGAGGAGGCTTATCTACTCGAGGCCGCCGGCCGCTTTTTCTCGCGTCCGATCGATCCGCGGGAGATCGTCTGGCGGTTCGCGGGGATTCGCCCGTTGGTCGAGGACGGCGCCTTGAGTGCCTCGGCCGTCTCACGCGAGTATCGCCTCGATTTTCGACAGCGGGACGGCGCGCCGCCCCTGCTGACCGTGATCGGTGGCAAGATCACGACGTTCCGGCGGCTCGCCGAAGCGGCCCTCGCACGATTGCAGCCGCTGTTTCCCGGCATGGGCCCCGCGTGGACAGCCGGGCCGCCTCTGCCTGGCGGCGACGTGGGGGCGGCCGGCATGAGCGACTTCCTCCAGGACCTCGCGCGTCGGCGTCCGGGCTTTGCCAGCGCGACACTCTCCCGGCTCGCGACGCTCTACGGAACCCGCGCGGATTTGCTGCTGGGAGATGCGTCGTGCGAAGCGGATCTCGGCGAAGCGATCGGAGCCGGGCTTACACAGCGCGAGGTGCTTTTTCTCCGCGATCACGAATGGGCTGGCGCGGCCGACGACGTGCTGTGGCGACGCACCAAGGCAGGTCTGCATCTGTCAGACGAGGAGCGGACGCGGGCTGAGGTCGCAATCTCGCGCCTTCTTTCCGAGCGATGATCCTGCGGGAGAGGGCCGTACCGATGGTGAGGAAATCGCGGGACTAGCGCAAAAAAAATATCAGGGTCGTTTTCGCGACCCTGACAGTTCGACCTTCAATTTTTTCGTTTACGTTTGTCGCGAGCCCTCGCGTCACAAGCTAGCGCTGCTGATCGCGGCGCTGCTGAACCTGGGCATGGGCCGCGCGCCGAAGCGCGAGGAGGGGGCTGCACTGACCGTCATGTCGCTGGCGGCGCTGAAAGGCGTAGAGCAGGGGGCGGAGCAGGCCGAGGCGGCGGAGGCGACCGTGATTGGTGGGGATTGCGCGCAAGGCTGTGGTCGCCTTTCGACGGATGGGCCGCGGCGCACCGCCGCGCCATTCCCTCATCGCATGGGGTGACCGGGGCGTAACGGTGACAAACGGTCGCAGATGCGGCGTTCCGTGCTCCCTTGGACGGAATGTCCAATCCCGCCGCCGCGCGTCCTGCGGCTAATTGCCCCGCGACATCACAACGGGGGCATGGGGACAGGGATGGACCGTCTCTTCAAGTGGCTGACGGCGCGGCCGCACCGGCCGACCGTCGCCAATCTGGCGCTGCTGGCCGCACTTCTCGCCTGGGTCGGCAGCCCGATCCTGTACGGCGTGGCCGCGCTGCTGCTGGCCCGCTACCTGTTCCTGTCCGAAGGCTGACCCACGCCCCCTGCCCCGGAAGCGCCACACGGTCCCCATGGCGCCGGTGCCGCCCGTCCCGCCATTATCTCCGGCCTCGAACAGGATCCCGGCGACCGCGCGAGTTGCGATTATTGGCGGTACTGCGCGATCGACGGCTTCCTCTGCTCGTGCTGCGGCGGTTCGGTGAACACCTGCCCGCCGGGCACCGAAATGTCGCCGATCACCTGGATCGGCACCTGCACCAATCCGGCGGACGGTCGCGCCTATGTGATCAGCTATAACGATTGCTGCGGCGTCTCCTCGTGCGGCCAGTGCCTGTGCAACCGCAACGAAGGCGACCGCCCGCAGGTCCGCCCGCAGTCGAACAACGACTACAACTGGTGCCTCGGCTCGGAGAGCTCGGTCTACAATTGCTCGGTGGCCGCGGTCATCGGCGTCGCGCTTCCGGCGGCCAAGTGATGCGCGCGGCTGCCATCGCGCTCGGGGTTGGCGCAGCGGCGCTCACCGCCCTGACGATGCCGGTCCATGCTGCGCCGGACGGTGCGGCAGTTTATGGCCGCTGTGCCGCATGCCACACGAAGACAGGCGCCGGCGTCCCCGGCGTGTTCCCGCCGCTCGGCGAGGACTTCCGCGTCATGGCCTCCAGCGAAGCGGGTCGCCGCTACCTCGGCCTAGTCGTCATCCGCGGGGTCAGCGGGCCGATCAAGGTCGGCGGCAAGCCCTATGCCGGGGTGATGCCCGCGCAGGCGACGCTTGACGATGCCTCGGTCGCGGCGGTGCTCAACCACGTCGGCACCGAGATCGCCAAGACCGGCCCCGAGTTCAAGCCATTCGCCGAAGCCGAAGTCGCAGGCATCCGCGCCGGCGGCGCTGCGCTTTCCGCGCAGGATGTCGGCAAGCTCCACGCCGGCGCAGGCGGCCAATGAAGCCCGGCCGCCTCGCCCTGCTGATCGCGCTCCCGCTCGGCCTCGCACTGGGGGCGGGCGCGGTTGTGAAGGCGGACGAGGCGGCCATCCCGGGCGTGCGCGATGCCTACCAGGCGCGCACTGACTATCAGCTCAAGTGCCAGGGCTGCCACCGGCCCGATGGCAGCGGCGACGATCACTCCAACCCGCCGATGAAAGGCATTGTCGCCCGCTTCCTCACCGTTCCGGGCGGGCGGGAATTCATCGGCCGCGTACCGGGTGTCGCCACTGTGGACCTTCCTGATGACCGTTTGGCCAATCTGGTAAATTGGACCATATACAAGTTCGATCCGGCCCACGTGCCGCAAGACTTCAGGCCCTACACGGCCGAAGAAATCGGACGTCTTCGCCAGAACCCGCTCCGCCTCGAACGCGCCGCCACAAGAGCGCGTCTGGTGGCCGGTTTTGCCAAGACGCATTCCGAACAATGAGAATACTCGGGGAAATTTGAACAGAAGCGAGGGAACAATCATGAGGACCGTCTATCTTTCCAGCGCCGCGCTGGCCGCCCTGATTGCGGCGCAGCCCGCGCTTGCCCAGCAGGCTCCGCAGGCCGCGCAGGCCGAAACCGCAACCGATGCGGGCGAAAGCGGCGAGATCGTCGTGACCGCCGCCAAGCGTTCGGAAAACCTGCAGTCGGTGCCGATTTCGGTGTCGGCGATCGGCGGCGAAGCGCTGGCCAAGTCGCGCATCACCAGCGTGGATAGCCTCGTCAACAAGGTCGCCAACCTCCAGCTCACCTCGACCGTGGGCGACAACACACCGATCTTCGCGCTGCGCGGCGTCTCGATGTCGGACTTCAGCCTCAACCAGTCGA
>OFDC01001810.1_pt1 | contig 10588 bp, 5 predicted proteins | sample 1520941 | NCBI WGS metagenome assembly OFDC01 (sample SAMEA94258168, study PRJEB24077) | hot springs metagenome | biome: Aquatic biome; feature: Water | place: India | collected 2012-12-06 | depth 5 m | reverse complement strand
GCCAGCCGACGACCACACCGTATCGTTGCCGTCACCGGCATTGATGGTGTCGCCAACAGCTGTGCCCATCGAACCTTGCATAAGGTCGTCGCCAGCGCCCAGATTCACCGTCGCGCCGCCCTTGGTGTTGAACGACAGGTCGATGATGTCGTTACCCATGCCGGTGGTGATCGTCAGGGTCTTGGAGGTGCTGGCGGCGGCCGTGAAGGTCACGGCGGCGGCGGTCGCAGCGCCCGTCGACTTGGTCGAAACCACGCCCGAAGCGTCCAGCGTCGTCAGGCCCGACAGGGTCGAACCAGTGAAGTCAACGCCGTGGTTGCCGGTGACCGTCACGGTGGTGGCGGCGGTGGCGACCAGGTTCGGCTTCGAAGCGGCCGACGGATCCGAGGTCGAGGTACGGTCGGCGGTGGCGATGTTGATGGTTTCAACACCGGCCACGACGATCGTGCCGCCGTTCGGGTTCACCAGGTTCGAGGTGCCGTTGATCTTCAGGTTGACGACGTCGGCGGTGCCGGTGGCGTCAGCCAGGTTGACCGTCAGCGTCGCGGCGTTCGTGGCGCGAACTTCAACCGTGCCGCCAGCGGCCAGGTTGTCGAGCGTCAGGTTGCCGAACGACGGAGCGCCGTTGGTGACCGAAACGACCGGAGCCGTCGGGGTCACCGAGGCCGAGGTCGAACCCGAGAAGTTCGTGACGTTGGTGCTGGCGGTGTTCGAGACGAACTCGACAACGGCGTCGGCGTTCGACGCGTTGTTGATCGTCCAGCCCGAGGTCAGGGTGCCCGAGACCACAGCGTTACCGCTGCTGGCGTTGGCCTGATAGGCGTTCGCCACTTCGATGGCCGTCAGGTTACCGCCCGAAGCCAGAACCGTACGGCCGGCCACGGTGACCGACTGGCCTTCCAGCAGAGCGCCGAAGGTCACGGTGCCGTTTTCGGTGATCGCCGGAACGGTGGCCACACCTTGGGTGATCGAGACGGAAGGCTGGGTGCCGGCCGTCGAGGTCACGCCGCTCGACGCGTTGATGTCCGTGACGTTGGTGGTCGCGGTGGTCGAGGTGAACGTCACCGTGGAGCCCGAAGCCGCAGCAGCGCTCCAGTTGGCGCTCAGCGAGCCCGAGACAACCGCAGCGCCCGAGGTCGTGCCGCTGCCGAAGGCCGAGGCGACTTGAGCGGCGGTCAGGTTGCCGTTGTTGCCATCGACGTTGGTCACCGACGAGGTCGTCGCCGAGCCGGTCGGACCAGCCAGGTTACCGATATTGGTGCCCAGGGTGGTCGAGGTCATGGTCACGGTGGTGCCCGAACCCGAAGCGGTGACGCCCGAGAGCGAGCCCGTCACAACGGCGAAGCCCGAGCTGGTGCCGGTGATGAGCGCAGTGGCCAGCTGAGCAGCCGTAACGGCGCCGCCGGTGGCGGTGACCGTGAGGCCGCCGAACGAGGTCGACTGCGTATCCGCCAGACCACCGCTGAACACGGCGGTGACCGACTCGTTGATCGCCGTGGCGGTCACAACGCGGCCTTGGACCGTCGTGCTCTCACCCGCGATCAGACCTTGGAAGGTGATCACGGCCGATTCGGTGGTGCCGGTGACCAGCGCTTGACCTTCTTGAGCCGTGCTGATCGTAGCGATCGTCGGCGCAGCGCCCGCACCCGCCGAGGCCGAGATGTTCGGCGTGACGTTGGTGTTGGCGGTGGTCGAGGTGTAGGTGATCACGTTGCTCGAGACGCCTTCGGAGTAGCCCGAGATGTCGTAAGCAGCGGCGAAGTTGGCGGCGACGGTAGCGGCCGACATCGTCGAGCTGCTGCTGTTGGTGTAGGTCGCGCCACCAACGGTGACCGACTGACCGGGCAGCAGGGCGTTGAACGTGACCGTAGCCGTTTCCGTGATGCCAGCAGCCGAGCCGCCGCCGTTGGTGACGACATACGAGATGTCATCCAGGTTGGCGAGGTTCACGGTGCCGTTTTCACCACCGCTGACGTAGCCGATCGAGACCTTTTCGAAGCCGTCGATGGCGCGTTCGAAGGTCGTGACGCCCGAGTTGGCCGTCGCGATCGCGGCCGACATCGACAGGGTGTCGACGCCGTCGCCGCCCGAGACGACGTCCTTGACGCCGGTCGAGGACGAGGACCAGCTGACGGTCGTGCTGTTGTCGAGGACGACGGTGTCGTCGCCGGCGCCAGCGTTGACGGTCAGGGTGTTGCTGCCCGCGTCGTAGATCTCGATTTCGTCGGCGCCGTCGCCGGTCGAGACCGTGGTCGCGCCCGTGCCGGAGGTTTCGACGTAGACGTAGTCGTCGCCAGCGCCGGTGGTGACCGAGGCCGAGACGGTTTCGTCAGCCGTGGTGTCGACATCGTCGATCACCGTGCTGGTGTACATCTCGACGCTGTCGTCGCCCGAACCGGTCGTGACCGTACGGACCTGGCTGTTGCCGTCGAACTCGATGCCGCCGGTGCTGGCCGAGGCGTCGATCGTGCGCAACACGGTGCCGCCGGTGTTGGCGCCGTTGTTGCTGTAGTCGAGGTAGATGCCGACCGACGAGTTGACCGTCAGGGTCGACACGTTCTTGCCCAGCGAAACGTCGACGTAGAGTTGGTCGTCGCCGTCGGCGTTGACGTCATCCACCGCGCCCGAGATCGTGACCGAGCTCAGAGCACCAGCCGCAGACGAGTTACCAACATAGATGTTGCTGTTCGTGTCGTCGGTGTTGTCCAGCGCGATGGACGCCGACTTGGCGCCAGCGGCGGTGACAACTTCCAGGTCGCCCGACGTGTTGCGGAAGCCAGCCGTCTGACCAGCGGCCAGGCTGGTGACTTCGCCTTCAGCGCCGATCTGCCACAGCTGGGTCAGAGCCGAGCCGTAGGCCGAAGCGTCGAGCAGCGCGCTGCCGGCCGCCGAAGCGCCGTACAGGTTGACGATTTCAACGTTCTTGATCGTCGCGTTGGTCGGCAGGTCGTTGTTGCTGCCCGTCTTGCTGATGTACAGGTTCAGCGTGTCGGTGCCCGCGCCGCCGTCGATCGTGTCGAAGGTGCTCAGGGTCGCGACGTCGGCGTTGGTGCCTTCAGCGAACAGACCCGTGATGGTGTCGTTGCCGTCGCCGCCCGTCAGGGTGTCGATGCCGGTGGTCAGCTTCAGAGCCATCGGCGTGGACGGCGTGGCGTACTTGGTGAACAGGTTGATGCCGGCGGCGTCATTGGCCGTCAGCACGCCGTCGTCAGCCAGGTCCTTCAGCAGGTTGTTGGTGGCGGTCGCGTACGAACCGACGCCAGCGCCGCTGTTGAAGGTGGTGGCGGCGTTCAGGATGGCGCCGACCAGAGCGGCCTTGACGGCCAGGTCAACGTCAGCGGCCGACGGGTTGGCGCCCAGGCCAGCGTTGGCCTTCACGAAGGCGGTGTAGTAGGCGATGGCCGAAGCGCTGGTCAGGAACGACACGGCGTTGGCGACATTGATGCCCGCGGCGGCGGCGGCGGTGGCGCCGACGATTTCGTTGTACGCCAGGGTGGCGGCGTCGGCGTACGACAGCGCGCCGACCTTGGCCGAGAAGGCGGCCTTGGCCGTGGCGTTTTGCAGCGCCAGCGAGACCGACTGAGCGATGTAGCGGTTTTCACCGTTGAAGCCGGCTTGCGAGCCCGTGCCCACATAAGCGGCGTTCAGGGCGGTCAGACCAGCTTGGCTCGGCGCGAAGCCGAGGAAGTACTGGTAGGTCTGAACGCTGACGGCGGTCGTGGTGTCCGAACCCAGGTCGACGGCCTTTTGCAGGGCCTGAGCGTCCGTCAGGGTCAGGGTCGCGTTTTCAGCAAGAATGCCCTGCAGCGCCGCGGTCTGCGCGGCGGTCGGGGCGGTACCAGCGTTGGCGTTCGTAAAATACGACGTCAGCTGGGTGATCGTAACAGCCATCTGGCTAGTCTCCCAAAGTAAATCCCACACCCCCCCGCGACCTATTGGCGCGCATGGGAGCAGCGATGGCTATAGAGCAAACGTCATACGTCGACAATAGCCGAATTTGAGCCGTACAGCATTTTTCTAACCGGTACAGCAAATTCCTATATAGCGTTCCTTGTACCCCCCGCTGGAACGGGGTATAAGAAAGCGAATTCGCCTGCCGCGTGAGGCATGCTCGCGCGGCGTCGACAACCGAGGCTTTATATATGTACGGCAACCCACAACGCCGCAGCGCCCCGGAGGTCCAGGACCTTCGCCGCGAGGGCGGCCGCTGGCTCAAGGACATGCGCGAGGCCGCTGGCCTGTCGCAGCGGCAACTCGCCGCCAAGGTGGGCGCTGACTATTACACCTTCATCTCGCAGCTTGAGACGGGCCGCGGCCGCATTCCGCCGGACCGTTATCGCGACTGGGCCCTTGCCTTGGCTGTGCCTGAGAAGACTTTTGTTCGCGAACTGATGCGCTTTTACGATCCGATCACCTACGAGATCCTGTTCAGCGAGGAATAGTTCGTCTAGGGTTGGTTGGGTCGCCTGTGGGGGGCGCCCTCGAGAATAGGCGTGAGGAAGCTTTTAGCGCATGGCCGCTCAGGTCCTTTCGTTCTTCGCACGGGCTCCGCGCCCCCAGGCGCGGCCCAGTGACTGGACCCAGCAGGAGCTGGCCGAGTTTTACCGCGTCGAGGCTGCGCTGATCCGCGCGGGTATCCGCGTTGGCACCGACCGCGGTCTCAGCGACGAGAACGAGCCCTGGTTTGTTTTCTATCGCGTCGATGACGGTGATGTTGTCATTCACTTCGCGCGTATTGACGGCCAGTACATCATCGCCGGGCCGGCCTACGAAGAGATTGCGCGCGGCTTCGACTTCACCGGACTGGTGCGTAACATGGTCGAGCGGCATCCGCTGATCAAACGCCCTGAACGCGGTTCCAACATCGCCCTACACCCGGCCGCATTGCTGGTGGCTATCGTCGGCACCGCCTTTTTCAAAAGTGGCGAGGCGCGCGCGGAGGCCACCGGTGGCGCGCCGCAGCCCGCCACGCGCCACGCCCTACTAAGCACCAGCTCTGCGGCCAGTATTACGGGCGGCGCTGCGGCTTCCGCTATCGCGGTGACCGGCGTTTCGGTCCAGGTTCCGGTCAGTCAGGCCGTACTTATCCTCGCCGCGGCTATGATGGCTGCGGAGATCAAGCTTGACGAACGCGCTCTGTCGCCCGCCGCCAACGACGCCATCCGCGCCGCTGCAGCGTCGTTGGATTTCGGCTCGGTGCGCCTTGACCACGCGCCGTCATTGCCGTCGGTCGGCCCTGTCAGCGCCGGCCCCGACGCGCCGCCCGCCACGCCCGCCCAGACGATCTCGTCGGTTTTGGCGCTTATGGCGTTGCTTTCGACTCTTCCAGCGCCTGAGCGCGAGCTGAGCCGAACGGCTGACGTACTTCCCCATGGAGCCGAGGCGAGCAGCAACGCTGCTCATTTCCTGGCGTCTCCCGCCGCTGGCCAATGGAACATTGATATTCGTCTCGCCAGCAGCGGCCTGCCAGAAGTGGAGGCCGTCCAGCTCGTCCGCGCTATGGTCGGCGAAAGCTTTGTCGACCGGGTTGCGGTGATCGAGGTCGAGAAGCTGCCCCAGGTCCTCACCGACCTGATTGACAGTGGCGCGCATTACTCGGTGCGCGGCGTAGAGAACGTAGCGCCTGTGGTCGGACCTGAGGCACCGGTCACAACACCTGCGACTCCGCCGACGGGCTCGTCAGAAGCTCCCCCGCCCGGCGCTGGCGTCACACCGAAGCCAGGCGCGCCTGTGACGGATGTATCGCCTCCGACATCAACGGCCCCGCTGCCGGCCGACATCTCGCCCATCAAGCCCCCGCCGTTCGCTGGCTTCGCAAGTCAGGATTTGGTCAAGAAGTTCGTAGAGTACTTCGTGACTCACACTGAACAAGTCACGATCATGGTCCAGGGCTTGCAGGTTGTGATCTTCGACAGCCGGGTCACAACGGATCCAGGCTCGGTCGAGAACCTGACGAGTATGAGCTTCACGTTCTTTGACGGGACGTCAGTGAATCTTGTGGGCGCGCAGTCAGCTTTCCTGCATCACGACGGCTTAAGCTGAGGCGAAAGCGGCATTCATCGTGCTGTCGCGGCTCCGCTCGTCAGCTGCATCGCCCTTCTTCGCGCTTTGGCGCCTGCTGTCGTCGTACCCATCGGGTGACCATAGCTTGGCCGTTGCAAAGCTTAGATCACGAGAGTCACCTTGCGTCCGCCACGCCTCGATCTTGCGATACGCTCCGCCATGTTCGCCGCGCCGGCGTGGAGCGGCGAGGCCGTCCTGGCTGAAGCGCAGCCGCTTTCTTCGCCCCCCTCCCATGGAATGGGTCCCCTCCCGCCGACTCCGCCAGGCCGGCGTCGTTTGGCCCTGCCTCGGCGGATCGCCGCCAAGCTGTTCGGCCGCGTCGCCGACTATGCGCGTCGATACCTGCAGGCGCCGGTTCTTCATGACCTTAGCGAGCAGCGGGCGCTGAGCCAGGCGCTGCTCGAGGAACTCCGCCACAGCCGTCTTCACATCGTTCAGCTTGAACACCAGCTGCAAGCCTTGGCCCTCGAACACGGCCGCTCCGTCTCCGCGCTCGCCGCGCTGGCCAATGGGCATGGCCAACAGTTGGCCGCCCTCCTTGCGGCGCAGGACGCGTTCGCCATCCAGCAAGGCCAACTGGCCGGCGAGCTTGGCAAGATCGCTCGCGCGCATACCGAGCGCCTCCACGTGATCGAGACGGTCGGACAGACCGCCCTGACTCGCCTCGAAAGCCTACCCGCTCTATTCGGTCCCCGCTTCGATGAGCTGGAGATCAAGCAGCGGCCGCTGATCGCCTATGACGACGAGTCGATGGCGATCCGCATGCGCGACGGTTACATCCTGGCGCCGCGCACCCTGCCGACCTTCGTCACCATGCTGGCCAACGCCACCAGCCGGGGCCTCGAGCCCGGGACCGGCGATGTCCTGCGTCGCCTGATCCAGCCCGGCATGGCGGTGGCCGATGTCGGCGCCAATATCGGCCTCTTGACCCTGGTCATGGCCTGGGCGACGGGCCCCGGCGGCCGCGTCATCGCCTTCGAACCCGAGGCCGTCCCGCGCTCGAACCTGGAAAAGATGAAGCATCTCAACGGCCTGTCGTGGGTCGAGGTGCGTGACCAGGCCGTCGGCGAAAAGCCCGGCCGCCTGACCTTCCACGTCAGCGACATCATCGGACACAGCTCGCTGTACGCCCTGCCCGAGGCCGAAGAGGCCCGGACCATTGAGGTCGAGGTCGTCCGTCTGGACGACGTTGCGCCGGCCAAGCGCCTGGACGTGGTCAAGATCGATGTCGAGGGCGCCGAGCTGGACGTGCTGGCCGGCATGAAGGGCGTGATCGCCAAGAACCCGGATCTGGCGATCATCGCCGAGTTTGGCCCTGAGCACCTCAAGCGCGTCGGCCAGACGCCGGTCCAGTGGTTCAAGGCGTTCGGCGACGCGGGCTTTACGCCCTACATGATCGACGAGACCCACGGCGAATGCGTGAAGACCAACGCCAAGGCCGCCGCCAAGGTCGTCTCGGCCAATATCGCCTTCGTACGCCGCGGCGGCGACGCCGAAAAGCGTCTGCTGGGCCGCTAGGATAATCTGATGAAGATCTGCTGGGTGACGCCCTTCGTCCTGCGCTCATCCATCGGCCGCGTCAGCGCCGAGGTCGCCAAGCAGCTCGCCGCGCGCGGCCATCAGGTCGAGATCCTGCGCTGCGAGGACCAGAACGATGCTGCCGAGCCGCTGCACCCGACCGCCCTGCCCGTCCACCACTGGCGCGCCTATGACCTGGCGCGGCTGAGGGCGGAGTTCGACGTGGTCGTCGTCAATATCGGCGACAACTACCCCTTCCACGCCGGCGTGTTCGCGATCCTGGACGCCGCGCCGTGCCTGGGGATCTTCCACGACTTCTATATCTACAACCTGTTCTCGGGCTGGCTGCACTACAACAGCCTCGACTATCACCGCCACGACGCCGAGATCGTGGCGACCTATGGCGAGGCCGCGCTTCCCCACGCCTTGGCTGTCCGCTCCGGACAGATGCTGGACATGGGCGAGATCGCCGCGCACCTGCCCATGACCGAATGGCTGGCTCGCCGCTGCGAGGCTGCGCTGGCCCACGCGCGCTTCTATGCGCCGAAGCTGGAGGCCGTGTGCGTGGGTCCCGTCGCGGTGACGCCCTTGTGCTGTCCAGACCGCGCGACGCCGCCGGGGCCGCCGAAAACCAAGTCACAGCTGACCATCACGACCGTCGGGGTGATGAACCCCAACAAGCGCGTCGCCGACGTCATCCAGGCCCTGGGCGGGTCCGAGGCGCTGAAGCCTTGCGTCTACCGTCTCGTGGGACCGATCTCTGATGAGGAGCGCGCCCGGCTGGAGGCGCTGGCCGCCGAGGTCGGCTTCGAGAACCTGATCATCGACGGCGCCGTGGACGACGAAACCCTGGACCGCCGGCTCGACGAAGCCGACATCATGGTGGCGCTGCGCAAGCCGGTGCTGGAGGGCGCGTCGGGTTCCGCCTGCGAGGGCATGCTGAGCGGGCGGCCCACGGTCGTGGCGCGCGCCGGCTTCTACGGCGAACTGCCCGATGACCTCGTGTTCAAGATCGACGGCGAGATCGTGGTCGAGGAGCTGCGGTCGACGCTGGAGCGTCTGGTGGCCGATGAGACCCTGCGGCGCGAGACCGGCAAGGCCGCTCGCGCCTGGGCGCTGCAACACCTCAACGCCGCGCGATACGCCGAAGCGGTGGAGACGCTAGCGCAGGCCCAAGTCACCAGCCGCCCGCTGCTGGCGGTCGGCCGACGGATCGGCGGCGCGCTGAGCGCCATGGGTCTGGCGGAAGCCGACGCCGCCGCCACGCGGATCGGCGCCACCCTTCAGAAGCTGTTCGCCCCGCTGCCCGAGAGCCTTTAGCCTGAAATCGGAATCGATTTCAGGCGCTAAAAAGGCTCTAAATCAAATACTCAGAGCGTGAGAATAGCCGAAACCGGCTCCCACTTTCGGCCTCACGCTCTAGTAGCGGAGCCAGCCCGGGTCAGGCGCTCTTGCTGACCGGCGGCGCGCAGTAGTGATCCAGGAAGGCCTGGTGCTGCGGCAGGCGCGACACCGCCCCGGCGATGTTGCGCTTGAGGTCGTCCAGCGCCTGTTTCAACTGCTGCGGCGGCATCAGCCGGCCCATGTGGTGATAGGTCTTGGGCATGATCCGCTGGCCCAGCATCACCTGCAGCCACGAGTCGACCTGGAACAGCTCGCCCGGCGCCTGGAAGACCTGGGCGCTTTCCTGGAACAGAGCGATGCGGTGCGCCAGGCTGTCGGGGATGTCCATGGTTCGCACCTGGTCCCAGAACGTGCTGTCGGTCCGCTCGGTCACCTTGTAGTGCAGGATGATGAAGTCGCGGATCTTCTCCAACTCGTCGTCGGCCTGGCGATTGTAGCGATCGATGGCCGCCTGGCTGATCCCGCCGAACGGGAAGAGCTGCATCAGGCGCGTCACCCCGATCATGATCAGGTGGATCGAGGTCGACTCCAGGGGCTCGACGAAACCGCTGGAGAGACCCAGCGCCACGACGTTCTTGTCCCAGGTCTTGCGACGACGGCCGGTGCGGTAGCGGATCAGACGCGGCGAGATGAGAGTCTCGCCCTCGATCTCGCCGGTCAGCATGGCCATCGCCTCGTCGTCCGAGATGTGGTCGCTGCAATAGACCAGCCCGTTGCCCACCCGATGCTGCAGCGGGATCTTCCAGCGCCAACCCGCCCGGTGGGCGATGGCGCGGGTATAGGGAACCGCCGGCTCGGTGGAGCGGGTCTGGACCGCCAGGGCGCTGTTGGTCGGCAGCCATTGGCTCCAGTCCTCATATCCCGCCTTGAGGGTCTGTTCGATCAGCAGCCCCCGAAAGCCCGTGCAGTCGATGAAGACGTCACCCTCGACCAGTTGGCCAGACTCCATAACCAGCGCTTCGACAAAGCCGTTCTCACCGCGCTGGCGGACGCTGGCGATCTTGCCCTCGACGCGGCGGACGCCGTCTGCTTCCGCCATCTTGCGAAGGAACTGGCCGTAGAGACCGGCGTCCAGGTGGTAGGCATAGTTCAGCGGGCTCTCCTCGCCCGTATAGAACCGCTGCGCCTCGGCCGCCTTCAGCTCGAAGCAGTAGTCGCCCAGATCGCCGCCAAAGCCCTGCGCGACGGCCTGCAGCCAGAAGTGATGGAAGCCGCCCATCCAGGTGGATTTGCCGACCTGGCCGAACGAGTGGATGTAGCGATCGCCGATCTCGCCCCAGTTCTCGAACGAGATGCCAAGCTTGAACGTCGACTGGGTCGCGCGCATGAACTCGGCTTCGTCGATGCCGAGCAAGGCGTTGAAGGTCCGGGCGGTCGGGATGGTCGACTCGCCGACCCCGACGGTGCCGATGTCCTCGGACTCCACCAAGGTGATGTCCAGCAGCGGGCCCAATTGCCGCGCCAAGGCGGCGGCGGCCATCCAACCCGCCGTGCCGCCGCCGGCGATCACCACCTTGCGGATCGTTTGGGGTTGCATCGTGTCCCCTCCCCTTCGCCTAGCTATCGGTTCAGTCGGTCGAGCAGCCAGGCGCGCAGACGCCGG
>OFDC01001808.1_pt1 | contig 10588 bp, 8 predicted proteins | sample 1520941 | NCBI WGS metagenome assembly OFDC01 (sample SAMEA94258168, study PRJEB24077) | hot springs metagenome | biome: Aquatic biome; feature: Water | place: India | collected 2012-12-06 | depth 5 m | reverse complement strand
TGCCTTATATCCACCGCCTAAAGTCGGTGGTTTTACGGCAACGGCTGATAAAATTATAACAGTGTTTGTTCGCAGTTTGAAATAAACATACTATCAATCCCTTCAACCCATAGGATGTGTGGTATGGGAAAAAACTGTCCGTTTACAGCTTGCTGCGCTAAAAATTTGCAGCCCGTACTTAGTCGTATTTAATCGTGCAGTGGGCTTTCAAATAGCAATCAATGCCAACATCCGTTATCATGGTTTATCTTTTATAATGCCTGCAAACCCCATTGCACCACAATCAAGAAAACCAGATTAAAAAATTAAAGAGAAACTATGTTAAACCGAAACCCTGTGTCAAAGCCTACATTTTGTAACCTTACCATCCTTGCTGCCGCCCTGACCTATACGCTCAGTGTATCAGCTTGCAGCACTGTGCAGACCATCGCCACCAAAACTATGCCGAGCAAAACCACCCCGAATTTAGCGAATACGCCTATTAACGCCCACCCAACTGCTAACGCGGTAACCGATACAACCCAGCAAACACCAAGCCCCAAAGATTTTGACAGCGATAGGGCAGCAACGCGCCATGAATATACGCTGGCTAATGGCTTAAAGGTGATAATTAAAGAAGATCACCGCTCCCCTGTGGTAATCAGCCAAATATGGTATCGCGTGGGTGCTGCGGATGAACCCACTCATTTAGGCGGCATATCGCATTTGCTTGAGCATATGATGTTTAAAGGAACAAAAAACGTGTCCTCAGCAGATTTTGAACGCCTTATTGCCAAATTTGGCGGTAGCAATAATGCCTTTACCAGCTATGACTACACCGCCTATTATGAAATTTTCCCTGCCAATCGCTTAGCGCTCGCCCTAGAGCTTGAAGCCGATCGGATGACCGATTTACAGCTAAAAGACAGCGACTTTACCGCCGAGCGCCAAGTGGTGATGGAAGAGCGCCGCCAGCGCACCGATGACAATCCAAACGCCCGCGCCTATGAGCAGTTTAGCAAAATGGCTTATCCCAATAGCCCCAAAGGGGAATCGGTGATTGGTCCCATGGCAGAAATCGAGTCCATTGGGTTAAACGACCTAACGGAGTGGTATAAAACATGGTATGCACCCAACAATGCCACCTTAGTAATCGTGGGCGATGTCAATCCGACACAGGCTATCAATGAAGTCAAAAAATACTTTGCCGATAAAAAACCGCAAACCCTGCCAACGCGCCCCAGTGTGATACAGCCAGGCTTTCGTGGTTATCAAGAAAAAACCATGCAACTACCCGTGCAAGTGCCAATGGTCATGATGGCGTTTAACGTGCCTACGCTTACCACAGCAAAAGACCCCAAAACCGCCTATAGTCTATCACTACTAGCCGATGTGCTCGATGGCGGTCTATCTGCACGCCTAGAAAAACGCCTAGTACGGGAAAAACAGCTACTAGCCTCAGTCGGCAGTGGTTACAGTGCCTTTAGTCGGGGCGATGGGCTATTTTTAATCCAAGCCACCCCCCGAGATGGCGTGACGCTTGCCCAAGCCAAACAAGCAATCATTGCTGAGATTGACGCGCTCAAAACCCAACCGATTGCAAAAAGTGAACTGACCCGTGCCAAAACCAACACCATGACCAGCTTGATATATAGCCAAGATAGTATCAGCGGACAAGCGCAGATGATTGGCAGTCTAAACAGCATTGGGCTTGATGATCGGATGGTGTTTAACCTACCCAAAACCTTAGATAGCATCACAGAAAGTGACTTACACGCTGCCGCTAACAAATATTTGGTTAACGACAATCTAACCGTGCTCAATGTGGTGAAAGCAAACAAACCCACCCAATAGCTGTAAACTCGGCAAATAAACTTGCTCTCATTTAATTTGCCCTCACTTGACTTGCCCACATTACTGTCAGACTATCCTTAGAATTTTGAGAAAAAAAATGAAACCACGCTTAGCTAAAATCTTATTACTAATGACCACCATTGCCACGCAAGCGGGCTATGCAGAACCTGCCACCCATAGCGATGTTCATAGTAGTGGCAATGTTGACCCCACTGCCCCCATTGCCGCTTTAGACAAATTAACCAGTCTAAAAACCACAGCGCCGTTAAACGTGACATTACCCGATATCATCCATTTTACGACCGATTCGGGTACCCCAGTGGCTTTGGTACAAACCCATCATTTACCGATGGTGGATGTCAGTGTGTATTTTAATGCAGGCTCAGCTCGTGATGAAGCCATTAAAAAAGGCGGTTTTGGGATTGCCAGTCTGACCGCGAGTATGCTGGATCAGGGCACACGCCATAAAAGCGAAGATGAGATTGCCGAGACCAGTGAGCAGCTTGGGATTGATTTATCTGCCCGTGCTTATAAAGACATGTTTATTGTGAGTTTGCGCAGTCTATCCGATGAGGCGCGTTTATCCCCTGCGCTTGGTTTAATGAGCGATATGATGACCCAGCCTACGTTTCCAAACAAAAACTTTGAACGTACCAAAGCCCAGTATTTAATCCGCCTGCAACAAGCCAAAGAAGACCCCGATAGCATCGCAAGCAAAGCCTTTGCTGAGGCGCTTTATGGCAATCATCCCTACGCCCACCCCACCCAAGGCACGGAAGACAGCATTGCCAAAATCAATGCCACCGATCTCAAAGCTTTTAGCCAGCAGTTTTTGGTGGCGAACAACGCAAATATTGCCATTACAGGCGATATCAGTCTTCCCCGCGCGCGGGCGCTTGCCAATCAGCTAACCGCTCAAATGCCCGTTGGCACGGCTGCCCCAAAGCTTGCCGATGCCAAGCCTTTGAACGGCGCTAAAACGATTCATATCCCATTTGACAGCACCCAAACCACCGTATTGATGGGGCAATTGGGTCAAAAACGCGTGGTGGATACTTTAGGCTTGCAGCATCAAACCAACTTTGCCATTGCCGATGAAATCGTCGGGGGCGGCAATTTTCAAGCCAGATTGATGCAAGATATCCGTAAAAAACGCGGGCTCACCTATGGCATCTATAGCAGCACCACGCCGATGCTTGCCCAAGGTAGCTATACCATTCGTTTTTCTACCCGTAACCAAAAGTCGCAAGAAGCGATTGAGGCGACCAAGCAAGTCATCAAACATACGCTAGAAAAAGGGGTAACGCCAAACGAATTGGCTTTAACCAAAGACAGTCTAATCAACAGTTTTCCCACCAGCTTTGCTAGCAATGCCGCCATGAATGCCACAATTGGCATGATGGGGTTTTATCAGCTGCCAGATAGTTACTTAACCGAGTACGTGACGCGCGTGCAGCGTGCCGACCTTCACGCGGTCAATCAAAGCTATAAAGACCTCATTGACCCTAACAAGTTTTTGATTGTGACAGTTGGTAACGCCACGCCAAACACAACAAAAACCGCTAAATAGCCAATGCCAATGTTAAAGGTTAAGGGGTTAACACTCGCGCTAGGGTTAAAAACGGCAGGGTGATGAGCTTGAGCTATGGCTTGCGCCCCATTTTCGAAAACCTTGCGTATCAAGATGCACCGAGCCTGTCGGATACAAGCCAAGTCCAAAGCTATAGGCTTGCCCGTTGGACTGCCAAAACTGGCAAAGTCCATCAAAGGTGCTTTCTATCGCCCATTTATTGGCTTCGTTTTCAGGTACCCAAATATCAATTGCGCCATTGGTCATGTGCTTACTCTCGCCTGCGCCGCCGGCACAATCATTTAATACAGGGTTTCGATACACGGAGCGTATCACTGTCGAATACGGTAAATAACCTTGTTTTTGCAGTTGCTGCAGCATTTGCAGGGTGGGTACGATATTTTGCCATAGTGACGCAGGCGGCACTTCATACGGCTCAAAACCGCAGCGCCGCGCATCTCTGGCACTCGTGATTAACTGATCCATCGGCGGAATACTGCCTAATTGGCTTTGCAAGTAATTTTGATACGCCAACACTTCTGATTGCTTATAACTGTGGCTAGCTAACCAATCCTTAAAATCTGCATCATTGGTATAAACAACCTTACTATTGTATCGTGTGGTATTTTTGAGTGCGCGATAGTCTGTTGTAGGTCGGGTTGGGTTTTGACGGTTGAGAATAAGACCGCGCATATTGTCAGTCTGCGTGACAGTAGGATTTTTAGGGTTTGGCTGGGTTTGACGAACGATGGTCGTAGTAGGTTTTCGATTATCCACGGGTGTGACGGGATGATTACACGCAATAAGCAATGTCATTATCATCCCTGAGCCAACAATGCCTGTTAAAATCTTGGTTTTGGTATTCTGAGTCTTGGTAGTGTTGATATTCTGGTTATTGGCGCTCTCGGTATTGGCATACTTTGCTGTTTGCGCGTTATCTTCAATAATGGTTGGTTTATTTTTGGTCTTGTTTTGATGTGTCATGGGCTGCCTATTCACCTTTCGTCAAAATGGAAAAACACCACGGACTTATGAGCAACTGTCAAAAAAGTGGGCTTGATATGTTTAGGTAATCATGCCTACTTGATAATTGTTTTTACTTAACTTAATTTTCACTTAACTTGATTTTCACTTGATAGTTATGTTCACTACATAATTAAGCTTAATTAATAGCTCACTTACTATAGTGACTTATTTCTACGAAACAAGTGTTATAAACTATTACATTATTAAGACTACCAAAATCACATTAAGCCATATAAACTATTGAGCCTATTTTTGTGTCTTTTTACAGACTTATTGTCACCGGGTTAATTCGATGTTTGGTGTGTATGGTAGATAAGATTGGACAGTACCGTTTTTCTAGGCAAGCTCATCACTTTGGTAATGACAGTCTACCCTCCTTTTGGCAGCGCGTGCATTTAGACCCTTGGTTATTGATGCTATTGTTTGTCACAGCTTTGTTTGGTTTAGCCATTTTATATAGTGCCTCTACTCAAGACATGGGAATGGTCATCCGTCAAACCATTAGCTTTACCATCGCGTTTGTAGTGATGATTGTGATGGCGCAAATCCCGCCCAGTCTTTACCGTGATTTTACCCCATTTTTTTATGTGGGTGGCGTGGCTTTACTGATACTGGTCAAAATTATTGGTGAGGTGCGACTGGGTGCGCAGCGCTGGATTGATATTCCTGGATTTGGTAGTGTGCAGCCGTCAGAGTTTATGAAGCTTGGCATGCCGATGCTCATTGCTTGGTTTTTATCCAAACGCGACTTGCCGCCAAGTTTATCGACAGTGCTTATCACGCTGGTGGCGATTGGTATTCCGGTGCTGCTAATTGCTGAACAGCCCGACTTGGGTACTTCTTTATTGGTGGCATCTAGTGGCTTATTTGTGCTGTTCTTATCGGGTTTACCTTGGTGGATGATTGGCTCTGCGGTGGCGCTGTTTATTCCTTTTGTTTTTGTGGCTTGGGAATACCTGCTACACGACTACCAGCGCAGACGCGTGCTGACTTTGCTAGACCCTGAAAGCGATGCCTTGGGGGCTGGCTGGAATATCATGCAGTCAAAAACCGCGATTGGCTCAGGGGGACTCACAGGTAAAGGCTACTTGCAAGGCACACAATCTCATCTACACTTTTTACCAGAAGGTCACACCGATTTTATCATTGCGGCTTTTTCTGAGGAGTTTGGCTTAATCGGTGTCAGTTTACTGATGTTTTTGTATTTTTGTATTCTATGCCGCGCCTTATTTATTGCTTATTCCAATACTGCTGTCTATAGCAAATTACTCTCTGGCGCGATTGCCATGTCATTTTTTGTGTATGTGTTTGTAAATGCCGGCATGGTGGCAGGTATTTTGCCAGTTGTCGGTGTTCCTTTGCCATTTATCAGCTATGGCGGTACTGCTTTAATTACTTTGATGGCAGGATTTGGTTTAGTGATGTCAATTGCCTCGCATAATGTTAAATAACCGTCAGACTATCTTCGAAACTATTTTTTTTGTAAATAAGCTATTTATAAACGATTCTTTATATAAATATTTATGTAACTGGGTATTTTTAAATGTAAAAAACGTAAAAGAGTTAGCATAAAAGATATCTTTTTTATGAGTAGCTTTAAACAATTATAATGGTAAAACTTAATAATTTTTACCTTTTATCTATTTTTTTATACCTTTTATCTAAATAAATCGTGATTTTAATCGCGTAATTGCTTATTGTGGGTCATTAGGATTGAACAATTACATACCGAAACAAAGTAAAATTTGTAAATTAATTGTTAAATCTCATAAATTTTCTTGGTACCCTATAAGCGATTTGTATGCATGACTTACAAAAGCTTATGCGCTCCCAAATATAAGGCGCTCATTATAAAGAGCGATTGTTCAGAGGTCATTATGTCAAAACGTCAATCGAATTTAGCTAATGTAGCGACGTTACTTTGCTTTTGTGGCGTAACGGCGCTTAGCTCAACTACCCAAGCAGCCACGAGCAATTTAGATCACGTACTTAATGAGTTAACCCGCCAACACAACAATGCATCAGACTTAGTCAAATCAGCCCGCCAACCTCGTAACCTTGCCTTAGACAGCCAACTTATCAGCCAAGACACTTCACAAGCTAGCAAAGATGCAGACGTGTTAGAGCGTCTTTCTGCCGTTGCATCCAATACGGTCAATCGCTTTAGCCAAACGGGTGTCGCCTCTTGGTATGGTCGTCAATTTCAAGGTCGTAAGACTGCTAGCGGTGAGACTTTTGATGCCAATTCATTGACTGCGGCGCATCGCTCATTGCCAATGAACTGTTATATCAAAGTAACCAACAAATCAAACGGCAAAAGCGTTGTAGTAAAAGTCAATGACCGCGGTCCATTTTCAAGCCATCGCGTATTAGATTTATCGTATGCCGCCGCCAAACAAATTGGCTTAGCCAGCACCGGTACAGGCAACGTCGTTATTGAGCGTGTGAGCGGTCCAAACTAATGTTAGCTGACTAGGCAGCTTTTAGCTTAATATCAACTTTTAGGTGACTAGCAGATTTTAGGTAAACTAGCAGCCTATCAGCACAAAAAAAAGCATGAAATTGATTCATGCTTTTTTAATTGCCTTAACAATACTACCGCGCCAAATACTTGGTCATATCTTCAATACCATGCAAGGTCATCGGGTACATATGCCCTTGCATGATATCTTTGATTAAGCCGATGGTCTGGGTATATTGCCAGTAGCTTGGTGTCTCAGGGTTAAGCCATGCGACTTTATCAAAGTGGTTAGTGATACGTTTTAGCCACGCCTGCCCCGTATCTTGGCTCATATACTCAACGCTGCCGCCGACAGATAACAGCTCATAAGGCGACATTGCGGCATCACCGACAAAAATCACCCGATAATCACTGCCGTATTTGTGTAGCAAATCCAATGTGGGCACGGCACTGGCGTTACGGCGGGCATTTTCTGTCCAAACATAGTCATACACGCAGTTATGAAAATAAAAAAATTCAAGCGTCTTAAACTCGTTTTTAGCAGCGGCAAATAAGCGCTCACAGGCTTCGATATAGCTGTCCATGCTACCACCGATATCAAATAGCATGAGCACTTTAACACGATTGCGGCGTTCGGGACGCAGCTGCACATCGAGCATCCCTTTTTGCGCGGTTTTCTTGATGGTTGAGCCAATATCAAGCTCATCAGCCGCCCCATCACGGGCGAATTTACGCAGTTTTCGCAGTGCCATCTGCATGGAGCGGGTTTCTAACTGGTTATCCGTGTCCAAATCGCGGTATTTGCGCTGCTCCCACACCTTGACCGCTGAGCGTTTTCGGCTTTCGCCGCCTACTCGTATACCTTCAGGATGGTCGCCATACGCCCCAAATGGTGATGAGCCGCCTGTGCCAACCCATTTGCTACCGCCTTGGTGTCGCTCTTTTTGTTCTTTTAGGCGTTCCTCTAGGGCTTGCATGAGTGCTTCAAGCGAGCCATATTTTTTGAGTAGGCGCCGCTGGGCTTCGGTAAGATTGTTGGGGTCAAGTTTGAGTTCCAGCCATTCTTTGGGGATATTACCCAATTTTGCCATCAGCTCGTCCATGTCGAGTGTATCAATACCTTCAAAATAATCTGCCATGGCACGGTCAAATTTATCAAAGTATTTTTCGTCTTTGACCATACATAGGCGAATCAGCTCGTAGAATTGTTCACGGTCGGCAAACACAATGCCTGTTTCTAGCAAAGCATAAAGGTCTAGCAATTCACGGGTGGAAACTGGCACGCCATAGGTGCGTAAGGTATAAAAAAGATTGATAAACACACCAATCCCCTATCGACTACGACGCAGCATAAAGCCCATACGTTCCAGTAAACTCAAGTCATTTTCATTCTTTAACAACGCCCCCGCCATGGGCGGTAAGCTATCGCTTGGATTTTTCAACCGCTCAATCGCATTTTGACTGCCCACTTGCAACTCATCTGCCATCAGCAAACTAATCCAATCTACCAATTCAGAGGTGGATGGCGGTTTTTTTAAGCCTTTGACTTCACGCAAACCGTAGAACACCTTGAGCGCTTCATCTACCAAGTCTGCTTGTAGGTTGGGGAAATGCACATCCACAATTTCGCGCATGGTTGCTTGGTCAGGAAAATCAATATAATGAAAAAAGCAACGACGCAAGAAAGCATCAGGCAATTCTTTTTCATTGTTTGACGTGATAATAACAACGGGACGATGATCGGCGGTAATCGTTTCGCCGGTTTCATACACATAAAACGACATTTTATCGAGTTCATGCAGCAAGTCGTTGGGGAACTCAATATCCGCTTTATCAATCTCATCAATGAGCAGTACCACACGCTCAGGACTGGTAAATGCTTGCCATAGCTTGCCTGGCTTGATGTAGTTGGCAATATCATACACGCGGTCATCGCCCAATTGACTATCCCGCAGGCGTGATACCGCATCGTACTCATACAAACCTTGTTCGGCTTTGGTGGTAGATTTGATGTGCCAAGTTAAAAGTGGCATACCTAAACTTTTTGCCACTTCTTCAGCCAGTAGCGTTTTACCCGTGCCAGGTTCCCCTTTGATGAGTAACGGTTTTTGCAATTGAATCGCAGCATTGACGGCACCTCCGCGTCCATTTGAGTGCAAACTGACTACAGCGCTACCCGAAAGCGTGTCCTTGGCAAATACATGGGGTTCAATAAGTATCAGTCCCCCAATGGCATCTCCGCCATATTGCAATGCACCCGCTCCTTTGATTACACTGATTTTCCCTGCCGTATTACTATCAAAATTGGGCGCATGATCAACCCCCCATTGTTGGTCTTCACTGCGAATCCCATTGACTACCACAGGAACACGACTGCTGTGCAATCCTTGAATGACCGGTTTGGCAATGGTACTCCCTGTTCGCAGTATACTTACACCGGGAATTTCAACCAAAACTTCAGCCAGACTTCGCGCAGCATTTCGTTGTAACTCGACCGTCTTTACTTTGGCTTCCACCACAAGACCTTTGTTGGAAATAGGATTTCCTTTCACAGCTACTTCTTGCAATACCACAGGGTCTTTTTGCAAGCGGAGTACCAAATCTTGGGCTTGAGTTACCACAATAAGCGTATCCTTCCGCAAGTAACCCACATAGGTAACAAACACTTTGTGCTTGCCTTGGGGGACATTGCGAAATTGAAATGTGCCGTCTTTTTGTGCATTGACGGACTGGTCGGAAAGGTGAACATGAGCGCCTTCGAGCGGTTGCTGTTGGGAACCATATACAATCCCCGTTACGGTGTGTTGCCCAAATAAAAGGTAACCCCACAGCAAGGAGATGACATAAAAAATTCTTGACATGGATAATGCATTAAGATCATACAAACGAGTGTATTATCCTAAAGGCGGTGCGCGAAGGGCGGGGTGAAAACCGGAATATCCGGAAATCGAAATACTATGGAAAGAAAATAATTCCTTAGGGAAATTGGAATCCGGCCAAAGCGTGAATCCCAATGCAATGGGTTTTAAGTAAGCCCCAAAAGCAAACTCACATTGAAAACACTTTTCATAATCATGATGCGCGTGAGAAACTTCGGTAGTCCCTTGGGTATAATGATGATGGCAGTGCGCCGTTTCAAATTCGTGCGCAATATGCCCCACCGCATGGACCGCCTGCAAGACGACAACTCCCAAAAAGGCGAGGGATAAAATACCACCAAAAAGTAACCGACGAACATTCATCATGGGTCAAAGATAAAGTTTCGGCAAAAAAATTCCCGTCGATTTACCATTTTTTTAAGAACCGACGGGAAGATATTTTGTAGGAAGCGGATTATACGAGTCCTTGCGCTACCAAATATTCGGCAATTTGAATGGCATTGGTGGCCGCTCCTTTGCGTAAATTATCGGCCACTACCCACATATTTACCGTATTGGGCTGACTTTCATCTTGGCGAATGCGGCCCACAAATACCTCATCTTTTCCATGAGCATACAGCGGCATCGGATAGGTATAAGTGTCGGTATTATCTTGCACGACTACGCCGGGGGTATGGTGTAAGATTTCGCGGATCTCATTCAAGTTACACGGATGATGAAACTCTACATTCAACGCCTCACTGTGGCCCCCAACTACGGGAATACGAATGGCGGTGGCTGTCACATGAATCGTGTCGTCGCCGATAATTTTTTTGGTTT
>OFDC01001807.1_pt1 | contig 10598 bp, 11 predicted proteins | sample 1520941 | NCBI WGS metagenome assembly OFDC01 (sample SAMEA94258168, study PRJEB24077) | hot springs metagenome | biome: Aquatic biome; feature: Water | place: India | collected 2012-12-06 | depth 5 m | reverse complement strand
GTCTTCGCGCCGAGCTGGCTGTTCTTGGCCCACGCAGACCAGTTCCACAAGCCGGGCGACTTCTTCACGACGTACATGGGCGAGGACCCGGTCATCGTCACGATGGACAAGAACCGGGTGATCCGCGCCTACCTCAACTCCTGCCGGCACCGCGGTGCACGCGTGTGCCGAGCCGACGAAGGGGCGACAAGAAACTTCACCTGCACCTACCACGGCTGGTCCTACGACCTCGAGGGCAAACTCATCAGCGTCCCCAACAAGGACGGCTACCCCGACACGTTCCGGACCTCCGACTGGGGCCTGGTCGAGGTTCCCCACATCGAGAGCTACCAGGGCCTGATCTTCGGCACGTGGAACCCCGAGCCCGTCGGTCTGCGCGAGTCGCTGGGCGACATGGCCTGGTACATGGACGCGATGCTCGACCACGACCCCGAGGGGACCGTCGTCGTCGGCGGCGTCCACAAGTGGGTGCTCGATGGAAATTGGAAGCTGGCGGCCGAGCAGTTTGCAACCGACTGGTACCACGTCAACATGAGCCACGCGTCCGCGCTCATGATCCTGTCACCGACGGGCAAGAAGCCGAAGGAGGAGGTCGTGCACCGGACCGGGCGGCAGTATGTCGACCCGAACGGCCACGGCGCCGGATTCCCGGTGCACCCCAAGAACCGCTTCGACGCCCAGACCGTGCACGACTGGATGGACTACGACGCCCTCCGTGAGCGTCTGGGTGACGCCCGGGTCGAGGGACCCCTCACCACCGGGCACGCGACGGTGTTCCCCAACTTCAGCTACCTCCCGGTGAACGGCTCCATCCGGATCTGGCACCCGAAGGGCCCGGACCAGATGGAGGTCTGGGCTTGGACCATCGTCGACAAGTCCATGCCCGAGGACGTGCGCGAGGCTCAGCGGCTCTACAACCTGCGCACTTTCGGGCCGAGCGGGATCTTCGAGCAGGACGACGGTGAGAACTGGAGCGAGGTGCAGAAGATCTCCTCAGGCTTCATCACCAACGGCGTCCCGCTCAACTACCAGATGGGCATCGGCTCGGAACGCCACGACGGCCGCTTCCCGGGCAAGACCAGCGAGCTCTACAGCGACGCCGCGGGACGCTCGTTCTACGCTCGCTGGCGCGAGCTCATGAGCACCCCCGCATGGCACGAGGAGACCCCATGAGCGACAGCACGACCGGCATTCGAGTCGCGGCGTACGCCGACATCCCCGAAGGGGAGGGGATCGCGATCGACAAGTCCGTGACCGGCACGGACGACGACATCGCGCTCCTGCACGACGACGACGGCACCATCTGGGCACTCGACGACACATGCACGCACGAGACCGCGTCGCTGGCCGACGGCTGGGTCGAGGCCGGGCACGTCGAGTGCCCGCTGCACTCCAGCAAGTTCTGCCTGCGGGACGGCGAGGTGCAGGGTCTGCCGGCGACGCGCAACACCCGCTGCCACCGTGTCGAGGTTCGTGACGGAGAGGTGTACCTCTTCCCGAACGAGCAGCCGACGCCATGACCGGGTCGGTCGCTCCCCTGCGACGCATCGTCGTGGTCGGGGGCGGGCTGGCCGGGGTGAGCACGGCGGCGGCGCTGCGCAAGGGCGGGTTCGACGGCGACTTGACGGTGGTCGACGCAGGCGAGTTCCCCTACGACCGGCCGCCCCTGAGCAAGGCCTACCTGTCCGGCACCCAGGACTTGAAGCAGATCGCGCTGCAGCGACCCGAGTGGTACGACGAGCAGGCTGTCAGACTGGTCAACCACACGAGGGTCACGGCCCTGCTGCCGTCCCAGGGCCGCGTCGAGCTCGACACCGGCGCTCACCTGGAGGCCGACCGGGTCGTCCTGGCCACGGGCGGCCGTGCAGCGCGACCGCCGATCCCCGGGAGCGACGACCCGCGCGTGCACGTCCTGCGTGACGCCGAGGACGCCGACCGGTTGCGCGAGGCGCTGGTCACCGCCGGACGGGTGCTCGTGGTGGGGGCAGGCCTGATCGGGGCCGAGGTCGCCTCGACGGCCGTCGACCTGGGGTGCGAGGTCGTGCTGGTGGACCCCGTCGCTCGACCCCTCGCCGCGGTTGTCGGCGACGAGGTCGCCGCCTGGCTTCACGCCCAGCACGCCACGAGAGGGATCATCACTCTCCGCGGCGGGGTCGAGTCGCTGACCGCCGTCCGCGCGGGGCTCTCCGTGACCGTGTCGGACCTGCCTGATCCCGTGGTCGTCGACCTGGTGGTGCTCGGGGTCGGTATGACGCCCGAGACCAGTCTGGCCGAGGCTGCTGGTCTCGACACCGATCGTGGCGTTCTGGTCGACGCCGGCCAGGTCACCAGCAACCGTGCCGTGCTCGCCGTTGGAGACCCGGCCCGATTGCGTGCCGACGGCGTCCTGCACCCGCTCGCCGAGCACTGGGAGGCCGCCCAGCTAGACGGCCAGCGCGCGGCCGCGACCCTGCTCGGGACCGTGCCGCCCGTGACCGGGGCGTCGTGGTTCTGGAGCGATCGACACCAACGGCACGTCGAGGTCGTCGGCCACCTCGCCGGAGCGGACCGCCTCGTCGTACGGGGGTCGATGTCGGACCCCTCGTTCGCCGCGTTCGCTTTCAAGGACGGTCTCGTCCAGGGAGCGGTCGCTGTCGACGACTCGACGGCGGTGCGCGCGGCTCGCCGGATGATCGACCGCCACCTGGTGGTCGACGCCGATCTCGTCGGTGACCCGACGAGCGACCTCCGCAAGCTGATGCGCGGCTGAGCCGCTGCGTGCCGACGAGCGGCACGCGTCCTACTTCGACGCGACCAGAACAGATGGAATGACATCGTGACGATCTCGACCAGCCAGGGCGTGGCGCTCGACGGCGAATCGCTTGCCGGGGCCCGGGCCGACTTGCAGACCCACTTCGAGGTCGAGCAGCTCTACTTCGAGGAAGCCCAGCTCCTCGACGACGGTCGCTACGCCGACTGGCTCGATCTGCTCGCCGACGACCTCGAGTACTGGATGCCGACGCGGACCAACAGGCTGCGCCGTCAGCAGTCGCTCTCGATCGCGAAGCGCGGCGAGGCAGCGTTCTACGACGAGACCAAGGACAGCCTGGTGTGGCGCATCCGGCGCTTCGACTCCGGCATGGCGTGGGCCGAGGACCCGCCGTCCCGCACGCGTCACCTGGTGACCAACGTTGCGGCTCGGCACCTCGACCCCGAGGAGCACGCCGACTTCAGCACCGACGACCTGGTCGTCCGCTCGGCGTTCCTCGTCTACTGCAACCGCCTCGAGCGCGAGGAGAACGTCTTCGCCGGGCAGCGGACCGACGTCCTGCGACGCATCGAGGGCGGCTTTGAGATCGCGCGTCGCACGGTCCTCCTCGACCAGAACGTGCTGATGTCCAAGAACATCTCGACCTTTTTCTGATCCCTCGATCCCACCAGGAGCCACACCGTGACCACGGCCGACACGACCGCCGACCCCGCCGCCGACATCTCACTGACCGAGCACCGGGTGGAGACGAGCCTTGGCGCGATCCACGTCGCCGAGGCCGGCGACGGGCCGCCGCTGGTGATGCTGCACGGTGGGGGACCGGGTGCCTCGGGCGTCAGCAACTACCGGCAGAACCTGCCAGCACTGGCCCGGCACTTCCGTGTCGTTCTGCCCGACCAGCCCGGCTTCGGTGCCAGCTACCGGCCGACCGAGTCGGACCTCGACGCCCGCTCGATCACCCAGATCACCGTCGACGCCCTCGTCCAGGCACTCGACGGACTGGGCATCGACCGGTTCCACCTCCTCGGCAACAGCCTGGGTGGGGCCGCAGCGATCGCCCTGGCGCAGGCGCACCCCGAACGGGTGACCCGTCTGGTGCTGATGGCGCCGGGCGGCGGCTGGCTGCCCTTCGGGCCGACCCCGACCGAGGGCCAGAAGGCAATGTTCTCCTACTTCAACGGTGCCGGTCCGTCGGAGAAGAAGATGGCGTCGTTCATCCGTACGATGGTCTTCGACCACAAGCAGTTCGGCGAGGACGTCGTGCGAGCCCGATACGAGGCGTCGCTCGACGAGTCGCACGTGGAGTTCTACCACCGCTACAACGCGGCCTTCGCGAAGCGGCACGGCATGGATCCGCTGTGGCGCGACCTCCATAAGATCAAGGCGCCCACCCTGCTGCTCTGGGGCCGTGACGACCGCACGATCACCTTCGATGGCGCGCAGATCATGCTCAAGCAGATTCGCGACGTACAACTGCACGTGTTCGGCCGGTGCGGTCACTGGGTTCAGCTCGAGCGCCAGGGCGAGTTCGACCGGATGGTCGCCGACTTCCTCGTCGCGGACGCATGATGCCCGGCTGGCTGGAGGGCTACACAGCGCTGGTCACGGGGGGCGGGTCGGGAATCGGCGCCGCCGTCGCCGAGCGCTACGTGCAGGAGGGCGCCTCCGTCGTCATCGTCGGACGGGACCAGCAGCGTCTCGACCGAGTGGTCCAGGGATCGTCGGCCCCCGATCGCCTGCATGGTCTGGTCGCCGACGTCCGCAGCACCGAGCAGATGCACGCGGCCGTCGCTGCAACCGTCGAGAGGTTCGGCAAGCTCGACACCCTGGTCGCCAACGCCGGCGTGTGGGACTACCAGCGACAGCTGACCCGGCTCTCCGGCAACGACATCGACCGCACCTTCGATGAGGTCTTCTCGATCAACGTCAAGGGCTACTTCCTGGCAGCCGAGGCCGCGTGGAAGGAGCTGGTCAAGACGCGCGGCAGCATCGTGATGACCCTGTCCAACGCCTCCTTCTACGTCAACGGCGGCGGCCCGATCTACACCGCGGCCAAGCACGCCTGCCTGGGCCTGATGAAGGAGCTGGCCTACGAGCTCGCGCCGAAGGTGCGGGTCAACGGGGTCGCCTGCGGCGGGATGAACACCGACCTGAGGGGCCCGGAGTCGCTCGCTCTCGACGGCCGATCGATCGCCGCCTCGTTCGCCAAGCGGACCGATGAGACGCCTCCGCCCCCGATCCCGCTCCACGACTCCAGTACTGACCCCGTCGATTTCACGGCGTCGTATGTGCTCCTTGCCTCGCGCGAGCAGAGCGGTCCGATCACCGGTCACGCCATCCAGGTGGACGGTGGCATGGGGGTGCGTGGGTTCCAGCACGACGCCGGCGGCGACCACCTGTGAGGGGGCCCGGACGATGACGAGCGTTCCCGCCTCGACCGCGCGAGCTGTGCCCCAGGGAGGTGTCGACGTCAACCCGGCCGCGGCTCTGGCCCGCAACGCGAGCTTTCAGGGTGCCGTCGTGGCCATCCGTTACGCCGGGGGGGATCTCACGTTCTCCCAGCTCGACGAGCGAGTGGCTCGCTTCGCCGCCGTGCTGGGTTCCGGGGGCACCCAGGTCGGCGACCGGGTCGCCTACTTGGGGCTCAACAGCAGCTCCTTCGTGGTCACCATGCTGGCGTCGTTCCGCATCGGCGCGGTCTTCGTGCCGGTCAACTTCCGGCTGGCCGGCCCCGAGCTGCATCGGGTCCTGGAGCTGAGCGGCGCCGTAGTCATCGTGTGCGAGCCCGACCACCGCGAGGTTCTCGAGCAGGTCTGGTCCACACTCCCGCTCAGGGACTGCTTCTTGGTCGACGACGACCCCGAGGTCCCGGCGTCCACGACCGACGCACCGTGGGTGCCGTGGTCTGGTCCGATCCTTGCGGCAGAGCCCGCCACCGCCGTCGTCGCCCGCGGCTTCGACGACACGGCGATCCTGATGTTCACGTCCGGAACCACCGGGACGCCGAAGGGGGTCTCGCTCACCTACGGCAACGCGTGGTGGAACTCGGTCAACGTCGACACCCGCCTGGACACCAGACGAGGTGACGTCACCCATGCCGCGGCGCCGATCTTCCACATCGGTGCGCTCAATTCGTTCCTCCTGCGCACGCTGGTACGAGGTGGGACCGTCGTGCTGAGGCGAGCCTTCGAGCCGCAAAGGATGCTCGACGACCTGATCGCAGAGCGGGTGAACTCGATGTTCGGCGTCCCGGCGATGTTCGCGGCCCTTGCCCGTCTGCCCGGCTTCTTCGAAGCCGACCTGTCTCAGCTGCGCAGCGTCGTCGTGGCGGGGGCACCGGTTCCATCGTCCCTCATCCAGCAGTACGCCGAGCACGGGATCTTCCTGCAGCAGGCCTGGGGCCTCACCGAGACCGCGCCGTTCGCCACCCATCTGCCGGTTGAGCTGACCCTGGACAAGCTCGGCTCTGCCGGAATTGCGATGCCCTACACCGAGGTCCGGGTCGTGGACGCCGAGCGCAACGAGCCGCTGCCCGCCGGGCAGGCCGGGGAGGTCGTGGTCCGTGGACCCAACGTCACACCGGGCTACTGGGAGAATGAGGCTGCGACTGCGGACGCGTTCGACGACGACGGGTGGTTCCACTCCGGTGACATCGGATATCTCGACGCCGACGGCTGCCTCTACATCGTGGATCGGCTCAAGGACATGATCATCAGCGGTGGCGAGAACGTCTATCCGGCCGAGGTGGAGCGGGCGCTTGCCGACATGCCGGGCATCATCGACGTGGCTGTGATCGGGGTAGACGATGACACGTGGGGGGAGACGGTCGTGGCGATGGTGTCGCTGGCCGACGGCACGACCGTGACCCTGGACGACGTCCGCGCCCACGCCGAGCAGAGGTTGGCGCGCTACAAACTCCCCACGCAGCTCCGCGTCGTCGAGATGGTGCCTCGCAATGCCTCCGGCAAGCTCGACAAGGTCTCACTACGTGCCCAGATGGAGACGTCATGACGACCCCACGCATGCCGGCGTTGACTCTGAGGGACCCGTGGATCGTGCTGGACCACGACTGCTCAGGCGCAGCCATTCGGATGCGTCTCCAGATGGGAGCACAGGGACCGGTCGACGTGACGCTGCAACGCAGCCTCGCGAGCGTGATGCGGGACTCCTACCCGGTCGGCGCTCATGACGTGCACGTTGTGCTGGACGCGCCACAGATCGAGGACAGTGACCTCGCAACTCTCCTGCGCGACCTCGTGGGCGCGGTAGAGACCGCCGATCCGGCCTGTCGCCGACTTGTCTACGCCGTGCCGGTCGCGGACCTGGCGGTGATGGCAGCGGCCGAGCGTGCCGGCTTTCGGTTCGTGGTCGATGTGGACGTGGACGGCGAGGAGCTGGCCCTGTTGGTGGCCGAACCCGACTGGGTCACCAAGGTCGATTCCGAGCTGGAGCAGGTGCCCGGGACCTGATCAGGCGATGGAACGCACGGTGGGAGCCGCGGAGGCGCGGGCGACAGCCCGCGTCGCGTCGGCGGCGATGCGTCGAAGGACCACTGAGTGGGCGCGTGTGTCGACACGACCGGTCGCGCCACTCACCGACATCGCCGCCACCGGCCGGCCGGACGGGTCGAGGATCGGCATAGCCACGCAGCTGAGCCCCACCCTGATCTCGTCGTTGTCATAGGCCACGCCATCACGCCGGATCCTCCAGACCTGCTGGGCGAGCTCATCGGCAGTCACCGCGGTGTGAGGTGTGAGCGGGGCGAGGCTCCGAGACAGCACGTCGTCCAGGGCGACCGGGTCGTGGGCCAGCATGGCCTTGCCGACCGCTGTGCAATAGGCAGGCACCCGTGCGCCAATCCGTGAAGGCGACCGCACCTGCCGGTGACCGTAGAGCTTCGAGAGGTAGAAGACGTCGGTACCCTGAAGGACCGCGAGGTGCACGGTCTCGAGGGTGGCTACGAAGAGATCGGTGAGGTGCGGCGTCAAGATGTCGCGGATCCTGTCGTGCTCCTCCGCATGGACGTCGCGTCCGAGCTGGTGCAGCCGAGCGCCCAGACGATAGGCAGAGCCGACGCGTTCCACCACGCCGCCCCGCTCGAGATGGCCGAGCACCCGGAAGGCCGTCGACTTACTCAGGTCCGCGCGCCGGGCCAGCTCGCTGACGCCGATGCCCGAACTGGCTTGGTCGCCGAAGCAGACCAGCAAGCTGATGGCCTTGTCGATGGCCGCCCGGTCGTCGCGAGTCGTGGCCGTCTTGATCGTCATACGCGTCCCCTCACCATGCGTCACCTTCGATACCTATCCTGTAACTTCTAGGTGACAAGGATGCGATCCCTCGGTGGCGTTCGTCAAGGTTGACGTATAGAATATTAAAAGTGACGACTCCCGTGGACGAAAACCTACTAGTAGCGCGCAACGCCCGACGCGTCCGGCAGGAGCGGGGCTTGTCTCTCGGCGACCTGGCTCGCCGATCGGGGCTGTCCAAGCAAACGCTGTCGAAGGTCGAGCAAGGAGTCGGCAATCCGACCGTGGAGACCCTGGCCGCGCTCAGCGCCGCGCTCGACATCTCGTTGCGTCGCCTGCTGACCGAGTGGGGGACGCCCGTCTACGTCAAGCGCCAAGATGACGAGCCCTGGGAGGACACGGCGAGCTGGTCCGAACGCCTGCTCGACGAGGTCTACGGATCTGGGTATGTGCGGACCCTTTTGCTCCGGCTGGAGCGAGGTGCTCTAGGCGGTGGGGTGGTGACGGCGCACGCCAACGGCACCCTGCACCACGTCTACGTGATCTCTGGACGGGTCAGAACCGGTCCGACAAGCGAGCCCGTCGAACTGGCGATGGGAGACTTCGCTCGCTTCCCGGGCGACGTGGAGCACCGTCACGAGTGCCTCACCGAACGCGCCGTGCTCCACATGGTGACCACGGTGCCGCAGGTTCGGCAGTTCGGGCCAACGACGGCGGCCACTGGGCTCACCCCCGGTTGACAGCGGAGGCCTCGCTCCGCAGGCCGGTCAGCCGCGCAGCGGGACGCGGAGGTCGTGGACCTGATGGACGACGTGGGGAATGCGTCGTGCGCTCGGCTCAGGAAGGTGGCGATCCATCGAGTGTTTGAGTCCCTGCCGCGATGCAAGGAGCTCCCGGCTTTGATCGCGGAAACCGGTCAGATCCGAAAGCCCCCCATGACGTGCGCGCATCTGCGCGCCGATCGGTCGGCACGTGTCACCATCAGGTGAGCACGTGCCGGGTGGGAGTTGACGATCTGGCGGTCGCTGCGACGGTCCTTGTTGTCCTAGGCGCGGGTGGGGCCCTCTCCCGCGAGCCCGCCGAAGGCGATCTGGGTAACGGCGTCGGCAATCAGAGCTGGATCCTCGCCCCGGTCGGGTTGGTACCACTCGACGAGCGAGTTGATCATCCCGAACAGCAACCGTGTCATGAGCGCTGGTGGGAAGTCATCTCGGAGGGCGCCGTCGGCGGCGGCCTCGCGCACCAGGTCGGCGAGGGCGTCGTCGATTCGGCGCCGACGTCTTAGGGCGTCCTGCTCGAGTTCGCTGTTGCCACGTACGCGGAGGAGCAGCGTGACTGCAGGCTGGTGGTTCACCAGCACGACCACGCTCTCTCGAACGACCGCCCGAAGTCTGTCGCTAGCGCTGTCCGTCCGGTTTCGACCGCCGGCGGCGAGCACGGTGGCCTCTAGTTCTTGGAGCGCCTCGCCAAGAGCGTCGGCAAGGAGAGCCTCCTTGCTGACGACGTGATGGTAGAGCGCCGACTTTGACAAGCCGAGATCCTTGGCGAGGTCGCCCATGCTCGTGCCGTCGTAGCCCTGGCGATTGAACAGGTCGATCGCTCGGGCAAGCACGGTCTGCTGGTCGAAGCCGGGCCGTCCTCGCCGGCGCAGTGGGGCAGTCACATCAGCGGGCGACATGTCCGCATGCTGGCATAGGCAGATCCTTGGGGTCCACCGCTGGTGGTCGCGAACCTCCTCTGATTAACTGACCGTTAGGACGGAAAAGCGCTTTCAAGGGGGTTTCGAGTGAGTATCTCAGTAGTTGAGGTCGTTCGCGATGGCGGCGTCGCGGTGGTCACGATGCGTCGCGGGGAGCAGCACAACGCACTCAACGTCGAACTGAAGGGCGCACTCTGCTCGGCGCTTTCTGAGGTGGCCGACGACGAGGATGTGCGGGCAGTGGTGCTGACCGGCGAAGGACCGTCGTTCTGTGTGGGGCAGGACCTGACCGAGCACGCGAATGCGCTCGCGGCAGACCCTGCCACTGCCTGCGCCACTGTCGACCTGCACTACTCGCCGATCGTCCGGCACCTCTCTCTCATGCCCAAGCCGGTCATCGCGGCGGTGAACGGGACGTGCGTGGGGGCCGGACTGGGATTCGCGCTCGCCTGTGACCTGCGGGTCATGGCGAAGGCGGCCCGCCTCGGCACCGCCTTCAGCGGCATCGGACTCACTCTCGATTCTGGTCTCTCGCGATCGCTGGTCCGCGCGGTCGGCGAAGCCCGCGCTCGTGACCTCGTATTGACCGCACGCAGCTTCACGTCGGCCGACGCCGTCGCGTGGGGGATGGCTGGGGAACTTGTCGACGCAGAGGACGTGGTCGCGGTTGCGATCGGTCAGGCGCACCAGCTTGCGAAGGGCCCGACGCGTGCCTTCGCTGAGTCGAAGGCCCTGTTGGCCTTCGCGACGGAGCCATCCTTGGACGCCGTCCTGGCCGCGGAGGCCGCCGCGCAGGCGCGCTGTGCCCTCACGGCAGATCATGCACAAGCGGTCTCGTCCTTTCTCGCCAAGCGGGCGCCGGAGTTCGTCGGCCACTGACGCAATGAGGACCGCCTCACTCTGC
>OFDC01001806.1_pt1 | contig 10605 bp, 10 predicted proteins | sample 1520941 | NCBI WGS metagenome assembly OFDC01 (sample SAMEA94258168, study PRJEB24077) | hot springs metagenome | biome: Aquatic biome; feature: Water | place: India | collected 2012-12-06 | depth 5 m | reverse complement strand
GAGCCGGTCTGATGGCCCGCGCGGCCCGCGCCGGGGGTTGCCGGTGACCCTGACCTCCTCCCCGGACGCGCCCACGTCCGCCGACGTGCTCGGCACCGGCGTGGCCTTCCCGGTCGGCGTGAACGCACGCGGGCAGCTGGCGATGGTGTCCGGCGAGCGCGCCGTCACGCAGGCGATCCTGACCCTGCTGATGACCGCGCGCGGCCAGCGCGTCATGCGGCCCGAGTACGGCTGCCGCATTCACGAACTGGTGTTCGCGCCGGGCGACGCCACCACCCTGGGTCTCGCGTCGTTCTACGTCGACGAGGCCCTGCGCACCTGGGAGCCCCGCATCGACGTGGACGGCGTGCAGGCGCAACTGGACCCGCAGGACACCGCGCGGGTCGTGGTGGACATCCGCTACCGGATCAAGGGCCAGCCGGAGCCGCGCTCGCTGGTCTTTCCCTTCTACCGCTCCCTGTAGGCCCGCCCCCCGCGCGCCGCGCCCCGCCAGCACACAAGCAAACACCCAAACCACCCGATCCACTGATCGTATCGCCTGAGGAACCGTGACATGAGCGACAAGGACGCGTCGGACGAAAAGCCGGCCAAGAAGAAGGGCAAGCTGGGCAAGATCATCGTCATGGCGGTGGGCGTCATCGTCCTGCTGGGCGGTGGCGTCGGCGCCGGTGATCTTGCACTGGCCCATGTGGGACACGTCGAACAGGCCGGCGTGTTCGCGGGTCCAGCGGTGCTCGGCCAGGACGCCCTCATATTGGACCGGCATGTCATAGCCGCCGAAGCCCACCATCCGGGCCCCCAGGGCGCGGTGCGCGGCGTTCAGGGGCGTGGTCTTCAGGGTCTGATCGGTCATGGTTCAGGCTTTCACGGTCGCGTGTTGTGGCGGAGCTCCGCCGTCCTCGCGCCCCCGCTGTCCTGAAGCCTGAGAGATTCCGGCGACCAAATCATGTCGCCTTGCTCCGTCGGCGCGCCCGTGAAGAGCGGCTTTCCAGCGTCCGTATGCTTCGCGGTCCGTTTGCCTGAGCGTTTCCGGGGCGGTTGCGCCTTCGGCGTCGACCCGCCGAGGCGCGCCGATCTCTCCCGCGAGAGCAATCGACCTAAGCCACCGACTCCGGTCCCAAGTCAAGCGCAGGCGTGTTTTGACGCCGCCTTGTCGCACTTCCTGACGTCCGGCGTCGGCTCGCCCTTGCTCTCCCTGCGTCCGCCCGCCAAGAACGGAGCGTCCCTCTCCGCCGCTCCGGACCGATCCCATGACCGCCGACCGCACCCGCCTCGACGCCCACATCGCCGCCCTGGAGGTTCCGGAAGGGCTGAAGACGGTCCTGACGGTCGCCGCCGCCACCTGCGCCGACATCAGCACTCTGGTCGCCGGCGGCGCCCTGGCCGGGGCCTTGGGCGCCTCGGGCCAGATCAATGTTCAGGACGAGGAGCAGAAGAAGCTCGACGTCATGACCAACGACATGCTGACCGACGCCCTCCTGGCCTGTCCCGCCGTCGCCGGCGTCGCCTCGGAGGAGATGGACGAGGTTCAGCCGGCGGCCAATTCCACCGGCCAATATCTGGTCCTGTTCGATCCGCTGGACGGCTCGTCCAACATCGACATCAACGCCATGGTCGGCACCATCGTCTCGGTGCTGAAGTCCGCCACGCCTTCGCCGACCGAGGCCGACTTCATGCAGCCGGGCCGCAATCAGGTCGCCGCCCTCTACGCCCTGTACGGCCCCCAGACCATGCTGGTCCTGACCACGGGCGCTGGGGTCAAGGGATTCACCCTGTCGAACGACGGCGACTGGATCCTGACCCACGACGACATCGCCATCTCCCCGGACACCAAGGAGTTCGCCATCAACATGTCGAACCTGCGCCACTGGGCCGAGCCGGTGCAGCGCTATGTCGACGGCGTGCTGAAGGGCGCGGACGGCCCCCGTGGCAAGAATTTCAACATGCGCTGGGTCGCCGCCATGGTCGCCGACGTCCACCGCATCCTGATGCGCGGCGGCGTCTTCCTGTACCCCTGGGACAAGCGCGAGCCGAACAAGCCCGGCAAGCTGCGCCTGATGTACGAGGGCAATCCGATGGCCTTCCTGGTTGAACAGGCCGGGGGCAAGGCGACGACGGACGGGGTTCAATCGATCCTCGACATCCAGCCCGAGCATCTGCACCAGCGCATCCCCGTCGCCCTGGGCTCGGCCAACGAGATCGACGCCTACGCGAGCGCATGATGAAGATCGGTCCGACTGACGCCCTTCTGGTCATCGACCCGCAGAACGACTTCTGCGAGGGCGGGTCTCTGGCGGTCGCGGGCGGGGCGGGGATCATGCCGCTGATCAACCGGCTGGCCGAACGGTTCGACCGGGTGGTCCTGACCCAGGACTGGCACACGCCGGACCAGATTTCGTTCGCCTCCAACCATCCCGGCGCGGCCCCCTTCACCGAGATCAAGGTCGCCTACGGCCGCCAGATGTTGTGGCCGGACCACTGTATCCAGGGCTCGCCCGGCGCCGACTTCCATCCCGACGCGGCGCCCACGGTGCAAAAGGCCCTGGCCGTGATCCGCAAGGGCTACAACCCGGCGGTCGATTCCTATTCCGGCTTCTTCGAGAACGACCATCGCACCCCGACGGGCCTGGCCGGCCTGCTGCGCGACCTGGGCGTGACCCGCGTCTTCCTGGCCGGCCTGGCCTTCGACTACTGCGTCCGCTTCACCGTCGAGGACGCGGTGCGCGAAGGCTTTGAGGCCGTGGTCATCTCCGACGCCAGCCGCGCGATCACGCCACAGACCGAGGCGACGGCGCGGGACAGTTTCCGGGCGATTGGGGTGGCGGAGGTGGGGGCGGCGGCCTTCCTCGGCTAAACCCCTTTTTCTTTCGTCATTCCGGGCGAAGCGCAGCGGAGACCCGGAACCCAGCGGCGCGCGAGAGCGCGAAACTGTCGCGGACGCGCTGTTCCAGCACAGTGCGGCGGACCCATTTCGCCTTCGGCGCCGCTGGGTTCCGGGTCTTCGGGCCAAGCAGGCCCTTCGCCCGGAATGACGAAAGGACGTCAGCCCGCCTTGGCGTAGGCCTCCACCTCCGCCAGATACGCCGCCTTCTCCGCCTCGCCCAGGAAAGACCCCTCGAAACTGTTCTTCGCCATCTGCGTCACCTGTTCGCGGGTCAGGCCCACCGCCGTCGCCAACCGGCTGTAGTTGTCGTTCACATAGCCCCCGAAATAGGACGGGTCGTCCGAGTTCAGGGTGACGTGCAGGCCCCGGCGCAGCATCTCGGGCACGGGATGGTTCTTCAGATCATCGACCACGCAGAGCTTCAGATTCGACAGGGGGCAGACGGTCAGGGTCATCTGCTCTCGGGCCAGCCGCTCCACCAGGGCCTCGTCCTCCATCGAGCGATTGCCGTGGTCCATCCGGTCGATGTGCAGCAGGTCCAGGGCCTCGCGGACATAGGCCGGCGGGCCTTCCTCGCCGGCGTGGGCGCACAGTTTCAGGCCCAGGTCGCGGGCGGCGGCGAAGACGCGCTGGAACTTGGACGGCGGATGGCCGACCTCCGACGAATCCAGCCCCACCCCGATGAAATGATGTAGATAGGGCTTGGCCGCCTCCAGGGTCGCGAACGCCTCTTCCTCGGTGAGGTGCCGCAGGAAGCTGAGGATCAGGCCCGAACTGACGCCCAGTTCCGCCTTGGCCCGGTCCATCCCCGCGATCAGCCCCTCCACCACCACGCCGAAGGGCACGCCCCGGTCGGTATGGGTCTGGGGATCGAAGAAGATCTCGGCGTGGCGCACGTTATCGGCGGCCGCCCGCTGGAAATAGGCGAAGGCCAGATCTTCGAAATCCTGGCGCGTCAGAAGGACCGCCGCCCCGGCGTAATAGATGTCCAGGAAGTCCTGCAGATTCGAGAAATCATAGGCCGCCCGTACCGCCTCGACGCTGTCATAGGGAATGGACACGCCATTGCGCTGCGCCAGTTCGAACATCAGCTCCGGCTCCAGCGAGCCCTCTATGTGCAGGTGCAACTCCGCCTTGGGCAGGCCGGCGATATAGGCGTCTAACGACATGGGGCATCCTTCGGAGAGAAGGCGTCAATTCGACACCACCAGCCGCAGATGTCCAGCCTTGGTCTTCCCCGCGTCGTTCGTCGGCGGCGGATCGGGGGGCGGGGGCAGGCTGGGGCGGGCGCTCCAGGCCTCGGGCCGTTCGATCCAGCCCTTGGCCGTCTTCAGCCGGTCGGGCAGCATGGACTGGGCCAGCAGATTGCGTCCGATCCCGACCAGTTCGTCGGTCCAGGCGGCGATCTGGCGGTTGTGGACCCGCCCGGGCGGGGCGACGCTGACGATCCGCTTTTCCGGATAGGCTTCGCGCACGTACCGCGCGGTGGCGGCGTGGTCGCCGTCGGTGGTCAGCAGATAGACGGAATCGACCCGGTTCGCCGCCACATCGTCCGCCACTGCCAGGGCCAGGTTGACGTCGCTCTGCTTCTCCGTGGACGCGCTCCAGACATTGCCGCAGGCGCGGCAGTGTTCGCCGTGGACGATGAAATGGCCCATCAGGCATCGCACCCTGCGGGCCCTCAGCGCCGCCTCATAGCGGAACAGGGCCTCCATCCGCGAGCGGGATTGGGGCTTGTGGGCGCTGACCCAGACCACGCCGGCGAGACGCTCCGTCGGATCGATCAGGCCCCGCCCCAGGGCCTGCAAGTCCAGCCACAGCCATTCGCGCCGCTTCTGGTTCAGCAGGGCGTGGAAAAGGTTGTAGCCGTCCACATAGAGGATCGCCCGGCGCTTCAGGAACGGCGGCGTCAGATCGCGGGGGCCGAACGGCCGCAGGGCGCCGTCCGCCACGCGGATGCGTCCCCGATGCTGACCCCAGCGACGCCCCTTAGACTGCTGACCGCCGGTCCCCATCCGTCGACCGCTCCCTGAACCCGGCGAAGGTTAATCAGAGCTGAAGAGCAGAGTCCGCGTCTTTCAGGTCACAGAACGGCGGTCACATCCGTTCGGGAGTCTCGATCCCCAGCAGGTTCAACGCCGTTTCCAGCTGCAGCAGCGCCGCCGCCGACAGGGCCAGGCGCGAGGCCCGCGTCGCCTCGTCCGGCGCCACGAGCACCGGGCAGGCGGCGTAGAATTTCGAGAACGATTGCGCCACCCGATAGGCGTGCTCGGCTGCCAGATGCGGCATCCGCTTGTCATAGGCGTCCGACACGGCGGTCGAGAAGGCGTCCAGCGTCAGGGCCAGATCGCGCTCGGCCTGTTCGGCGATGACGATGGCGCCAGGCGCGGCGCCCTGTTCGGCGGCCTTCCTCAGCAGGGATTTGATCCGGACCGACTGGTACAGCAGATAGGGGCCGGTCTTGCCCTCGAAGCTCATGAACCGGTCCAGGTCGAAGACGTAGCTGGTGGTCCGCGCGTTCGACAGGTCGGCGAACTTCAGGGCGGCGATGGCCACCTTGTGGGCGATGGCTTCGAACTCTTCCGGCGACAGGTCGTCGCCCAGCTTGGCCTCATGCAGACGCTCGCGCGCCTTGTCCGTCGCCTGATCGATCAGGTCGCGCAGCTTCAGCACCCCGCCCGCGCGGGTCTTGAACGGCTTGCCGTCGGCGCCGTTCATGGTGCCGAAGCCGAGGTGCTCCAGCGACTTCTCAGGCGCGTATCCGGCCAGATAGGCGGCGCGGAAGACCTGTTCGAAATGCTCGGCCTGACGTTCGTCGACGACGTAGAGGATCAGGTCCGGCGCAATCGACTTCTTGCGGTCCAGGATCGTGGCCAGGTCGGTCGTGCCGTACATGGCCGAGCCTTCCGAGCTGATCACCAGCAGGGGCGGGGGCGAGGGCGTCTCGATCACCGAGCCGTCGGCCAGCTTCTTCTTGCGGGTCTCGCCCGGCTTGGCGACATGGACCACCTGGGCGCCGTCGTCCTCGACCAGCAGGCCCTCAGCCTTAAGATGGGCGATCATCTCGTCCATCAGGGGATCGGCGTCGCTCTCGCCGTTCCACAGGTCGAAATCGACCGACAGGTCGCCGTATTCGCGCTTCAGGGCCTCACGGCTGACCGCCACGAAATGCGACCACAGGGCGCGATAGCCGGGGCGGCCGTTCTGCAGTTCCGCCGTCGCCTTGCGGGCGCGGTCGCGAAAGGCCGGGTCTTCCTTGGCCTTGCCGGCGGCCTGCGGATACAGCCGGTCCAGATCGGCCAGGGTCACCGGGCTTTCGGCGGGGAAGGGGCCGTCGCCCTCGGCCATGAAGGCGTCGGCCAGACCCTCGTCGCCGCAGGCGGTGATCAGCAGCCCCATCTGGAAGCCCCAGTCGCCGAAATGGGCGTCGCCGGTCACATGGTCGCCGCGGAAACGGAACAGCCGCTTCAGGCTCTCGCCGATGATGGCGCTGCGCAGATGGCCGACGTGCATCGGCTTGGCCACGTTCGGACCGCCGTAGTCGATCACCACCTTGCGCGGCTCGGCCACGAGGGCGGCGCCCGCGTGTTCGGCGTCGGCGGCGACTTCGGCGGCGCGTTCCGCCAGAACGGCGTCGGCGATCTTCAGATTGATGAAGCCCGGCCCCGCCACCTCGACCGAGGCGAAGCGGGCGTCGGCGCCCAGCCGCTCGGCGATCTTGCCGGCCAGTTCGCGCGGATTGGCCTTCAACGCCTTGGCGGCGGCCAGGGCGCCGTTCGACTGAAAGTCGGCCAGATCCGGCCGGTCGGACGGGGTGACGCGAGCGAGAGCCGGCTCCACGCCTTCGGCGGCGAAGGCGGCGGCGACCGCTTCGCTGAGGACGGTCTTCAGATCAGACATTACTGGCTCGGCGCAGAGGCTTGGGCGGCGCCGGCGTTGACGCGGAAGCGGCTGCCGGACCGGTTGAACTCGGCCATTTCGGGCGTGACGTCGAAACCGATCAGAACTTCGAAATTGCCACCGCTGGTGGTGGCCTCGGCGCGCGGAATGATGATGGTCCGCTGTTCGTGGACCGAGGCGGTGCGCTGGCCGTCGAACTTCACCGGCAGGTCGAAATATTCCTTGGCCAGGACGGCGCTGTTCCGTTCCGTCACCGCGACCCAGTAACGATAGGTCTTCTGGTCCTCGGTGGCCTGGGCGCCGCGGCCCAGCTGGAACAGGATGTCCATGTCCAGCCGGATCGGATCGGCTTCGCGATATTCGCAATCGGCCGAGACGCCTTCGATCTCGCCGGTGTAGCCGACGTTGGCGATGGCGGCGCGACCGCCTTCCAGCTCCACATAGCGGGCGGCGTCGTACAGCACCTTGACGAAGGGGCAGGGGCCGGCGTTGGCGCGGCGGCGCAGGGGCGCGATCCGGGGCGCGCGGGTGGACGGCGCATTCTCCGACCCGTCCGCCTGCTGTCCGCTGGAACCGCGTTGACGCTGACGTTGCTGCGCCTCGGCGGCGACAGGCAGGACGGAGGCCGCGATGGAAACGGCGGCCAGGGCGGTGAGCAGGCGACGCATCAAATGATTTCCGACAGCGAAAAGACCAACGCCGCAGCCGGCGTCCGACAAGGGTTCGACCGGTTTACAGACCCGGCAGTTTGAAACCGCCGCTGCGACGCGGGGTGATGGTGATGGCCTGGCGCCCGCCCGTCAGGGCCTGAAGCCGGGCGGCCTCGGTCGAGGCGTCGATCGTCTGCTGGCCCTCGGCGGTCTGGCGGGTGGTGGCCGCCTGGGTCGAGGCGTCGTCCTTGCGCCAGAACATCACGCGGTTGGCGAAGCTTTCGTCCTTGTGGGCGATGTCGCCGAACTCGTCGTCGACGACGTAGCGGGCCAGGGGGTCGGCCTGATCGGCGCCGGCCTGGGCCACCAGGACCTGTTCGCCGGGGGTGCGGGTGACGGCCTGACGCTGACCCAGCAGGATCTGACGGGCGGCGCTTTCGGGCGCCAGCTCCTGCGGGCGGGGCTGGCCGGGCGCAGGCGGACGCAGGCCGTATTCCGGCGGCACGCTGAGCGGCGCGGTGGAGACGGTCACGAACTCGTCCGGCACGACCTTTGTCAGGCCGATGCCTTGCTTGAGGCTGCCGCAGGCCGAAACGGCGAGGGCGGCTGAGGCGGCGAGGGTCAGGACGGCGACGCTGCGGATACGCATGGGTTCAGGCTCGATCGGCTGATGCACGGAACGCCTCTGCGGGCGCTGTTGGCATAGTGAAGACGGGGTGATTACGACTTTTCGGGGGCCGCGCCAACCTTGCAGCCGTTTTCAGGCCTTGGAGGCCCGGTCGGACAGGAAGCTGTCGATGATCAGAAGGACGACGCCGATGGTGATGGCGCTGTCGGCGACGTTGAACACCCAGGGAAAGACGCCTGTGCCCGAAACGTCGATGAAGTCGACCACATAGCCGAACCGCACCCGGTCGATCACATTGCCCAGGGCGCCGCCGATCACCAGGCCGATGGCGGTGATCAGCAGACGACGATCGGCCCGCGTCGCCCACCAGGCCAGGGCGCCCGAGACCAGGACGGAGAAGATGGTCAGACCCCAGCGCGCTTCGCCCCCGCCGAACAGGCCGAAGCTGACGCCGGTGTTCTGGACGAAGGTGAATCGCAGGATCGGCGGGAACACCTCGGCGAAGACATAGCCGACGGGGATTTGCTCGATCGAGGCCACGTCCGGAAGGCTCAGTATCCAGGCCTTGGTCAGCTGGTCCAGGACGATGATCAGAAGGGCGAAGCCATAGGCGGCGAAGGCGATGCGGGGGATCTTCATGCGGCGGCGGTTAGCAGGAAGCGGCTCAGGCGCGAAGCGGAAAAGCGGGACCGGACGTCAGAAGAGGTCGCCCTGGTCCGGCGCCGGTGGCTTGGGCCGAGGCGTCGGTCGTGGGGTCGACTGAGGCTTCGACTGGGGCGTCGCAGAGGGCGGCGCCGGCGAAGGGGTCTGCGACGCGCCGTCGATGACGGCCTCGCGCGCGCCGTCGCCGAACACCAGTCGGACGGTCTGGCCCGACTCCAGCTCCGCCGCTGCGGTGATCCAGCCGCCGTCGGCGCGCTCGACCCGGGCGAAGCCGGGTTTGGGACGGCTGGGATCAAGCGTCGCCAGGGCGCGGGACAGGGCGCTCAGCCGGGCTCGGTCGCCGTCCAGTCGGCGGGGGATCACGCCGTCCAGGCGCGCGGAGACCGCGTCCAGCCTCGCCTGGCGCTGGTCCAGGCGGCGGTGCAGCGGTTCGGGCGACAGGCGGCCGCCGATCTGCAACAGCCGTCGCTCGCCGCGCGCGACGCCCGCCTGAAGCGCCGCCCCCAGCCGGTCCCCCGCGCCGCGCAGTCGATCCTGACCCCGCTCGATCCGGGTCCGCAGCAGCCCGGGGCTCAACTTGCCGCCGGTCACGGCCAGACGGCGTTCATGCAGGGCGATGTTGCGTTGCAGGCCCGAACCCAGACGGCTGGACACATGGTCCAGCCTCTGTTGCGCCAGGGCCGTCAGGTCCTCCGGCCGGGCGGGCAGTCCGCGCGCCACGGCGCGCAGCCGGGTCCGCCGGTCCTCGATCAGCCGCCCGCCCGCCAGCACCAGGCGTCGATCCAGGTCGGCGACGGCGTATCTCAGGTCGGCCAGCACCGGCGTGGCCATCTCGGCCGCCCCCGTGGGCGTCGGCGCGCGCCGGTCGGACACGAAGTCGATCAGGGTGGTGTCCGTCTCGTGTCCCACGGCCGAGATGATCGGAATGCGCGCCGCCGCCACCGTGCGGGCCAGCCCCTCGTCGTTGAAGCACCACAGGTCCTCTACCGACCCCCCGCCGCGCGCCACGATCAGCAGATCCGGCCGGGGGATGGGCCCGTCGGGCGTCATCGCATCAAAGCCGCGAATGGCGTTCGACACCTGGCCGCACGCCGCCTCGCCCTGGACCACCACAGGCCAGACGATCACCCGGCACGGCCAGCGTTCGGCGATTCGGTGCAGGACGTCGCGGATCACCGCCCCGGTCGGACTGGTGATCACCCCTATGGTGCGGGGGAACTGGGGCAGGGGCGTCTTGCGCCCCGGCTCGAACAGGCCCTCCTCGCGCAGGCGAAGCTTCAGCCGCTCCAACTGGGCCAGGAGGGCGCCGGCCCCCGCCGCCTCCATGCTCTCGATCACGATCTGGTACGAGGACCGCGCCGGGTACGAGGTGATCTTGCCGGTGACGATGACCTCCAGCCCCGCCTCCGGCTGGACGCCCAGGCCGCGCACCGATCCCTTCCAGATCACGCCGTCGATGGCCGACTTGTCGTCCTTCAGGGTCAGATAGACATGGCCCGAGGCGTGACGATTGACCTTGGACACCTCGCCCCTCAGCCGGACGTGGCCGAATCGCTCCTCCAGCGTCCGCTTCAGGGCGAAGGACAGTTCCGAGATCGACAGGGGCGGATTGTTGTCGCGCGGGGCGGCGGCCTCGGCTGGGCCTTCGAACACATAGGAGTCGTCGCTCATGACCCCACTCTAGCCCGAGGCGGATCGTTTTCGCACCCGTTTCCAAGGAAGAGGCGACATCGCGGACGCCCGCCGCTTGACCGCCTCGCGCGGTGCGGTCATTGCCCACCTTATGAACATTCTCCTCGTCGGATCGGGTGGGCGTGAACACGCCCTGGCCTGGAAGATCGCCCAGTCGCCGTTGGTCACCCGCCTTGTCGCCGCGCCCG
>OFDC01001803.1_pt1 | contig 10607 bp, 10 predicted proteins | sample 1520941 | NCBI WGS metagenome assembly OFDC01 (sample SAMEA94258168, study PRJEB24077) | hot springs metagenome | biome: Aquatic biome; feature: Water | place: India | collected 2012-12-06 | depth 5 m | reverse complement strand
GGGTGGGGGTGGGTGCCGAGGGCGTCGGCTCGGCCGGGGAGGTCATGGGCGTGATGCTACGCCCGTCGGGGCGGGGCGGGTCGTATCGTGGGGGGCGTGAGCGAGCATCCCGAGAACGAGGCCGACCCGACGCCGGAGCCGTCGCCCGAGCCGTCGCCCGAGCAGTCGCCCGACCGCAGCGGATCGCGGCAGGCCCGCATGGCGTGGTCGGCCAGCGGCATCACGTTCTTCCTGGTCGGCGTCGTGTTCACGCTGACCATGCCCGACAACATCGCGCTCGGCATCACCTTCCTGGCCGTCGGGGTCGTGTTCTTCTCGCTCGCGGGCACGCAGCGGGCGCCGGGAGACGGGCCGGGGGCGGCCTCGGGCTCGAGTGACGAGCAGGCCTGAGCCCCGCATCCCCCGCTCGATCAGACCCGTGGATGCGGCGCCCACGATGTCGGTGGTCGAACATATGTTCGACTCATGCAGATCGAGGTCGGGGCCGCGTTCGCGGCGGCGGTGGATGCTCTGGAGCGCGTCCCCCGCACGCTCGAGCCGTTCCGTTCCCTGAGCGATGAGGCGCTGCTCGCCCTGACGCGCGTCGCGGCCGACGAGGTGCGGCTCGCGCAGCTGCACGTGTCGCTGCTGGCCGGCGAGATCGCGCGGCGGTCGGCGCCCGAGCTCGGGGCCTCCGGGTTGGCGCAGCGCACCGGCCACCGCACGGCCGACGAGCTCGTCACCGTCACCACCGGGTCGCGGCGGGCGGATGCTCGCACTGCCGTGCGCGTCGGCGCGACCCTCGTCGACCCGTGTTCGACGCTCGACCCCGTGGCATCGGCCGTCATCGACGGGCGGGTGAGCGTCGCCGTGGCCGATGCCGTGCGGCGCGGGCTCGGTGAGCCGAGCGGCGACGTGTCGGCCGAGCTTCTGGCGGCGGAGGGAGCACTGCTGGTGGCGTCGGTCGGCCGCCTCGATGCCGACCGCGCCGAGCGCGACGCCCGCGCGGCCCGCGACGATCTCGAACTGCGGCTCTCGAGCGATGTCGATGGGGTGGCCGAACGGGAGGAGGCGCGACGCGAGCAGCGATCGCTGCGCATCGGGCGGCGGGCCGACGGCATGGGATACGCGTCGTGGACGCTCGACCCCGAGAGCTTCGCGCTCGTGAGCGAGGTGTACGACCGGTTGACCGCCCCGCAGCGCAGGGTGCCGAGCTTCGACGATGACGGCGGCGTCTCGGCCGAGACCGCCCGTCTCGGTGACGAGCGCACCGACGCCCAGCGGGCGAGCGACGGGTTCGTCGAGCTGCTGCGGCAGGGAGTCGCCGCCGACCCCGGGCAGATGCTCGGCGATGGCCCGATCGGGGTGCGCGTGCTCGTCGCCGCGCAGCAGCTCGATGCCCGCCGCGGGCGCGGCTTTCTCGACGGGCAGCACGACCCGGTGTCTCTCGCAACCGTCGAACGCATCGCCTGCGGTGCCGGAACGGTCGCCCTGCTCATCGACGCCGCTACCGACAATGCCGGCCAGCCGCTCAATCTCGGGCGCGAGCGGCGGCTGTTCAGCCGTGCCCAGCGCGTCGCCCTCGCGGCGCGCGACGGCGGCTGCCGCTGGCCGGGCTGCGAACGCCCACCCTCCTGGTGCGAAGCGCACCACATCGAGCATTGGCAGCGCGACGGCGGGCGCACCGACGTCGCCGACGGCATCCTGCTGTGCCGGCACCACCACCTGCTCGCGCACAACAACGGCTGGGAGATCACCCGCGCCGGGCCGCGCTACCTGCTGCACCCGCCGGGTGCGCCGCCGGGTGCGCCGCCTGATGTGACGCCCCGCGCTCCCCTCGACATGCCGAGTCGGAGTCGCGCGCTCAGCGATGCGCTGGTCGTGACACAGTGGACGCATGAGCAACGCCCCGTCGCCGTCTGACACGCACCGCGAGCACCGCGACTCGCGCCCGACGGTGCTCGTCACCGGGTTCGAGCCGTTCGCCGGAGCGCCCGTCAACCCGAGCGGCGAGGTTGCGCGACGGCTGGCCGAGCTCGGGCATCCCGACTGCCGCATCGTCGCCGAGGTGCTGCCCGTGTCGTTCGCGCGTGCCGCTCCCCTGCTGGCCGCCGCGATCGAGGCGCACGACCCCGAGATCGTCATCGCGCTCGGTCTGGCCGAGACGCGGCACGCGATCACGCCCGAGCGCGTGGCGATCAACCTCGCCGACGCCCGCATCGCCGACAACGACGGCGACCAGCCGCGCGACGCCGCGATCGAACCGACGGGCCCGGCGGCGCGGTTCTCGGGGCTGCCCGTGAAGGCCATCGCCCACGACATCGCGGCGGCCGGCATCGACGCCGAGGTCTCGCTCACGGCGGGCAGCTACGTCTGCAACCACGTGTTCTACGAGCTCATGGGCATCGTCGAGCAGCGTTCTGCCGACGGTCGTGCCCTGCGGGCGGGGTTCATCCACGTGCCGGCGACGCCCCAGCTCGGCGGCGGGCCCGCGTTCACGCTCGATGAGCTCGAGCGCGGCATCCGAATCGCCATCAGCACGACGCTCGCCACCCGCCCGCATCACGACGCCGACCTGCCGGGCGGGAGCACCCACTAGATGCCGCCGATCCGCGACAGCATGGGGTCCGACGACAGCGCCGCCACTAGCGCGCCGCCGATCCGCGTCGCCGCCGCGCTCATCGTCGACGACGACGGGCGACTGCTGCTCGTGCGCAAGCAGGGCACGAGCGTGTTCATGCAGCCGGGCGGCAAGTACGAGCCCGGCGAGACGGGCGCGCAGACCCTCGCCCGCGAGCTGCGCGAAGAGCTGGGCCTGCGGGTCGACCCCGCCGAGCTCGCCCCGCTCGGCACCTTCACCGCTCGTGCCGCCAACGAGGCGGGCCGGCTCGTCGAGGCGGAGGTGTTCCGGCTTGTGCTCGCCGACGAGGCAGCACCCGTCGCCGGCGCCGAGATCGCCGAGCTGCGCTGGATCCACCCCGACGAGCTCGACCGTCAGCCCGTCGCGCCCCTCGTCACCGACCGCATGCTCGCCCTGCTGGCCTAGCCGTCATCGGCGCCCTCGCCCTGGCGGCCCAGCCGCCCGGCGGCACCCCCAGCCGGTAGCGTGGGGCCATGCCCCTCGAGCTCGACACCTTCGGCATCACCGGGCTGATCCTCGTGCTCGCCGCCACCGTCGCGTTCATCGCGCACCGGCTGCGGCAGCCGCTCATCATCGGGTTCATCGTCGTCGGTGTGATCGTCGGCCCGACCGGCTTCGACTGGGTGCATCAGGCCGAGGCGCTCGACCTGTTCGCCGAGATCGGCATCGCGATCCTGCTCTTTCTCGTCGGGCTCAAGCTCGACGTCAACCTCATCCGCTCGGTCGGCCCGGTGGCGCTCGCCACCGGCATCGGGCAGATCGTCGTCACCGCCGCCGCCGGTTTCGGCATCGCCCTGCTGTTCGGCCTCGACCTCGTCGCCGCCGCGGTTGTCGGCGTCGCCATCACGTTCTCGTCGACGATCATCGTGGTCAAGCTGCTCAGCGATCAGCGCCAGCTCGACGAGCTGCACGGGCGCGTCGCCCTCGGTCTGCTCATCGTGCAAGACGTCGTCGTGATCGTCGTCATGATCGTGCTCACCAGCCTGGGCACCGGCGCCGCCGAGGGCGCCCGGCTCGATGTCGGCGCCGAGGCGCTGCGCATCCTGCTCGGCGGCGGCGGCCTGCTCGTCGGCATCGCCGTCGCGATGCGCTGGGTGCTGCCGTGGCTGCTCGACCGCGTCGCGACGAGCGCCGAGCTGCTCATCGTCTGGAGCGTCGCCTGGGCGATCGGCATCGCCGCCCTCACCGACGTGCTCGGGTTCTCGATCGAGGTCGGGGCCTTCCTGGCCGGCTTCGCCCTCGCCTCCACGCGCTACCGCGAGCAGGTGCATGCCTCGCTCATCGGCCTGCGCGACTTCCTGCTGCTGTTCTTCTTCATCGTGCTCGGCGCCGAGCTCGACTTCGCCGCGATCGGCACCCAGGTTCCGCTCGCGATCGCCCTGTCGATCTTCGTGCTCGTCGGGTCGCCGATCATCATGATCGCGATCATGAGCGCCATGGGATATCCGGCCCGCGTCGGCTTCCTCGCCGGGCTCGCCATCGCGCAGATCAGCGAGTTCAGCCTCATCCTCATCGCCCTCACCCGCGACCTGAACCTCGTCGACGACAGCATCGTCGGCCTCGTCACCCTTGTCGCGCTCATCACCATCGCGGGCTCGAGCTACCTCATCCCCTACGCCATCCCCATCGCCGACCGCCTCGACCCGCTGCTGGTGCGCCTGCAGCGGCGCGTGCTGCGGCCTGCATCCGACGCGACCACCGAACGGTACGACGCGATCGTGTTCGGCAACGGGCGGTTCGGCAGCCAGCTGATCCGCGAGCTGGCCGCCGACGACTGCCGGGTGCTGCTGGTGGAGTGGGATCCGTTCGCCGAGGTCGCGGTGCAGGATGCGGCGCTCGCCCCGCACGTCGACGTCGTGTTCGGCGACGCCCGCAGCCCGGAGTTTCCCGAAACCCTGCCGCTCGCCCACGCCCGGTTCATCATCTCGACGGTGCCCGACGTCGACACCAACCTCGTGCTCGCCTCGGCCCTGCGGCGCGCGGGAGCGACCTGCCCGATCGCCGTCACCGTGCACACCGACGAGGCCGCCCACGGCTACCGGCAGGCCCTCGTCGACGAGACCGTATCGACCGTGCTGCACCCGTTCCGCGATGCCGCCGACGACGCGCTCGAGACCCTCAAGCGTCTCGAGGCCGCGCGGCCCGACGACGAGAGCTGACGCGAGCACGCCGACGCCGGCGAGAGCTGACGCCGGCGCGCGCTAGCGACCGGGCAGCTGCGCGCGCAGGGCCGGCCAGGCGTCGGCGAATCCGGGGTGCAGGGGCAGAGCATCCACCTCGTCGATCGCGACCCAGCGCAGTGCGACGCTCTCGGCGTCGGCGACGATCGGCGCGAAGAGGTGCGTTACCCGCACGGCGACCGTCGTGTACGACCAGAAGCCGAGGTCGAGCACGCTCTCGAACAGGGGGCTGATCGCGTCGGCGGGCACGCCGGCCTCCTCCCCCGCCTCGCGCACGGCGGCGGCCTGCGCCGACTCGCCCTGCTTGCGGGCTCCGCCGGGAAGGCCCCAGGTGCCGCCGTGGTGCGACCAGACAGCGCGATGCTGCAGCAGGATGCCCGCCTCGGGGTGCCACGCCAGCAGGCCCGCGGCCCCGAAGCGACCCCAGTAGCGCTGCCCGTTCGGCCCCTCGACCCACGCGTCGCCCGGATCGCGCGCGGCACCGCTCGGCAGCGGCGGCGGCGTGCTCGACAGCGGATCGTGCGTCATGGTGACCCCAGGCTAGGCGAGGATGATGGGAGGATGCCCGCCGACCCGATCAGCGCTGACCTGAGCGGTGCCGACCCGATCTCGCGCGTCGCGCCGCCGCTGCCCGCCCGCGCTGTGATCCGGCAGCGTTGGAGCGACTTCGTGTTTCTGCACTGGCGCGTCGACCCGAGCGAGGTGGTGTCCTTCCTGCCGGCGGGCACGCGCCCCGATGTGCACGACGGCAGCGCGTGGGTGGGGCTCATCCCCTTCGTGCTGAGTGACCACGCCTTCCTGCCGCTGCCACCGGTGCCGCACGCGGGAACCTTCATCGAGATCAACGTGCGCACCTACTCAGTCGACGAGCAGGGGCGGCGCGGCGTGGTGTTCCGCTCGCTCGATGCCGAGCGTCTGCCGAGCGTGCTGGCCGCGCGCGCCCTGTTCGGGCTGCCCTATCAGTGGATGCGGGCCAGCCGCAGCGTCACCTCCGACCCTCTCGGCGGCGCACCGGGCGCTCCCGGCACCCGCTCGGGCACGCTCGAGTACCACGGCCGACGCCGCACCGGCACGCGCCCGGCCACGCACATCGTCGCCCGCCCCGGCGCGACCCCCGTGGATTCCGAGCTCAGCCGCTTCCTCACCGCGCGCTGGGGGTTCCACGAGCGGCACCTCGGCCGCACGATCCACGCGCGCAACACGCACGAGCCGTGGCCTCTCGTCGCTGCCGAGCTGCTGCACCTCGACGACGAGCTGCTCGCGGCCGCCGGGTTCCCCTCCCTCGCGAGCCGGGCACCCGATTCGGTGCTCGCGACCCCGCTCGGGCATCCCGGCGTGGTGACGGAGTTCGCCGCCCCGCGCCGCCTCTGACCCGCAGTCCCCTCGCAGCGCGCCCGTCCGTCCCGCCACGCCAGCGGTACCACCGCCGCGCCACCGGTACCGCCGCCACGCCACCGGCGCCTTCCGCAACGACGGACGCGCCGAAACAGTTTCACCCGTTCCGTCCTTGCGGAAGGCCGCTGGCACCGCATGGTGTGTGCTTCCGGAACGGCGGATGGACATGAATGAGCGTCAGGTGCATCCGCAGATCGGGAAGTCTCCACGAGCACAACCAGCAGTGGCCCTCGCTGGCAGCGCTAGCGCTGCCTCTTCTCCCTGACTCGCATGTTCACGACGATGGGGGTGCCCTCGAAGCCCCACACCTCGCGCAAGCGGCGCGTGATGAAGCGGCGGTACTGCGGGTCGAGGAATCCGGTGGTGAACAGCACGAACGTCGGCGGGCGGGTCGAGGCCTGCGTCGCGAAGAGGATGCGCGGCTGCTTGCCGCCGCGAACGGGGTGCGGATGCTCCGCCGTCAGCTCGGCGACGAACGCGTTGAGCTTGCCGGTCGGGATGCGGGTGTCCCACGACTCGAGCGCCACCTCGAGGGCGGGCACGAGCTTCTCGAGGTGCCGACCGGTGCGCGCCGAGATGTTGACCCGCGGCGCCCAGGCGACGTGGTGCAGATCCTGCTCGATCTCGCGCTCGAGGTAGCGGCGGCGGTCGTCGTCGAGCAGGTCCCACTTGTTGAACGCGAGCACGAGCGCACGGCCCGACTCGAGCACGAGGTCGATGATGCGCACATCCTGCTCGCTCAGCGGCTCGGTCACGTCGATCAGCACGACGGCGACCTCCGCCTTCTCGAGTGCGGCGGCCGTGCGCAACGAGGCGTAGAAGTCGGCGCCCTGCTGCAGGTGCACGCGCCGACGGATGCCCGCCGTGTCGACGAAGCGCCACACCTTGCCGCCGAGCTCGATCTGCTCGTCGATCGGGTCGCGCGTCGTGCCGGCGAGCTCGTTGACGACGACACGCTCCTCGCGCGCCGCCTTGTTGAGCAGGCTCGACTTGCCGACGTTCGGGCGGCCGAGCAGGGCGACGCGGCGAGGTCCGCCGAACTCCTGCTTCGCCACGGCCGAGACCTCGGGCAGAACGGTGAGCACGTGGTCGAGCAGGTCGGCCACGCCGCGCCCGTGCAGGGCCGAGACGGGCCACGGCTGCCCGAGCCCGAGGCTCCACAGCGCGGCGGCCTCCGGCTCCTGCCGCGCGTCGTCGATCTTGTTCGCGGCGACGATGACGGGCTTCTTCGAGCGGCGCAGCATCTTCACGACGAACTCGTCGGTCGCCGTCACCCCCGTGATCGCGTCGACGACGAACAGCACGGCGTCGGCGAGCTCGACAGCAACCTCCGCCTGCGCGGCGACCGAGGCGTTGATGCCGGCCGGGTCGGGCTCCCACCCGCCGGTGTCGACGAGGGTGAACCGCTTGTCGTTCCACTCGGCCTTGTACGTCACGCGGTCGCGCGTCACACCCGGGGTGTCCTCGACGACCGCTTCGCGGCGGCCCAGGATGCGGTTCACGAGCGCGCTCTTGCCCACGTTCGGGCGGCCGACGATGGCGAGCACCGGCAGCGCGGGCATCGTGATGATGCCGTCGTCGCCCAGCTCGGCCCCGTCGAGCAGGTCGAGGTCGTCGTCGTCGAGGTCGTAGTCGGCGAGGCCGGCGCGCAGGGCATCCGCCCGCTTGTCGGCGAGGTCGTCGTCGAGCTCGGCGAGACGCGCGGCGACGGCCTCGGCGGCCTCGAGGCTCTCGGCGGAGGGCTCGATGAAGGTGTCACCGGCGGGGTCTGCGTCGTCGAAACTGCGCGGGTTCTGGTCAGCGGTCATGTCGGGGTTCCTCCCCTGTTCTCCTCCCCCACCGGGGAGGCGTGTTCCGCGCCGCCTCCCCTAGGCGGAAGGCCGGGCGCGCACGATGTCGATCAACGCCTGCACCGTCTGCTCGAAGTCGAGTTCGGTCGAGTCGAGGGTCGTGACGCCCTCGGCGGCGTTCATGAAGTCGACGACCTTCAGATCTTGCGCATCGCGAGAAGCGAGCTGCTGCGTCATCGACTCGGTCGGCTTCGCGCCTAGCTCGGCCGACCTACGGGCCATTCTAGCCTCCGGGGTGGCCGTCAGCAGAACCCGCACCGCAGCGTCGGGGGCGACGACGGTCGTGATGTCGCGCCCCTCGACGATCACGCCCGGCTCGGGGCACTCGGCGACGAGCCGCCGGAACAGCTCGGTGAGCCCCGCGCGCACCTCCGGAACGCGCGCCACGGCGCTCACGACCGCGGTGACGCGCGGCTCGCGGATGTCGGGTGTGATGTCCTCGCCGCCCACGCGCACGAAGTAGCGGTCGGGGCTCATGCCGATGGCGTAGTCGAAGTCGGGCACGCGCGCGGCGACGGCCTGGGCATCCTCGACATCGACCCCCTCGTCGAGGCAGTGCCAGGCGAGCGCGCGGTAGGCGGCGCCGGTGTCGAGGTAGGCGAAGCCGAGGCGCCGGGCCGCCTCGCGGCTCACGCTCGACTTGCCGCTGCCGGCGGGGCCGTCGACGGCCACGATGAGGTCGCTCATGGGGTCCTTCCAAGGGTGGTGAAAAACGGTCCGGGGATGCTCAGCTCGCGCCCGCGATGCGCCAGCCGCGCGCCGAGAGCTCATCGATGAGGCGCTGCTCGACGTCGGGCAGCACCGAGACCTCCGCGAAGCCGACGGGGGCGCCCGGCGAGTGCTCGAGCCGCAGGTCCTCCATGTTGATGCCGAGCTCGCCGATCTCCGTCAGCAGGCGGGCCAACTGGCCGGGGGTGTCGTCGATCATGACGACGAGCTGCGCGAAGCGCCGGTCGGTGCCGTGCTTGCCGGGAATGCGGGCGACCCCGGCGTTGCCCGCCGCGATGAGCTCGGCGAGGGCGCGGCGCGAGCCGGGCGCCTCGGGGTCGGCGAGGGCGGCGAGCAGAGCATCCACGTCGTCGCGCACGCCGCGCAGAATCTGCGCGACGGGCTCGGCATTCGCCGACAGGATCTGCACCCAGAGCCCGGGGTCGCTCGCGGCGATGCGCGTGACGTCGCGCACGCCCTGCCCAGCGAGGCCGACGGCACCGTTCGAGGCGTCGCGCAGCCGCGCGGCCATGGCGCTCGCGACGAGCTGCGGAACGTGGCTGATCATCGCGACCGACCGGTCGTGCTCCGCCACGGTCATCTCGATCGGAACAGCCCCGACGTCGAGGATGAGGTCTTCGAGCGCTCCGGCGCGCCGGTAGCTGATGCCGTCGTGGCCCGCGAGCACCCACGGCCGCCCGACGAAGAGGTCGGCGCGCGCCGAGATCGGCCCGCCGCGCTCGCGACCGGCCATCGGATGCGTGCCGAGGTAGCGCGTGACATCGGCGCCGAGCTCGCGCAGCTCGGCGAGCACGCTGCCCTTCACGCTCGCCACGTCGGTGACGAGGGCTTCGGGATGCTCCTCCAGCGCCCGCGCGACGGTCGCCGCCGTGACATCCGGCGGCACGGCCACGACGACGAGGCCGGGTCGATCGTCGCTGCGCGGAGCGCGGCCGGCACCGTAGTCGACCGCGAGCCGCACGGCCGTCGGCGAGACGTCGGCGAACGTGACGTCGACGCCCTTCTCGGCGAGCGCGAGACCGATGCTCGTGCCGAGCAGGCCGGCGCCGATGATGTGCACCTGCTCGTGCAAGCGGCGGTCGGTCATCTCTTCTCCTCCGGCTGGGCCGCGCGGGCGAGGGTCAACAGCGCGCCGCGCTCGGCGTCGGTGAGCTCGCGGGTGCGGCCCAGCGGCAGCGTGCCGAGGTGCAGCGGTCCGAACGAGCGGCGCACGAGCGCCGTAACGGGGTGCCCGACGGCGGCGAGCATGCGGCGCACGATGCGGTTGCGGCCCGAGTGCAGGGTGACCTCGACCATCGTGCGGCCCTTCGACGGTGCGCCGACGATCTTGGCGCGGTCGACGGCGATGGGTCCGTCATCCAGCTCGATGCCATTCTTCAGGCGCTGGAGGGTCGCGGGTGTGAGGGTTCCCTCGACCTGCGCGATGTAGGTCTTCTCGACGCCGTAGCGCGGGTGGGCGAGCACGTTGGCGAGCTCGCCGTCGTTGGTGAGCAGCAGCAGGCCGCTGGTCTCGGCGTCGAGGCGGCCGACGTTGTAGAGGCGCTCGTCGTAGTCGGCGGTGAACTCCGTGAGGTCGCGGCGGCCGTTCTCGTCGCTCATCGTGCTGACCACGCCGGTCGGCTTGTTGAGCATGACGTAGCGCTTCGTGGTGTCGAGTTGAATCGCCACGCCGTCGACCGCGACGTGGTCGGTGGCCGGCTCGACGCGCGTGCCGAGCTCGGTCACGATGACGCCGTTGACGCTCACGCGGCCGGCGACGATCAGGTTCTCGCACACGCGGCGGCTCGCGACGCCCGCCGCGGCGAGCACCTTCTGCAGGCGCTCGCTCGTCGG